>JABUBL010000684.1_pt1 | contig 10590 bp, 11 predicted proteins | sample 7240371 | NCBI WGS metagenome assembly JABUBL01 (sample SAMN07256343, study PRJNA390944) | subsurface metagenome | isolation source: Methane hydrate marine sediment | place: Pacific Ocean: Eastern North Pacific, ODP site 1244 | collected 2002
GATAGGTTCCACAGGTATCAATCGTCCAGGGTCTGTCAAAATTCGGCGCACTGTAAACATACGGTCAAAAAATCGTTCGGAAGTGTCTTTGATGATGAGCAGGTCGATGTCACTGTCCCGGTCAGGGTTGCCGTAGGCGTAGGAACCGTAAAGGATTACCTTCTGGGGAGCATAGCCGGCCACCAGTTTGTCCAGAATCCGCTGGATGGTATCTTTTACTGCTTTTGTCTCCGCCATGATTTTGTTTCTCAATACTTCAAAACGATGAGAACATGTGATGCCATTGATGCAGCTAACTTAAATATAGGCTTGTTATGGGGCTACCCTAATGATTAGACACGGGCCAGTGTCGGTTGGAGAGTCAGATCAGCCCCTTAGCCCTTCTCCACCACCCCAAACTCCTGTCCCACCTCCACAAACGCCGCCACGCAACGGTCCAGGTGCTCCCTGGTATGCGCGGCGGATATCTGCACCCGGATGCGGGCCGCTCCCTGGGGCACTACTGGGTACGAAAAGCCAATGACGTAGATGCCTTCCTCCAGCAGGGCGGCGGCCAGGTCCCGGGCCAGCTTGGCCTCACCCAGCATGATGGGCACGATGGGGTGCTCCCCGGGTTTGATGTCAAAGCCGGCGGCGGTCATTTTTTCGCGGAAGTACTGGGTATTTTCATACAGGCGGTCGCGCAGGGCGGTAGTTTCGGAGAGCATATCCAGGCAGGCGATGGCGGCCGAGACAATGGCCGGGGCCAGGGTGTTGCTGAACAGGTAGGGCCGCGACCGCTGGCGCAGGAGCTCCACGACCTCCCGGCACCCGGTGGTAAAGCCCCCCGAAGCGCCGCCCAGGGCCTTGCCCAGCGTGGAGGTGATGATGTCCACCCGCTGCATGACGCCGCAGTGTTCTGGTGTGCCCCGGCCCGTCGGCCCGAAGAAGCCGGTGGCGTGGGAATCGTCCACCATCACCAGGGCGTCGTGCTGTCCCGCAAGGGCGCAGATGTCTTGGAGGCGGGCCACGTCGCCGTCCATGGAGAAAACGCCGTCGGTAGCGATCAGCCGGGTGCGGGCGTCGGCGGCCTCTTTCAGGCAGTGCTCCAGGTCGACTATATCGGCGTGGGCGAAGCGGTAGCGCCGGGCCTTGCACAGGCGAATGCCGTCAATAATGGAGGCGTGGTTGAGGGCGTCGGAGATCACCGCGTCCTCGGGTCCCAGGAGGGTCTCGAACAGGCCGCCGTTGGCGTCGAAGCAGGAGGTGTAAAGGATGGTGTCCTCGGTTTGCAGGAAATCCGAGATCTTCCGCTCCAGGGTCTTGTGGATGTCCTGGGTGCCGCAGATGAAGCGCACCGACGACAGGCCGAAACCCCAGCGCTCCAGGCCCGCCTGGGCGGCCTTGATCAGTTCGGGATTGTTTGCTAGCCCCAGGTAGTTGTTAGCGCAGAAGTTGAGAACGGTCTCGCCGCCCACCTTGATCTCGGCGTTCTGGGGTGACTGGATCAGCCGTTCGTCCTTGTACAGCCCGGCCTCCCGAATGCCGGTGAGCTCTGCGTTCAAGCGGGATTGGATGGTGTCCATGGGTGCTCCTTGCTTATTCCTTCACTACCGCCAGGCCCGCCCTGAGTCCGCCGGCAGGCCGAAGGGAGCCAAGATATCCAAGACTATTATGAAACACTTACAGCCTGAAACCAGCGATTTGAGATTTCTCTTGGTACTCCTGGTGGTTGGAAAGCTAAGCCCCATGTTGTTCGAGGATGCCAGGGATCAGGTATTCGGCGAAGGCCGCTTCGAAATCATGCTGCGGTTGCCAGCCCCAGTCGTTACGGGCGGCGGTACCGTCCACGTCGGAGGGCCAGCTGTCCACCATGTCCTGGCGGGCCTGGTCCACGGCAAAGCCGATCCGGGCCTTAGGGAAATCGGCCAGTACCCGCTCGCGCAGCCGGGCCGCGGAAGGGTTGAAGGCGCTGGCGTTGTAGACCAACCGGGTGAGGGACTGACGGGGCGCTTCCATAAGCTTGAGGGTGGCCCGGATGGCATCGGGCATAGTCATGAACGGCATGGTGGTATCTTCCCGGACGAAGCAGTCGTACGGTGAGTCCCGGGCGGCGGCGTGAAGCATTTCGGGGGCGTAATCGGTAGTGCCGCCGGAGGGAGCGGTCTCGGCGCTAATGAGACCGGGAAAACGTAGGGCCCTGAAATCCACCCGGATAGTTCCCGCCTCCGCTGTCAGCTGCTGGTAGTGTCGCGCATAATAAGTACCCAGCATTTCACAATAGAGCTTGTTACAGCCGTACATGGTCCGGGGGAAGAGATATTGCTCTTCGGAAATGGCGCCGACCCGGTTTTTCTCCTCCAGGCCAGCCAGGCCGTAGACCGCAATGGAGCTGGGGAAGAAAAACTTCACCGGACGGCCCTGGGTGCGGGCCTGATCTACTGCCATAGTGAGCAGGTTTAAGGTGCCGTCCACGTTCACCTGGTGGGCAGTGGCAGGGGAGAATTCCGCCCGGGTGCTCAAGAGGGCTGCCAGGTGATAGATGGCAGAGAACTCGTATTGACTGTTGAGACGGTCCAGGATAGTCCGATCCAGGATGTTGCCGGCAACGCTTTCCCAGAGGTATTCCTTGAAGGCCGGGTCCAGATCCTCGATGTCCAGACCGATGAGATGCTCGTCAGTTTGTCTGGCGAGGGCTGAGATGAGCCCGTGGCCAATCTCGCCGTTGGTGCCGGTGATGAGTATGCCCGGTCTGCGTATCATGTCGTTTGGTAGCTGGTTACACCCGCCCGGTAACTATCACCGGATCCACGGTGATGATTCCAGGGTGGGAATGTCGATCTTCCCAGCAACGTTGACCTGCCTAACCGATTCTGACAGACGGGCGGCTGCCGTCTTACTAGCAGTCTGGATGGTTCTGATGAGTATGGCTGAGTACAATAGCACACGAAATGTATGAACGAATTTAGATTTCCCTCTTGAACGGGGGCAAGATATTACTTATTAATACCCGTCGGAAAAGAATGAAGATAGTGGTTGACTCTCTTGCACTGGATAAGCCCGGAATCTTAGATTTCAAGCTTGAAGAAGGGCGATAATACCAGCGAATACCCCGTGTCTTATAATACAAAAATCATCACTATCGCTAATCAGAAGGGCGGTGTTGGCAAGACCACGACGGCGGTGAACCTGGCAGCCGGATTGGCAGCCTGCGAAATACCAACCCTGCTCATCGACCTGGATCCCCAATCCAACGCCACCAGCGGCGTGGGATTTGAGGTAGATGCTTTCCAGCGCTCAGTTTATGATATTATTACCAATAACACCACTTTTGACGAGACCATCATCAAGACCCAGTTGGATTTCCTGGATCTGGCGCCCTCCTCGCACCAGCTGGTGGGGGCCGAAGTGGAGTTGGTTGGCATGTTGGCCAGGGAACACATCCTCCGGAAGGCCCTGGGTGAGATGACCAGGAAGTACGACTTCATATTCATTGACTGTCCGCCGTCGCTGGGACTGCTCACCGTTAACGGTCTGACAGCGGCGGACTCGGTACTCATCCCTATCCAGTGCGAGTACTACGCTCTGGAAGGTTTATCCCAGCTGCTCAACACCATCCGCCTGATTCAGCGGCAGCTGAACAAAAATTTGGAGATCGAAGGGGTTCTCATAACCATGTATGACAGCCGGCTGAACCTGTCCAGACAGGTAGCCGAAGAGGTGCGGGCCTACTTCGGTGAGAAGGTGTACAAAACCGCGATACAACGGAATGTGCGCCTGAGCGAATCGCCCAGCTACGGCAAGCCGATTATCCTGTACGACGCATCCTCGATCGGCTCCCAGAATTACATGGCACTGGCAAGCGAAGTATTGGAGCACAATGGTTAAACAACGCCTGGGTAAGGGGCTGGAGGCCCTGATCCCTGTACACGAACGGGAAATTTCCTCCGAAACCGGCCAGCCTCATCTATCGGTGGATTTCATAGACCCTAATCCCCTCCAACCCCGCAAGGAGTTCGGGGATGAGAAAATGGCCGACCTTATCAATTCCATCAAAGCCAAGGGTATCCTGCAGCCCCTTACGGTGCGGGAAGCGGGTGATGGCCGCTACCAGCTGGTGGCCGGGGAGCGGCGTCTGCGAGCGGCCAAGTCCCTGGGGATGGAGAACGTACCCATCTATATTCTGAGCGTGGATTCGGACGTGGACATGATGGAGTATTCCCTTGTCGAGAACATCCAGCGGGAAGACCTTAACGCGGTGGAGCAGGCCGAGGCCTTTGCCCTGCTGCACAGCAAATACGATCTCACGCATGGGATGATCGCCGAACAAGTAGGTATAAGTCGTCCAGCGGTAGCCAACACTCTCCGCCTCCTGAACCTGCCGTCGGAGATCAAGGACAGCCTGAAAAAGGACGAGATCACCATGGGACATGCCCGTGCTCTCCTGGGCCTGCCCCAGTCGGCTCTCATGCAGCGGTTATGGAAAAAGATTGTCTCCCAGGGGTTAAGCGTCCGTCAGACAGAAGCAGCGGTGAAGGATCTTACGGCGCCCGCGGAGAAAAAACCCGGAAAGCCAGCCGAAAAACCCAAGAAATCTCAACCGACCAAACCGGCCTTTCTCAACCAAGTAGAAGTGGAGCTCCTCAGCCGTCTGAACACCAAAGTCCGGGTCAAACCCAAGGACAACGACACCGGCTCCATCGAGATATCATACTATTCTCACGACGACCTGGAGCGGATCCTGGACGTTATTCTCGGCAGACCGGAACAGGCGCAGGAGTAGAAGGTTAAAAACCCGGGACGTATTTTCCGTTGACTCCAATTTTTACGAGGACTAAACTCACGGGTTATTTGAAAAGCCTCTGGCTGAGGAAATACCAGTTCCTTATCATGTCCGAAGATGGCGGATGGACCAGGAGCTACCTGGTGAAGCTGGGTCATTTTACCGTTGGTCTTTTCCTGGCGGTGCTGATAGTTAGCGGGCTGGCAGGAGGCTGGATAGCTTCCCGGGCGCACATTGCCAACTACTCCCAGCTCCAGGGCGAGAATCGACGACTGAAAAGCTACCGGGACAAGGTCCGCCATGCGATCTTTAATAATTCCCAGTACGGCCTTATAAGCGCAGACCTCCTCCGGGAGCTGGAGCTGTCTATTGATCTGACGGATGATCAGGGACGACCGGTGAGCACCCTGGATGAACGGAAGGGAGGGATTTTCATTGACCAGATTTACATCAACTTCCTGGAGAATATTCCCACTTTCCCGCCGGTGAACGGGTATGTAACCCGTGGCCTGCTGTTGCACGAGCTGGACCTCCGGATCAATCACGACGGCATTGACATCGCGGCGCCGGTCGGTGAGGTTGTAGCCGCCGCGGCCTCCGGTCTGGTAGTGCTCTCCCGGTGGACTGAGGACCTGGGGAACATGATTATTCTCAGCCATGGAGAGGGCTATTTCACCATTTACGGTCATAATCAGACGAACCTGGTTGCGCCCCGGCAGTGGGTGGAACGGGGGCAGCCCATCGCTCTGGTGGGGGATACCGGAATCAGTCACGGCCCCCATCTGCATTTTGAAATCTGGAAAGATGCCAGATCCATTGATCCCCGACTCCTTATTGACCTTTACAGAACACAGGACATTTCAGTAGAAACATATGACTAAGGAAGACAACTCCCAGACTAACACGATTGTAGGACCCAGTACCGTGGTCCAGGGCAACCTGGATGTCAAAGGTTCGGTGCTGGTTTACGGCACCATTTTAGGAGATGTGCGTTCGAACGGCCAGGTGCGCACGGCAAAGGACTCCGTAATTAAAGGAGCCGTCGTGGCGCAGGAAGCGGTCATTGACGGAGAACTTGAGGGCAGCCTCACCACCAAGGGGCGGGCCACTTTGGGCCATTCGGCTAAAATGGTGGGTGAACTCCGCGCCCAGTTGCTGGTAATCGAAGAAGGTGCCCAGTATTCGGGCAAATGCAAGATGGATGGGGCCAAGATCAAATCGGTGTCTGAAGCCGGAGACGGTTCTGTGGCCAAAGACGGTCATGCTAAGGAAGGCAAGGCGGCCAAGGCCGACTCCTCCGGCTGAGTGCCGTGATGACACTACCCCGATTGCTGACCCTTGTGACAGTCCAATTTGAGTTAAACCACCAGATCATTCCTGATTGATATGCCGCCAACATCAGGTTCTTCAAGAAATGTCATTTCAGCCGCATACACTATAACCGGCGCGGTTCTGGGCCTGGGGCTGTTAGGATACGTCCTGGACCGGAAATTCGAGACAAAGCCTTACCTCCTGCTGGCGGGATTGCTGCTGGGCGTGGTGGTGGGGATGTATGAACTCTGGAAAGCCATGTTTCCACCCCGGGGAAGCGCATGAGGCCGCTACTCGCCGGGACGATCCTTGGAGCGCTTTTTGTGGCCTGTTCGGGCCTGGTGTGGCTCGTAGCGGGAGGTGTGACAGCCCTGGCCGTGTTCGCCGGCGGTATCCTGCCCATCACCATCTCCGTCAGCAGCCTGTTCATTTTCTCAATTCTCAAGCCCGATACCGGCGGCCTGAGGAAATATCAGCACTTCGTTCTGGTCAATTTCCTGGTAAAAGTGGTACTCATTGGTCTGGGGGTAGCCTTGGTTATGCTGGCTGTGCGACTGCCGCGGGGACCGTTCGTAGCCTCGCTGCTGGTGAACTTCTTCGCCTGGCACGTTTATGAGGCCTACCGTTATCAACAGCGGCTCATGACTGCCCAACGGTGAGACGGAGCCAGCTGGTGAGTGGTGATTGGTCATTGGTGATTGGTAATTCGAAACTAATCAAGTAGATGGTATCTCAGGAACATAGCGAAGATATCGGCTCGTTCATCCTGCACCACGTCTCCAACAGCGAGGTGCTGGTGCCCCTCCACCTGTTCGGCCTGGATATCTCCATCACCAAGCATGTCATCATGCTGTGGGTGGCAGGGGCGTTGGTAATCATTGCCTTCCTGCTGGGTGCGCGGCGCTACCGTCGGGAGGAAATGCCGGTGCCCTCCGGGTTCAGCAATTTCCTGGAGCTGGTAGTGGACTTCGTTCACAACCAGATCGTGGTACCCAACGTGGGTCGGCAGTACGCGCGGACCTGGTCGCCCCTATTACTAGCCTTTTTCACGCTGATCCTCACGGCGAATTTCCTGGGGCTTATCCCTTTCTTTGATCTCATAGACATTTTTACCGACAAACCCGGAAGCGGCACGGCCACCGGCAATGTCATCGTCACTGCTTCCCTGGCGGCCATCACCTTCCTGGCGATCATCGCGGCGGGCAGCCTGGCCCACGGCTTTATCGGCCACTGGAGAAACCTGGCCCCACCCGGCGTCCCCTGGCCGGTGCTCTTTATCCTGATCCCCATCGAGCTCCTGGGTATGTTCGTCCGTCCCTTTGCCATGACCATGCGACTCGCGGCTAACATGACCGCCGGGCACATCGCTATGCTGGCTATCCTGGCACCCATCTTCATCATGGTCAATGCCTGGATCGGTATCGGATCGGTGGCCCTGAATGTGGGCATCAACTTCCTGGAGATGATCATTGCCCTGGTGCAGGCTTACGTATTTACACTATTGTCGGCGGTGTTCATCGGCGCGGCCATCAACCCGGAGCACTAGCCGGTGACGAAGCCCATTGGAAAATGAAACCCTTACTTCAAAAAGCAAACGAAAGGACATCAAGCGTATGAAATCCCTGTATAGAAGCCGTCTGTTTCAGTTTATGGCTATTTTTGCCGGTTTGATGATAACCTCGGCCCTGGGTCAAGAGGAAGCGGTTGGAGCTTACAAGGACTATGCCCTCTTGGGCGCGGCCATTGCCGCTGGCATGGTGGTGATCGGCGCCGCCCATGGTATCAGCCGGTTTGCCACCGCCGCCGCCGAGAGTACCGCCCGCCAGCCGGAAGCCGCCGCTGACATCCGCACGGCCATCAACCTGCCCCTGTTCCTGCTGGAAGGGGTGGCCATTATCGCGGAAGTGGTCCTGCTGCTTATCGTCCTGCTGTAAGTGGCCGATTTGACTGACTTTGTCTGACAGGCGTCCTTAAGGAGGAGAGCGCATGGAGCAGCTGGTACGTTTTGATCCCGGCCTGATCTTCTGGACGTGGACCACGTTTTTCGTGGTGCTGGCCATCCTGGCCTGGAAGGCCTGGCGGCCGATGATCAACGCCCTGGAGAAGCGGGAGGCAGGTATCCGCGGCGCGCTGGAAGCCGCTGAGAAGGCCCGGCAGGAGTCGGAGGAGCTCACCGCGAAGGTGGAGGAGGAGATCCGGTTTAGCCGCTTCGAGGCGCAGCAGATTATCACCGAAGCCCGCGCCGCTGCCGAGAATGTCCGCGGGGAGCTGGAGGAAGCGGCCAAAAAGAAGGCCGATGAGCTGGTTGGCAAGGCCCGGGACCAGATCGAGGCGGAGCGGGAGCGGGCCCTGCGTGAGATCAGGGCTACGGTGGTGGACCTTTCCCTGTCCGTGGCCGGCAAGGTGATTGAGCGCAACCTCACCACCGAGGATAACAAGAAGCTGGTGGAGGAGAGCCTCCGTCAGATCGGAAAGGCCTGATGGCGACTGGCACCAAATCCCGGCACTTTGCCAGGGCCGCCTTCAGCGTGGCTGCCAAGCTGGGAGTAGTAGATGACTTCCTGGACCGCTTCGAACTGCTGTCCCGGACCTTCCGGGAAAACAAAGCTTTCCGTCACCTGTTGATTACTCACCGGATACCGGTGGAGCGAAAGATGGAAGTTCTCCACCGGGCATTTGGCAAAGTGCTCACAAATCTGGAGCTTGAGGTGCTGCGCCTGTTGCTGGCCCGGAACATGGGTCTACAGCTACCCGCTGTAGCCAGATTCCTGGTCCAGGTGGCCCGGACTGAGGACGCCCGGCTGGAACTGACAGTCTTCACTCCCCAGCCGCTCCCGGCAAAGGCTCTAAAGGATCTGGCAGGCCGGGTCGAGGCGGACCTGGGACGGTCGCTGCGGACTAAAAGCATCACAGACCCAATGCTCCTGGGCGGTGTCAAACTGCGCCTGGGCAATACCCTGGTGGACGGCACCGTGGCCCGGCGGCTGGAGCTGCTGCGGGAGGAGCTGGTCTGATCTGGATACTGGATTCTGGATATTGGATATTTGGATATTGGATACTGGATGGAATCCCGCCAACGGCGGGGCTGGATACTGGATTTCATTGACTGATTGCTGATCGCTGACCGCTAATTAATGGAGCAGATATTTTATGGCTGTAAAGTTTGATACTGCAAAAATCACGGAACTGCTGAAAGAACAGCTCGACGCCTTTGAGGTTGAGTTGGATGTGGCCGAGGTGGGCGAGGTGATCATGGTGGGTGACGGCGTTGCCCGGGTCCACGGACTGGACAACGTGATGGCCTCGGAGCTGGTGGAGTTTCCCCATAACGTGTTCGGCATGGCGCTGAACCTGGAGGAGGACAACGTCGGACTGGTGCTCTTTGGCGAGAGCCAGCTGGTGAGTGAGGGCGACCTGGCCCGTCGCACAGGACAAGTGGTGGAGATCGGCGTTGGCAAGTCCATGCTGGGCCGGGTAGTGAGCCCCCTGGGCCAGCCGATTGACGGGCGCGGGGACATTGAGCCGGAGCAGTCGATGCCCATCGAACGCAAGGCGCCGGATGTCATCTCCCGGCTGCCGGTGAAAAAGCCCCTGCAGACGGGCCTCAAGGCCATCGACAGCATGACCCCCATCGGCCGCGGCCAGCGGGAGCTCATTATCGGCGACCGCCAGACCGGCAAGACGGCCATTGCCCTGGACACTATCATCAACCAGAAGGCCACCCACGAGACGGACTCGCCGGTCTACTGCATTTACGTGGCTATCGGACAGAAGGCCTCCACGGTGGCCACCGCCGTTGCTGAGCTGGAGAACGCGGGCGCAATGGAGTATACTGTGGTGGTAGCAGCAAGTGCTTCCGAACCGGCGCCATTGCAGTTCATCGCCCCTTATGCCGGGGCCACCATCGGCGAATATTTCCGCGACCAGGGCATGCACGCCCTGGTGATTTACGATGACCTCAGCAAGCACGCCGTGGCCTACCGGCAGATGTCTCTCCTGCTGCGCCGCCCGCCGGGGCGGGAAGCCTACCCCGGTGACATATTTTACCTGCACAGCCGCCTGCTGGAGCGGGCCGCCAAGCTGAACGACGACCACGGCGGCGGCTCACTTACCGCCTTGCCCATCATCGAGACCCAGGCCGGCGACGTCTCCGCCTATATCCCCACCAACGTTATCTCCATTACCGACGGCCAGATCTTTTTAGAGACCGGCCTGTTCAACGCGGGCATCCGCCCCGCTATCAACCCGGGTATCTCAGTGTCAAGGGTGGGGGGGAACGCCCAGATCAAGGCCATGCGGAAGATCGCCGGTTCCCTGCGCCTGGAGCTGGCCCAATTCCGGGAGCTGGAAGCCTTCGCTAAGTTCGGCTCCGACCTGGACAAGGCCACCCTGCAGCAGATTACCCGGGGTGAGCGACTGCGGGAGATACTGAAGCAGGACCAGTTCCAGCCTATGCCGGCGGGCATTGACTCGCAGGTATTCCAGGAACTCGGCCTCGAAAGCGCGCGCCCGGTCCA
>JABUBL010000685.1_pt1 | contig 10588 bp, 11 predicted proteins | sample 7240371 | NCBI WGS metagenome assembly JABUBL01 (sample SAMN07256343, study PRJNA390944) | subsurface metagenome | isolation source: Methane hydrate marine sediment | place: Pacific Ocean: Eastern North Pacific, ODP site 1244 | collected 2002
TGGTTTTATCGAGATTATATATATCTATCGTTTTATGGAGGAGGACATCCACGGCGCCACCTTCCCGGACACAACCAATGCGAATACCGGGCTTCCCCAGGTCCTCAACTGTCTTTATCCGGTCAGGGTTGACCACCAGTCCGTAGCCGTATTTGTGGGTTCCGGCTACTATCTTTATGGGCACTCCAGCGTTGGCATAGGCATTTATGGCTGGTACCAGGCAGACATAGGCAACCTGGATATCGCCGCGGGCTAAAGCGGAAGCCAGAGCCATGCCAGTTACATAGCTTTCATAGGCAGTTAGCTTCAGTCCCTCTTCCTCAAACCATCCTTTATCCTGGGCTATGTAAGCGCAGGCGGCATGGTCCATAAATTCAACTGCCATCCCGATAGGTGCCTCCTCTTTCGGGGTGCATCCGGCCAAGGGTATGAAAGTCGCCAGTCCTGCCAGGAGCAGAATAATTAGCCTTTTCATTGATTTACCCTTTCATCGACTGGCTCTTCAGCTTCACCAACCCCGTTCTCCCTGGTTTAATATCAAGCCCCCTTGCCTGCGGTAGGGTCCGGATGCTTTCCATCTCCAAGTGAGGGTTATGTTGTAATTGATATAACGGTATTTAAAAAAATTTATTCAGCTTGCTTGATAAATTCCGCCACTTTAGCCCGCAGCGCTTTGTATTCATCAACCACTTTTCTTCCCTCTTCGGTTAATCTGGCATTTCCTCCCCCCACCCCGCCAGCCGTTTTTTCAACGAGGGGTGACGGTGCCAGATTGTTCATGGCTTCTATCCAGAGCCAGGCATTGCGGTAAGCCAGTTTCATCGACTTTGCCGCCGCTGATATTGAACCAAACTGGTCAACGCGTTCCAGTAGCATCGCTCTGCCCCAACCCATAAACAGCTTGCCATCCTTCTCCAGCCATACCTTGCCTCTCATCATAAAGCCTAGCTCAGGTAAGTGCTCAGAGCGCGAGGTATGTTTGATGCCAAAATCCGGTATCTTGGGTTTATACTTATCCCTATCCATTGTTTCTCTGTCCGGCCAAGCTAAACGGGTGAATCGTTCCTATATTACTAAAGATATAGCGCTTTTGTCAAGTCATGATGTGCAATTTTTGGCGCCCGTGGGGGAATTATGTTGTGCCAGGCCCTGAGCCACGTATTCACTTACGGACGGTTATTGATTGTAGAAAAGAGGGAAACAATGTCTTAATCTTATGGTTATTTATCCCTAGCTTCTGGAGAATAGCCCTGATTTCTTCCGGGGTATACGCGGCGCTGAGAAAATCTATTACGGGCAAGAGGCGCGACCACCAACCCCTCTTAAAATCGTATATGTACAGCACACCGTTATCTCTGACGGCATTCCAAAGGTTGCTAATCGACTTATCCGGGTCTCTCCAGTGATGCAGTGAAAAAGCAGAATACACCAGGTCGAATTTACCCAATCCCTGCATCATATTTTCATCGCTTACGTCACCCACCAGGTAACGTATTCTGTCTTCAAGTTTTCTCTCTCTGATATACTCGTTAGCCACGGCAGCCATATCGGGGGATAGGTCAACCGCGGTAATACTAATATCGGGATTAGCCTCGGCAATCATAATCGCCAAAATACCCGGCCCTGCCCCCATTTCAAGATAGTGTCCCGGCTTATTGAGGGCTTTCATATCCTTCATCAACGCTCTATACATAAGCCTCGCATATCTCTTGTTCTCTTCAGCATACTTCCGTGCCTCGTCTATTCCTGCGATTACTTCTTGTTTGTGTCCCCTTCTTTTCAGCATGTCAGTCCTCCTTTAACAAATTAATTTGTGTATTTACTTTATATGCTTACTGAATGCTTACAAAGTTTCTCGCCCATTTAAAAGGTCGCTCTCAGCGACGGAGCAACCTGCTGAATCGTCTTCTTATGTTTTTAACCCATCCAGGAATATTTTCACCAGGGTCTCGACTATCTCCTCATCCGGGAAGGGGAGGGGTGGTCCGCTTATGGATGCTACCTGGTCAGCGATATACATGAATACTGTCTGGATAAATAACTGCCCCACAATCTGAGCGTTGACCTTCTTAAATGCTCCCTCGTTGCTCCTCTGCTGAATATAGCGGCTCAAAAGCTCAGGCAGGGCTAACCCAGCCTCGTTACCGTGCTGGGTAAACTCAGCGAAGTAGCCACCCTCAAGAGCGCTGAAAATAGCCAAGCGCATAATCCTGGGGTCCTGCCGGTTATGCCTGATTAAGTGTAAGGCTAGAGTGCTGAAGACACCGAAATCGTCCTTTTTCGCCATCATTTCCTCAACCTCAGGCATCACCGGATGAGAGCCGAATAGCTCCCCCAGCGCGGCGTGGTAGAGGTCTTCTTTGGTTTTAAAATGCTGGAAGATGAGGGTTTCACTTATCCTGGCCAGCTCAGCGATTTCCCTGGTTCTGGTGCCACTGAAGCCCTTGTCGGCAAACAGCCTTAAGGCGGCATCGATAATTCGTGCTCTTCTTTCTTCACCGCTGAGGCGCTCTCTTACTTCTCCCATATTACCTGCACCCTTTAGTAAGTATTTACTTATACTATACTAATTATCCTCCGTTTTGTCAAGGGTTTTTGGTATAAAATTTGTGAATTGTCGTATAATCATTTTGGGGAGAATAAGCGAGATGTCTCGTCAAGCTAAAATCCACATCGGCACTTCGGGCTGGTCCTATCCCAGGGGAGAGGGCACCTGGACTGGCTATTTCTATCCCACTGGCAGGATTAACGAACTCGAATATTACCGCCAGTTCTTCACTACGGTAGAAATTAACAGTTCGTTCTACCGACCGCCCAACCCGGGCTATGTCTATAACTGGGCGCGCCGGGTTCCGGATGGCTTCCTGTTCACGGTGAAGCTCTGGCAGAAGTTCACCCACCCCAGAATGTATCAAGAAGCTACCGGTGAAGTTGCCGTGATATCGCAGCAGGATGTTGACCTGTTTAATCGCAGCATTGAGCCTTTAGTCAGCTACGGAAAGCTGGGGGCGCTCTTGGCGCAGTTTCCCCCCAGTTTTAAGAACGACGGCTACGGGCGGCAGATATTAACTGCAGTCATCAGGACATTCAGCCAGTACCGGCTGGCTGTTGAACTCAGGCACCGCAGCTGGAGCGATGACCAAAATACAGCTCGGCTGCTCAGGGAAAGTAATGTCTCCTGGGTTCAGATTGATGAGCCGAAATTTCAGTCGTCAGTAGCCGCCGAAGTACCCCTGACTTCAGATATGGCTTATTTCCGCTTCCACGGTAGAAATGCGGAGATGTGGTGGAAGGGAGATAGCGAGACCCGGTACAAGTATTTATATTCCGTAGAAGAAATAGAAGAACTGGCTCACAAGGTAGAAGTCGCCAGCGAACAGGCTAAGTTGACCTTTGCCTTCTTCAATAACCACTGGCAGGGATATGCCCCCCGTAACGCTGTTACCATGCTGAGAACCTTGCAATTGCCTTTCAGGGAATTACCGATTCAAGGAACATTGCCCGAGGAATAAATAACTGAATAGAAATATCTGGTGTGCAGTGCGGTCACATAACAACCATTTTTAGTCCTGATATGTTGAAGTCGAACTGAAAATAATTGTATTATGTTACGAATTAGCTGGAAATAGCCGCTGTTCTGGCTTTAGTGAAAAGGGACAACCAGTGTCAAGGAGGAGACGAATGGAAACGTTGGAAGCAATCAAGAAGCGAGCCAGCCTGAAGACTCATGTTTCAGCGCGCGACGTTGAGCCGGAGAAAATCACCAAAATCCTGGACGCTGCCCGGTTAGCCCCTTCGGCACGTAATAGACAGCCGTGGCGTTTCGTCGTGGTCACGGATAAAGAGGTTATCCGGACTCTGGTCAGCAGGGCGTTCGGCGAAATGAATCTGGTACTGAAGGAGGCGCCGGTTATCATCATTGCCTGTGCTGACCCCGGTGATGCCGTATTTGATGTGGGCCTGGCAGTGGAAAATATGATTCTGGCGGCGACCGACCTCGGGCTGGTTACCCATGTGATGAGCGGTCCGGACGGGGATGAAATAAAGAGAATTCTGGGCATTCCCGGCGAAGTAAGGTTTGTGATTGCCACGCCTCTGGCGTATCCGGCTGAGGGCTCCTACGATGAAGCCGCCAGGGAAAGATTAAGTCAGCGTACCAGGAAAGAACTGCAAGAAGTTGCTTACACGAATGCATGGGGGAAGCCGTTCTAACCTATCAACTGTAGAGACAGATAACAACCGGTCAATGACTACTGCCTGGGCGTTGCCTATTTCTACCGGCGACTGTGATACCCCCAACTCCTTTGTTAGAAGTGCTATAATCTGTTATAGTCATTGCTCTCAGTGATGCCCTGGTAGAGACTGTGGAGATAGTGCCGGGGACCGAATCTGTATCAGGTACAGCGTAAGGAGGATAAGCCAGCATGCACGAGCTATCCCTTGTTCAGAGTGTACTAGATGCCTCGCTTGACGAGGCCAGGAAAGCCGGTAATAAACGCATCAGAAAGATTCATGCCAGGTTGAGGGAATCAGGGCATCCTATGGATGCTGACTCGCTGCAAACGCTGCTGGAGACAATAGCTAAAGGGACTGCCGCTGAAGGGGCAGCAATGGAAATCGAATTAATATCCCCGACTCTGCGGTGCAGGGAGTGTGATTTTACCTTTCCGGCTCAGGGCAGTACGCTGGTTTGTCCGCGCTGTCGAAGTGGCAAGCTGGAAGAGATTGATGCTGAGGAAATCGACCTGGAATGTAGTTTCGTGGAGTAGGTAATGAAGGTCACCCAGTCGTCTCGCCTGAAGAAGACAGCGGTCTTTCCTGATATCTTGAGGCTGAAAATTAGTATTCGGGGTGTGGTGCAGGGGGTTGGTTTTCGTCCCTTCGTTTACCAGCTTGCTACGAGGCATCATCTGAAGGGTTGGGTTTGCAATACCTCGGGGGACGTCAGGATTGATGTTGAGGGGAAGAGCCCCGCCCTGAACCGGTTCCTGGCTGACCTGGAGACTCTGGCGCCACCCCTGGCTCACATCGAGGATATCTCGGCTACCAGCCAGACAGCCGTCGGTTATCAGCGTTTCGAGATTCAGGAGAGCATCTCCGAAGAGGGTAAATACCAGCTGGTTTCCCCTGATATTGCCACTTGCGCTGACTGTCTCAAGGAAGTCCTGTCGCCGGGTGACCGGCGTTACCGCTACCCGTTCACCAACTGCACCAACTGTGGTCCCCGATTTACCATTATTGAGGATATCCCCTATGACCGACCCAAGACCACGATGCGCAGCTTCAGGATGTGTCCCCGGTGCCAGAAGGAGTATGACGACCCTCTGGACCGCCGCTTTCACGCCCAGCCTAATGCCTGTCCCGGCTGCGGTCCCGGACTGCAACTGGTTGATGGTGCTGGTAACCAGACCTTGGAAGGCGACCCGCTCACCGCAGCCAGCAGGTTGCTCAAGGGGGGCAGGGTTGTTGCCATCAAGGGTCTGGGCGGCTTCCTGCTGGCGTGTGACGCGACCAGTGAAGAGGCGGTGCGGCGGCTCCGGGAGAGGAAAAGGCGGCCCTTTAAGCCCCTGGCGGTTATGCTGGCTACCATGGAAGAAATAAAAAAACACTGTCTGGTCTCCAGCGCTGAGGCAGAGCTGCTCACCTCCCCACAGTGTCCCATCGTGCTGCTGGGGTGGCAGGCGGGGTCTGCAATATCGTCGGTAGTAGCGCCCCAGCTCAATTACCTTGGGGTGATGCTGCCTTGTACCCCGTTGCACCACGTGTTGCTCCGGGAGACCGGGCTGCCTCTGGTAATGACCAGCGGTAACCTCAGTGAGGAGCCCATCGCCAGGGATAATGACGAGGCAATCCGGCGACTCAACGGGATTGCCGACTACTTCCTGCTGCACAATCGGGACATCTATTCCCGCTACGATGACAGCGTGGCGATGGTGGAGAGGGATGAGCCGCAGCTAGTCCGGCGTGCCAGGGGTTACGCACCTCACCCCATTCGCCTTCCCTTCAAGGCAAGGCAGGTGCTTGCCTGCGGTGCCGAGCTTAAGAATACCTTCTGTCTCACCCGTGATGAGTATGCCTTCCTGAGCCAGCATATCGGTGACATGGAGAACCTGGAGACCATGGAACACTTTGAGACTACCATCGAGCTTTACCAGAGACTGTTTCGCATCCAGCCTGAAATTATAGCTTATGACATGCACCCGGAGTACCTGTCCACCAAGTACGCTAAAGCTATAGCTGATAGCGCCACCAACGTAACCCTGGTCCCGGTTCAGCACCACCACGCTCACATAGTTAGCTGCCTGGTGGATAACGGGCTAAACGAGCCGGTCATCGGGGTTGCCCTTGACGGCACCGGCTACGGCACTGACGGCAGCATCTGGGGCGGGGAGTTCCTGGTGGCGGACTATCAGGGTTTCGACCGACTGGGTCATCTGCAGTACGTGCCGCTCCCCGGGGGTGTGGCGGCTATTGAGAGACCCTATCGCATGGCTATCAGCTACCTGCTCAGTCTGCTGGGGGAAGATATATTAAACCGGAACCTCCCTTTTCTGAGTCGTGTGGACAGCCTTGAGCTCGACCTCATCAAGAAACAAATCGAGCGGGGAATCAACTCACCGCTGACTTCAAGCTGCGGCCGACTGTTTGACGCCGTTTCCGCCTTGCTCGGGGTGAGGGACAGGATAGACTATGAGGCACAGGCAGCCGTTGAGCTGGAGATGGTCGCCGACGAAAGCGAGACCGGCAGCTATCCCTTCTCTATCATTGAGCAGGACGGCGTAAATATCGTGCACCCTGGTGAGCTGTTCTCAGCCATTGTTGCTGAACTCGGCAAAGGGGTGTCTGCAGCCAGTATATCCATGAAGTTTCACCGTACCATGGCTCAGGTGATAACGCGGATGTGTCAGCGTCTCGCCCGGGGGACTGGCATTGGCAGGGTAGCCTTGAGTGGCGGGGTGTTCCAGAATCGCCGGCTGCTGAGGCTTACAGTGGCAGCTCTGGAAGAAGTCGGCTTCGACGTATTAACTCACCGTGAAGTGCCCACCAACGATGGGGGAATCTCCCTGGGGCAGGCGGTTATCGCCAATTTTATTCAGGAAGGAAGGGACTGACCATGTGTCTGGCTATCCCGGTCTTGGTCAAGTCAATCGACGGGCGACTGGCTGAGGTGGAGGTGGGTGGGGTAAGTCGCCGGGTCAGCATCTGGCTCACCCCGGAGGTCAAGGTGGGGGATTATGTTTTGCTGCATACCGGCTATGCCATCAGCATCATTGACGAAGACGAAGCCGAGGAGACCCTCAGGTTATTGGCAGAGATGGTCAGTCAAACTGAATAGCAGGATTGTTTAGAGAATGAAGTATGTAGACGAATATCGCAGTGCTGAGCTGGGCAAGCGACTTATCGAGCGGATTCAGCGCCGCTCGACAAAGCCGGTAAGGCTTATGGAGTTCTGTGGCGGGCATACCGCCACCATTGTCAAGCACGGCATCCGCCAGCTTATGCCGCCCACTATAGAGATGCTTTCCGGTCCCGGCTGCCCGGTTTGTGTCACTGCCAGTGCTGACCTGGACAAGGCGATTGCCCTGGCTCGCCTCCCCGATGTCATCATCACTACCTTTGGCGATATGCTTAAGGTGCCGGGAAGCTATTCCAGCCTGCAGCAGGTCAAGGCTGAGGGTGGCGACGTCCGTGTGGTTTACTCCACCCTGGATGCGCTTGACATCACCCGAAATAACCCCTCAAAGTCCGTTGTTTTCCTTGGCATTGGCTTCGAGACCACTGCCCCCACCATCGCTGCCTCCATCCTGGAAGCAGAACGGGAAGGAATTGATAACTATTATGTTCTCTCACTGCACAAGCTGTGTCCGCCGGTGATAAAAGCCCTTCTTGACTCCGGCGAAGTGGCTCTCGACGGCATCATCTGCCCCGGCCACGTCAGCGTCATAATTGGTTCTCTCCCTTACCAGTTCATACCCCGCGACTACGGTATCGCCTGCGTTGTCTCTGGCTTTGAGCCTCTGGATGTCCTTCTCTGCGTTGACATGCTGGTGACACAGATTGAGGGTAGCCAGCCGGGGGTTGAGATTGCCTACCGACGGGGCGTCAACCCTGAGGGTAACCGGCCGGCACTTGAAGTTATGCACCAGGTATTCGAGCCCGGTGAAGCAAACTGGAGGGGGATAGGGTTAATTCCCGAAAGCGGGCTGAGGCTGCGGCAGGAGTATGGTCACTTCAATGCTGAAGATGCCTTCCCGATTGAATTAGAACCTCCCCGCGAGCCCGAAGGATGCCTGTGCGGCGACATTCTGCGCGGGGTTAAGACCCCCGTTGATTGCAGGCTCTTCCGCACCGTGTGCCACCCGGAACACCCGGTGGGCCCGTGCATGGTTTCCTCGGAGGGGAGCTGTTCGATATACTACCTCTATGGAGAGGGATATGGAGGATAGGATTCTGCTGGCTCACGGCAGTGGTGGCAAACTCAGCCATGAGCTGGTAGAGAAGAACTTCGTCCCCCTGTTTCAGAACCCGCTGCTGGATAAATTGGATGATGCTGCCGTCTTCGAGCTGAGCGGTCGGCTGGCATTTACCACTGACAGCTATGTGGTGGAACCCATTTTCTTCCCCGGCGGGGACATTGGTAAGCTGGCAGTATGCGGTACCGTTAATGACCTGGCAATGAGCGGCGCTACTCCCCTCTACCTGAGCCTGTCCCTGATTATAGAAGAGGGTTTTCCCATAACTGAACTTCAAAGGGTGGTGAAATCGGTTCAGAGCGCCGCCGAGGAGGCTGACGCAAAAGTAGTCACTGGTGATACCAAGGTGGTGAACAGGGGCAGCGCCGATAAACTGTTCATTAACACTGCCGGGATAGGGCTTGTTCCCCGGGGGGTGGATATTTCCGGTGCCAATGCCAGGCCGGGCGACAAGGTAATCCTCAGTGGCAGCATTGGTGAACACGGCATTGCGGTGATGAGTCAGCGCGAAGGGTTAAAGTTCTCAACCCCGATTGAAAGTGATTGTGCTCCCCTGAACAGGCTGGTGTCCGAGATGATTGAGACCGGTAGCGGCATTCATTGCCTCCGTGACCCCACCCGGGGCGGGTTAGCCAGCACCCTCAACGAATTCGCCAGGCAGTCGGGGGTGGGCATCAAGATAGACGAGGAAGCGATTCCGGTGCAGACTGCGGTGCAGGCTGCCTGCGAACTCCTCGGTTTTGACCCGCTCTACGTGGCTAATGAGGGGAAGCTGGTGGCTATCGTCCCGGCAGCCGATGCGGAAAGAGTGCTCGCCGGAATGCGTCGTAACCAGTATGGCACCCGGTCCGTAGTTATCGGAGAGGTGACCGACGAGCACCCCGGTCGGGTGGTTATGACCACTTGCCTCGGGGCATCCCGAATCGTGGACATGCTTGTCGGTGAGTTACTCCCCAGAATATGTTAGCCTGGCGGGTTGGCTCATTAGCCGTGATGAAACCCGGCTGTCTATTCTGCGCCAGTGGCGGTCGGGCCCGGATTACAGTCCGGCGGCATCAAGCACTTCAGGGACTTTCTTTTCCCAGCCGATAGCCATGATGTGCACTCCCTGGCACATTGGCTTCATCTCTTTTATCAGGCGAGCCGCAATCTCGACGCTCTTTTGGGCTCGGTTCTCTGCCTGGTCCATCTCCTCGATAAGGCTATCGGGCACATGCACCCCGGCCACGTTCTTATTCATAAACCGGGCCATACCTGCCGACCTCAACATCACGATTCCTACCAGCACCGGCACATTGAGATATGCCACCGCTTTCATGAATTCCTCAAACTTCTCCGGCTCATAAACTGCCTGGGTCTGGAAGAACTGCGCCCCCACTTTTACCTTCTTCTCCATTTTGATAAGCTGGGGTTCCAGCGGGTCGGCCCCGGGGGTGACTACTGCCCCAAGACAGAAGTGGGGAGCACCCTTTAGCTCATTCCCGGTAAGGTCATGCCCCCGCTCCAGCTCCCTGGCGGCGAGCAGCAGGGAAACCGAATCAAGGTCGAAGACAGGCTTGGCTTGGGGATGATCGCCGAGAGCCACGAAATCACCGGTGAGACAGAGGACGTTCTTGATTCCCAGGACGTAGGCGCTGAGCAGGTCAGATTGCAACGCGATGCGATTTCGGTCACGGCAGGTCATCTGGAAGACGGGTTCCAGTCCCTTCTCCTTGAGGAGATGACAGGTAGCCAGGGAACCCAGCCTCATCACCGAGCTCTGCTGGTCAGTGACGTTAATAGCATCGACCCTCCCGCGCATCAGCTCGGCATCACGCAATAGCTCCTCAATATCCACGCCCTTGGGCGGGCCAACCTCAGTAGTGACCAGGAACTTTCCGCTTTTGGCTAGTTCGGCAATGTTCATTTGGCAGTCGCCTCCTTCTCCTCCTTGTCTTCCCGTTCCAGAGCCCACATTATGGTAGTTCTCAACTGCTGAGGAGGCTGCATCTTACTGTAGTCCTTCGGGGTAACCACGGTTCTCATCTTGTCCAGTCTGTTCAGCTTCTTTAGTCGCTCGTAAATTTTTATCCAGCCGCAATCTTTCTCCGCATCAACCTCGCATTTGCCGTCCT
>JABUBL010000686.1_pt1 | contig 10587 bp, 9 predicted proteins | sample 7240371 | NCBI WGS metagenome assembly JABUBL01 (sample SAMN07256343, study PRJNA390944) | subsurface metagenome | isolation source: Methane hydrate marine sediment | place: Pacific Ocean: Eastern North Pacific, ODP site 1244 | collected 2002
AGGTAATTCCCCTGGGCGTACCGTTATCACCGGTGAACAGAATAAGGGTGTTCTCGCGCAGGCCGAGGTCGTCCAGTTTGCGAACGATGCGCCCTATGACTTTGTCCATATAGGCGACCATATCGCGGTAGTATTTATTGTCCGTCACATTCTGCCCCCACTCGGGGCTGTCCGGCGTGGGGCAAAAGGGGCCATGGGTCAGAGCCATCGGAAAGTAAAGGAAAAACGGCCTGGAGCTGCTGGATTTGTGGCGCTCTACGAAGTCGTTGATGTAGTCGCAAAAGACATCAGGGCCATATCTGCCCTCGAGATTGCCGAGCACCTGGCCATTCTGTATGACCTTCGGGTCCCGGTAGCGAGAGCCCTTGGGAGCGACAGCATCCTCCATATGCCAGAGGCAATACTCATCGAAGCCGGCATCGTAGGGGCCGGTAAAACCTCGGCCTTTTAACTGCCACTTGCCGACGATGCACGTATCATAGCCGGCGCCCTTCATTACATGGGCGAAGGTCCTCTCTGTGAAGTCGAACACACCAAACCTGACGTAGTTGCGAGCGTTAGACCTGCCGGTCATAACCTTCACACGCGACGGCGTGCAAAGCGGCTGGGAATAGCAGTGCTCGAACCGCATACCGGTTCCGGCCAGCTCGTCAAGCACAGGCGTCTTATAAGATGCGCTGCCGTAACATCCCAGACACTCAAACCCGAGGTCGTCAGCCATTATCAGGATGATGTTCGGACGTTTGGCACCGGTATGGACCTCTAAAGTCCGATTCGACAGCACAAACCCGCCGAAGGCGGGTACGACCCTGCCCAGCGTTGCTGGGCCGCCCGCTCCAACCGCTCCACATCTCTTCAAAAATTCACGTCTATTCATTTCATTTTTCCGTTGTTCTTATTTTATCCATCATTTTATGCTTGACATACCACTAACGAATTTTGATGCTTTGATATAGTGTCTGATTGAATCGAACCACGGCGTTTTGCTTGAGGCTGTCCACCAACTTGCTATATTTGGCCTCCTGATAGTACCAGAGCACGTCTTGTTTCACTGTAGAAAAGGCAAGAGTGCGCTCCGGGGATCGTCCAAGGCATTGCATCAGGTAAATTCCTGAGTTCATAGATTCCTGCGTATACAAAACCTTGATGTCGCCTGGATTCAATTGAAGCGCAAGTTTTCGACGAACGCGATCTGGATTCTCTTCGCCATATATCAAAGCTGTATCCGAATAAGTTACTCGTCCATAATGAGCCAGGGGGAATTCCCCTGTTAGGGCTTCCACGGCAGCACCCTCTAAAACTCTTTTTTGAGCAGCATGCGCTTCTTTGAGAGCTATTTCTTTCTGCGAGGAACTTTTATACGGAAACTCCAAATAGGCTACCTTAATACTGGGCGTATACCGGAAATATTCACCTTTGATTGTTTCGTAATACGATTTCAGAGTTGAATCGCTGGCCGCAAACCTGGTTTGATTCAACTTCCTTTTTAGTTTAATGACAAGATTGGAAAAGAGATAGTTATAGTAATTCCGAATAGAGTTTTCTATTGGACCGTAGATAATCCCGCCAGCTTCATGCGTGGCCTTTCCTCTCCGATTATCCTCGTCCCATTGAACTAAAAAATCGTCGTAGTGAAAAACGTGGATGAGGCCTTCTTCGATAGCCAGTTTCTGTAGCACCTTGATGTGAATGAGCTTCTCATTGGTCTTTGCTTTTACGTATTCGAGAGGTACTTCTCCCTCATAAGATGTGGTCCAAAAATCGTCATGATCTTTGGCTCCATATTTATGGTGAAAATAGTTATAAGTAATTGCAATACTACTACTCAGATGCAGCTTGTACTCGTCTTCGGGAACCGGCATACCGTTGATTGTGACAACACTGTTCTTTTGCCGAAAAAAGAACTGGTATAGCAAGAAAAGGCAGATGAGAACAATGATAATACTACTGATAAATCGATAGAAAGCGGTTGTCTTTTTCATGACTAAACTAGTCATTCTCTTAATACATTGCGCCCCCCTTTTCAAAAAATGCTTTTTTGCATTGAACTTACCAAGCCAGGGCGAATTCAGCAAAATCCAGGAAGTCCACAGTGCCGTCACCATTGATGTCGCCATTGATGTCGCCAAAGATGCCTGGGCCGGTCAAAAGCCAGGTGTCGGAAATCAGCATAACATCGCCCCAGCCGATAAAGCCGTCGCCATTAAGGTCACGTGGACTCTCGGCAGGGCCGTCCGGTGAGTATTCATGAGCACCAATATCAGGTGCGCCATTGTAAAGTGCATTGCCCCAGAAATCCTGTCCACCATTATTAGCAACTATTCTACCCGCATTAATGCACGGCGATGAGGATTGAAGTTGGTAGCCGGTCAACACATTGGGATAGTCAGCCCAATTGATGTCGTAGCCGCCGGATCCTGGACTCATAAGCTGGGGATTAGCGGTAATGAAATTGGTTCCCTTCGGACTAATATTATAGTAACAGTTGTTCTCGAAGGTACAATTGACGGGATTGCCAGTTCCCCAGGAACCGCTGCCCTCGAAGTGAAAGATGTTGTTGTAAAAGTCCGTATTCCGGGCCGTACGATCTCTGAATACTTCAACGCCGGTCACAGTGGAGGCAATATAGTGTGTGTTGTTATAAACCTGACAGCCCTGCGGACCGGTAGCCGTTTCAAAGCCATAGAAATAGATCGCCTCCTTGTCGTTCTGACTGATGTTATACCGGATAACCACATTTTCGTTGAAGCCACTTTTCATAATTCCGCAAAACCAGTTGTTGTCATGGCTGTAATTATACTGGATTTTCGTATTCTTGCAGTTCCAATCCGCGTCAAATCCGCCACGATCCGTTTGACTTACAGGCCCAACGTTCCCATACGCTTCATTGTATTGGATCATGATGTTATCTGTATTAAAGCAAAAAACACTGTGGCCTTTGTCATGAATACTGGAATCGATAAATCGATTGTGTTCCACAATAGCGTCGTCGCTAACACGGATAATCATATTGTTTCGTCCGGTAGGCCCGACAGTGTTGCCACTAATTAATACATTCAGATAAGGGTAGCGAACGGGCGCGCTAAATTTTCCATGTGGAGATTGTGTTGCAATACCAAGTCCACCTGTATTGGCTATCGTGTTGTTCTGTATCTTCAGGTCGTTGTACCACGCCGGATTGGTGCCGTCGGCAGTGACGTAGATTCCACCGGTTGTCTTGGTAGCAACATCGCCGTTGACGTGGTGAATATAACAATCGCGAATGTAGATGTGGTTAATTTCGGTACCGTTGTCAACGATAACCCTGATCGCCCACAAACCCCCCTGGTACCCCGTTGACCCGTTGGTATGTGTGATTTCGAGGTTGTTGATCTCCCAATACTGCTGGTTCTTCAACCGAACCGCCGCGGCGTCATTCGCTGTCGTACCACCGGCGTTGATGATCGGTTTGTTGCCCGTGCTATACATATTTACGCTGATCGGATTACTGGCTGTGCCGGAGCCTTTTAACAAAAGCTGTCCATCCCAGGAGCATCCAGCTCTGAAGAGAATTTGATCGCCCGCCGCAAAGGTTGTATCGTTTACCTTTGTTAGAGTTCGCCACGCTTCCTGTGGACTTGTACCGTAAGCGCTGTCATTGCCGTCAATAGAGTCAACGTAGTATTTGGTATTGCCGGATGATACAAAACCAGCATAGCAAAACACTTGAAGGTTAAAGATAATCCATATAAACGTCAAAGCTGTTATGGCTGTTAGCTTTCTTCTTTTCATAAAGACCCCTCTTTCACATTCCTATTGTTACATTTTTATGCTGGTGAAGACTAAATTTAAGATATCATAAACGTCCGTGTAAAACAAGAAAAAATACCGCTCTATAGTATTTTTTTGCTGATATCCACTAACTTTTCTGGATGAGAACCTAAAAGAAAAAATACGCTTGGCTGAACATGAGCGACGAGTCACGGACGTGTGCTCCTGCTGACATTAAAACAGCCACGGTGTTAGAGGGTCTGAGATCAGCGGCGCCCAAGTGTTATTCTTATTCGGTATGATAAAGTGCTCCGGCACGGGGAATTGCGAGCACAAAAGCAGGACTTCTTTTCCAACTTCCGCAATCATCGACTCATCATCGATATTTTCAACCACTTTGTTTATAAGTGCGGCAATTTGCTCAGCCTGCGGCTCCTTCATTCCACGGGTGGTAATGGCCGGCGTGCTGTTGGTCTGTCATTATAAAAAGTGTATTCGGACGCTTGTCCCTAAGGCGAGCTTCCATCGTCTGACTCGACAGCAAAAATCCGCCAGCTCCAACTGCTGCACATTTCTTCAAAAAATCACGTCGATTCATAACAGTCTCCTGTTATCTCAATAATTAAACTTTGGCAGCCATTTTGCCAGTTCGTCGGCGACGCTACGATGCTCGGGAACAGGACGTGCCGGCCAAAGCAGATTGGTCCACTCCAGCGGGTCATTGTCGCGGTCGTAGAGTTCCTCGGCCCGGTCGCTATAACGGATGTATCGCCAGCGCGCTGTGCGGAGCGAGTGATTCAGTCGCCCGTGTGTTGTCAGTGCCGGCCGCTCCCAGGTGTCGCCTGCCTCCTTCAAAAATGGCATTAGACTCCTGCCTTCAAGACCCTCCCTTGCACTTAGGCCGCAAACGTCTATAAGCGTCGGGTAGATGTCGACGAGATTCACCGGCTGATCGCATCTTGCGCCCGGGCGGGTTACACCGGGAACAACGAACATCAAAAGGTTGTGCGTTGCCTCTTCCCAGAGGGCGAATTTTTTCCAGTGGAGCTTCTCACCGAGGTGCCAGCCGTGGTCACTCCAGAGCACTATGACGGTATTGTCACGATGGGGGCTGGCATCGAGAGCGTCGAGGACGCGACCGACCTGTCTATCAACAAAGGCCCCACATGCAAGATAGGCGGCGACACCGTCTCGCCAGGCATTCTTGTCGGTGATCGTGTCGTGCGTTTTGCGACCTGCCATTTTAACGCCGATCGGCGGGACATCATCGAGGTCATTTTCGTCGATGTTGGGCAGTGTTACGTTCCCCGGCGGAAACATGTCAAAGTATTCTTCCGGTGCACACCATTTGAGGTGGGGCTTGAAGAAGCCACATGCCAGGAAGAAGGGTTTGTCGTGTTTTTGCTGGAGCTGCTCGCCGATCCAGATGGCAACCTTGTAGTCGTCCATATCCTGCTCCGTACCATCGACGGGGCCCCACTCAATATTGCTGATGGGATTGGCGTAGCGCCGATGGGTTTTAAGAGGCGGTGGGTCTCCACCCTTCGGGATAAACTCGTCCCACGCACCCGGACCGGTATCAGGCTGACTGCCATGATATATTTTTCCGCGGCTCATAGCCTTATAGCCGTTAGCTCTGAAATGCTGGTTCAAAGTTATGACGTCGGGCATGAGAGTACGCCAGGGGTCTGGGTTCTTATAGACGCCGGAGGTTGAAGGCAGAATGCCCGTCATCAGAGCAGCCCGTGAAGGATTGCACGCCGGTGCTGAGCAGTGTGCGCTAGTAAAAAGTACCCCTCTTCGAGCCAGCCTGTCAAGGTTTGGCGTCTTGGCGTCCGGATGACCGCCCAAACAGCCTATCCAGTCATTCAAATCATCGATGGCGATAAAAAGTACGTTGGGCCGCTTGCCACCGATACGGACCTGCAAAGCCCGATCTGATAGCACAAACCCGCCCGCTCCAACTGCTGCACATTTCTTCAAAAAATCACGCCGATTCATTCTTTCCCTTTCTAATTCCAGCTTCCAATTCTAAATTCCTCTCGAGGCGGCACATAACGATTTCACCGCTTTTTCTTTGGTCTCGTGCGTGTTTTCAGCTTCGAGATTTGCTCGCCCATCTGTGAGCGCCATTCGGCATACATCCCTTCCAGCTCCTCCACCACCCCCGGCCGTTGTGCCGCCAGGTCATGCTTTTCACCGATATCGGCTTGGAGATCATACAGCTCTAAAGAGCCTTTTCGAGAAAGGAGTTTCCATTTGCCGGCCCGAACGGCCCACTGCTGGGACCCGTCGTACCAGAAAAGGGCCTTGTGCAGAGGCTCTTGGGCTTCTCCACGAAGGGCCGCGAGCATGTCCTTTCCGTCATAGACACGGTCGCCGGGAAGCTCCACGCCGGCTGCCGAAAGGATGGTAGGCAGGATATCGACGCTGATAACCGGCTCGGAACAGACCGCTGCCTTCGGCAGTTTTCCCGGCCAGCGTACAATAAACGGCACCCGGATTCCACCCTCATAAACACTCTGCTTGTAGTCCCGTAAAACGCCGTTATTGGCAAGATTCTTTTTGGCGCCTCCGTTGTCCGAGAAAAAGATTACCAGAGTATTGCCGTCGGCGCCGATCCGCTTCAGAGCGTCCAGCACTTTCCCAATCGCCTCATCCATACTCGTGAGCATTGCCAGGTAGGTGTCCCGGTTCTCATCTCCGGTATTGAAGCGTTTTATATAGTCATCCGGCGCCTGCAGTGGCCAGTGCACAGCGTTAAAGGGCAGATAAAGGAAGAAAGGTCGCTTATGGTGGCGCTCTATAAACGACACGGCTTGGCGCGCCAGGTTATCTGTCAGGTAACCCGTATCGTCAATCGGTTTGTCATTGCGATAGATCGAGGTATATTCGTCCGTTATCTGGAGTTTGAAATAATCATGCGCGCCGTGTCCGAGGAATCCGTAGAATTCGTCAAAGCCACGCTGCAAAGGACGATATTCGGGCTCAAGGCCCACATGCCATTTGCCGACGACCCCGGTGGCATAACCTTCCTTCTTGAGCAGGTCAGCGACTGTAACTTCACTCAAAGGCAATCCAACCCTGGAATCCCCTCCTGTATAAAAGCCGAACCGCTGCTGATAGCGGCCGGTTAGCAGTCCGGCCCGAGTCGGCGCACAGACATAGGCGCTGGCGTAACCGTCTGTCAATCGCACACCTTCGGCGGCCAGCCGGTCAATATTGGGCGTGCGGACCTCCTCCGGATGGTCATAACAGCTTACATCCGCGTATCCCTGGTCGTCTGAAACGATAAGCACAATATTCGGCTTGTTCGCAGCCTTTCCAGCCGCAAACCGTCGAGAGGTGTTCGCACATCCCGGTACGGTCACCGATGCCGCTCCAAGGCCCACGGCCTTGATAAATTCCCGTCGGCTTATCTCGCACGAATTGAGCACAGGCTCGCCCTTAATCGATGCGGGGTTCATCTTAGGTTCCATAAAAAGAGTCCTCCTTGTGTTTTTCTGGGGGCCCATTTTGCAATCTTTTCGCAACATGGGAACCCGCTTAAATACTCAAACCAACAGGCCAACCCGCTACTTGTTGAGCAGCCACTGATGAATAAATGCTGCGACAAACCATACCGCAAAGCCTGCACAAAGCACAAGCCAGAGGGACAGGTGCTTGCGGAAGCATATAAAGGCCACAAGAAAGAACAAAATCGTCGGCATAATGCCCCACAAGGCACCTTTGGTGTAATCACTCATCAGGTCGAAATTGCCGGGATTATCCAGGGCCAACCAGATAAGCACGATAAGCCCGGTCAATGGCATTACGGCAATCAGGCCGGCCAGCGTCGGCAGCTTGCGCCCTATCTGAGTGCAAAACACGATAACACATACGCTGACCAATAGCTTGATTACAAATCTTATACCGACTGTTCTCATGTCACTGCGAGCGAAGCGCTTAAAATCCGCCACGGACGGCAGGCAATCTCAGAAATATTCAGCTTTGTGTTTTACGTAGGGTCTCTTATTTAGTATCTGTTGCGGAAAACAAAAACCGACGATGTCACCCCTGCGAAACCTGTCCTGAGCAAAGTCGAAGGAGCAGGGGTCCAGAGCGAAAAATCTGGATTCCCGCTTCCGCGGGAATGACAAATACCGTTTCCGCAACAGGAACTATTTAATAAACCGGATAGTCAACGGATAACGATAGTGGTAACCGTTGTTGGCCTTAACCGCCGCAATCAACAAAAAGATAAGGTCAACAATTACAACAGCCGCCAGCAGGAAAAAGCCAACGCATATAAAAGTCAGCACCGCAGAAATAAGCCCATAAATCGTCATCGAAATCTGGAAGTTCACCGCCTCTTTGCCCTGCTCGTCTACGAACGGGTAGTCATCTTTCTTTATCTGCCAGACAACTAACGGCGCGACAATGTTGCCAACGAAAGGGATTACTATTCCGGCAAGCCCCAGTAAATGGCAGATCATTGCCCACATACAGGCGTCCTTATTGATTTCTTTGCTCTCCGGAGTCTCTGGAACAGCTTCCGGCTGTTCCGTGCTTGCTGGCTGCTCTGTTTGCGCGCCGCCGGCATTTTCTTCAGCTTCCGGGGTTTCCTCTTCTTTTGCCATAGTTCAACTCCCTTCAATTAAGTTACTTTTGACCTGACAAATCGACCCCTCTTTTAACAAAGGCCGCTCAAGCCGTCAAGAATAAAAATCTGACCGCCTGGAATCCTCTCTCTAGCCTCTTTCTGGCCTTTTTCCAAAAGTCCTATAATTTTTCTCATTTTCGCTTGACATTTAGGTCTAAATCGGATAAAAACAACCTTATATATGACAGTGAGGAGTGGTGAAATCAGCTTTCTATTTCCCGTCAAAGCTTTCCACCACAAAAAACACGGTTGTTTTTGCAGTCCGACGCCGACAAGGGTGCAGCCGCAAAATGGTTGGTCCGTGTGCCCGCGTAGGAAAGGTTTGGACAAAAAGTAGTATCTTGTTGTCAAATATTAATATGTCTGGTCTAAAAAGCCACGAATTAACACGAATGGGCACGAAATAAAATAACTTAGCCGCGAAAACGCACAATAACAGAAAAAATTATTGGTGAAAATTCGTGAAGATTCGTGGCTAACCCTTTTTGGAGTCGACTCATTAATAATTTTTAGAAAGGAGAGATGAAAATGAAAAATGCAAGAACGACAATTTGCGTGATGGCAGTAGTGCTATCTGTTGCCAGTTCGCCGGTACTCGGGCGTGTTGACTTTGCGGATGGTGGTAGCCACGATATCGACTACGTAATCGACGACGATGTGTGGGTTGATTATCAGGCCCCGGGGATGCAAACCACAGTCAACTTCCTCGATGGCGGATGGATAACCTTTCCCCACAGGCTGTCAGGATACGAAGACAGCATAGTAAATATCCTCGGCGGCGCGATAGATCTTTACCTAGCCTACGACAGCAGCCAGGTAGATATCTCTGGCGGGTCGATAAGACAGCTACTTGCCCTCGGCAGCAGCCGTGTCAGTTTCTACGGCGGGTCGATTGGAGAAGCCCTGGCGGCCCACGGCAGCAGCCAAGTAGATATCTCCGGTGGGTCGATAGGAGGTCTCCTGGACGCGTGTTACAGCAGCCAGGTACATATCTCCGGCGGGTCGATAGGAACTTACCTGTTTGCCTGGCACAGCAGCCAGGTACATATCTCCGGCGGGTACGTAGGTGGCAGCTTGTTTGCAGACTACGAAGGCATCTTAACAATCCTCGGTTCGGATTTTGCGGTCGATGGAGTCCCCTTTGGTTACGGCGAACTTACCAGTATACTTGGCAGTGACTCCTTCGACCCAGACGAACCTACGAGGCATCTGACCGGTACACTGGCCAGTGGCGAACTGATTGGTAATGATTTCTATATCGGCCATGATGCCAAAATCGTCCTGATCCCCGCCCCCGGCGCTGTTGTGCTTGGCAGCATCGGCTTAGGTTTTATTGGCTGGCTGCGCAGACGAAGAACACTGTAAGAGCATCTACAGAACTGAAAATTGGATAAGGCTGTCAGTCCCGATGTAATCGGAATAAGGCGCTAACGGCTGGGTTTTCTGTTCTCGCGGCAGAACTTACCCATCAACTCCATAGCTTTGTTCAAACTTTGAGCCGAGCCGTCCATCTGTGCGTAGGCATCAACCAGCTCCAATAATTCTGCGGCCGGCTCAACCCGACCATAATGGTGCGCAACGTTGACAATGGCCGCATCAAGGCCGTATTCGGCCGCCTTTGCAACGTAGGCCCTGCAGACGCCGATCTTTCTGCCCGGCAAATCCCGAACGCAGTTGCTCACCCCAAGCGAGCAATGCACGCCGCTCATTTTCGGGTCGCTTTTGATTTTCCTTATCGTCTCGAACGCCCGGTAGGTATAACCCGGGACATTCGGCTCCATCGGCATATCTATCGCTAACGGAAATACGGTCGAGTCAAAGAATATCTCGCCGGGCTTAAAGCCGTACTCACCGACCGCCTTTTCAAAAATCTGCCTCGCCAAGGAATACAGCTCATCGACTGAGTGCGAGCCTCCCGGCCCGGTGGGTACTCCTTCGCTGACCAAAAGACCGATGAACGCAAAGTCGAAATCCTTCTTCAGCGGCAATATTTTATCCACCGTATAAACTTTGACCGAGTTTATGAGCGGCTTCTTTGATTGCTCGCCGGTATTATACCACTCTTTCAAACCCGCTGTCAGAACATCGTTGTTACTGCTGTCGATGCAAATCGGCACGCCGTTGCCCCACGTGCGGACGAGCCTGACGTACTCGACCATCATATCGACACAAAGCTGTGGCTCGTTTTCGCCAAA
>JABUBL010000687.1_pt1 | contig 10587 bp, 14 predicted proteins | sample 7240371 | NCBI WGS metagenome assembly JABUBL01 (sample SAMN07256343, study PRJNA390944) | subsurface metagenome | isolation source: Methane hydrate marine sediment | place: Pacific Ocean: Eastern North Pacific, ODP site 1244 | collected 2002
GGGCGCAAAAGCCCCAGAGAAGGCGGAGAAATTCAAAGCAGCAATGGGAAATCCCTGCTTAATACTTGAGTGTGCCATAAAAAACAAGGTGGATCACTGCCTAAGATGTGACGAATTCCCGTGCGAGGTTCATTATAAGCAAGGGGGGCCATACAGCCAGCAAACCCTTGACATGATTAAGGGCGTGCTGGGAAAGAAGTAAAAAATTTTAGACCACCTTGAATAGCTAAATCTAGGGAGGGGTCGCATAGTGGTCTAGTGCGGGCGCCTGCTAAGCGCTTACCCTGGTAACTCGGGGTCGAGGGTTCGAATCCCTCCCCCTCCGCCACCAATAAAAATATGAGCAACAAGATTGATGACTATATTAACCAGCAAGGATCACCGCAAAAGGAAATTTGCCAAAATCTAAGGAGGCTTATTCTCAAAACATTTCCTGACGCCAAAGAAGAAATGAAATGGGGCGTTCCCGCCTTTGCTGATGGGAAGTTTTATATTGGCGCTTTGAAAGACCACGTCAATCTGGGGTTTTCCATCAAAGGACTGGCCGAAGAAGAGGTGGCTCTTTTTGAGGGCGGCGGGAAAACGATGAGGCATATTAAAGTCTATACCGTGGTCAATATGGACGAGAAGAGAATAGCCGAGCTATTAAAACTGGTGGATAAAAAAGCCAAGCCTGAAAGAATTTGACGCCAAGCCATTTTCAATATACAGCGCCACAACAGACTACCATGCCTAAATATCATATCTGGACTATCGGCTGCCAGATGAATAAGGCAGAGTCAGAGCGGCTGGGCAGCTACTTTGAACAGCTGGGCTATCAGCCTACCGCCGCCGATGAAGCCGACCTGGTGGTGCTCAATAGCTGCGTGGTGCGCCAGAGCGCCGAGAACCGCGTGGTTAATAAGCTCCAGAACCTCAAATCGCTGAAGAAATCGCGCCCAGGTCTGACTTTAGCCGTCACCGGCTGCCTGGTCAACGCCGACACGGCCGGACTTAGAGAGCGCTTCCCCCAGGTCGACTACTTCTTTAAGCCGGGGGAATATCCCCAGTGGCTGGAAAGCCCCAAAAGAGAGCCGGTACTCCCCAGGCAACCGAATGTTGCCGCCTATGTTCCCATTATTCAGGGGTGCGATAATTTCTGCGCCTACTGCATCGTCCCCTACCGCCGGGGGAGGGAAAAGAGCCGAACGGTAGCCGAAATCGTAGAAGAGGTCGGGGAGCTGGTGGGGCGGGGAACAAAAGAGGTTACCCTGCTGGGGCAGAATGTTGATTCGTACGGGCACGACCTCGTGGGTAAACCGGACTTGGCCGACCTGCTCGGCGAGCTAAACGAGCTAGAGGGGCTTTTTCGGATCCGTTTTCTGACCAACCACCCCAAGGACATGAGCCTGAAGCTGATTGAGGCGGTGGCTTCTTTAGATAAGGTCTGCGAGCAGCTCACCCTTCCCGTGCAGTCGGGGAGTAATGATATTCTAAAGGCGATGAAGCGGGGCTACACCGCCGAGTACTACCGCCAGCTCATTACCGAGATACGGGCTAGAATACCAGAAATACACTTAAGCACCGATGTCCTGCTCGGTTTCCCCTCGGAGACCGAGGCGCAGTTCCAGGAGACGGCAGACTTGCTATCCAAGCTAAAGTTTGATACAGTCCATATAGCCGCTTATTCGCCGAGGCCGGGGACCTTCGCCGCCAGGAAACTGGAGGACAATGTTCCACCCGCTGACAAGAAGCGGCGCTTAGACCACCTCGAGCGGCGGCAAGAAAGCATCGCCGCCGGGATTAACGCCCGGCTACAGGATAAGGTGGTGGAAGTGCTGGTGGAGGGGCAGAAAAAGGGGAGGTGGCAGGGTCGCACCAGAGGTGATAAACTGGTATTCTTCGACGACAGCCGTGACTGCCGGGGAAAACTGGTGAAAGTCAGGGTTGAGAAAACAAGCCCCTGGTCATTACAGGGCAGAGTTGAAAGTTAAACTAAAATTAGGAGGCAAAATGAAGCGGTCTAAAATACTGGGTTTAGTGCTAATTATCGCCGTGCTCGCCACCATGGCGCTCATGGGCGGCTGCATCCCCACCGACGCTGAAGGCGGAGGCACCAGCACCATCTATATGATTGGCTTTCTGGTGCTGATTTTCGCCATGTTCTACTTCCTGATGATTCGTCCCCAGCGCAAGCGACAGAAGGAACACCAGCATATGATGGAGGAACTGAGGAAGGGAGACCGGGTGATTACCGCCGGCGGCATCTACGGAGTGATTGAAAGCGTCAGCGAGGATAGCGTCGTCATCAAGGTGGAATCAGGGACGACCATGAGGGTCACTAAGGGCAGCGTCGCCCTCAAGCGAGAGATGTAGGATTTTATACAGATGGCTTATTACGAGCCAGCCCGTGAGCGGCAAGTAAGCGCTCGTCAGCCAAAATTTCGCCGGTGGCACCATCGGCAATTACTTCTCCGCGGTCAAGGACGATTGCCCTCGGGCACAGCGCCTGAACCAGCTCCAGGTCGTGAGAGGCAATAACCTTGGTTATGTCCAGGCCTTTAAGCAGTTCAATGAGCGACCACTTGCTGCCCGGGTCGAGATTGCTGGTTGGCTCATCAATGACCAGGATCTCTGGATTCATGGCTAATACCGTGGCGATGGCAATGCGTTTCTTCTCGCCGAGGCTGAGATGGTGCGGCGAACGCTTTTCATAGCCCCCCATCCCCACCCAGTCTAAGGCTTTAGCCACCACTTCACGGACTTCTGCCTCGTCGTAGCCCATATTGAGGGGGCCGAAGGCGATATCTTCAAAGACAGTAGGGGAGAAGAGCTGGTCGTCGGGGTTCTGAAACACCAGCCCCACCTTGCCCCGCACCCACTTGAGGTTTTTATCGTTCACCGCCTTGCCCAGGACCCTGACCACCCCGTCGCTGTGCAGGATGCCATTAAAGTGCAGCAGCAGCGTCGATTTGCCGGCGCCGTTGGGGCCAATCAGGGCTAGGGTTTCCCCCCGATGCACGACTAGGCTGACGCAGCTAAGCGCCGGCTGACCGTCGGGGTAGCCGAAGGTAAGGTTATCCACCCTTATAATCTCTTCCACATCTCTCCTTATAGATACCACAGGTTTGCCACCATAGCCAGGCTAAGAACCAGCCCCAGGGTTAGGGCGAAAAAGGCGTCCCGCTGGCTGAAGCTCGGCTTTTCCAGGGTGCGGGTCTGCCCGTCAAAGCCGCGCGCCATCATAGCCGCATAGACCCGCTCCCCCCGCTCGTAGCTGCGGATAAAGAGGGTGCCAATCATGTTGCCCACGGTGCGGAGCTGCCTTAAACGCCCGCCGCCGAGGTTGCGGCTGTCCCTGGCCTGCCTCATCCTCATCACCTCATCGACCAGGACAAAGATATAGCGGTACATAAACGATAGAATCATCACCATCACCCGGGGCAGACGTAACTGCTCCAGACCCTTAAGCAGGTGGGAGAAGCGGGTGGTCGCGGTGAGCAAAATCAGGCTGAGAATAGACAGCCAGGCCTTAGCCAGGATATTTAAGAATACCTGAAGGCCGCTGTAGGTGACCGTCACCTCCCAAATCCAGATGTTGTAGCTGCCCGCCACCTCCCCCCCCTTAAAGAAGGGAATAAAGATGGCAATCAGGACGACGAAGGGTATGATTACCAGCGAGCGTCTCAGGACATAGAGGACGGGCACCCGCGATATAATAATCAGGGTAGCCACCAGGACAAAGTAGAGGGCGAACGCCTGCCAGCGGCTTACGGGCGTGAGCACCACCACCAATATGAAAAACAGGGTGGTAATCAGCTTGGTGCGCGGGTCGAGCCGATGGATAAGGCTACCCCCCTCACTGTACTGGTCGAGAAAACTATGCTTCACGCCGCCCGCCTTTTTCTTGTTTGCAATAGCCAGGCCAGGCCGTAAGCGGCGCCGAACAGAATAAGAGTGCCGACTATTCCGGCCAGTATGGTGGCCAGGGCTTCATTCTCTATACCGGGAAAAACATAGTCGGCAATAACCTGATAGGGGGCGTCCTGCCCCAGGCCGATAAAACCCTTATCCTCAGCCACCCTCTCCAGCCCGTCGGGTGAGGACGAGGCCAGGGGTGCTAGGCAGGCTACCGCCAGGCAGATAACCAGTGCGATCAGCCACCACTTTGATTTCATCTTTCTAACCCCCGTTTACTAAATACGTTGCAGCTGCAAAAGGTCAGCTCTGGTAGCCAGCACCAGGCCGAGCACGGCCCCGGTAATCAGCCCCTCACCGATGCCGATAAGGGCGTGAACGCCGGCCATCGCCGGCAGCACCACCCCAAATGGGGACGAGCCTGAGAGCGCCAGTTCAATGGCGCAGAAGATAGAGGCCAGGAACACCGAGAACCAGGCGGCGGCAAAGCCGCCAATCAGGGTGCCTCTGCGGTTGGCGCCCGCCAGCCAGCTAACCAGCCTGTAGATATAGTAGGCGCTAAAGCTGGCGACGATGCCCATATTGAAGATGTTAGCCCCCAGCGCCAGCAGCCCGCCGTCCTGAAAGATGAGAGACTGGGCGATGAGCACGCAGCTCATTATCAACACCGCCGCCCAGGGGCCGAGCAGTATCGCCGCCAGAGCCGCGCCGATAACGTGCCCCGAGGTGCCGCCAGCGATGGGGAAGTTGAGCATCTGGGCGGCAAAGATGAAAGCGGCCAGTATGCCCATCAGGGGCACCTGCTTTTCCCCCAGCTTCTTGCCGACCACCTTTACCGCACCGCCAATCCCGCCCGCCGACACGGCACAGGTTGTCGCCACCGTGGCTGCGTTGAGGAAACCGTCTGGAATGTGCATTTCGTCCCCCTTCCACTAATTGCTATTCAATGCAATTGCAACTAGATGCAATAGCTGGTCAAAAAAATTTACTGCCCACATTTAACGCAACGCCCGAAGATAGCCAGGTGTCTCAGGTCGGCGCTGAAGCCGTACTCCCGGAGCAAAACCTCTTTAAGCGGGGTCAGCACCGCTTCATCAAGGTCGATTATGCCGCCGCACTCCTGGCAGACCAGGTGATGGTGATGCCCCTTGCCCACCGGGTGGTACCTCACCCTACCCTCGCCAAAGTCGGTCTCGGTGACCAGCCCCAGCTTCTTGAGCAGTTCCAGGGTGCGATAGACCGTCGAGATATTGACATGGGGGTATTTAGCCGCCACCTGGGCGTAGATTTCCTCGGCGCTGATGTGGCCGTCGCTATTCCCAAGCGCCGAGATGGTCATCAGCCGCTGGGGGGTAAGCCGATAGCCCTGCTCGGTTAGCTTCTTGACGATGTCTCCAGAGTGGCTCATTGGCGGGGGTATTATAGCAGAGTCTTCGGCTTATTGCAAGGTTTTGCAATTACAATTATTTGCAACCGCTACCCTAGCCCCTATCGCGGCTATCAAGCATGATGGTTACGGGGCCGTCGTTGTGGATCTCGACCTGCATATATTGCTGGAAGCGCCCGGTTTGCACTTTAAGCCCGCTGGCTCTAGCCTCGTCGACGAACTTCTCGAACAGCGCCTCAGCCTGGGGGGGCGGGGCGGCCTCAGTAAAGCTGGGGCGGCGCCCCTTCCTGGTGTCAGCCAGCAGGGTGAACTGGCTCACCAGCAGCAGCTCAGCCTTGATATCTAAAGCCGAGAGATTGAACTTCTCTTCACGGTCGGCAAAGATGCGCAGGTTGACCAGCTTTTGCGCTAGATATTGGGCGTCCTTTTCGCTATCGCCAGCGGCGACGCCGACAAAGACCACCAGCCCCCGCCCTATCCTGCCCACCACCTCCCCATCCACGCTGACCGAGGCGCTGGTGACCCTTTGTAAGAGCGCTTTCACTTCTTTTTGCCTTTTTCCTTCTTTTCGGCGGGTTTCTCTTTAGCCTTCTCCGGCTCGGCCACCTTTTGGCGGCTGTCGGTGATATAGAAACCGCTCCCCTTAAAGATAACCGGGGCGGAGTGGATGACGCGGCGCAGCCTGCCCCCGCACTGGGGGCACTCGGCTGCCGGTTTGGCGTCAAAACTCTGCTTCTTTTCAAAGCGGTGATGACAGGCATCACACTCATACTCATAAGTAGGCATCAATCAACCCCATAAGTTTATTTCTCAGCTATTTTACCGTAATCGGGCGTATCAAGGCAAAAAACGTTAGCCGGTGGGGGCAAGCTTGGCTGCCGCCTCCATGGCCTCGCCGACGACGAAGAGTGAGCCGGCCACGCAGACCAGGTCTTTGTCCCCGGCCAGAGCCAGCGCCTGGGAGAGCGCCGAGGGGACGTCTTCGGCGATGCGGGCTTTTAGCCCCTGACGGGCGAACTCGGCGGCCAGGGGCGCCGGCGCCAGCGCCCGGGGGTGGCGGGAGCGGGTGACAATTACCTGGTCAAAGAGGGGGGCCAGCTCGGCGACTAGGCTGGCGATATCTTTGTCTTGTGATGTCCCCATAACCAGGATAGCCCGTTCATAGTCAAGGTACTGCCCAATAGACTGTTTTAAGCTGCGGGCGGCGCCGACATTATGGCTGCCGTCGACTATAAGCAGGGGGCGGCGGCGCAGAACCTGGAACCGGCCCGGCCAGTTCACCCGCGCCAAGCCCTTAGCCACGCTTTCTTTAGCAATATCAAAACCCTTATCGGCTAAGACCTCCAGGGCGGCTACGGCCGTGGCGGCATTAACCAACTGGTGGTCACCGAGGAGAGAGATGGAAAGCTCGTAGCTATCTCTCCGGCCCTGCACCCGAAGCCGCTGCCCGTCCAAATCAAAGCTTAAGCCCCGCCAGGTGATATCCTTGCCCACGGTTAACAGCTTTGCCCCGCACTCCCCGCAGACCTGTTTGATTACTCCAGCCGCCTCGGGGGGCTGGGGGGAGGTCACCACCATGCTTTCGGGCTTGATAATGCCGCACTTCTCGGCGGCAATAGCTTGAAGGGTATCGCCCAGCACATCCATGTGGTCAAAGCTGATGGGGGTGATAATACAGACCTCGGGCTTAATGACGCTGGTGGCGTCGAACTTGCCCCCCAACCCCACCTCCAGCACCTGGAACTTGACCCCTTTTTGCCCGAAGTGAGCCAAAGCCAGCGCCGTCAGGAACTCGAAGGTGGTCAGCTCGCCGTAGGTGGCTTTCTCATTGACCGCTTCTACCTGGGGCTTGAGCTCGGTGACCAGTCGCGCCAGCTCAGCCTCGGAGATTAGCTCCCCGTCAACCTGGATTCTCTCCCGCCAGGTGTGGAAGTGGGGGGAGGTGTAAAGCCCGGTGCTATAGCCGCAGGCGGTGAGTGCCGAAGCCAGCATAACGGCCACGCTGCCCTTGCCGTTGGTGCCAGTAATATGGATAGAGCCGGCCCTCTTATGGGGGTCGCCCAAAAGAGACAGCAGCTCATCGACACGACGCAGGTCGTAGAAGGCGGGGTCATGGGGCATGCCTATCTTTTCATAGTCGGTGTAGCTGTTAATATAGTCTATGGCTTGCTGGTAGTTCATATTGGAGCTAATTATATCATCGCTGCTAAGGGGCAACAAACCGACTCTTGACCTGGCTCACCGTGGTTGGTATTATCAACTCAGGGGGTGCGCGGTGAATTTCAACGAAAAGCTGAAGAATGCCATGAAGATGAACCAGAGCCTGCTCTGCATCGGGCTCGACCCCGACCCGGAGCTGATGCGGGAGGGAATGAGCGTTTCCAAATTCAACAAAGCCATTATCGACGCCACCGCCGACCTGGTCTGCGCCTACAAGCTCAACCTCGCCTTTTACGAAGTACTGGACAAGGGGATGGAGAGCTTAAAGCGCACCATCAAGGCCATACCCAAGCATATACCCATAATCAGCGATTGCAAGCGGGGCGATATCGGCAACACCGCCAAAGCCTACGCCAAAGCCATGTTTTCCCTCCACGGCTTCGACGCCGTCACCGTGAGCCCCTACATGGGCTTCGACTCCATAGAGCCTTTTATCGACTACTGGGAGAAGGGGGTATTCGTCCTCTGCCGCACTTCGAACCCCGGTGCCGAAGATTTCCAGAGCCTACCCTTCGACTTAAAGGGCAAGCAGGTGCCCCTCTTCGAGATAGTCGCCCTCAAAGCCGAACAGTGGAACAAGAAGGGCAAGGGCCATAATATCGGGCTGGTGGTGGGCGCCACCCAACCCGAAGAGCTGAAGCTGATAAGGCACCACCACCCCAAGATGCTGTTGCTGATACCCGGCATCGGGGCTCAGGGGGGAGATTTGGCTTCGGCCGTTCGTAACGGGGTCGATAGCTGGGGGCGGGGGGCGATCTTCAGCTCGTCGCGGCAGATAATCTACGCCTCCAAGAGGCGGGATTTCGCCCAGGCTGCCCGACAGGTCGCCCTATCGCTGAGGGACGAGATTAAACACCTCGCCACCACGCGCAAGAAATAAAGCCGCAACCTTAACACCGGAGTTTTAGCCATGGTTATGGAGATAAAGCTGGGCGATGTCGTGCGCCTTAAGAAGAAGCACCCCTGCGGCAGCGACCAGTGGCGGGTGGTGAGGCTGGGGGCCGATATCGGCATTAAATGCCTCAACTGCCGGCGCCGAGTGCTCATCGAGAGGGCGGTCTTCGAGCGGCGGGTTAAAGCCTTTATCTCAAGGGGCAGTTGAAGAGATTTATAATCGGGCATACTAGTGCCATAATACGGAGCAAGGATTCCCTGAGTCACAAATAGGAGGCAAAAATTGAGGATGCGTTTTCTGGGCAAAACCGGCGTCAAGGTCTCTGAGCTATGCTTGGGGACGATGACCTTTGGCGGTCGGGGCTTCTTCAAGAACATCGGGGGGCTCGGGCAGAAGGAAGCTAACACCCTGGTGAATATGGCCCTGGAGGCAGGGATAAACTTCTTCGATACCGCCGATGTCTACTCCGAGGGGCTATCGGAGGAGATGCTGGGCAAGGCGCTGGGCAGCCGACGCCAGAGTATCATCCTGGCCACCAAAGTCCGCGGCAAAATGGGCCCGGGGCCCAACGATGTCGGCCTTTCCCGCCACCATATCATCGAGGCGTGTAACGCCAGCCTGAAGCGGCTGGGCACGGACTATATCGACCTCTACCAGGTCCACAACTTCGACCCCGACACACCGCTGGAGGAGACCATGCGGGCTCTCGATGACCTGGTGCGCCAGGGGAAGGTGCGCTATGTCGGCTGCTCTAATTTTTCGGGCTGGCAGTTGATGAAAGCCATGGCTATCTCCGATAAGCGCGGCTGGGAAAGGTTCGTCACGCTGCAAGCCCTCTATTCGCTGCTGGCGCGCGAACTGGAAAACGAGCTGGTGCCGCTATGCCTTGACCAGGGGCTGGGCATCCTGGTCTGGAGCCCTTTGAGCGGCGGCTTCCTCAGTGGCAAATATCGCCGTGGAAAGTCTCAACCCAAGGGCACCCGCCTTAGTGGGCCGCAACCGAGATTCCTGCAACTTGATGAGGAAAAGGGATTCGATATTGTCGAGGAGCTGGACCGAATTGCCAGGGCGCATAACGCCACCGTTGCCCAGGCAGCGCTTAATTACCTGCTCGGCAAAGAGGGAGTTAGTTCCGTCATCATCGGCGCGCGGACGCCGGAACAGCTTGCCGATAACCTCAAAACAACCGATTGGGAAATGACCGCCGAAGAAGTGAGCCGGCTTGACGAAATGAGCCAGCCAGCGCCTCTCTATCCCTACTGGATGCAGGCAATGCCACCGCCTGAATAAGCGAAACGGCACTCGCTGCTATCCTACTCACGGTTTAACCAGTATAATAAGAGTATATGTCTCGCCGCATCATGCATATTGACCTCGACGCCTTCTTCGTCTCCGTGGAGCAGGTAGAAAACCCCCAGCTTAAGGGCAAGCCGGTCGTCGTCGGCGGGAGGCCCCAGGGGCGGGGGGTGGTTGCCGCCGCCTCTTATGAAGCGCGGGCTTTCGGGCTGCACTCGGGTATGCCCCTGGTCACCGCCAGCCGACTCTGCCCCCAGGCTATTTTTATCCAGGGCAGCTTCCCCAGGTACCGTGATGCCTCGCAGAAGTTTATGGCTATTCTGGCCGACTTTTCCCCCTATCTTGAGCCGATGGGCCTTGACGAAGCCTATCTGGATGCCACCGGCTTTGAGTCCCTCCACGGCTCAGCCCGTCAGATGGCGGTAAAGATAAAGCAGCGGGTTAAAGACGAGCTGGGGCTTACCGCCTCAATCGGCATCGCCAGCGGCAAGGTTATTGCCAAGGTCGCCTCCGAGATAAGCAAACCCGACGGGCTGCTGGAGGTGGCGGTGGGTAAAGAACGCGCCTTTCTGGCGCCGTTACCCATCGCCAGGCTGCCGGGAATAGGCAAAAAAACAGGGCAAAAATTAAAGAGCCTTAGTATTGACACTATAGGCAAACTATCTATCATGCCCTTAAAAGCCCTCAAAAGCCATTTTGGTGCGTCTGGTGAGGTTCTACACCGCTTCGCCTGCGGCATTGATGATAGGGAGGTTGAGCCGCCGGCCGCGGCCAAGTCCACCAGCCGTGAGACTACCTTCGGCCAGGATACTAAAGACCACGCCCTGCTCAAGGCAACCCTGCGCTACCTGGGGGAGCGGGTAGGTGCCGATTTGCGCCAGAAGGGAATCGT
>JABUBL010000688.1_pt1 | contig 10586 bp, 13 predicted proteins | sample 7240371 | NCBI WGS metagenome assembly JABUBL01 (sample SAMN07256343, study PRJNA390944) | subsurface metagenome | isolation source: Methane hydrate marine sediment | place: Pacific Ocean: Eastern North Pacific, ODP site 1244 | collected 2002
GACGCATCCCCCCCCAACTCAGAGCCCCAGCTTTTGCTTCAGCCAGCCTTCGTCATAGCCAACGACGAAATCGCCGTCGATTTCGATTACCGGGACTGCCATCTGACCTGTTTTGCGTATCATTTCCTCGCGAGCAGTCCTGTCAGCGGCGACATCGAAGTCCTGATAGGTGATGCCATTATCCTCGAGGAGCTTCTTTGTCTTCTTGCACCACGGGCAGTAAGGAGTGGAATAAACATTGACCTCTCTCGTACTCATCCTTCGCCTCCGCGACTCTCGTCTTGAAGACCAAATTATAGGCCGCCTTCTTAGCGAGGTCAATCCCCTCTAACAAGCAGAGAAGTGCTGTCAAGAGGTAAGGGTGGAAGAATTTCCAATGGCGAGCAAACTGCTAGACCTAGAATCAATTTGGTGCTAATCTGTGAGGGTCAAGAATCAGGGGCATGATGAACAAGAATATCATTAATCTGCTCAACAAGGACCTCGAGGGCGAGCATGCAGCCATAATTCGATATTTGCAACATGCCTATGCTATGAGTGAAGGCGAGATGGCTTGCGAGATCGAGGCCATCGCCCGGGAGGAGATGCGTCACTTGGATTGGCTTGCTGAGACGTTGTCTTGACCACCAAGGGTCTGTCTTCACATTGACTGTTCAAAGCTAAAGGGGGAGGAGTAAGTCAACGGTCAAGGAAATGAAGACGAAGGGGAAGACTCTCTACATTTGCGAAGCCTGCGGCTTCGCCTACAAAGAGAAGGAATTGGCTGAGAAGTGCCAGTTGTGGTGCGAACAGCATCAAAGTTGCAACCTGCAAATTACTCAATACGCGGTTCCTTTGGAATGAGCCCGTCGAGTTTCATGGTAAGGTGGTGGTGAATCGTGGCTATTGATCCTATCTGCGGCATGGAAGTAGACGAGAAAACAGGAATCAAGGTCGAACATGAGGGCCAGACCTACTATTTCTGTAGCCCCGTCTGTCGGGATCGATTCCTGGGCAAAGAGGCGGAGAGGGACGAGATGGGGGAGGAGCACCTGCCATCCGCCACCTTAGAGAAGGCTTCCGTCCCGGTGGTGGGGATGCATTGTGCCTCCTGCGTGGAGACCATCGAGACAGCCTTAGGCAAGTTGGAAGGGGTGGCTAGAGCCTCGGTCAACTTCGCCTCGGAGAGGGCCCACGTGGAATACGATCCCCAAAAGGTATCACGCAAGGAGCTGGAAAAGGCTATAGAGGGCGTGGGATATGGTGTGCTTAAAGAGGAGCGAGAGAGGGTTGACCTCAAGGTCATCGGCATGGACAACCCCCACTGTGTTGGCACCGTAGATGCCGCCCTGAAGGGACTGAAGGGGATCATAGCCAAGGAGCTCTCGGTAAATGAGCGGGCCAGAATAACCTTCGACCCCTCGGTTGTGGATGTCGAGACCATCAAGAAGAGGATAAAAGATGTGGGCTATATCTCCATCGATGAGACCGCCCCCATAGACCGGGAGAAGGAGGCGAGGGAGAGGGAAATAAGGACGCTCAGGCTCAAGTTCTTCATCTCCTTGGCATTCGCCATTCCCCTGCTCTATTTCTCCATGGGCCACCACATTCACCTTCCCCTCCCCTCCATGAGCGACTCCATCTTCGCCCTCCTACTCCTGCTGCTCACCACCCCCATCATCGGTGTCGGCTATCAGTTCTACACCCAGGGGATCAGGACGGTGATAAAGACCCGAAGCGCCACCATGGACACCCTGATCGCCATGGGCACCGGCACCGCCTTTCTCTACAGTCTTGCGGCCTCAGCGCTAATATGGACCGGGAGCCCCGACTATACCCGGGACGACCTCTATTTTGAAGTTGCTGGGCTGCTTATTGTGTTCATCTTACTGGGCCGGATGCTGGAGGCCGTGGCCAAGGGCCGAACCTCGGGTTCCATCCGCAAACTGATGGGCCTCAAGCCCAAGACAGCCATCGTGGTCCGGGATGGCGAGGAGGGGGAAGTGCTGGTGGAGGATGTGGTGGTGGGGGATGTGGTTATCGTCAGGCCTGGAGAGAGGCTACCAGTGGACGGGGTAATCGTTGAGGGCTACTCCTCGGTGGATGAATCCATGATCAGCGGGGAGAGCATCCCTGTGGAAAAGGGGGAAGGCAGCGAGGTTATCGGGGCCACTATAAACAAGGCGGGCTCCTTCAAGTTCAAGGCGACCAAGGTGGGCCGGGATACAGCCCTGGCCCAGATCGTGAGATTGGTGGAGGAGGCCCAGGGGAGCAAGGCACCCATCCAGCGCCTGGCCGACCGCATATCTGCTTACTTCGTGCCCGCGGTGATCGCCATCGCTCTGGTCTCTTTACTCGCCTGGTATCTATCCGGTTCGAGCTTCATCTTCGCCCTTACCGCCTTCATTGCCGTGGTCATCATCGCCTGCCCCTGTGCCATGGGCCTGGCCACCCCTACGGCGGTGATGATGGGCACCGGGCTGGGGGCAGAAAGGGGCATTCTTATCAAGAGCGCTGAGGTTCTCCAGGCTGCTCATAGCATCGATACCGTAGTCTTCGATAAGACGGGGACCCTGACGCGGGGCGAGCCCAGAGTTACCGATGTATTGCCCCTGGCCAACCCCGATGGAGGGCAGGTGCTGCGGCTGGCGGCCATAGCTGAGAAGAGGTCGGAGCATCCCCTGAGTGAAGCTATACTGCATAAAGCGGAGGGGGAAGGGATGGATGTGCCCGAGGCCGAGGGCTTCAACGCCGTCGCTGGCAAGGGGGTGGAAGCCAGCTACAAGGGCAAGAAGCTACTCTTGGGCAATCGAGGGCTCTTTGAGGAGAGGGGCATTGACATCGCTGAATTTGAGGGCCTGATGGGGAGGTTGGAAGACGAGGGTAAGACGGTAATGTTGCTGGCTGAGGAGGGAAAGGTCCTGGGTCTGATAGCTGTGGCTGACACGATGAAGGAACATGCCGCCGCCGCGGTGGGGGAACTCAAGAGGCAAGGTAAGGGGGTGGCGATGATCACCGGCGATAATCACCGCAATGCCCAGGCCGTCGCCCGTAGCCTGGGCATCGACTTGGTCTTGGCCCAGGTGCTTCCCGAGGACAAGGCAGCGGCGATAAAGAGCCTCCAGAGCCAGGGGAAACGGGTGGCCATGGTGGGGGATGGTATTAACGATGCCCCCGCCCTGGTGCAGGCAGACGTCGGAATTGCCATCGGCTCCGGCACCGATGTCGCCATAGAGTCCGGCGATATCGTCCTGGTAAAAGACGACCTCCGCGACGTGGTGCGGGCGATGGGGCTAAGCGCATACACCATGGGCAAGATAAGGCAGAACCTGTTCTGGGCCTTCTTCTACAACTCCCTGGGAATCCCCATCGCCGCTGGCATACTATACCCTTTCACCGGCTTCTTGCTCAACCCCATAATCGCTGGGGCAGCTATGGCCTTTAGCTCGGTGAGCGTGGTCTCCAACTCCCTCCTCATGCGGAGGTACAAGGGGTAAACTCCAAGCTCGCTCGATTTTAGCAAGGAGGTGAAGCATGTGGCATTGTAGTGAAGGCATGGGTTGGTGGATGATGTTCGGCGGCATATTGATGGTGTTATTCTGGGGGCTGATCATTGCAGCCGTGGTTTGGGGAGTGAAGAGGGTGACCGAGCGTGGTAGCGCGGGATCAACTACCCCCGAGAAACGTGATGCGCTGGACATCGCCAAGGAACGCTATGCCAGAGGGGAGATTTCGAGGGAAGAGTTCGAGCAGATCAAGAAAGACCTCACTTAGTTCGAAATGTGGAATTCTGAAGTGTCGACCGAAAGCAAGGGTACAGAAGTTGCTAAAAGGCGGTACGATCGAATTGCTCCCCTTTATGACCGCATGGAGGGTCTTATTGAGAGGTCTCGCTACAGCAAGTGGCGGGAGCTCCTGTGGAGCAAGGTGGAAGGGACTCACATTCTAGAAGTCGGGGTCGGCACCGGGAAGAATTTCCCCTTCTATCCGCCTGATGAAGAGATAACCGCCATTGACTTCAGCAAGAAGATGCTGGAGCGCGCCGAGGATAGAGCCAGCAAGCAGAAGGTGAAAGTCAGCCTCCAGAAAATGGATGTGCAGAATCTCGAGTTTGAGGATAACACCTTCGACACAGTGGTAGCCTCTTTTGTCTTTTGCTCCGTTCCAGATCCGGTTCGTGGCCTGATGGAAGTTGAGCGGGTGTGTAAACCGGGAGGCAAAGTGGTCTTGTTGGAGCATGTGCTGAGCGCCAACCGTATTTTGGGTTGGCTTATGAACCTTGCCAATCCATTGGTGGTGCGAATGATCGGGGCGAATATCAACCGGCGAACAGCGGAGAATGTGGCAAAAAGCGGCCTAGCAGTAGAACAAGTTACTGACCTCGGAGCGGGAATCTTCAAGTTGATCGAAGCGAGAAAGCAGACACCGTTGTAATAAGGAGGGAGCATGGCCGAGCGGATTTGTCCCCTTTGTGGCTGTACAGCGGTTGAGGGTGGCGTCCTTTACTGCGCCAATTGTCTGGACTATACCGATATTATACCGGTCTCTCGGCTGCACAGAGGCGAGAACTGGTAGTATAATTGATTATATAGTCATCAGCATAGCGGGGAAAGGGGGAAACGATCGTGTCTCAATCACCTCTATCCTTCGAATCCAGATACTGGCCGTTCAAGAGGTATATGGAGGTATATAGGAGGTCAATGGAAGAGCCGGAGGAATTCTGGGCCGAGCAAGCCCGCCAATTGGACTGGTTCAAGACTTGGGACTCGGTTCTGCAATGGGAATCACCCTTCGCGCGCTGGTTCCCGGGCGGGCAGCTTAACGCTTCGTATCTATGTGTAGATCGGCATGTCAAGACATGGCGGCGAAGCAAGGTGGCCATATACTGGGAGGGTGAGCCCGGGGATACCAGAGTCCTAAGCTATGCCACACTTTACCGAGAGGTCAATAGATTTGCTGACATTCTTAAGAAAATCGGCATAGGCAAAGGTGACAGGGTTGCATTATACCTGCCTATGATACCCGAACTCCCCATATTTATGCTCGCATGCGCTAGGATCGGTGCTGTTCATACCGTCATATTCTCTGGATTCAGCGCTCAGGCGCTCGCTGACAGGGTCAATGATACTCAGGCCAAACTTCTAATCACCGCTGATGCCGGATTCAGGAGGGGAAAGCCACTACCACTAAAGGAAATATGCGACCAAGCCGTGGGCCTCACGCCTTCTGTGGATAAGGTGATAGTGGTCAAAAGAGCTGGCATACCCGTGACAATGAAGGAGGGGAAAGACCTCTGGCTTCATGACCTGCTTGATACCGCAGCTAGTTCGGTGAAGCCTGAGCCCATGGAGTCCTGTGAACCTCTCTACATACTCTACACCTCAGGCACCACCGGTAAACCTAAGGGCATAGTGCACGGCACTGGCGGATATTTGGTATTCAACTATTCCGCCTATAAATGGGTATTCGATATCAGGGAAGAGTCGGTCTATTGGTGCACAGCGGATGTGGGTTGGGTTACCGGGCACAGTTCAATAGTGTATGCCCCTCTGGCTCACGGCGCCGCCATAGTCCTCTACGAGGGGGCTCCTGATTATCCCACGCTGGATAGATGGTGGGACATCATCGAGAAGTACGGGGTTACGATATTTTACACCTCGCCCACAGCTATCAGGATGTTCATGAGATATGGGGAGGAGGGGCCTGAGAGACATGATCTGAGCAGCCTGGAGCTATTGGGCAGCGTTGGCGAGCCAATCAATCCCGAGGCATGGCTCTGGTATTACCAAAACATCGGAGGCGAAAGATGCCCCATAGTCGACACGTGGTGGCAAACTGAAACTGGCGGGATAATGATATCACCAGCTCCAGGGATAGAATGCGTGCCACTCAAGCCTGGCTCGGCAACGTTCCCCCTGCCCGGTGTGGACGCCGCAGTGGTCGATGAGCAGGGCAAGCCGGTTGCGGATGAACAAAGGGGGCATTTGGTAATACGAAAACCATGGCCAGGAATGTTGCTCGGCATCCATGGAGACCCACACCGATATGAACGATCTTACTGGTCCAAATTTCGAGGCATGTTTTATACTGGCGACTACGCCATAAGAGACAAAGATGGCTACTATTGGATTCTGGGAAGGGCGGACGAGGTACTGAAGGTGGCGGGGCATAGAATGGGCCCAGCAGAGCTAGAGGACGCCGCAATCTCACATCCTGCTCTAGCTGAAGCTGCCGTAGTCGGCAAAGCTGATCCGATCAAGGGTGATAACATCGTCGTCTTCGCGATACTCAAACAGGGCTTCACACCCTCGCCAGAGCTTAGGATGGAGCTCGCAGAACACATGCGCCGCGTAGTTGGACCAATAGCAACCCCTGATGAAGTGTATTTTGTAGCCAGCCTGCCCAAGACCAGAAGCGGCAAGATCATGAGAAGGGTGCTCAAGGCTGTTGCTAGCGATGAAGACATAGGCGACCTGACTACCTTAGAAGACGAAGCCTCTGTGGAGGAGGTCAGAAAGAGCTACGAAGAACTCAAGAGGCAACTGTGAAGAACAGCGACCTATGATTGACTATCTGATTCCAAATCGGCCACGCCGGGCTGCTCACTGGAGAAATCAAACTCGCGCCTCTTTCTCGACTTGAGGCCTCGCTCCAAGTCTTCCTCTTTCAAATGATAGCCAAAGTGCACCGCACTTAAATTCTCCTCCTTGTATTTAAGAGGAAGAACCTTGGCCAACTCCTCTTCAGCGACCTCAACACCCACTAAGGCCATTAAGCGCCCCAGGGCAATCATGTTGCCAAAGATCTCTCTGCCGAATTTCTCTATCCCCAGCTTGCCAAAGGGGATTTCCTCATCAGTGCAGAGGCCAGTCTGGCACACCGTTTTTTCTGCTCCAAGTCCCTCTGCCTTGTCTGAAAGCTTGAGCAGGATGTCCGCCTCCTGGATAACGGGGTTGGCAATAGGCTCCCTATCAAAGACCAGGTAGGCCACACTCATAGCGCCTCTCACCGCTGAGTCATAATCATATAGCAGGCTCACCTCGTAACCAAGGTTGGCCAGTAATGTTGCCATGGTATGGGATATCACCCTCACCCCCTGGCCACCCTCTCCCGAAATGATGACCTTTCCCATCTGTGACTCCTTCCTATCCCTTGCGGACTATGCCGATTTCATAAGGACCCAGGGTCTCGGCTCCCTCAGGGGCTCTTTTATATGTTCTACGGAAATGCAGCAGCATTTCATATGCGGAGTTGAAACCTAACCTGCGCCCGTTGTTCTCAATGCACTGGCTGGTGATATCGACAAAGGCAAACCCAGGCCAGGCAATGGCTTCCCTGACACAGCTGCGGAGGTGAACCTGATGGTATACAGTCGTTTTGGCATAAAAATATTTAGCGCCAGCCTTCATCAGGTTTTGGAGATTTACCGGGTCGTAAGGAGCACCGGCAGGGGAACTCACGGTTTTAGTATCACGCGGTGTCGTCGGACCTGCCTGACCTCCAGTGAGTCCATATACCTGGTTATTATTGCAGAGTACAGTCAAGTTGGGATTGCGTCTGGCACAATGGAGAAGATGATTCCCCCCGATGCTAGCCAAATCGCCATCCCCGGAGACAACGATTACCTCAAGGCTTGGATTCACCAGCTTCACTGCCTCGGCTACAGGCAAGGTGCGGCCATGCAAGGTGTACACGCCATCCACATTGAAGTAGCCTGCAAGCCGGCCGGTACATCCCACGCCGGAGATGATGGTGCAGTTGGTATGATCAAGCCCGAGTTCCTCCATAACCATTGCTAACTGGATCATTAGCTGCCCTATTCCGCAACCGGGGCACCAAGTGGTAGGGAAAAGCTCCAGCTTGAGCAGGTCCTTGAACATCAGACCACCTCCCTCCTCAGCTTTTCACTGAGGCCATTCTTGACTAGGTCGAGGTTGATCCTGCCACCGAGGAGCGGGACATGAACTATATCCCTTTTAAGTTCACGCTCAACCAGCCATGCGTACTGGCCATCATTGGCCTCTATGACAACTATCTTGTCGTAACTCTGGGCGCACTCATGTATCTCGTGGCTTAGCATTGGGAAGATACGGATGGGCCGAAATAGAGCAAATTGGGATGCGAGCGGGGCAACCACTCTTGATACAATGCCGAAGGAAATGAGAAGCGTATCGCTGGAGGGGTTTTCCTTGAACTCAAAGTCGCTGTAGTGGACTGCCACCTTCTCGTGCTGGGTTCTAATCCTGGAGAGCCACTCCCTGTATACCGCTGCATCGGCGGTACGGGGATGGCCTTCTTCATCATGGGTAAGCCCGGTGAAGAACCTCTTACCCGTCCCCAAAGAGGGCCTGCCGCGGGGAATGGCTTCCACTTCGATGGCATCCACATCTACCACCTCGTTTAAATGGCCTACGAAGGCATCGCTGAGCAGAATAACGGGCGATAGAGATTCCTCCGCGGCGTTAAAAGCGGTAATAGCATAACGATAGCACTCCTCAACGGAGTTGGGATAAAAGACCAGTGGATAGTAGTCACCACTGGTGCCGTACTTTATCTGCATAACATCCTGCTGAGCTGGCATGGTGGGCATTCCGGTGGCAGGACCAACCCTTTGCACATTGACAAAGACAGCGGGCACCTCAACCTGATGGGCGTAGCCAATAGCCTCCTGCATCAAGGTGAAGCCCGGCCCGGAGGTCGCGGTAAAGGACTTGGCACCGGCAAGGGAGGCACCAATGATAGCGTTGGCTGCGCTGATCTCGTCTTCACTCTGGATGAACCTAAAGCCTGGGTCCTTGGCAGCCTGTTCGGCGGCCAGAACCAGAATCTCTGACGAGGGGCTGATGGGATAGCCAGCGAAGAAGTCTGCTCCTGCTCGGATAGCACCAAGAAAAACGGCTTCATTGCCCTGAACCAGTCTTTTCATCGCCGCCCCTCCTTAGAGCGGGGCTCCATGACCTCTATGGCTAAGTCGGGACAAAGCCGCTGGCAAAGGCCTGTTCGGTCACAATGTCCCACCTCGATGATAGCATCATCCTTTAGAACGAGCGCTTGCCTGGGACAAGCCTCAACACAGATGAGACATCGCTTGCACCAGTCTGGATTCCACCTGATATTGGTATACTCGACTAGCTTGGCTATTGAAGTCGCCATCGTATTTCCCTCCTTGCAAAGAGGCCCTGCTCGAGAAGTCCTCTGGGTGAACACTTCACCGCAAAGACAAAATTGTGTAGTGGTGGGATTATAGCGGCTAGCTGCAACTTATGCAAACTAGATATCATCAGAAGCATACTGGTTTTTGCCGCCATTTTGCCGCCAAACCCTTTAGCACCCAATGGGATGGGCCAGCACGCTCAGATACGAAATCGTCCTTAACTGTGGACCTGCTTGATTATGGTTCTAGTCCCCTGTTCGTCTGCTAATAGCGGCAGCTAACGGCGCTATAACCAGCCAGATGGCAATGGTAACCACCATAGCATCAAGGTAGCTTATAGTGCTTATTCCAACCCAAGGAGAGATAATGCCCCAAAATAGCATGGCAAGGAAGGAGCTGAAAAAGAAGCCGCCAACTGCCGTGGGGATGGCCAAATAACCCATTCTCTACCTCCTTTCTCTACAATAATGGCTAATCAAACATCGCGAGGTCAAAAATTAATTGCCTTTCTCCCACTCCCTTTTGAGGAATCGCTCCACATCGCCCAAGAGCTCCTCGGTGCTGAGCTCAAGCAGCTCTTGAATCCCCTCCTCAGCGCTCGCCTGTTCCAGTTGGTCAAAATAGTCGAGAAGCCTTTTCGCCTCCTCAGCATGTGACTCCCTGAGCGCCGCGATATTCCTCCCCATTTCCTCTTCCTCCCGCTTCGCCCACTCATCGAGCTCAGCGAGGTCGAGCTCAATACCCAACAACTTAATGAGAACTTCGAGAACGGCTTTAGAGGACTTGGGGTTTGGTATTGGAGTGGTATAGATTGGTATCTCGCCCAGGAGACAAATGCCCTCCATATTCCTTCTCTTGGCAACGCCCAGCAGTAGGCCGTTCAAGCCACTGATGGTGCCGGCAGCCATGGGTGTCACGTCCATCCCTTTAAGCTCTTCGGCTAGCCTGGGCTCGGTGGCCGCCCCCAGGATCTTCGGCCTGCTCGTGTGATAGATATGGCTGGGGGCTGCGGCGAAGGTGTACACCCCTTTAGTCTTGAACCTCTGAGCTACATCCAAGACAAGATTGGCCAATTGATATCCCCTCGCTACGGGCTGAGCCTCGCCGAGGAAGATTATGAGGTCTTTTTCCCCCCCACTTCTCCAAAAATAGAATTTGCTCTCAGGGAATTCTGGCTCTCCCACCACCTGATCGTGAACCGAAACTGCGCCCAGATCGAAGAAGTTGTACGGCTCGATGGTTGCCAGTTCTTCAGCGCCCAATTTATCCCTTAAATATCTGGCGGCTATTATGGCCACCCCCCCCATCCCAGGCCAGGCGGCAATCAGGGATGGATTTCTAAGCTCAGGCTCGCTATGAAATGTGATCCCTTCCATGATACGCCCCCGCTCCTATTGCTCCTCCTTAAAGAAGTCGCCGTAATCGATAGTGAAGTCCTCGAGGAAGGCCTCCT
>JABUBL010000689.1_pt1 | contig 10584 bp, 11 predicted proteins | sample 7240371 | NCBI WGS metagenome assembly JABUBL01 (sample SAMN07256343, study PRJNA390944) | subsurface metagenome | isolation source: Methane hydrate marine sediment | place: Pacific Ocean: Eastern North Pacific, ODP site 1244 | collected 2002
ATACCAGCAGCCGTTGCAGCCTCTTATCGTCAAGCAAGCCCCTCACTTCCTCCGGCAGCAGGTCGAACAGCTTGAGGAAACTGTGGTCCTCGAAGAAGTAGCCCAGGGGCACGTTGAAGGTCCTGCCTATCCTCTCCAGCAGCTTCAGGGACGGATACTGATGCCCCCCCTCCAGCTTGCCGACGTAGGTCTGGTCAATCCTGCCCGGGACCCGACTGGCAAACTCCTTTTGGGTCAGGCCGAGCCTCTTCCTGATCATCTTCAGCCTTTTTCCGACTCTGACCATTTTTCCCCCTTTTCTGGTCTAAATCTCTGTTTTATAGCTTTTTCTCCTTTCTGAAAACAATTTGCCTTCATTTAAGGAGTCAAATAGGCATAGTTTTGCCCTCACTTGAATCTACCTACCACCCTTTACCCGATAGTCCCTGCTGCCAATGAGCGGTGTAACCTGGGTTGAAATTTGACCCCTGGCCATACCTCTATTTTGCTACAGGCAAAAGGATAAATCTAGCTCGGGTAGAGTTCTTAAATTCCAATTAAAAGACTGGCCTCAACTCAAAGATCAGCCTCTATCAATCCTCTCTCTACGTTTGCTTTGCCTAAGTGCATATAGATCTGTGTGCTCTCTATGCTCTTGTGTCTCATAGCAACCTGCGTTCTTCCAAGATCACCACAAGAATCAAAGTATTCTGTTCCGAAACTGTGTCTCAAAATATGAAAGTAAACGTTCTTAGTTATACTTGCCTTGCCAGCAAACTCTTTGATCATTCGTTGCAAATCCCTAACCTTAACTCTTGATCCAGACTTGCCTATGAAAAGAGCACCTTCTTTGTTATACTTAAAGGCTTTCCTTTTCTTCTGGTATCTCTTGAGAGCCTTCAAAGTCTCAGGCTTCGTAACTGGCTGATACTCGTCGTTCTTATTCTTTCCTGCCCTGACTTTGATCCTGCGTTCTTCCAGGTATATATCTTGATCATTGAGGTTAGTTATTTCCTTAACTCTGAGTCCGGTTGAGAAGGCAAGCCTGATGATAGCCTGATTCCTAACTGCTAAGAATATCTTAGCTTTCGAGTAATCCAGCCAAAGAGATCCTTCTTCTTTCTTCTTTTTCAACTGATCAGTATATTCTAATTCTTCAACCTCTATTGCCTCTATCAACCTCTGAACCTCAGCCCTTGTTAATATTACTGGTGTCTCCTGCTTTTTCATTTCTTCTTCTCCTTGTTTTGTAATCTGCTCCTATTATATCACAAGGAAAAAGTTTGTCAAGAGTTTTGACACAGAATAAGGTCATTGTATGTCATATCACTATATGAGCAATAAAATAATTCTCTGAATTGCATAACTGGCTTAATCTCTAAGTTTAGCAGGTTGTTGAGTTTTGACATAGTTATACTAAATTCCTTGATTTTCAGCCTCAAAACCATATCTCGATAAAATATCTCGAAGACCTCGAAGAAAAAATAAAGTTCAAAACCGGACCTTTTTACTCATTTCAGAGAGAGTATTTTGACACAATTATATATCAAAGAGCAGACCACTTTTACCCCTGACGCACATATATAAAAAAAACGTCTATAACTTAAAACTGTTTTGACAAACTTCGTTTTTCAGTAGGCGACAGTAGGCGACAGTAGATAACACCAGCTTATAATCAAGGTTTCGGCTACTGTTCCCTACTGTTCTTAAAAACCCCCCTACTGTTCCCTACTGTTACTTACTGATATTTGATATAATATAGTATATATAGTATTCTTACTATATATTAAGTCTTTTCCCCAGTTTTGAGCTTACTTTTATCAAATTATCTTTCTTATCTTTGTATATCAAACCTTGCATAATACCAGTATTTATCAACTCTCTGGCTATTGTCACTCCACAACCTAAGTCAATTCTCATAGCTTCGACAAGAAGTGATAAAACTTGTTGACCTTTACATTTTCGTTCAAGAACCTCTACCACGTCTTGAGCACTCAAACTGGCCAGGCTCATTTTATCTTCCGGTAACTCTTCATAGTATAGATTCGGATTTCTCAGGACTTGCAGAGGCTCTATCTGTTCGCTTGTCTTAAACTTAAAACAAAACTTCTTAGCCTTCGGATAGCGTTGAAGATTTGCCCTGATTATTACTATTTGAGCAGGTGCAGAGGCTAGCCAGTATCTTGAACCAAAGACAAAAGTCCAGACGTTTTCAGGTGTGACTATGCTTCTTCCGGTCTGTGGATTGATAGCTTCTTTTCTTAGATGAGTAGTAATAATCGGGAAGCACTTAAATTTTTGAGCTATTTCAGTAAGAGTCTTTGCGGTAGTCCTGGCTAGTGTATCATCAGATAAACTTTTACTACTGGCTATAAAGTCAGCCAGGGGGTCAAAGATTACAATGTCCGGCTTCCAGTCTGTCAGCCAGGCGTGTAATTCGACTTTATCTCTTGGATTCAGAAAGAAGTTTATATTAAGTGGTGCAACCCAATGAAAATTTTCCTTAAGTTCTTTGTCTATGCTTCTTCCTAATATCTTTTCTAGCTCTTCTTGTTGCCTTCTTATCTTCGTTTGCATATCCCCTCTTGAGTTCTCACCAGCAAAGTATAAAACTCTGGCTGGCTTCGGTATAGGGAAGAACCCTAAGAAGGTTGTTCCGGTAATTGCGTTGAGGGTTAATTGTCCACAGAACAAAGTTTTTCCTTCCCCGTCACTGGCAGCCAGAATTGTATATCTTTCAGGCACGAAAAGCCCTTTTTTGACAGGTGCGGGTAATTCTTTGACCTTCTCTTTTACTAATTGCTCACCGGTTATAAAAATTCTCTCAACTAGTTTTTTTCTAGGAGGGGCTTTTTTCTTTTCTGGCTTCCACTTCTGGGCCTCGGATAGCAATACAAGAAATTTTTCCTCTGTGTTGTTCTTGTCTCTGGCCTTCCAGTCTGAAAAGTCCTTAGCACCCGGGAGCCTCAGCACCTTCACGTTCTTTGCCAGCCCTGTCAAACAACTGGCAACCTGGTCTAAGTGTCTCTCTCCTTCCTCATCATTGTCCGGTATGATAATAACGTCCCTTCCCTTCAGGAAAGGGTTATATTCCTTCTCCTGGCTCTTCCACTTCTCAGCACCCATAGGGTTGCAGGTTGCGGTCAGGCCCCACTCCCTCAGATTGTCAACGTCCTTCTCACCTTCACAGATAAATACAGGGTCTTTTCCTTTTATCAATTCCGGCAGCCGATATAAAACTCTCCTGGTATCCTTCAGATTCCAGATATATCCGCCCTTAAAGTCCGGCCTGCGCTGCCTGAACGCCTTCGGCTCGTATCTTATAGCCTCAAATAGCAGCTCTCCTTTTTCGTCTGTGTATTCGTAAGTCTTGATGATCCTTCTACCCTGAACCTCTTCGTTTTTCCATTTCTTGTCGTAGTCGCTCTTCGTTCTTTTCATACCTCATCAACCCCCAACTTTTACCAGGGAAGGGAGGAAAGTCAGGAGTTGAAGAACCCCCCCACCCCGGCTTTATTTGTTAATTATTGCATAATCCCAAATCCCGGACCAGCCAGGTATAAAACTCCACCCGGTCAATATCAGTCAAATCTATGTCCTCTATAAAAGAGTCTATGATAATCATTTTCAGATTGCTCTCTGTAACCATTTCATAACTTCCACCCCTTGCTAAGATTGCCTTGCCAGAAGAGGCAGGAATTAGCTGCCCCCCGGCTAGACTAAGGATAAAATGAACCCTTACTGTTCTATTTTTTGAACTGTAACCGCAACTGTGTCGCCCCTGCGTCCCTCGCCTTCGTCAAATTCTACCTTGTCGCCTTCCTGTAAGCTCTCAAACTGTGACGTTTCGCTAGAATGGAAGAACAAATCCTTGTCCTGCCCTTCTACTGTGATAAAGCCAAACGTTGGCTTCAGCGTCTTGATTGTTCCCTTCATAACCTTTCTCACCTGCCTTGTTGACATAAAACCGTCTTTCTGCTATTTATAAAAATACCGTGGCTGGTAATTCCCAGGATAACTCCTGGCGGTCTCCAAAAGTCCAGTCATTTTTGGGCCTGTTGATGCAGGCCCTCCCTTTTTATTTTTGCCTTCGATCAACCTAGAAGATCAATCATCCTAAGTGTATACTATTTATTCCAAGTGGTCAAGTCCTATTTGGTGAGGTTAGGAAGTTTTTCTCTTTTTCTTCGCTGCACCATTTGGGTTCTACACTGGTCTGAGCACCATTTCTGATCCGAGCGGCTGGGCCGGAACAATCGAGGGCAATCCCCAGCGGCACATTCCTTTAATACCACGTCCCCCGAATATACATAGGAAAGCCAGAGCCAAAAGAGCTCTTTGACCTTCCCCTGAATCCAGGGCTCGATTTTATCTTTTTTTTGCTGGAATTCAAGGTGAAGGGGCACTTGCTCGATTTGGGATGATTCATTTTTTGTTAACTTGTCTTCCATTGCGTGGTCTATGGCTTGCATCCAGGTTTTTTCCAAAGGGTCTAATTGCCGCTCTTCTCTTGACCGCAATAGCTCGTTATAAACATAGAGGGCTATGAATGAGAATCTTCCCAGGAATGTTCTTTGGGTGGACCTGAAGGTATCATCATTGAGAACATCTCTTATTTGCTTTTCCCGGGCCTCTTTTGACCTTCCCCGCAAGATCTTATAGTATCCGATCCCTGGCCACCAGTAGCCGATCCACTTTCCTTTCAACGGGTTAATGGATCTCCATTCTTTGAAAGTAATTTTTTCTAAAGGCACTTTTTCACCTCCAATTGTGAGGTATTCTTGATCACCCTTCATTTTTTCTCCTCAGAGTTTTTATTAGCTTTAAGAGTCTCTACGATAAACTCCAAACCCTCTATAATGGTCTCCAATTCTGCGTCTCCACCTAATTCTATCCTCAGAAAGCTCCCAAAACAACCAGTCCCGTCATTTATCACCTTGAATTTTATATCCGTGTTTCCCTTATCCTCTATCTCAATATAAGTCCGTCCCCCGTGTCCTGAGTCACCACCCTTTAACCCCGTAGTGCCTGCGGCAACTCGTAGGATATTAGCGTTTACAATGTCTTTTTCATAAACTCTTACTGTCTCCATAATAACCTCCTCGAAATCGTTGTAATATAGAATTAGTCTTTATCTTCAGATGTAAAATAAGCCCTTTTGAGGATCCATAGGTCATATAAGCCACCTATCCTTGAGAAAAAGTCTGTATGAGCCTCTATGAGCGTCTTTTTTCATTCTGCTTTCTTCAACTCTCTATTGATCCGCCAGGCTTGACTTCTTATTTGCTCTAAGCACTTCTCACCTTCCGGGCTTAAAGTCTCTCGAGTTCTTATTATATCTGCGCTGAGGATAATAACAGTCAACGCCTGCTTGCATTGCTCAACTATTTCGCTATACTTGTTTCCGGGTGCGTTCTGCATAGTGCGCTCCTGGGGGGCCGGTGCGTCCATTCAATCTGGCCCCTCTCTTTTATTATTTTTTTCAAAACGGGAATTTCCAAATTTTACCGGTTCGCCTGCCGATCATCTTATTTTTTCCACATCTCAAAATCTTCTCGGCTTGCCTGATCTTAAAGTCTCAAAATCATTCGCTTTTCTCGCTAATCGGCACAGAAAGCTAGTTATACCCATTTTTTGCCTTTCTGAGAAATTTTGACGCATTTTAAGCGATCATTTGAAGATAGTTTTTAATAAAATGAGTTATACTACCTGCCCCTATGAGAAACCCCCTACTGTCCGGGAGCGTTATGACCAGGGTTGTAATTTGACCCCTGGGTCAACCCTCGTTTTTGCCCGGTCCGGAGAGGTGACCCAGACCGGGCAGAGGTGATTCTCCCAGGGGAGTCGGGCCTGGAAGAACGGAATGAAAGAACTGTGCCCCGGGGGTATGTGCTTGCCACCGCCCCCGGGAATTGCGAGTTTTATGGGCTGTCAGTAGGAGTCCCCTGGCAAACAGCCCAATGGCCACTCGCTTCCTCCACTCAAGAAGGTGCCAGGGAAACTTATGTTTTTCAGAATGTCTAAATCGGCGGCCCAGGAGGAGGATAGCGCGGATTAATTCTTGGATGCCCCTCCAGTTCTGCGTTTATTATGCCTGCCAGCATCCTCAACGAGCCAAGCGATCCTACTGTTGTTGGCTTCGTGATTACTTCCTGATCAGTTGATTTGTGGAATTCAAGGTATATCGAACGGCACTTTTGCAGCTCCATATTAGCCTCGTTGGCCCTCATTAGCAGAGTCCCCAGCTCCCCAGACAATCTTTCGACTTCCCGGGCTGCCTTCTTTTGTTTGATTAGGTTCTCCCTCAGGATCCCCTCCACTTTCTCTTTTTTGAGGCCCTCGATCTTTGCCTCCACTTCCCTGAGTAGGTCCGGATAGATCTCTATTTCAGAATGGAGTTTACCTCTTGCCTTGTCAACTTCAGTGACCCTTTTACCATCAGTTTTATTTTCCAGGAGCTCGCTTGCTTTTAGCTGTGCTTTCTCCTTGATGAGTTCCTGGTCTCTCTTTTGTGTGGTCTCAAACTTTTGTTTAGTTTCTTGCAGCTTCTCCTGCGCTGTGGCTATTTTATCGTCTATTTTAGCCAATCATATCACCTCCCAAAAAGTTAATTAGCCATTGTGGACTAGTCCTCCTCATCCTCCTCGCCGGGCTCTCCGGTGCCAAAGATTTGCGCTGTTACGCTGGGAAAAGGATTCCCCTGGCTTCCCTTGTTTGCCTTCTCCACCGCTTTTTTTCCCTCTCCGTCAAAATCAAACGAGGGCCAATAACTTATCCCCTTGGCCAGTTTCTTTTTTCCGGGGCTTTCTCCCCCAGGTAATCCGTAAGATACCGCCACAAATTTCAGGAGAAGTTTTATCGCAGCAGTCAAATCATCCGGGAAGTCTCCCTTGTATTTGTTGAGGGCTTCCAGGGCCTCTTTTAGCTTGTCCTTGACTTTCTGGGGGATATCCTTTTTCTCAAAGTCCTCCCTTCCGAAAGTCTCGTCGAAAATCTCATCCGAGAACTCCTCTATCAAATCCGCTATTTTTTTCAATTGTATCACCTCCGCATTCTTGATAATCATAAACTTCTTTCCCGTGGCTGCAAAATTTACTAATGAGATTTCTGTAATTTCCAGATCTCGTAATTTTCTGGCCATATCTCTTAATCGCCTCCCTAAAATCTAATTCTCCCTTATTTTCTTGATCTCTTTTCTTAGGTCTGTTAGCTTCTTGACCCCTTTGAAAAACTCCTTATCGGCTTTTTCATACTCTGCTGCTCCGATCTCCACATAGTTGCTCGACACAAAATACCGATCACCCTCGGGATATACAGCTCCCAAACCTAGCCTTTCGATCAACTGGTTAGGTGTGAAAGCACCGCAGCCGAACAGTTTGACATACATATCCACTTTCTCGGCCAGATCCCCGGTGTCCACGTTCTCCAATTCAAATCTGAAGGACGGTTCCTTCCCCAGAACAGCCGGCAGGATCTTGTTGTTGAATATAGACTCTATGAGAGACTCTTGAGGCTCAATCGTGCTGGTTATGTAATTCCTCAGGGCAGCCTCTCCCAAATTTCCTCCCAACTTCCCGGTCTCAAAGATTCCCACTTTGTAACCAGGACAATGCATAGTTCCGCAAACATCCTGGCGTAGATTTGAGATATATAGCCGGTATGAGGCTTCCTTTGCTTTTTCTCCACCTACCGGCTCGAAAGTGGCCTTTCCTCCCTCGGGTAGCTCAAGAACTAGCGTCTTTCCCTCGTTTTGTGGACCCTTGCACTCCGTGGAGAGAAACTTTGAGATTATTTTAGATACCCCTTCGTCGTAGGTGCCCTCCAAAGTGACCAGGTATGAGGGGATTCCCCGGTTGAAAAACCAGGAGCTGTTGAACTCCTCTATCGTTACCAGCGTAGTCACCGCCCCGATCGCACTGAGCCAGGGCGGGTCTCCGTAAAAGCCCGAGCTGCCATATCTTTTCTTGAAGATCAGCTCGTTGGCCTTCTCGGCATCGGTGAACCCTTTCCCTGCCTTCCCGGTCTTGACCGAGAAATCCTTCTCGAGGCCGAATTTCTTGAACCAGGCTTTTTTGTCCCACTGGACCCTCTGGCAATACTTCTCTCTTGACCTGTGCACCCAAAGGGAAGAGGCTTTTACCGGATAGATCTCCACTAGGTCCCCCTTCCCATTCCTGACGCACTCAAAGGCTGCATACCCGAAACCATTGTAATCTTCGATGAAATTAGAGATCACTTCCTTGAGGGAATCGTCGGGATTCGGCTCCTGCAGAAACCCGTTCAGGAATCTTCGCTCATCCTCCAGGGCCTTCTTCCCTTCCTTGTCCTCGACCTCCTCCTTGCTTTTGGCTATGAGGTTATAGCCGGTGGAGCTTACATCCTGAGCAATCACCGAAATACAAGAGGCCAGCGTGGGTTGCCTAGAAATTAATCTTGTAAGTGAAGAAGGATCGTAGGGCCTCGACACAAGACCCTCAACGTCCTGCCATTTCCTCTCCTCGGCCAGTTGCTTACTGGACTTCTCAAACTTCTCTTTCTTCTCTCTCCAGGGAGCAAAGGGAAACAGCTTCCCGGCCGTGCTCCCCACAAAAACCTTGCCGACTCTCTTCTCGATCGGGTCTTTTTCCTCTTTGATTATCTTCCCAGGTTCTTTTTTCCTTCCAAAAATACCAAACATATTGTTTTACACCTCCTAATCATTAACCAATATAAACGTGACCCTTCCCGGGTTCGCGCCTTGCGTTCAAAGCATCAATCTCGTGATCCATAAGTGGCTCACCCTTATTGACATATACCCGGCCCGCCCTGCTCTGCTTGATCTGAGTAGCTCCCAGGGCAGCCATTCCGAGAGAAATCACCCTATCATTGAACTGCCCGCTGCGGTGGTCAATCCGGGTCCCGTAGCTCTTTTCTGTGGCCTGGACTGACAGGAGCTCACCAACCAGGTCCGGATCATTCCAAAACCTCAAAAGCCCGTTGTGGATCAGGTAGTAGAGGTTGCTTGACAATTTGGCTATATTATTGCCTGAAAAGGTGAACTCCTCTATCTTGTAGCCTTCCTTCTTGAACTTCTCCACCGTATTCTTCAACTGCCAGGGATCTACCATAATTCTGGCCAGGGAAAAATTCTTATGAGAGGCCCTTGCGTCCTCCTCGATGTCACCGATCAGGACCGGATCGCTAGGAGACCCCTGCCAAACCCTAATGGAGTCCAGTATGATCCTGTCCTTGTCCTTGTGGACTATGGTTGTGACGCTTCTATCCTTCGTCAAGCCCAGGTCACAGGCCAGGATATAACGAAAGCCGGGCTTGCCCTTCCCCTGGGGAGAAAGGGAGGAGTCCAGGCAGCGCTTTACATCCTCCCGGGTCACAAAGCTGCCCGATCCCTGGGTCCATTTGTTCTCATAATATCTCTGATAGACCTGCGGCTGGAGCCTTCTTCTCATCTTGGCCAGGAATCCGGGGGAGGAGAAAGAGGCCAGCTGCTCGTGGCTCCAGAAGAAATACATAAAGGGATCTTCCTTTCTCAATCCCTTCTCATAGAGCTTGTAAAACTCGCTGGTGAGGTCCCAGCCAGCTGTCCCGATGAGGATTGCCAGAGTGGACTCGCCCCGGCCTTCCCGGGCTGCCCTCCCGGTCTGAAGGGCGGTAAAAAGCTCAAAGCTAGACGTTCCAAATTCGTCCATCACCACCAGGGAGGGGTCCTTACCCTCTGCCGAGTCAACGTCTGCCGAGATACACTCATAGGTTGCGTCTCTGACCGGGCAGGTGATAACGTCTGAAAGGACCTTGCAGACTTTGCTCATTTCCTTGCTTCGCTTCACTGCCTTTGCGCTTTTTTTGAAGAGGAGCCAAGCCTGGTCCTTGTCACCGGAGCAGTTGTAAATCTCCGGTGCCAGGGAAGGACTGAATAGCAGTTCCCAAAGACAGATCCCTCCCAGAAAAGTCGTCTTCCCTTGCTTCTTGCACAGGCCGATACAGGCCAGGTCAAAGCGTCTCCTACCATTCAGGGGATATAAGGAGTCAAGGATCTCCCTCTCATATTGCTCCAACTTGAGGGGCTTCCCGTTCTCCAGAATGTAATGGTGTTCCAGGAAATACCTTATATCAAGATTTCTCTCATCATCCAGGAAATCAGTCTTTTTCCTGATGGATTTGCCATTATCACCACGCCCCGGCGTGATGTTGGCTCGTCTCCGGGCTTCGGATTCCTCAGTCTTTCCATAATACTTAGATTTTGCCATTATGAATCTCCTAAATAATCCTTTGGGTTTGACCATTACTTTGACTTCGAGCCGGTGGCCGGTGTCCGGACACTCCTCCTTGGTCAAAAAAGATTCTGCAGGGCCTTGCATAATCTTCAATCCTTGACAGACCTGTCAAAGAACTCTCCTCAATCCGTGCAGGATCTTGCAAAGAACTCCTCTGTCCCACAACTGGCTTGATATTTATTTTCGCTGTGGTCCGATAACAATTATTTATGTAACCCAAACTCTTTATCAAGCCTCTGCCTCTTTCTCTTTTTCCGTCAGGATCTCCACGATCCTACAGACCTTCTCCAGGTCCCTCCCATTCAACCCGCCAGCCAATACCAGCAGCCGTTGC
>JABUBL010000690.1_pt1 | contig 10581 bp, 18 predicted proteins | sample 7240371 | NCBI WGS metagenome assembly JABUBL01 (sample SAMN07256343, study PRJNA390944) | subsurface metagenome | isolation source: Methane hydrate marine sediment | place: Pacific Ocean: Eastern North Pacific, ODP site 1244 | collected 2002
ACTTTCAAACTGTTTTTTGGTCTCTTCCAGTTTTTCTGTCGCCTTTTTTATTAGTCCGTTTGTATCCATTATATTGCCCTTTCTTCCATGGTTGCTAATTCGTAAACTTCTTCTAATACCTCTTTGTTCCGATTAAATACCCGAGCTAGTGAAGGGAAAGGATTCGCATTATTTGATTTTTCAATTTCTAGATCCTCTTCTTCATAATCCAAGTTATCCAAATCCTCTTCTGAGTAGCCGAAAATCTGACGTTGAGCTGTAGTCCACTTTGGAGTTGATTTCTCTATTTTTTTAACAGGATAAGGATAGGGATAAGGTTTCTTCCCTGCAAAGAATTTTTCCAGTGTTTCAGTAGCTGTTTTCAGGTCTCCAGTAGGTTTGGCCTTATTTAAGATACTAATTGTCTCCCTTATAGTTTTTAATTCTTCTTCACTTATTGCTTTAAGAATATCTTCGTCCATAATATCTCCATCTCCTTTGATAATCATAAATTTTTTACGAATGGCGGGCTCTGAAACATAGGATATTTCCTCAACATTTATGTCCTGCAATTCAGTGGCTCTCTTCTTTTTTCTCCTCTTTATTCCAAATTGATCAATATAAAATTCTTCTTCGTCTATATCAGTTAATAATGACTTGCTAAATGTTACCGGTCTTTCTCCTTCTACCCGGAAACCAAGTCCGTTAATATATCCGCCTTCTCCAAAATAGTCTTTTTCCATCTCCTTGTCCATCTCCTTTTATAAATAAAAATGCCCACTAAAACCTCTTAATTAAAAGTTTGGTCTCGTGGACATAGTTTTTAATTATTCCGTAAGCACCCTTATTTTTGCCTTTTATCGTAGTAATTATATGTTATTTTCAGTGGAATTTATATATACCCCGAAATTTAAAATTTAAAGGGGTTTCTCAAGGTTTGATCTTTTTTTGGTATAAAGATATGTCAAAGGAGGAAATTTCCTTAATACGACTTATTTCTCAATGGTTTTTATTTAAAGATTAGATATATTTACCCTTATACCTGGAAAAACCCTAATTTGGACGGAAAAAACGCCTTTTTAACTACTTTTTGGGCTTTTTGGAGAATTTTCTGGGGTGTCCACAAGTGAAAATTCAACTTTTCTGACAACCCCTTCAGGTGAAAACTCCAATTCAGAATAAACTTTATCCGGAAGGAGTTTTTTCAAAATTCCGATCCCTATTTTTGGGTCCTTAAACGCCTCTCTGATAATGTACTTAAAAAAAGATATTTTCTCTTCCTCTTCTACCTCTTCTAAAGTCTTTAGAAAGGTGTTAAACAGCTCTAAAGAAACTTTATTGGGGACGCCTTTCTCCCTGCCACCAAATTTTTCGTGTCCTTTCTCAAACATTTTTTACTTCATCTCCTACTACTATATTGATTATATTTTAGTATTTTTTCCACTTTTTATAAACTATGATAAAAAAAATCCCTGCTCCCCTAGACAAGGATAAAAGGAGGGGGGCAGGGTCGGCAACCTGGAGAACTCTGGAGAGAAAGCCAGGCTACCGAATTTCTACTCTATTAGTTTTTCCAATATCCGTGGTAACTGGCTCTTATGGACGCGGAGCCCTAATTGTATAAAACCATCAGTCCCAATTTCTATATCGAACTTCATCTTCGTAGGGGTTACAAAATTAGGCAACGTTTTTACTGGTTTCTCAACTGGAGCTTTGCTTATACCTGGATGGCTGATAACCCGGTGAAAAGATTTTCTTATTAGGTCGGTGATTGCATCAAAAAGGATTGTTTCGTTAATCAAATCTTTTTTCCGGATAACAACTTCTATCCAAGTCTGGCGGGAAATTGGAGCATAATCTCGAACCCATTTTGGCGGTGATTCAAGTTCTGAATACCTTAATTTTAGATAGATTTTAAGGCTTTCTAACTTACTCTTCATTTTGCAGAACATCAAGTTATTAAAACTATACCGGACATAAGTCTCTAAAAACGTAACTTTTACCCCTTCCTTAATCCCGGTGCTGCAAAAATTATCAACCTTCTTAAAAAAATCTTTTAACCACTCCGGTTTATCTTTTAGAAAATAATTTTGGTCAAAAACTTTCATGAATAATCCTCCTTTCTCAATCCTTTCTTTCCTCTCTTCATAGTTTCGAGCAATTTCTGAATCAACAAAAAATTCTTCAAAACTACCCTTTTTCAATCTTTTACCTCCTTTTCGTTCTATAAGCTTCTAAAAGTATTACACGGAATCCCTGCAAGTCAGCGATGCCTGGCACAAAATCATAATGGGCTATCCTGGAATTAGAATCATAGCTCCTAACAGGGTATCCGCATAATTTAGTTTGTCCTTCAGAAACTCTGATATCGATTACTAACTTCTTTTGTGTGTTACGGATGGCTAAAAAAGTCACTTCGTCATTTTGGAATCCAATGTAGTCTTTTGTAGATTGCATGGTGAATTCCAGGTTTTCATCTTTGAATAGATTATAAACCTCTTTTGCCAAACGATAACCACAAAGTTCGATAAAATCTTCCTTCTGCTTTGTATAAGTTTCTTCAAATGTTTTCACTTATTTAATCCCTCCTTTCTTTTATTTTTTTCCTGACAGAATTTCTTAAATTCTAAGTAGCCCTTCTTCGGATACTTCTTTGTAAATTCCAAATAATCAGAAAATTTATTCTCGTCTGGTTTATAGCTGTCTTCTCTAATATCAATACCGTTTATTAAGTCAGAAATAATTTTATCAGTTTCTTTATTAAAGTTATCTTCTTTCATTGCTTTAATCCCCTTCCTTATCTCAATAAATGGTCGTCAATCTTTTCCTTAATATCTTCCCCTTTCTCGTCTTTGGTATAATCGTGGGTGCAAAGCCAAATAACTGCAAATATCCCACCTATTAGACCCATAAATCCGAGAATATATAAAATTATCATTTTAACCTCCTCTCTTTAACTTTCGCTTTGTAATTGCTCTCTATAACGTTCCCTGTCTTGATATTCTTTCCAACAAACCCAAGTATTAATATAATTTACCAACGACTCAACTTCTTCCCTCCTATGGAATGGTAAATTTTTATCTTCCAACTCTGTTTCTAGCCTCCCCCGAATATTTTTAATTTCTTCGATACTTACCTTCTCAAACATTATATCCCCCTTTCTATTTGATACTCCGGATATCAATATTCACTCCACCGATGCCAAATTTTTCTTTTAATTTGCCGTAATTTTTCATTATATAATGACAGTCTTTTTTAGTAAGTTCTATTTCTGACATCTTTCTATTTAACATAACTACTCCGTCTAAATCGTACATATTTGCCCCTGATGCCTGGACTTCTATATAGGCATCCCACTTTTTTTGCGATATCCTCATATATTACCTCCTTTACCTTGTTTTTATATTAAAATTAAAATTTAACTTATGTTTTTATGGTTTGAAGCCCTAATTAGGTATCAACATACCAGGCTTTTTTCAATTTATAAGCAGAATCCATTAACTACTTCTTCCAATTCCGCCTGGTCAATCCCGATATAAAGGGTAGTAGTTTTAACTGAGGCGTGTCCCAATATCCTCTGGATAACTTCAATAGCGATCCCTTTTTTCCGCATCTGATAACCTAAAGTTTTACGCAGGGTATGGGTTCCGACCCTCTCTATTATCCCGACTTGCCGACACCATTTATTTACCAGGTGCCAAGCCATAGTTTTGGTTAGGGGTCTATTCCGTTCGTCTTTTTCTGAAGTGAATAAATAGGAATCTAAGTCGTAGATTTTGGACTTATTAAAGTAGATTTGTAGCGCCTTTTTGACCTCTTTATTCAAAACTATCTTCCTCTGCCTTTTGGTCTTTTGTTCGGTAAGGTAGATATAATCTTTGGGGTCCCCTTTTTTGTCTTTGACATCGTCTAATTTAAGGGGTAGGATATCCGAAATCCTAAGACCGGTATTGATCCCCAAAACAAAAAGCAGCAGGTCTCGGGGGTTCTTCTGCTTTAATAGATCCCCTTTAATTTTATTGATTTTGTTTATGTCCCTGATTGGTTCTACTGTATTCATCATAACCTCCTTTTTATTTTTTCCAGTCAGAATTGAAATCATTATTTAATTCCTTAAAACATTTATCGCACATACCTATATTTTGGGATTTTTCTAAATCATATTCTTTGCCACATATCACACAAATATTCTTTTTTTCGTTTTTCTTCTTACCTTTTTTCATTTAGAATCCTCCCTTTCTTTTTTTTAATAGTTACAAGGAAGGGGAGTTTCCAAGCTCCCCAATCTTCTGACTACTATTTCTTTTTAGCTTTAGTTTTCTTCTTATCTGCAAAAACTTTTGGTCTTGGTTTGTCAACTGGTTTTTGGAACTTCTTTAAGCTCTCTTCAATTACTGGTAAGAACTTCTTAATCCCATTGCTATTAGTAAAAGCGAATTCTGCGTTCCAGTTACCAGGGGGATAACGGCCAGGTAATTCTTTAGAAAAATTCTTGACACTTTCAGGTAAAATTAGGGAGTAAGTTATCTGTCCATTACACGCCAAATATTTTATCCCTGCCAATAGCTTTTTGCCCCTCTTTAAATTGTAAAAGCCGATCTTTGTTTCCTCTACTATATTCTCGACATCGCCTACAATCCCGTTTAACTCCTTTAAGAATTCTAAGCATTTATTCTGGACGGCTTTTATATCTACCTCTTTAGGGGGAACAACTTTTTTAGTAGCCATTTTAGTTTTAGTCTTTACGCCACCCTTGACTTTCATCTGTTCAGTACCTCCTTCCTCATTATTTTTTAAATCCTCCATTATCTCCTTAACGACTTTCTTTTGCCTTGCCTCTAGATTTCCTTTTTTGAATTTCTCATCCTCTGCGGTAATTGCTTTGCGATAATCCAGTTGCTTTTCTTCCCCATCAATCAAGTCTGAAATTATCCCTGACTCTGACTTCCTCATTTCCCTTTTCCTCCTTCTATTTAATTTAACATCTTTATAATATATTAACATTAAATAAAAGTCAAGTGTTTTTGGAAAAAAAAATTAAAAAGTTTTTAAGAGACCTGTAAAAAGTCTTATTCTATATAGGTTTTTGCAATAAAAAAATATTTTGTTTTTATTTAATTTAATATCTATTCTATTAAGTGTTACTACTTATCCGCCTTTTAAGTAACTAATAGCTGAAAATGAGACAGAGAGAGAGTGTAAGGTCAGAGCTAACTCTCACTACTATTTGACACTACTTTAGTATCAAACTTTCATTGGAAAACATAAATTTATATTTTTCAATAATTGTTTTAATTGCCTACCCCCTAGTGGCCATCCCTTCATACGGGTTCTTTTTCCCTTTTGGAAACGGTATTGCCATAATTTTTGCTAGTAGTTCTTCAAGAGAAGTTATCTCATCGTCCCGGTAATCTTTAAGTAGTCCCCAAATTATTTTTCTGTATTCTGCCTTTGTCAATTTTCTCACCTCCTTTTTATCGACCCGAGCTTCCTTACATAAAAATTCCCGACACCTCTTAGGTCTCTTTTCATAAATTTTACAAAGGTTATTTTCATCTAAATGCTTACATTTTATTATTATCTTTACTTCTTTAACAATTCTAAGTAAACTATGTAACCTCATAATCTCCAACAACTTTACGAATTTTTTTACCCACAATTCATCGCCGTTAAGTTCAAAAGAAAACTCTTGACAACACCTTCCGCACTTTTTACAACCCATAAGCATCATCCTCTTCATCTAGTAACTTTGCCTAAATTAGCAGCACACTTTTTTTGTATTTTTTTAGTCAATATACACAAACTATTTTATTGGAGGAGACCGTTTAGTTAATTAAAGACGAAAGCACCGAACGAACGCCTTTAACTTGACTAATAAAATGCATAGTTTTATTTTTACGATCTCCTCCAACGTTGATGGAGACATACAATCCTTAGTAATCCCTTCGAATATAATTTTTCAATAATACTCCACCAAAAATTTTTCTTTTTTTTCATACCTTAACTAATCCTTCTTTCTTCTCTTTCTTAGTATTAATTAAGAGAGAGATATTTGTCTGTTATTCTATTAACAGACCTTTAATAAAACTTTATATAAACTTTATAAGACTTTAGCCGGTTTCCAAACTAACTAAGTTTCAGAAATTGAAACCCTTGATAAATATAGGTTTTTTGGAGACCACCTATATTACTTTTATGGACTGGGGGTATATTACTTTTATGGACTTACCTATATTACTTTTATGGACTTACCTATATTACTTTTATGGACTTACCTATATTACTTTTATGGACTAAATAATTAATTTCAATTTAATTATTTTACCTCCATCACCTCCAATTTATAAAGATCGTAATTCCCATCAGAATCAATATCTAAAAGGGATTTCCCCTCTAAACCTCTTAAAGTCCTGTCTAAAGATTCGTAACAGAGATTAGTCCATCTACAAAAATCTTTTTTCTTCTTAATCTGCCCCCGACAATATATCTCAGGATTATTTACTATCTCCGGATGTTTGATACTCCCTTTAAGCCCTAATACCGGATATACGGTCTTCTCGCAAGGCTTTAGCTTTGCCCAATAACGTCCTTTTATCTGATATCTAAACAATTGGAAATAGCCCTTCCTTTCCTCACGCCTGGATAAGTCAGTTAAGTAGTACAGACTAGATTGCCCTTTCCTCTTCTTTATGGTTATTAGATGTTTAACAACTAACTCTTTAAGTGCATTATCAATAAAACTTAGATTAGTTAAGCTATAACCGACCCTTTCTGCTATTTCTGAACGTGTGAGTGAACAAGCTTCATTCCTCCCATTGATATATGCACCAATGACAGCGAGGATTGCTCGTTCTACTTTGGTTAATCCAGCCCAAATATAACTATTTATCAATTTTAACGGTAGCCTGTAATGAGCATCTTTCTTCAAATCACTTATATATTAACTCCTTTCTCCTCCTTATCCTTTAATTAACCTTCATAGACGCCTTTTAACAGGGGTCTTTTTAACCCCCCTTTATAACCATACCTTGCGGACCCCCTTTATTGGGTGACCCAATTATGTTTTTATAAGAACAAGTCTCCGTTCGTCCTTTACCTTTATATCTCTGACCCTCCTATCTTTCTGTAAAACTACATATGGCATAGAAATTTTTTCCCCAGCAATTAACCTCGCCTTTACTTCTCCAACGTTTTTAAAATATAAACGTAACCTCTTTTTACAATCCTCGAAATCAACAGCCGAAGTTAGATCAGAAAATTGCTCTGCATTTTTTGTATAAGTTTGGATTACTATCATCTTTTACCTCCTTCCTTACCACTCCACTTGACTTTGCAACCGTTCCATTTATTTAGAAAAAAGTCAATAGCCTGGTAAATTTTATTTATGAATTTCCTGAACATCTCTTTATCTCCTTCCTTAATTATTTGAATTCATTTAATCGATGACCGAACCCGAAAAACTTATCCCTCTCAATTTTTATCCCTCCAGGTCCTCTCAATCCTTCTAATTCATCTAATCTGAAATACCCAATCTCCCTTTCGTGTCCGTGTACCATACCAAAGAATAACCAATTACCATCTTCTTGTTTTTCACCTTCGTAGGCAAACCAAGTCCAATTAGACCAGGGGGTAAAAAACTTTACAATGATTTTCGGGTTTGATACGTCCTCTTGTGAACGTAATTTAGGTAGTTTTTTTTCGATTTCTTTGGTCATCAATTTCATTTTTTTTCCTCCTTTCTTTCATTTCTAAATATTTTTTATGGGCTTTTTGGTAATCTTTTAAAAACTTCTTTAAATCAAAATCTCCTGACTCTAATTCTTTTTTAAATTCTTTTAACTCTTCGTCAAACCCGACAAGTTTAATACCGTGTACCTTTTTCATTATTCTCCTTCCTTCTCTTCAATTAGTTCCTTTGCCCTTGATCGTCCAGTCTCTAAAGCTGACAAATAATCCTTATAGGCATCTTCTCCTAACCACTTATCTATAAAATCTTGGAGCATTTTTCGCCCTAGTTCCGGGACAACTACTATGGCATTAGCTTCACATTTCCTTACCCCGTATTTAGCAATATATTCACGGACATGGTAGATATTTTTCTTATAGAATTCATGGTGAGGACTACTCATATCTTTACCAGAGGCAGTTAGTAGATTATCTACCCAAGTGAGGTTATTATCTTGAATGAAGTTATAAGCTAAGCCAATACGTTCGACGATAAGATTTGCAGGATACCAACCGGTAAAAGTGCTGTATTTTTCAAACCAATCCTCTAAAACTTCACTTATACATAAACCTGGTGGATCAAAATCACAACAGACTAATAGTACCGGTTCTTTGCCTTTTCTTTCTGCTAACTGGAAGTTCTTTGCCATTACTGCCTTCTGTTCTAAACTCCCCCAACCGTGTAGATTTGCCATCGGTATTTTATATTTATTACAAATATTCGAGAAGAGTGATTTTAGGTCAACCTTCTCAACTAATAATTGGAGGTAGCAATCTTTATCTTCCCAAAAACTTATACCATCATAAAGTTGCCAGGAATCTATATAATATTCTCCTGCAGTTTGCCACATATTATATTGACCTTCGACATAGTTTTCTACCGATTCACTTTCATCACTTTGTCCTTCAACTTCGTGGCTTTCATCTTCCAGGATAAAACCCGGTTCCAGGAACCCATAAAATCGACATTGGTTAATCCATATTTGCCCTGTTTCGAAATCACTTTTTTCCAGACCAAACTGTTCCATGATATAGCACCATCCCCGAGCACTCATTTGAAAATCTATCCCTCTTTGTGCTTCTTGTATATCTTCCGCGAATACTCTCAATGAATCTATATATTCTTCCTCTGCTCCCTTTTTTTGACCGCCTTTCTTCCGCTTAATCGGTAATCGTATATTCATATATTCCCTCCTCCTTCCCTAAAATAAAAAATACCAGGCAACTTAATATTTACATTAAGCACCCGGTATTTAATTCTTCGTTATTATTTTTTGATTATTTTATCTTTTTGACTTTAGACCTTTATCATAAAAATACATCTATGTCAAGGGTCGAGATTATATCTTATGTATAGTAAATTTTCCCTACACAAAATAAAGGTCTATTAGATAGTGAAACATATAATTTTTATTATGTCAAGTAATAATACCTAAGTGCCTAATAACTTTCTGTTTACCAATATACCACCTCCTCTCTTTACTTTATTTTTACACTTTAAAAATTTAAAAAAGTATTATATAATTAAAATGTAGAACCGCTTTTTGTCGTGATGGCGGAAGGCAATTTACAAATAAAAAAAGGCTTATCCTTTTAATCCGGGACGGGTCTTTTTTTATTACTATTTAATCGCAACTTCTCTACTCTTGATAAACTCCTCTAAATCTCTTTCCCTTACGCGGTAAACCCCATCGAGTTTTATTGCTTTAATTTTTTTAGGTCTGATATAATTGTAATAAAGGGTTACGTAAGCAATATCTAATCTTTTGGCTACTTCTTTTAGGTTTAACAATCCATTTACTCCTTCCATTTTAATCCTCCTATTTTATTATTTATCAATATTTTATAATATTATCCTAAAGAAGTCAAATATCTTCCAAATAAACCATTGAAAAACCTATTAAATTTTAATTTGTTTTCCCCCTTTGGTATGATTGTATAGGCGGTTTTTGGGGATTTTAGTGTAATTCTCCTCTAACCATTGGGATATATAGGTCTTTTAATTGGAGCAAATTTATACTATAATAATAAAAAGAGTGAATTAATTAATTCTTCTTCTGTTAATTCGATATCTTAATTAGTTCGTTTAAACTCTTTTTATCCTGCAGAAAGACCTTTTGTTTAAGGGTAGCAAGAGGTCTTTTTGTTTTGTAAAAGAATATTAAAAAGAATTGAACCAACGCGTTAGGTGAAAATAATGCCTACCCCCGTACTACAAAAAAGGGTGCGATTGGAGGTAGGCTAAAAGCCAGAAAAACCTGTTAGGGTTTGACTGACTGTAAAATTAAATTGGAATCCGGTTATAGAAGTTCCTGCCTTTTCCTTGTGAAGTCCCGTTATATTCTGAAATCATAACCCCCGAGCAAAGTGAAAGCATCTTTTCACTCGGTTGGAGTATCTTCTTACTAAATAACATCCTCCCGGTTTTTTCTGAAAGTCCTTTCCAACTTACGAATAAATTTTCTAGTTCAGAATTTAGTTTGTTTGCTTGTTTAAGTACTGGAATTAGCCTTTGGCTTATAGTATGCATTTCGTCCTCTACCTTTGCCTGGTCATCTTCCGCCTTCTGTAAAACCTCTTTTTCTTGTAGAGTTTTCAAACTTAAAATTCGCTTTTTCAATCCGTTAACTACTGGAGGGTAACCTTCGTTTAAATCTTTTAGTTCTTTTATTTCTTTATTCAGTTTTTTAATCTTCTCTTTCTGTCCTGCGGAAGATTCAATTAGTTCGTTAGCTAAAAGTAGTCCCCTTTCCTCAATTAATTGGTTAAGTTTTTCCTCATCACTTTCAAACTGTTTTTTGGTCTCTTCCAGTTTTTCTGTCGCCTTTTTTATTAGTCCGTTTGTATCCATTATATTGCCCTTTCTTCCATGGTTGC
>JABUBL010000691.1_pt1 | contig 10578 bp, 9 predicted proteins | sample 7240371 | NCBI WGS metagenome assembly JABUBL01 (sample SAMN07256343, study PRJNA390944) | subsurface metagenome | isolation source: Methane hydrate marine sediment | place: Pacific Ocean: Eastern North Pacific, ODP site 1244 | collected 2002
TGGGGGCACGTGTATTTTCGGCGAGACAACGGAGTTTCTGGGCGCTGAGCACATAAGTGCCAGACCGGAGCCTTTGGGGCCACCGAAGGGTAGCAGTACCACCCCATTCTTAGGGTCGGTAGTGGGATTCCCATCCTTATCCAGTGCCCAGCCCACCGGTATGGAAACACCCTTGTCGAGAGCAAGGAGGATTTTCCCTGCAGCGACCACGCTAGTGGCCATGTCTAGAATTAGCGGGCGGTGGCGTTTCGCCGGCACGGAGATGGCTATGGGGCTATTGTGCACTCCCGGAACCTTGGCGCCATAGGGTGCCATGTTGGGGGGATTACACACAAAAGTGAGTCCTGCCATGCCCTTCTCCGCAGCCATCAGCGCATAATAACCCATGGCTCCCTGGTGGGTAGTGTTGCGGATTGACGCCCAGCATATACCTACCTCTTTTGCCTTCTCGATTGCCCGATTCATGGTGAAGACGGTAACTACCGGCCCGAAAGCGCGGTCGGCCTCAACAAATAAGGTGGCGGGAGTCTCCTTCAGAACTTGGATATTGGGCTTCGGGTTCATCACTTCATTGTCCACCCATTCCACGTATATTGGAATCAGCAGCACACCGTGAGAATCCACCCCTCGCAGGTTGGCCCATATCAGCACCGTAGCCTCAGTTTCCGCACCTTCGGGAGGCATGCCCAACTGCACAAATATCTCTTTGGTGAACTCTTTTAACGGCTCCCAAGCTACTCTAACTTCACTCTGCGCCATAATCCCTCCTTTTATCTGTCCAGTGTCATGATGGGTAACCCATTGCTAGAGCCAGCACTACTGGGCAAGGAAATAGAGTCCCTAACGCAAGGCAAGAAGCCAGAGGTCATACGAGTTCGCCCGGGCTATACTCGCCGTCATATCCAGAACAGCGTGGTCGTTGCCATTGACATTGGCACCTTCACCGATGTCGAAGGTTACAAAGAGCACATCGATAACCTCATCGATGGTCTCAAAGCCCTGCCTAAGGCGGAAGGGTTTAGTGAGATATTCGTTCCCGGTGAACCGGAGAATAGAAACTTTGATGACCGTTCCCGGAACGGTATTCCTCTTCCCGAGGTAACAATCAATAAACTGCGGAATGTTGCAGAAAAGTATGGCATTGAGCTTCCGCACGGTCTACACTGCTTCTAACACTCCAAATCACAAGCCATAGCGATAGTGCCATAAATATGCTATTATTAATGTTATCAAGATATAAAAAATTTAACCAGCGGGCAAATCATATACCTCGTGTAATAAGCATAAACGCCTGTGCCTGCTGAGCGTAAGTTAGTTATTAATACGGATAGAAAGTTATAAATAGAGGTGTGATTTTTGTTAGTTGTGGCCTGTATTAAACAGGTCCCCGATACTACACAGGTTGAAATTGACCCGGTAACGGGCACTCTGAAGCGAGAAGGGGTGCCCTTTATCATGAATCCTTTTGATGCCCACGCCCTGGAAGAGAGTCTTCGTCTTAAAGACAGGTATGGATTCCGGGTAGTGGTTATTTCAATGGGCCCGCCAAATACCGAGATTACGTTGCGTAAATCTTTAGCTTTAGGCGCTGATGAGGCTGTACTCCTGAGCGACCGCGCCTTCGGCGGTGCCGATACTCTGGCAACGAGCTTCGTGCTGGCTGAGGCAATCAAGCGATTGAATCAGAAAGATGAAGTGGTGGCGGTTATTTGCGGGCGACAGACCATCGATGGTGATACGGCCCAGGTTGGGCCAGGCATCGCTACCCGTCTTGCCTTCTCGCAGCTAACGCTGGTTGACCGCATCGAAGATATTGACCTGACAGCTAAAAAAGTGATAGTCAGGAGGAAAGTGGGTAGCTGGCGAGAAAAAGTTGAGGCACCGCTGCCGGCGCTGATTGCCGTGGTACGGGAAATCAACCACCTGCGCTACCCAACGCTGCCCAGGCGATTAATGGCCGAAAAAGCGCCGGTATCGCTATGGGATAACCAGGAAATGAAGCTAGACGAGAATAGAGTCGGCCTCAAGGGTTCCGCAACTCAAGTGCGCCGAATATTTTCGCCAGAAAGAGCCAAGGGGGAAATTCTGGGCGACGGATTAAATGAACCTGAAGAGGCGGCCAACCTGCTGCTGGAAAATCTCATCGAAAAAGACGTGCTTTATTTCAATTCAAGCAGTTAACAGAAAGAGGCATATGGAAGACAGGAAAAGAGTAAAAAAACCGCGCGGCATAGCCCAACTCATTCCCGGTAAATGCATTGCCTGCGGCGCCCGCTGTCAGAGTTCCTGCCCCAAAGATGCCATCGAGATGAATGAGCAGGGTGAGCCGATAATCATCATTGCCAATTGTATCGGCTGCCGTAAATGCCTCAAAGTCTGCCCCGTTGACGCCCTTGAAATTTATTTAACTCCGGAGGAACAGAAAATCCTCGCCGAACTTGCCGCACAGAAAAAGGTTGCTACTGTAGAAGAAGCTCCCGAGGTAATTGAAGAAGAAGCTGCGTTACTTGTCAAACTCAAGGAATATCGGGGAGTCTGGGTGTTTGTGGAGCAGACGGCTGGCGAACCGGCGGGGGTTTCCTGGGAGCTACTGGGAGTTGGTGCTGATTTAGCCAGAGCCCGCAAGGAGGAATTGTGCTCTGTGGTTATCGGCGACCATGTGGAGCACCTCTGCCAGGAATCATTTGTTTTTGGAGCGAGCAAAGCTTACCTCATTGACGACCCCGTATTCCACCGCTACCTCACCGAGCCGTACTATAAAGCCATATGCTACCTGGTCAGAAAATACAAGCCAGAAATAATGCTGGTGGGGGCGACCGGACTGGGGAGGGACCTGGCCGGGGCGGTAGCCACCGAATTGCAGACCGGACTTACTGCTGACTGTACCGGGCTGGCAATTGATGATAGGGGATTTCTGCTGCAGACCCGCCCTGCCTTCGGCGGCAATATCATGGCCACCATACTCACCGAAGGAACTCGCCCGCAGATGGCCACGGTTCGCCCTCACGTCATGCCCCTGCCCGCGAAAGACCCTTCGCGCAAGGGTAAAATTGTCCGTGAGATGGTACCGTTCCAGGAGGCGGACATCGCGGTTAAGGTGCTTGAAGTAATAGACGAGCGCAAGGCAGGCGAGGTAGATGTGGCGGCCGCGGATATCATCGTATCAGGTGGACGTGGTATGCGCGGCAAAGAAAATTTCAGCCTCCTTCAGGAGCTGGCGGATGAACTGGGTGGGGTGGTTGGTTCTTCCCGCGGTGCCGTCGAGGCGGGCTGGATGCCCGCCGAACGACAGGTCGGTCAGACCGGGAAAACGGTCCGGCCCAAACTTTACATCGCCTGCGGTATAAGCGGCGCCATTCAGCATTTAGTCGGCATGCAGGACTCCGATGTCATCGTGGCCATAAATATTGACAAGAATGCACCCATCTTCGAAGTGGCCACCTATGGCATCGTCGGTGATGTGCTCAAAATTGTTCCGTCCTTAACGCAAAGGGTCAAAGAGCTTCGTGCCAAAGGCGTGGAGTTCATGGTCGAGAGGCACTGACCAGATTGAAAGGGACAAGAAACTAATATGGATCCAGTGAGTCATCTGGGAGTTATCGGGTATGTCCTTTTCTGGGGCTTGACCGGGCTGGCCTCAGGTGTATTCAGCTACCGGCTTTACCAGCTTTTTCGTTATCTTTCTCTGGGCAGAAAAGAAGAAAGGTTCGGCCAGCTTTTCCGAAGGGCGGTAACGGCTATCGGCCATTTAATCGCGCAGCAGTGCCAGTTCAAGAACCTGACCAGGAAAGACCGGGCCGGCGTGGGACACATGCTCATGGTCTGGGGCTTTCTCTTATTTATCACCTATTACTTTTTCTTTATCATTATCGGCTCGGGATTCGGCATATCCGATGTCATCGAGCACAGTGCGGTCTATGGCATCTATACCTGGGTTATGGACATCGTTGCCCCTTTAATCATGCTTGGGGCACTATGGGGTATTTTCCGGCGCTTTATTATCAGGTCGCCACGCCTTGAGGGTTTCCGGACCTTTGAGGCGATGGTAATACTGTTCACCGTGCTGATTCACCCGATAACACACCTGGGGAAAATTGCCACCCAAATCGCCGCGGGACACCCACCAGCCGGGCTGGGCATTCTCACACCGCCGATAAGCACCGCCTTCAGCCATGTCTACTCCTCCGGCGCTTCACTGGAAATGTGGCACAGTGTCTGGTTCTGGAGTCACTGGGGGTTTGTCCTGTTCGTACTGATAATCATCGGCTATACCAGATACAGGCACGTAATTTTCGCCATCTTAAACGACCTCCTCTCCACACCCCCTCCCCGCGGCATTCCCAGCCGTATAAACCTGGAAGACGAGTCGACTTTCGGTGTCTCAAGCATAGACGGCTTTACCCAAAAGCAACTCCTTGACCTCTACGCCTGCGTCGAACCGGGGTACTGTCAGGAAGTATGCCCCGCCTACGCCACCGGAAAACCCCTCAATCCCCGCTCGTTGATTAAGGACCTCAAGTTCAACCTGTTAACCAATGGACCACTGATACTGGGGGAAAAGGAGCCATCGCTGCCACTAATTGCGGAAAGCGGAGAGGGCAGCATTGCCGAAGAGATACTCTGGGAATGCACCACCTGCGGTGCCTGCATGGAGGTCTGCCCGGTAAATGTTGAGCATGTGCGTCACATCATCGATATGCGGAGAAATCTGGTACAGTTAAAAACCAAGTTTCCCGATGAATTACTGAACCTGTTTGAAAATATGGAGCAGCGTAGTAACCCATGGGGCATTGCTCCGTCAGAGCGCGCCAAATGGGCAAGCGAGATTAAAGCCAAGTCTTTTTCAGCCACCGAGACTGAATTCCTTTTCTACGTTGGCTGTGCCGGTGCCTTTGACGCCCGCAGCCGGCGTACGACAGTGGCTGTGGCCAATATTTTAAATGCCGCCGGCATATCCTGGGGTATCCTGGGAAAAGATGAACTATGCTGTGGCGATAGCCTGCGGCGCCTGGGCAATGAATATGTCTTTGACCGCATGGCGCAGGAGAATATAAAACTATTTGCCGAGAGAGGGGTAACCAAAATCATTACCCAGTGCCCCCATTGTTACAGCACGCTTAAGAACGACTACCGACAGTATGGCGCTGAACTAGAAATCTACCACCACACCGAATTTATCTACAAGCTAATTCAAGATGGCAAACTGAAATTGAGTCGTGTGCCCGATTTGGGAAAACTTGTCTTCCATGACTCCTGCTACCTGGGGCGTTACAATCAAATCTATGAAGCTCCCCGTCAGGTACTCGCCACGGCCACTGGCCATAAGCCAACGGAGATGGATTTACACGAGAAACGTTCATTTTGTTGCGGCGCTGGAGGTGGCAGGATGTGGATGGAAGAAAGCCTTGGCAAGCGCATCAACATTGTCCGCGTCGAACAGGCGCTGGAAAAAGACCCGCAGACAATTTGCGTCTGCTGTCCGTACTGCATGACCATGTTCGAAGATGGGCTGAAGGATAAAAATATCACGGAACAAGTTCAGGTCCTTGACCTCGCCGAAATTACTGCTCAAGCATTAAAGTAGCCACATCATTCTGTTATCTCATACTTACTTGATTTCTGTTCAAGCAGACTCTATGAATGCGATTAATTGTATTTATTTAACCACTGCATACTTGTAATTAGGTATTTTGGCTTATCCGTACCTAAATCTTACCCTTGCGATACATATAAAACTCCGCCTCACATTGAGACACAGATAGAAAGGATGTATGATATAAGCGGCGAAATACTGAGGCAGTGTTTTGGAACAGATAAGAATTTTAATTGCTGATGACCATGCCGTAGTGCGAGAGGGTACCCGCCAGATTCTTGAACAGGAACCGGATTTAACTGTGGTGGCTGAAGCCTGCGATGGGGAAGAGGCAATTAATCTAGCCGGCACATCGCAGCCAGATGTAGCCATTATTGATATATCAATGCCCAAGGTTGACGGTATTGAAGCCACGAAACAGATAAAGTCACTTTATCCCGGTATAGCGGTCTTGGTATTCACCGCTTATGACGACGAACAGTTCGTATTCAGCCTCCTGGAAGCTGGAGCCGCTGGCTACCTGCTAAAAAGCGTTCGTGGTCGTGAGCTGGTTGAAGCTATAAGGCAGGTCTATAATGGAGAATCAGTGCTGCACCCGGCTATTGCCCGCAAGGTACTGAACAGGTTTTCGCTAGCACAAGGTAAACCGGAGAAGAAAAAGCCAGCTGAAGTGCTGAGTAATCGTGAGATGGACGTGTTAAACATAGCCGCCAGAGGACTCAGTAATCAAGATATTGCCGATGAGATGTGCCTGAGTTTGCGTACCGTACAGGCACATCTGGGTCATATCTTCAACAAGCTGCAGGTTAGCTCGAGAACCGAGGCAGTGGTACGCGCCATAAAAGAGGGCTGGGTATCTGTTGATGACATACCAGAATGACTGAAAACCCAAAGATATGTTAAAAAGATGACAACACGTTTGTCTTCAATAAGTCGACTTGTAAGCGTCATTCAAAAGCCCGGAACCTGGTTTATCCTTGCCATACTTCTGCTTCTAACGGTATTACACTATACTGAACCCGAAGGATACCCAGAGATAATCGGCCAACTAGTAGCCAACATGGGCTTAAGTCGACACGCGTTCGAGAGAATTCTCTTCATGGCACCTATTGTCTGGGCCGGTTTCCTTTTTGGCTGGACCGGAGCATTGGCGACTTCTCTGGTTGCCCTTTTCTGCCTGCTGCCTCGTGCGATTTTTATCTCGCCGAGTCCAACAGACGCTATCCTTGAAACCAGTGCCGTTTTTATTATCGGAAACGTACTGACCATAAGTTTCGCTTCACTTCGTAAAGAGCGAGAGTACCGCCATCAACTGGAGATAGCTCATCAGGAACTTAAAACACATATTCAGGCCATCAGGGAAAACGAGCGAAGGCTTTCCTCATTGAATCAAATTTCCAGCACCATATCACAATCGCTGGAACTGGGGCAGGTACTTAACGCGGCGATAGACAATGTTGTGGATGTTATGCAGGTCGATGCCGCCTGGATATTCCTGCTCAACGAGGAAACCAGGGAACTTGAGCTATCCGCTCACCATGGTTTTACAGAGGAGCTTGCCCGCGGGATAGACAGGCTAAAGATAGGGGAGGGATTTAGTGGGATAGTAGCTGAGACAGGTAAACCACTATTTACTGAGGATGCATCTCAAGATTCCAGACTTGCCAGGGAAGTGGTAAGCAGATATAACGTCCGCTCCATGCTGGTAGTACCCTTAAGCGCGAAAGGTGAGGTCAACGGGACCCTTGACATAGCCATGCATAGCTACCGGCGGTTCCAGAAAGAAGAAATTGAACAGCTAACAGCCATCGGGAATCAGATTGGCATTGCCGTGGAAAACGCACGTCTTTACCAGAGACAGCAGGAGGTGGCGGACCAACTCGGTAGAATGCAAGAAAACCTCCGATTTTACCTGCAACAGGTGACGAAAGCTCAGGAGGAAGAGAGGAAACGCATTTCACACGAGCTGCATGATGAAACCGTCCAGGCATTGGTGGTACTTTCACGCAGATTAGATGATCTGGCTTCTGATAAAAAGGGGCTTCCAGAAGAGTACAGGCACGACTTGGAAGAGATATGGCAGCAGACCAATGACGTTATCCGTGAGATTCGCCGGCTGAGTCAGGACCTGCGCCCGGCAGCGTTAGACCAGCTTGGTCTGGTACCAGCGCTGGAATGGTTGGCCTCTGAAACCACTGAATATTCGGGGATACGTATCGGCATCTCTGTGCTTGGAGAGAAAAGGCGTCTTCCGGAAGAAATCGAGCTGGTACTTTTCCGCATTACGCAGGAAGCATTAAGAAATGTCTGGAGGCATTCCAGCGCGAGCGCGGCAGAAATCAAGGTCGACTTTGATAAAGAAAAGGTAAAGATAGCGGTAAGTGACAACGGGAAAGGCTTCAAACTTCCTGAAAAAATGGTGGATTACGCCCGAAACGGAAAGCTCGGTTTGGCTGGAATGCAGGAACGAGCTCAACTTGTTGGCGGCACTCTGAAAGTATCATCGAAGGAAGGTGAAGGAACCGACGTCATCATGGAGCTGCCATTATAAAACTCTCGGCTTATGTCCATTTGCCCTGCCTGCCTTTTTACGAAGCTTACCATCCATAGTTATTTCTGAAGCCTTCTTTTACTCCATGGCAGTTTATCGCTGCACACTATACATTTTCTACCCCCTGAAACCAGGCCAGCTAGTACCTGAATACGGTACTTACATATATATCAGCCCGCTAATATTTTCCCGATAGGTATAAATACTTAATCCTAATATTGAAATTACGTATAAACAACTAGGATTTTAAGTGCTAAATTAAGCATCGTGGCGGAAGTCTAGCTTCCTAATTGCGTGTTACTCTGATAGTGGCGGTAAAAGGACGGGAAGGCAGGGGGGTTAAAAAAGAAAGGAGGGAGTCAAAATGGAATGGCAGATTGTAGTGGCACTGGTACTGGCAATCCCGGTGATACTCATTCCGGTCGCTTTCGTCTGGTACCTGAACGTGAGTGGTATTCATGCCGTCGTGAGGGAAGCCAAAGAAAAACGTCTTGCTCGCGAGAAGAATATAGCTTCACGATTAGCCGTCAATAAGTAATTTAAAATGGGAGAGACAATAATAAGCCGCATCAAACATCCTCATGAAGAATGGAGATAAATTAACTGGCACAGAGGAGGTGAAAACCAATGGCAATGAGGGTTTTTATTCTCATTCAGGCTGAGGCGGGTAGAGTCAAAGAAGTGGTCAATACCCTTGAGCAACTAGAAGGGGTAAAATCGGCTGACCAGGTAACCGGTCCGTATGAAGTTATTACCGTCATAGAAGGAGAGAGCCTAATCGATATTGGTGAATTGATAACCAGCAAAATTAAGCCTATACCATATATTTCCAGGTTGGTTACCTGTATGAGTCTGAATTGGCCTGTGACAGGATAATGAAATGAGCAAGGGTAACTTAAGATTATTTATCCTGCCTTTACTTCTCGTGTTTTGCACATCGTTTTACTATTTCGGCGAACTGGTGGATTGGGCAGTTTGGGAAGCTTTGCGTCGAGATTTTTTCTACGGCATTCATGACATTCATCGCCTCCTGTTTCTGGCCCCCATAATCTATGCCGGCTATACCGGCAGAATTAAAGGGGCTGTAATTGTAACATTGCTATCATTTGCTATTTTCTTACCTCGAGCTTTCTTCATATCACCTTTTCCTGACCCTTTGCTCAGGACCGTGCTCTTTACCGCAGGCGCCGGTTCTATTGGTGTTCTTACCGGTATAATACGCAATAAAGCCGAGCAGTGCATTTTACTCGAAACAGAAATCAAAGAGTTAAGGGATAAGGCGTTATCAATCGTTAATGGAATCGGGGACGGTGTACTTATCACTGGTCCAGACTATGTAATAAGGTATATGAATTCCAAAATGGCGAGGGATTTTGGCAAAGGTACCTCTTTGACTTGTTATAAATTACTGCGTAACCGCGAAACGCCGTGTGAGCACAATTGCGGAATAAAGGATATAATAAACGGAAGTCGAGAAATTGCCAGGTGGGAATGCGCCCTTCCTGGCGGCAAGACTTTTCAAGTAGTTGCGGTTCCTTATGTTGATCTCGATGGGACTGCTTGTCAAATCTCTGTATTCCGGAACATAAGCACCAAGTAGAAAGAGTACGAATGCACGCCGGCGAACCCTTTTTAACTATTTCCACTGAAATAACACCTCATAATCATATATAATTGTTTAGATTTCTTACACCGGGAATTGTATGATTAGATAGGAAAAAGAGTACCTGCTGGCTTATTGAAATGGACGTTGAATGGATATTACGGATTGTTCTATTCGGTATAATTCATTGGATATTAGCAGGATTGTTGCTGTCAGATATAGCGTCGCGAGAAAAAATTTTTGGCGGGCACAAACCGCCCTGGGTTATAGTGATTATATTCATTCCGTGCTTCGGTTCATTAATTTATCTGTTCTTCCATCCGCAAATTTTTAGCGCCAAACCATAACAGAATAGAACTCGCCGTGCCAAACCTGAGAAATTCAGTTCTTTTTTAAATACATCTGAGTGCAGAACAATGCTGACACTAAACATATGTCCGGTTAACATTTGCCAATATTGTTACTCTACATCCAATTATTCCGTTGCCAAGCTAAGATGAAACTTTTCACTTAGGCGAATATAAGAGTTACTATCAATTTTACTGCTTAATCATAACTGCTTAGTTCAATCCAAATATCACACCACGCATTTTGGTTTAATGGGCTTATAAAAAGATCCGCCAACTTTCACTCGTGAGCGATAAGCGTGAGGCTATACCTTAAAAAAAGGAAGCTTTTTATGAAAAAGCGCTGCATAGGCATACTACAACAGCCCTTTCCCAACTTTTAACTCGGGAGAATAGACGAGCACTTTCTGTTCGAGATCATAGAGGCAGTTACTTTGTTCTCGCTTAACGCGAGGTAAACCTATTTCTTGAAAATAGCGCTCCA
>JABUBL010000693.1_pt1 | contig 10568 bp, 11 predicted proteins | sample 7240371 | NCBI WGS metagenome assembly JABUBL01 (sample SAMN07256343, study PRJNA390944) | subsurface metagenome | isolation source: Methane hydrate marine sediment | place: Pacific Ocean: Eastern North Pacific, ODP site 1244 | collected 2002
ACAGGAGAAGAATATGGAATTCAGAGGATAATCAGAGCTCTTAATATTATTTTAGAAAAAAGTGCAGATTTAAATTTAAAGACGATGATATTATTGGAAGATACTGCCGGTTCGGGTACGCATTTGGGTTATACATTTTACCAGTTAAAGAGGATGATAGAAGGGGCGAAAGACAGAAAGAAAGTAGGAATATGTTTTGATACCTGTCATGCCTTTGCAGCAGGGTATGACCTTTCACATCAAGAAGGTATTGAACAGACTTTAGAGGAAATTGATAAATATTTGGGATTAGAGCGATTAAAGGTGATACACCTTAATGATTCAAAATTTCCTTTGGGTTCACGAAAAGATAGACATATGCATATTGGCAAAGGATATATAGGGTTGGAAGGTTTTAAGGTGTTAGTGAATTATAAATATCTAAAAGGCCTGCCTTTTATTCTGGAAACTCCCAAGAATGACGAAAAAGATGATCTAAAAAATATTAATTTAGTAAAGAGTTTAGTTGAGGGTTCAAGCAAATGCTGGTAGAGAAAATCTTAAATGAATTAAAAAATTATAATAAGATAAGCTCCCGTTTTACTGCCTGGAGGCATATTTCGAATAAATCTGGAATTTATGAAGAGTTTCCGGAGTGGATAGAGGATAAACTGGTAAAGATTTTGAAAGAGAAAGGTATTAGCAAACTTTATTCTCATCAGGCTTCCGCCTTGGAATTGATAAAGAATAGAAAGAATGTGGTGGTGGTAACTCCTACCGCTTCCGGAAAAACTCTTTGTTATAACCTACCGGTATTGGATTCTATTTTAAGAGATGAAAATAGCCGGGCACTTTATCTGTTCCCCACTAAAGCTTTATCTCAAGACCAATTGACTGAATTGTATCAATTAGTATCGGCCTTAGATGAGGGAATTAAAACTTATACCTATGATGGAGATACCCCGTCTTCAGCTCGGCAGGCTATCCGCAAGAAAGGGCACATTGTGGTCACAAATCCGGATATGCTGCATTTGGGGATATTGCCCCATCATACCAAATGGTCGGATTTTTTTGGAAATTTGAAATACGTGGTAATTGATGAGATTCATATTTATCGGGGGGTATTCGGAAGCCATCTGGCAAATGTAATCAGGAGATTGAAGAGAATTTGCCGATTTTATGGTTCGAGCCCTCAATTTATCTGCTGTTCGGCTACTATCGCTAATCCTCGAGAGCTTTCTCAGAAGATGGTAGGAGAAGAATTTGTTTTAGTCGATAATAATGGCGCCCCGCAGGGTGAGAAACATTTTTTATTTTATAATCCTCCGGTAATTAATAAAGAATTGGGAATCAGGAAAAGTTTAATTAAAGAAGTAGCCCGTTTTGTCGCTTATTTTATAAATTATGATATTCAAACCATAATCTTTGCGCGGAGCCGTCTGACTACTGAAGTCCTGACCAGTTATTTAAAAGATTTTTTAGCTAAAACGGGGAGGTCCAAGGATATAGTTAGAGGTTATAGGGGAGGTTATTTACCTAATTTAAGACGTGAAATAGAAAAGGGTTTAAAAGATGGGGAGATAAAAGGAGTGGTAAGTACCAATGCCCTGGAGCTGGGGATAGATATCGGCCAGCTTGATGCCTGTTTTATGGCCGGATACCCCGGAACCATATCCAGTACCTGGCAGCAGGCTGGAAGAGCAGGGCGCCGATCTAATAGTTCGATAGCTATCTTGGTTGCTTCCAGCAATCCTTTAGACCAGTTTGTAATAAATCATCCTGATTATTTCTTCGGAGAATCCCCGGAGAGTGCAGTTATCGACCCGGATAATTTGAGTATTTTAGTCAGTCATATCAGGTGTGCTTCTTTTGAATTACCCTTCGAAGAAGGAGAAGATTTTGGAACAAAAAAGCTTCGGGATGTTCTGGAGTATTTAGAGAAGGAAGGTGTGCTTCATTGTGTGGAAAAGAAATGGTATTGGATGAGCGAAGTCTATCCCACTGAGGAGATAAGTTTGCGCAGTGCCTCAGTAGATAATTTTGTAATTATCGATACTACTGAACAGCAGGAACAGGTTATCGGAGAAGTGGATAAGGCCAGTGTACCCACCCTTATTTATGAAGGGGCCATTTATCTTCATGAAGGCGAACAGTATGCTATTCACAGGTTGGATTATCAGAATCAAAAGGCCTATGCAGAGAGAGTTAAAGTTAATTATTACACCGATGCCCAGGACGAGACTAATATTAAGGTTTTAGATGTATTTGAGAAGGGTGAAGATTCAAATATGGAACACGCCTTTGGGGAAGTGGCCATTACTACCGTTTCTACCTGTTATAAAAAGATAAAATTTTATACTCACGAGAATATCGGTTTTGGGGAAATATCTTTACCCCTGGAAGAGATGCACACCACCGCTTATTGGCTTGCTTTGACCAATGATATTAGTGAACTGTTAAAGCACCAGGAAAGTGAAGGCACATCTTTTAATTTAAGCAGCGGGCTTTTAGCTCTATCCAATGTGCTTATTAATGTTGTTCCTTTATATGTTATGTGTGACCCTCAGGATATAAGGGCGGTTTCGGAAGTGCGTTCCCCTTTTACCAACAAGCCCACTATTTATATTTATGATAATTATCCCGGGGGAGTAGGATTTAGTGAGAAGATGTTTGAATTGCGCCGGCCTTTACTGCAGGCAGCTCAAGAATTAATTCTTGGTTGCGGGTGTGAAAAAGGCTGCCCCTCCTGTGTGGGGCCTATTGACGAAGTGGGTATAAAGGGCAAGGAGAGTGCTCTTTTAATTTTAAGGGAGGCCTTGAGCTGATTATGAATGATATAAAAAGGCGACTGGAAAAGATTGCCCAATTAAAGAAGAATATAGATAAAATCAATCAGTCACAAAAAGAGAAAAGTTTAAAGACCGTAGAAGCAGAAGTGAAGATAGAAGAAGTGGTATCAGGAAAGTTTATCTCCACTCCTTTTGGGGACAGCTTTATCCGGGAAAATTATTTTCCACGAGATTATAGGTGTGGGGAGGTTGAACTTTTTCAAATTTTTCAGTCTTCTGCCAAAACTATTTCCAGTTTAGCCAGAGATGATAGATTAAAAGAAATAGACATTAATAAGACCATCTTTTTGGATACCGAGACTACCGGATTGGCCGGAGGAGCAGGGACTTATATCTTTCTTGTGGGAGTAGGATATTTTGAAGGAGACCAATTTTATGTCCGGCAATATTTTATGCGGGATTACAATGAAGAACGAGCCCTGTTATCAGCACTAAATGATCTGCTCGCTAATTTTAAGGCGGTAGTTACTTATAATGGCAAGACCTTTGACCTTCCTTTAATGGAAAGCCGTTATATTATGTCCGGGATGAAGATGAGTTTAAAAGATCCTTACCATTTCGATCTTCTTTACCCCGCCCGCCGCTTGTGGAAGAGAAGATTAGAGAGTTGTTCCCTATCGACAGTGGAAAGAGAGATACTTAAAGTTAGCAGGGATGATGATGTGCCGGGGCATCTTATCCCGGAGATTTACTTTAGATATTTACGGACTAAAGATGCTCGGGCAATAAAGCAAGTCTTCGAACATAATTTACAGGATATCCTTTCTCTGGTAGCCCTGGTCAGCAGGATGTGTTTTTTGGTAGAAGATCCTTTGAATAATACCGAATACGGGATGGATATTTTCAGTATAGGCAAGATATTTGACGAAGAAAAGAGATACGAGCAGAGCACCCAGTATTATACAGAAGCTTTAAAACATAATTTAGCAGAAGAAGAGGTTTTAGAGATATTAAGATTGAGTTCTTTTGCTTATAAGAGACAGGGGAAATGGAAAGAAGCAGAAGAAATATGGAGAGAGATAATAGAAAGAAGTCGAGAGTATATCTATTATCCTTATGAAGAGTTAGCTAAATATTACGAACACTATTTGAAGGATTATCAAAAAGCAGAGACGGTAGTAGAAGAAGCCCTGAATATTGAAGAAAATATTTTTCTGAGAGAAAAATTGCAATATCGTTTAGATAGAATTAAAAGAAAAGAAAAATAGAAAATGAAAAAAAGCGCCAGGCTCTGCCACAAAAGTTGTCATAAAAGGAGTAAGAGATGGAGAAGAAAAGTTATACAGTAAAGGATTGGCCTGATGAGGAAAGACCGAGAGAGAGGTTGGTTAAACATGGAGTAGATTATTTGACGGATGCGGAATTATTGGGAATAATATTGGTTAAAGGTTATCAGGGGAAGACATCAGTGGAAGTAGCGAAAGATTTATTATCAGAAACAAAGAGTTTAAGGAAATTAGATTCTTTAAGCTATCCAGAGATGAGTTCTGTTAAAGGGATAGGTCTGGCTAAATTTGCCCAAATAAAGGCAGCTTTGGAGATAGGAAAAAGGCTTTTAAGAGAGACCAATTTGCCTAAAAAGAAAATCCATAATGTTGCTGATTTAGTAAATTATTATGGACCATGTATGAGAGATTTAAAAAAGGAAAAATTTAAAGCAATATTATTAGATGTAAAGAATAAGATTATTAGAGATATTGATATTTCGGTAGGTAGTTTAACGGAAAGCATAGTCCATCCCCGCGAGGTATTAAAGGAGATAATCAAGGAATCTGCTGCTTCGGTTATATTTTTACACAATCATCCCAGCGGGGAATCAAATCCCAGTAAAAATGACTTAGATATTACTGATCGTTTGGTGGATGCTTGCGATCTGATTGGAGTAAAAGTGTTGGACCATATAATTTTAGGAGATGATAATTATACCAGTTTTGCCCAGGAGGGCTTATTACATAGAGAGCAAGGAGTAAAGATAAATGAAAAGTAATTTATCTATAAAATTTTGTCCTTATTGTGGTTATAAATTAATCAGAAAGATGTTGGAAGGAAGAGAAAGATTATATTGCTCGGGGTGTGGGAAGATATATTACGAAAACCCTATTCCGGTAGTGGCAGTGATAGCCAGAGATGATTCAGGTAAAATATTGTTAATCAAAAGGAAAATAGAGCCTCGTAAAGGTGAATGGGCTTTACCGAGCGGATTTATGGAGATAGAAGAGACTCCTACTCAAGCAGCCTTAAGGGAATTGGCTGAGGAGACTGGATTAAAAGGGAAGTATAAAAAATTAATAGGAGTTTATTCTAATAAAAGTGAAATTCATGGTTATTTAGTTACTATAATTTATGAAGTTGAAATTTTAGGAGGAAAACTTTGCGCTGGTGACGATGCGGAGGAGGCAGTATTTTTTATGGCTAGCCAACTTCCTGCTTTAGCCTTTCAATCTCACCGTGAAGCCTTGGGAGAAGTTTTAAAATAAAGGTTTTAATTTCATCAAATTTTAAAGAGATTACTAATTAGTAAATAAGTATATTTAAGAATAAAAGGGAGAAAAATAATGGAAAAAGTAAATTTTTTTAAAGTTAATGAATTAAAAGCAAAAGAAGTTATGAAGGGTATAACCGTGAGATCGGTGGCAAATAAAAATTCAATGATTACCTTTTTTGAATTTGCTCCCAATTCTATTGTCCCAGAACATAAACACCCTCACGAACAGATTACTGTGGTTACAGTAGGTTCATTAAAGATGACCATCGAAGGAGAGATTAAAACTCTAAAAACAGGAGAAGGTGTAGTGATTCCGCCTAATGTTGAGCATAAAGCTATATCATCAAACCAAATTACAAAAGCGTTTGATACTTGGTACCCTTTGCGTGAGGACTATCTTTAGTTCTAAAAGAATGATAAAAAAATAACAGTTAAGTAGTACAAGAGGAGCAAAAAATTGAAAATATTAGCTTTAGATTTTGATGGAGTAATTGTAGATAGTGCCTGGGAGTGTCTTTTTGTTAGTTATAATGCTTATTTTAAGGTTTATAAACGAAAGAAAAAAGATTTTTTTGGGGGAGAGCCTTTTACTTTTGAAAATTGGGAGAATATAAAAAAAAGATGCAAAAAAGAAATAGAGTATTATAGAATAATGAGACCATATATACGAGGAGCCAATGATTATGGTTTAATAATAAAATTAATGGAAGAAAAAAAGATAATTGAAAATCAGAAAGAATTTGATAAGTATAGAAAAAGCGTCGATTTTGATTTTGAAGCCTTTCATCAAGAATTTTATAAAGAGAGGGATAGATTACAGGAATTAGATTTTAAGGCTTGGTTTAATCTGGAGCCATCATACCCTAAGATAGTAGAGGGGATAAAACAATTATTAGAAAGAGGAACTAAAATTATTATTACTACATCTAATAGACTAAAATCTATTGCTCCTTCTTTTGCTCCTGAGTATCTGGGTTTTGAAATTAAGCAAGAAGATATTTTAGATAAGAGATACGGTGAAGATAAATCTGAGCAGATGAAGCAGATTGTAAATTTGTATCAAATTAAGTTCGAGGACATATATTTTGTAGATGATCAACTAAGCCACTTGATTCAGACCAGACCTTTAGGAGTAAAAATCATTTTAGCCGGCTGGAGCTACGCAACTGATATTCAAAAAGAGGAAGCCCGGAAACAAAAAATTCCAGTTATTGAAAGAGAAGAAGATTTTTATTACATGATTAGAAATGCCCTAAAAGTAGACATTTAAGAAGAAATCTTATTATTATGTCTATTGATATGTTTGTATTAATTTTAATTTCAATGCTGTTATTACTAAAATATTTTTAATAATAATATGGTTATTTAAAAAATAAAAAAGAAGGAGAAGAAAATGAAAATAGTAGATTATAAGGAAGTTAAAGCTGAAGCTGTAGATTTTGAAGATGCCAAAGATGTTAAAGTAAGGTGGCTTGTTTCTGATAAAGATAAGGCTCCGAACTTTGCTATGAGGTTGTTTGAGGTTGGTCCGGGAGGGTATAGTCCTTTACATACTCATAATTGGGAACACGAGGTATTTATTTTAGAAGGTGAAGGAGTAGCTAACGATGGAGAAAAAGAGACCAAACTTAAAAGCGGGACAGTAGTTTATGTAGCTCCAAACGAAAAGCATCAGTTTAAAAATGTTGGAGATAGCATATTTAAATTTATATGCCTGATTCCAATTAAAAAATAGTATTTAGTATTTAGTATATAGTATATAGTAAAAATATTGGAAAAGTAATATGTAAAACTGTAGGACAGGCATCTCGCCTGTCTATTAAACTAATTCAATTAAACAGCAAACTAAAAAGTAGGGGCGTATTGCATACGCCCCGAGTTACTTATTACACATTACTAATTACTGCATCCAACTGTCTGCTTACATAAGAATTTACTCAACAACAGTAAAATCAATAGTCACTTCAGTGATCTTTCCAGAAAAGACATCCTTTAAGACCAAAAGAAATTTATAATCACCTACAGGGAAGGGAGAAGTTTGAGTGAGTGTATTGGTAATAAACAGGTCGAAATTTTTAGATTGTGAAGTTATATGATAGTCAAGAAAGTCTTCTTGTTTGAATAAGACATTGTTATTTTTATCTAAGATATACATATCTTCTTTAATGTATATTTCGTAAAGATCTTTTTTAATTTCTTTAATGGTATAATTTCTTGCTTCACCATATATAAGGAAAGTTTCACCCTGAGCGAAGATGGCATCTTCTCTTTGGTTATACATACCAAATCCCCAGGCCTCTTCATCAGTAAATGTCACATTGACAAATTCTAAATTAGCTTTACTTCTAACTACCATTAGAGCTTCTTCTAATTCTCCTACTGCTTCATTATATTTTTCTTCGTCAATTAATTTTAAAGCTCGGTTAATATAATCCTTTTCTTCACTGGCAAAAGAAAACATAGCCAAACTGGTGATAATAAAAATTAAAATTAACCCTAAAAATATAAATTTTTTGCTTAAATTCATTTTCATTACTCCTTTTTATTTTAAATTTAGTAAAATTATTTTTTTATACATTTTTAATTATATAATAATCTATAAGGTAATTCAAAAAATGAGTGAACTTATTTTATTTTTAATAAAATGATTGAACTAAAATATTTTTTAAATTATAATTGATTTATTATAAAGAACTTAAAATGATTTAGTATTTTAAAAATAGCTTATTGGGCATAATTTAAATAAAAGAACGTGGAGGAGAAGTAATGGAATGTAATATCGAAAAAAACAAGAGTAATTGCAACTGTACTTATGAACCCTGCAGTAGAAAGGGTAAGTGTTGTGAATGTATTACTTATCATTGGAATATAGGGGAACTTCCCGGATGTCTATTCCCTTCCGAAGTTGAGAGAACTTACGACCGTTCGATTGAAAAATTTATCGAAACATATAAGTAAATTCGTATCTCGTATCTCGTGAATCGTATCTAGCGAAAAAAAGAAATAGAATGAGAAATAAAACAATTTAAAGCAATACAGAAAAAAGTTTTGAGTTTTTGAATTATGACTTTTCACTTTTAGCTTTAAGTTCTTAGTTTTAATGATGTAGGAGCTTGATTCATCGAACCCGTAAAAAACACCAGAACACTCGGGTCGGATAAATCCGACCCCTACCTCTCATGCTAAAAGCTTAATCAAGTATAAAGTAGGGGTGTATTGCTATACGCCCACAGGAAACCATGCTTAGTAGATGCTCACTTAACAGGGCAAACAAAAGACAATAAAATAGGAAGGGCACAATTCATTGTGCCCCTATACTTGAATCTTATTTTTTTTCACGCGATACGCGATACGCGATACGAATTACTATTCACTAACGACTAATTTATTTTCACGGTAATCTAATTTTACTTAGAGGCCAGAAAACTACCCAGGCTCTACCGACTACATTCTTTCGAGGGACAAAACCCCAATACCTGCTGTCACTACTATTGGGCCTATTATCTCCTAAGACAAAAAAAGAATTGTCAGGTACAATTGTGGGAGGCATACTCTCATACGACCTATTTTTCACATAAGACTCTTCTAATTTCTTATCATTAAGATAAACTTCTCCTTTGACAATTTCAATTTTATCTCCCGGAATCCCAATAATTCTTTTTATATAGTTACGTTTTATACCTATAGGCGGCCTGAAAATTACTATTTCGTTTCTCTCAGGTGATTGAAAACGATAACTAATCTTGTTGGCAATGAGTCTTTCTCTATCATGAAGAGTGGGCTCCATAGAAGCGCCTCTTACTACAGTGACTTGCCCGATAAAGGTAATGATTATAAAGGCAATTATCCCGGCACTGATTACTGTTTCCAGCAGTTCTCTAATCATAGATTTTTTCCCTTTTTTAATATCTTTCTTCTTTAAATTTTTCATCTCTTTATTATTTTTTTCCATCTTTGCCTTCTTCCCGACTATATATATTTAAATAAACTCTTTCACTTTTATTTTTTGAGTATTTTAAGAGTATATTTTTAGTTTAAAATAAATATTCAATTAGTGAATTTAGTTTGCTTAACAAAAAATATTATAACACATTTTTTATAACTTTATAAAAGATTTTTATTATATTCATTTTTTCTGGCACCTTTTTTTCTCTTTACGCAATACGCAATACGAATTTATTCTAATTCTCGGTTTCTATTATCTTTACGAGATACGATTCACGAGATACGAGATACGAGTTAATGTTAGTGTAAATTTTAGCAGGGTAGCAAGAAAAAGAAAAAAATATTTATTTCTTTTGTTTTCCTATCTTCTTTTTTCTCTAGTCTAGTTCTTTTTCTTCATGCAATACGAATTTATTCTAATTCTCGGTTTCTATTATCTTTACGAGATACGATTCACGAGATACGAGATACGAATTTGGGGTTTGCCAAAGTATATCATTATAGTTATAATTATAAAGAATTTATGCAAAAGGAGAGAATGAAAATTAAGACCATTATCTTTGATTTAGATGATACTTTAATTAGAACTTCCAGGTTATACGACCGCGCGAGAGAAGAATTTTCCTTGCTAATGGAAAATTTTGGCTTTAAAAAGGAAGAGGCATTGGTGAAACTTGATGAGATTGACATCAAAAATATACATCAACATGGTTTTACGAAAGAGAGATACCCTTATAGTTTGGGGAAGACTTATGAATATTTTTCCCAAAAGAACGGGAAAGAAATTAATCCTGAACTAAAGAAAAAAATTGAAGAAATAGGATGGCAGGTTTTTAGACAGATTCCTGAATTGGTCGATGGTGTTTACCAGGTATTAGATATTTTAAGCAAAAAGTATTTTTTAATCCTGGCTACCCTAGGTGATCCCCAGGTTCAAGAAGAAAAAGTGCAAGAGTTTCAGAAATTTACGTCTTAAAACATAAAAATGTCGAGGAATATCAAAATATTTTAAAAGAACATAATTTAAATAAGAAGGAGACTTGGATTGTAGGCAATAGTGTTCGTTCAGATTTGAATCCTGGGCTAAAATTGGGTTTAAATTGTATCTTAATTCCTACCTTGACCTGGAAATTTGAGGAAGAAGAACCCCTATCAGAAAATTATTTAAAGTTAGACTCCTTGAAGGAAGTATTGAATTATCTTTAGGTGAAAGAATAACAAATTGATAAGCAAATTAAAATATCCGAGATATTTAAATATAAAAGAAGAAGAATTTGATAGACGGATTGAGAAGGCTTATAAATTACTCT
>JABUBL010000694.1_pt1 | contig 10564 bp, 8 predicted proteins | sample 7240371 | NCBI WGS metagenome assembly JABUBL01 (sample SAMN07256343, study PRJNA390944) | subsurface metagenome | isolation source: Methane hydrate marine sediment | place: Pacific Ocean: Eastern North Pacific, ODP site 1244 | collected 2002
CTATCCTGTTTTTTGCCTGAGGTATCTGTAGCTATGAACAAGCCTATAGAAAACCACCAAGTTGGTTAGAATGGCTATCGCCAACAGGCAAAAGTAGACCTGGCCACTGATACCCCCCAGCATTATCAAGAACAGCCTTATATCCCGCGACGCAATTGAAGGGAGCCCCCTATCAAAAATCAGGCGATGCTCAGGGTCAATCCGAGCTCTAGTATAGCTAACGGAGAGGGTGCCGACGATGGCTAAGAAGCCCACCAGCCAGACTTGGGGATAGCCCTCGTAGGATAGCGACCACAAGGTCATTCCGAGCACTATCAGGGCATCGGCGTAGCGATCAAGCATAGAATCCAGGAAGCTGCCGAACTCTGAAGTCATGCCTTTCAGTCGGGCTAGGCTGCCATCAATACCATCTACAATGGATGACAGTTGAACCAACAGACCTGCTACTATATTCTGCCCGAAAATAAAGCTAATAAAAGCTAAGAGCGCAACGCCAAAAGCTGCCCAGGTCATCTGGTTAGGCGTGACACTGGACTTCGCCAGCAGCCGTGCTATTGGTTCTGATAACCTCCTGTTAATATGTTTGGAAATGTAACCGTCGTATACAGTTTTCAAGCTTTAGTTCCTATGCCCTCGCTAGGTTCAACTCATCCTCAGTGTCAATATCCATCCAGAAGCAGCTGCTGGCATCGCAGGTACCAAAACGATTCCCCTGACTAATCATATAACGGATGGCATCGCTCATCTCAACATCGGGGCCGTGCTGCTGCACGAGCTCGCACAAGGCTTGAAAGAAGTCTTCTGTCAGCAGGAAAACCCCGGTATCAAGAGCGTCCCAGCGCTCGATATCCTTGCCGATGTTCCTGATGCAGCCGACGTTATCAATAGCAACCTTGGTCGCCTCGTTCAACTGGTGGTATGGAGCTGGTGCGTAATCAACACATAAGGTCTCGGTAAGGTTCTGTCGGTCGAGCAGACGCCTCACTATCTCCGCCTCAATTAGGTGGTCGCCCATGCAGAGGACAACCGGTTCCCTTTGGGCCCAGTTTCTGGCACAATATACCGAGAAAGCGTTACCGCCGAGATAATCCGAATTGGTGATGTACTCTAGCCTGACTCCAAAACTGCCGCCATTGTCTAGCTCATCAGCCACCATATCCCCCAAATAACCAACCACGACCGCGATATCACCGATTCCTGCCGCTGCCAATGCTTTAATAGGATACGCTATCAGTGGGGTTTGGTCATGCACCGGTAGCAGGACTTTGGGGCGGGTGAGTGTCAGGGAACCCAGGCGGTCACCGTCACCAGCCGCCAATATAATACCTTTAGCAACTTTTCGTTTGAGCATCATAACACACTCCCACCATTCTGTAATCAAGTTTGGGCTGGCACCGCAGTCTGGGACGCTCGATTAGCAGGATTTCAGTATGCTTGGTCAGCACCGAGGGCTAATGTAATACTAGGCAGGTATGAAGCGATTTGTCAATCAAGCCGAGTGAGAGCCCTACCGCTAATTACCTGTTGATTACCTCGCTTGGTAGCTAAACAATTCATCTTCTGCTTGCTTACGAATCTTTGGATAGTGCTCCTCAATCCAGACAAGGCAGGTATCCTTTGGCCACTTGGGATCGTAGCCCAGTGATCTTCGGCGCCGCCAGCTCAGCGGTTTTCGTAGTGGCTACCAGGGGAGGCTCGTGGGAGACATTGTTTATGCTGAGCGTGCTGGCGGTAAAACATTTTGACGAGCTAAAGACCGTTCCCCGAATCAAGGTAAAACCCATCGCCTGGCTGCAATCAAGGGGGCAGTGAATCTAGCCTTGGCTTACTGACTGTGCTCTTGAGCCAAAATAGCCGCGCCCAGCGCAGCTGTTATCTGGGGTTCTTCCGGGGTTATCACTTTCTTGCCCAATTCCTCTTCAATGGCCTTAACTACCCCGATGTTCCTGGCTACTCCTCCGGAGAAAACTATGGGCTCATTATAGCTAACTTGCCCCCCAGCTCCCATACCGACCACCCTTCTGGCGATGGCTTTGCTTATGCCATAGGCTATATCTTCCCTAGCCTTATGCTCAGACAGGAGAGAGAGCACCTCCGACTCGGCGAAGACGGTACAGACACTGCTCAGGGTGGATGGGTTTTGGGACTTCAAGGAAAGGGGGCCAAGCTCTTCGATAGGGAGGTTCAGTATCCTCTCGGTTAAGACCTCTAAAAATCGGCCCGTTCCCGCGGCGCACTTATCGTTCATCTCGAACCTGACCACCATGCCCGCTTCGTCCAGCTGTATCACCTTGCTGTCCTGGCCGCCGATGTCAATTATTGTCCTGACGACAGGGAATAATGCCTTGGTTCCCCTGGCGTGACAGATTATCTCGGGCAGCGCCTTATCCGAGCTGAAAGCCCGGCGGCCGTAGCCGGTTGATACAATATAATCTACGTCGTCCTCCGACTTGCCGATTTTATCCAGAGCCAGCTTGAGGACTTCGGCGCCGCTCTGCTGGCGGTCGTAGCCCGTCGGTATCAGGGAAAAGACCAGAATTTCTCCCTTTTGATTGATTATCACCGCCTTGGTGCTGACCGAACCTATGTCAATACCGGCAAACATCTTTGGCTCAAGCCTTCCGCATCTTCATTATTTCGCATATGCTTTCAATCCTTGTCCTTAAAGCTTCCAGGCTGTAGTCTCTATCGTCCCAGTTGTCTCCCTCGATGTAGAATACCGGCAGCTTGGTCTTTTCCTCCACCATCCTGGCCAGCAGGCGGTGGCTGCTGCCCAACCAGCGGTCAAAGTCCATAAGGCCGAAGATCATGCCGTCGAACTTATGGATTTCCAGCTTCTCGCAGATTTGCTCCGCCTGGTAGCCGGGATTGACCATACCGGAAGTCCTGAGCCAGCCTTCAGCCGCCGCCATATAGGGGTCATCGAAGGTGGGTGGCTTTAGCTGCTTTTTGGTGAGGATAAAGAACTCGCTTAAGGGTATGCCCACCCCATTTTCCTCGAAGGTCTTGGCTATCCAGGGTACGGTGGGGTGAAGGCTATAGATGAGCAGCTTGGGCGCCCCCGCCGGCAATATGCCTTCTTTTTTGGCTATCCTCTGCTTGACCTCTTTGAGGGTGATATCCAGCGCCTGCTCCATTCCCGCCAGCCCTGTGTTGAAGGGCGCGAACAAGCCTTCCCAGAAGAGGCGGCCGCTGACCGCACCCAGGGGCTGCGGGTCGGCGGTCATCAGCATGGCTAAATCCCACAGCTTAGCGGCATACCTCTGCCAGAAGGTCATTACCTCCTTTATCTTCTCCTCAGGGACCTTGATGCCGATTTCCTTCTGGGTGAACTCGAAGCCGTCTTTCATCTGGGCGGCCAGGTACTCCACCCGGTCGAGGACCTCGTCCTCCACCGTGCCCAGGGGCTGGTCGTGGGGGAGGCGGGTGATGTAGGTCTTCCATTCAGGGTCATGGTAGAGGCAAATGAACTCGTCGGTCTTGGGGGCTTCGTCGCAGATAAAGCCCCATATCCAGTTTATATCGGGGGAGGGAATAACCTCCAGCCGGCGGGCGGCGTACCTCGTCTTGTTCAGGGCGCAGTGGCGGCAGCCGTAGGGGATGCCCGCTTTTTCAGCTTCCTCCAGGTAGGGGGTAAGCTTGTGGAAGAATCCGTTCAGTACCATAGTCAGGAATATGTCGGGGAAAGAGACGAACACCTTTTCCGGCGCTGTCAGTTTGAGGGCGTAATAAAAGTGCAGGATGGCGGGCAGGATGCCGTAGACTATCTTTACCCCTTTGTCTTTATACTCGCCGGCCCTGGTCAAATCTATGGTCTCTTTAACGAAGCAGCCCAGCAGTTTCCTGACGCCCTCCATCTCTACAGCGAAGTAGGTGGGAAGCTGTTCTTCGGTGGCGAACTTAATATCCTCTTCGGTTAAGCCGAGCTTTGCCGATGCTTTACGCCACTGGGGCAGGTATTCCGCCATCTCGTCTTCTTCAAAGCCGGTTAATCTTAGAAAGTCCTCGTATACATTCTTAGCCATCTTGCTCAACTCCTCCTCTGCCTGACGGTTTCAATAAAGCTTTCAATCCGTGTCGTCAGCGGCCCCACCGCCTCCCTTGAATATTCGTAGGAGGATTCGAGTTTTAATAAGGGAATGTTCATCTTGTCCATCGACTGGGAGACAATGGAGCACTCCAGGTCATATACCTCCTCGAAGGATAGCTGATACCATATCACGCCGTCAATGTTAAAGTCTTTTATCAGCTTCTTAATAACCTCCGTCCTTTTTTCCCAGGCGGGTTGAAATACGGATGGTGGAGTTCTTTCCAGGTAATAGCTCTTCCCTAGGTTAGCCATTAGATCGCCGTTTGTTTTTACCTTCCAGGCGCACTGTCTCATTCCTTCGTCCAGGAATTCAGCGACCACCACTCCGCCGGAGGCTTCAATCAACTTGGGGACAACGTAATCGCCGACGCTGACCACATGACCGGCCAGAAGCAGCCTGGGCGTCTCTGGGGGGAAGTGGCTTTTGCTTTTTTGCAGCTCTCCATAGAGGTTTTCGAGCTTGGGCAGTAGCTGCTCGGGGTCGCCATAGAAAGAATAGTGATTGAGCCGAATAAAGTCGTCGCCGCCGATGGGCGGCGGCTGTTTCTTTCTTAATAGGTTAATCCGGCTTAAAATGTCTCTTGTTTTATTAATAGACTCGGTTGATTCCCTGAGCTTCTGGTCGGATATTTTATGGCCGGTGAGGGCTTCCAGCTTTTGCCTGAGGCGAGCCAGCTCCTTGTAGTAGTAGTCACGGGAGAGCGATTTTTCCCAGTCCTGCGGCACGCCCAGCCTCATCGTCGGTAATTTAAAGTATTCAAACAGGTCGGCTAGCCTCGACTCGTGACAATCGCTGCACTGGGCCACAATGAGGTCGAGCATGGGCACTACCGGGTCTATGCCCAAAAGGTGATAGCCGATTTGTGACCGGCTATAGGGGCTCATGAAGCGGAGCATATAGGGTATTACCGCATCCGGGGGCTCGGGCTGCCCCCCCCGACACATCAGGTAGGGTATTGCTCCCGAGGCATAGATTAGCTCCTCGGGAACGAACCGGCCGATGTAGCCGACTATTTTAACGCCCTCCGCCTTCCGTTCTTTTAGCTTTTCCGGTCGAGTGCGGGCAATCTGTGCCAGCTCTGCCAGTGTATCCAATGCCTTCACCCCCACATTTATTACATTTTACTTGACTAAGGTAATACTTTCACCGAGCCTTGTCAAAACTGTAAGAATGACCTTTCCGCTAAAAAGTATAACGGGTAACAAATAAGCTTTCGTGCAACAAGGGTGATTTGCCGAGGCAGTGGCGTCCCTGGAGGGATTTGAACCCCCGACCCGCTGCTTAGAAGGCAGCAGGCCAATTTTAGGGACTTTTCACAAATTTTGAGGCTAACTTAACCCGGGGACCTGAGCGCAATCCACCGAAGCGGTTGGTCTTTTTCCGGGCTATCACCTCCTTCTTTTAAGATAGGGGAGTCTACCTTGACCTCGTACTCTATCTGCCACATTTTGAACTTAGATGGTCGGGTTATTAATCTTCTCAGAGGTAACAAAACAAGCCATTGTGCAATACTAAACAATCCGGACTTCTGTTATACAGCCAAACGGTCCAAATGGAAAAAGTTACCAAGCGGGATTTTCACCTAGAGCCCCTTTCACTATTCAAGTATTTGGCAACACCGATGGCATGTAGGCTGAGATAATGACTGCCCGCAAAGTTTGACAAGGCCGAAAGTTTGATATATCTTAAGTTACTCTTTGCAGCCAACTCTGGGAAGGCCTTGAGATAGAGCACGTGAAATCAGGTAGTTCAGAAAAGCAAGACCGGCATGGTGAGGGAGAGCGGTATCAAGAGCTTCGCGCTTTGAGTCGAGTCTCAGCCGCCATCAGTGGCCTGTGGGATTTGGACGCTGTCCTCAAGGTGGCCCTTGATAATATCCTCAAAATCATGAAGGGAACTATTGGAGGAATCCTACTTGTGGATGAGCGGACTCAAACATTATCCTACCACATCCATCAGGGCTTGAGTGCTAGGTATGTTGAGGAGATGCGCCTCAGCCTGAGTGAAGGCATTGCTGGAAGAGTAGCTCAAAGTGGCAAAGCGATTCTGCTGGAGGATATTTCTATTGACTCTCGTGTGGCACACCCAGATCTGGTAAGTGCTGAGGGTCTAAAGGCTTTCATCTGTGTCCCCATCAGGGCGAAGGATAACGTTCTAGGAGTGATTAACGTTGCCAGCCGTAGGGCACACCGCTTTACCAGCAAGGATTTACATCTATTGCACTCTATTGGTGATCAGCTTGGTGTTGCCATCCAGCAGGCAAGACTGTACGAACGACTGCGAAAGGCACGAGAAAGATACCGCAAGCTCACCCGGCAAATCCTGGTCGCTCAGGAAGACGAGCGGAAGAGGCTGGCTCGTGAGCTACATGATGAAACCAGTCAGACACTTTCAGGACTTACACTTCAGCTACAGGCACTGGCGGATATGGCAGAGAAGTCCGGCGGTGACACCGAGTTGATAACCAAACTCAAGAAGGTTCAATCTCTGGCTGTCCAGGTACACACTGAGATAAGAAGGTTAATGGTCGACTTGCGCCCTTCGTTGTTAGATACATTAGGGCTGGTTCCCGCCATTCGTCAGTTTGCTGATGCCAGACTACGCCCCTTAAACATCAACGTGTCTGTGGAAACTACAGGTATTGAAAGGCGTTTGGCTCCGGAAGCCGAGACTGGACTTTTCCGGGTTGCCCAAGGCTCTATAGGCAACATCATTGAGCATTCAAAGGCAAAGAATGTCACCATCGCCCTGGAATATCGTGATAGTGAGCTTGTGCTGCGTATTACTGATGACGGGCAAGGGTTTGATGTTTCCGACATCACCGATGTTGAGGAGAGCGGACGCGGGCGGGGTTTATTCAGTATGAGAGAGAGAATCATGCTCCTGGATGGTACGGCCTCTGTTGAATCAAAGATTGGTGAAGGAACCACGGTCTGGGCAAGGGTGCCCATAGGTTACGGTGAGGAGCATGAATAAGATAAGGGTACTCGTTGTGGATGACCATCCTATCGTGAGGGAGGGGATCTGTGCTCTACTGGCGGTTGTCGGTGATATGGAAGTAGCGGCTGAGGCGGCTAATGGCAGTGAAGCGATAGAAATGACCAGAGAGCTACAACCGGATGTCGTGCTCATGGATATTGCCATGCCCATCATGGGAGGATTGGAAGCCACCCGCCGCATATGCCGCGAATTTCCAAAAACAAAAGTGCTGGTCCTGACCCAATATGACGACAAAGAATACGTACTCCCAGTTATTGAAGCCGGTGCTTCCGGCTTTATCAGTAAGGCAGACGCCTCTTCAGAGCTTATTTCAGGTATCCGCTCTGTCTACCGTGGGGATTCCTACCTTTCTCCCCCGGTGGCCAAGTTGCTTGTCGAAGGCTACCGTTACAAGGTCGGCGGCAAAGTTGGCCAGGACCCCTATGAGCAATTGACTGACCGAGAGCGGGATGTATTGAAACTGATGGCCGAGGGACATACCAATAAGGAAATAGCCGATATTTTGGTCATCAGCCGCAAAACCGTTGAGGGCCATAAGACAAACCTTATGGCCAAGCTTGATATCCACAACCGAACCGAATTAGTCAAATATGCCTTGCGCAAAGGTATCATAACTGTTTGACAGTACAATTGCGGCCCAAGCTGCTTAACCTCTACCAATGTAACTCATGAGGCTGTTCGACTTCCACAATTACTTACATCCATCTACCCACATCCCCTGGCACTGAATATACAGGGGGAAATTCTGGGAAATTCAGGGGCTTTCAACCTGATTATCAGGGAAAAGACCTCTTCTCTTTCCGCAGCGTCTTGTTTATTGTTTAGGTTATTAACCAACCTCTGACCGTGAACGTAAATTTGGCAGGATGGCGGTGATGAGGGAAGGAGGCTACGATGGAATACAGTCATAGAATACTAATTGTTGATGATGACCCCGATTTTACCCAAGTTCTAAAAGAGGCTTTGGAGGATAAATCATACTCGGTAGTTACTGCCTCTGAGCGGCGCCAGGCTGAAGATATGGTTCGCTCCCATGAGCCCGAGCTGGTTGTGCTGGGCGCAATTATGCCCCGCGGAGACGCCTTCCTGCTTCACCAGTGGCTGAAACAGTCGCTTGGATTCAGCAACCTGCCTATTATAGTAGTTAATACGCCACCGGAAAAACAGCATATCAAGGGATGGAGGAAGGAAGAGGGTATGCAGTGTGATGTTGAGGATTTCCTGTCCAGACCTATTGAGCTAACAATGCTGGTACCTCGAATCGAGAAGCTACTAGATAAGGTAACCAAAAAGATTAGGGTGTTAGTGGTAGATGACCATGCCGTGGTCAGAGACGGCATTCGAGCCGTACTAGCCCTGCAGCAGGATATGCAGGTGGTGGGCGAAGCAATGGACGGAAGGGAGGCGGTTGATAAGACCGGCAAGCTTTTACCCGATGTGGTGCTCATGGACATAGTCATGCCAGGGATGAATGGTCTGGAGGCTACCAAGGAGATATGCAGCCAGTTCCAGCAAGCTAAGGTCTTGATGCTGACGCAGTATGATGATGAGGAAAATATTCTAGCTAGCCAGCAGGTGGGAGCATTGGGCTTTATTCCCAAAACAGTGGTCAGTTCTCAGCTGCTGAACGGAATACGGTCGGTATATGAAGGCAAGAAATTTATATACACCTTTGACCCGGGCAATATATAACACTGGCCTAAAAGGAGCCATGCTTGGAAACAATTACAATCACGCTTGATGGTGTGGAGGTAAGCGGCTCTTCCGGGATGACCATTTTAGACCTCGCCCGGGAATCGGGGGTGAATATTCCCACTCTGTGTCATGACCACTATCTTACCCCCACAGGTGCCTGCCGACTGTGTCTTGTAGAAGACGAGAGTTCAGGAACCTTGCTTGCCTCCTGTGTCGCTCCAATAAGACCGGGGATGGTGATAAATACTCGCTCGCCGCGGGTAATGGAGCGTCGGAAACTACTCATTCAGCTCATGCTCGCCAGCCATCCCGACTCATGCCTTGTATGCGATAAAGGTAACCAGTGTCAGCTGAGAAAGCTGGGCTCCGAGATGGGCATCGGGTTGGTAGAATTACAGAAAATCCCTCAACTGGCTGCCACCCAAGAGGTGAATCCTTTCATTGAAAGAGACCTGTCCAAGTGCATCTTATGCGCCAAGTGTATCCGGGCAGATCAGGAGCTTGTTGTCGAGGGTGCCATCGATTATATTGGCCGCGGCTTTGCTACCAAACCAGCAACATTGAATGATATGCCACTGGAGAAGTCTGAGTGCACCTTCTGTGGAACTTGTGTGGCGCATTGTCCTACTGGTGCCTTGATGGAAGAGGAGAAGGCATACCGTGGGACGAGCACGACAACTGTCGATACCGTGTGTCCGTTCTGCGGCTGTGGATGTGTCCTTCACCTGGAGGTGAAGGACAATCAAATAGTAAGAGTTAAACCAGGCGAAAGCCCGGTTAATCACGGCACGCTTTGCGCCAGGGGGTCTTACGGCTACGATTTCATACAGAGCCTAGAGAGGTTAACCAGTCCCTTAATTAAGGTAGACGGCGATTTTCAAAAAGCATCCTGGGAAGAAGCTACCAGTCGGGTGGCCGCTGAATTCAAACGACTAAAAGAGGAGCATGGCGCCGGCTGCCTGGCCGTGCTGGGTTCCTCCAAATGTACCAACGAAGAGAACTACTTGCTACAGAGGTTGGCCCGGGTAGTTCTCGGGACCAACAACATCGATAATGGCAGCCGGCTGTATGGCTCTGCCAGCCGGGTTGGTTTGGGGCGGTCTATCGGTTTTCCGGGCACAACGAACTCCATAGAAGAGCTGGAGAACTCAGAGGTAATAATGGTTATCGGTGCCAACCCTGCTATCTCAGCGCCGGCTGTGGGTTATGCCATAAAACGCGCTGTCAAATATAAAGGCGCCAAGCTGTTACTGATTGACGTGCGTCCCACTAAGCTGGTTCCTTTCGCTCATATCTGCCTGAAACCCAAAGTGGGCACAGATGTAGCACTACTAAATGGCTTATCTAGGGTGATTATTGAGGAAAGACTGTTTGATGAGGAATTCGTAGCCCGCAAAACGGACAACTTCGATGAACTGTCTGACAGCTTAAAGTCGTATACCCTGGAACGGGTGGAGAGGGTAACTGGTATCCCAAAGCAGGATATTGAACGTGCTGCTCGTACCCTGGCTGAGGCAGAGTGGGCTTCTATTGTTTACGGAAATGGAATTACCCAGCATGTCAACGGAGTAGACAGCGTAATGGCTCTGGCTAATCTAGCCATGCTGACGGGGAACATTGAGCGTCGGGGAGGAGGCATCTTTGCCTTGCAACGGGAAAACAACGCCCAAGGGGCCTGTGATATGGGCAGTTTGCCCGATTTCCTACCAGGATATAAGAGTCTAGATGACGAGCAAGCTAAGAGTGACTTTGAAAAGCGGTGGGGGAGCAGCTTGCCA
>JABUBL010000695.1_pt1 | contig 10563 bp, 6 predicted proteins | sample 7240371 | NCBI WGS metagenome assembly JABUBL01 (sample SAMN07256343, study PRJNA390944) | subsurface metagenome | isolation source: Methane hydrate marine sediment | place: Pacific Ocean: Eastern North Pacific, ODP site 1244 | collected 2002
AGAAGGTTGCAGACAGATGGTGGCTCGTTGACCCTGACGGGAATCTGTTCGTTCATATCGGCGTATGTTCCGTCCGAAAGGGACGTTCCCGGATAAGCCAGAAGCCGGCTAAAGAAAAATTCGGCACGTGGGAAAAATGGGCTGAGTTTATTACCTCGCTTCTTGCAGAACATGGTTTTAACGGAATCGGCGGATGGTCGGATGCAGAGCTTCTGCGGGCAACGTCACAACCTCCGGCATACACACTTTCGTGGAATTTCATGGGGTCGTTCGGCAGGTCTAAGAAGCTTGTCTGGCAGGAGCCGGGACATCTCGGATATCCCAACAGATGTATTCCGGTATTTCATCCGGATTTTGAAAAGTTTTGCGATGAATACGCTAAGCAGCTTTCAGCGACCAAAGACGACCAGTGGCTGATAGGTCATTTTTCGGATAATGAGATGCCTGTTGTCTCTGATATGTTAGACAGGTCCCTGCAGCTTGATGTGAACAATCCGGACCTTCGATATGGTTGCGAGGCAGCCAAAAAATGGCTCAATAAAAGAAAAGGAAAAAAAGCGTCACCCAAAGACATAACCGATGCAGACAGGCAGGCTTTTGTTGTGTATGCGTTCGAGGAGTACTACCGGATAACTACGAATGCCATTCGCAAGTATGATTCGAACCATTTGTGTCTCGGTTCGAGGTTCCACGGAAGGGCACTTAGACTGCCTCATATATTCAGGGCAGCCGGAAAGTACCTGGATGTGGTGGCGGTTAACTGTTATGGTGCGTGGGGGCCGGACCCGGAGAGGATGGCGATGTGGAGCCGGGAATCGGTCAGGCCTTTTATGATTACGGAGTTCTACGCAAAGGGACATGATTCTGGCCTTCCGAACGTTTCCGGTGCAGGATGGCTGGTCCCGACGCAGAAGGACAGGGGTAGGTTTTATCAGCATTTCACAATGGGGCTGCTCGAATCCAAATGCTGCGTCGGCTGGCACTGGTTCAAATTCAGAGACAATAACCCCGAAGATTTGAGCACCGACCCATCTAACCGCGATTCAAATAAAGGAATAATTAACTATCAGTATAAGCCGTATATTACGCTGCTTGAGGACATGAAGAAACTTAATAATGAGGTGTACGCACTTATCGACTACTTCGACGCAAAGTGAAGATGGGCTTTGAAAAGCAATTGCATATCAATTCCTGCACGTTATAATCTCATCAGAGTTGCTTTATTCCAGATAAGATTTCTGAATGGCTGATAAAAGGAGAGATTATGAAAGTTTCTGGTTTGTTTAAGAATTTGGTTAAAAAATCCCGCTTTGTGTTGTTGCTGTTAGTGTTCCTTACAGCTACTGCGGCAAATAGCGCAGGAAAAACACAGAATCAGATTCCCCGCCCGGAACATCCCAAGCCCCAATTTTACCGAGATACCTGGCTGAACCTGAACGGCCAATGGAACTTTGGTTTTGACCTTGGCTTCTCCGGTGCTGAGAAGGACTGGCCGAAGGACGGTGCACGATTAGATAAAAAAATCATCGTTCCTTTTTGCCCGGAGAGCAAACTATCGGGCATCGAATATACAAACTTTATGAACGAAGTTTGTTACCACCGGAAATTTACCGTTCCAAAGAAATGGGGCGGTATGCGAGTATTTTTACACTTTGGTGCGGTCGATTATGACTGCCGTGCCTGGGTCAATGGCACCAGCGTTGGCCGTCATTACGGGGGCAGCTCGTCATTTTGCTTTGAGATTACTAATGCGCTGCGCAATGGCGAGAATGACCTTTTCGTCTGCGCCCTCGATGATGTGCGCTCCGACGTCCAGCCTGCAGGCAAGCAAAGCAGGAGGCTCGAATCGCACGGCGTTGTCTATACACGGACCACAGGCATCTGGCAGACTGTTTGGCTGGAGGCCCGGCCACAAAGTTTCATTGAATTCGTTCGCATCGTGCCCGACCTCGACAATCGCCGTTTTGTCCTGACCCCTGTTATTAATAACTATCGCCGCGGCATGGAGTTTCAAGCTACTCTCCTTTCCGCTACGGGCAAAAAACTCACCTCCGTTCGCTCACAGTCAGCCAGCGGCATTGCTCAGATTCTTAAGATAAAACGGCCTCGGACATGGGGGCCCGACGACCCATACCTTTATAAACTCCGGTTCGAGCTTCTCCAGGGCAGGCGCATCGTGGATACAGTGAACAGCTACGCCGGCCTTCGCAAATTTCACATAGAAGGAAACAAGTTTTATCTAAATAACAAGCCCATCTTTTTACGGCATGTTCTCGACCAGGGATTTTATCCCGACGGCATCTGGACCGCGCCCAGCGACAAGGACCTCAAGGGCGATATTGAACTTTCATTGGCTGTAGGCTTTAATGGCGCGCGTCTTCATCAGAAGGTCTTCGAGGAGCGATTCCATTACTGGGCCGACCGTCTCGGATATTTGACCTGGGGTGAGTTCTGTGACTGGGGCGGCTCCCATTCGTTCGCCAATCCACAGGGCTTTCACAACCATCAGCGAGAATGGCGGGAGGTGGTTATGCGCGACCTGAACCATCCTTCAATTGTAGCGTGGACGCCGTTCAATGAAACAGCAGGGGGCGCAAGGTCTCGTTTTGAGATTCATCGCCGGGCCGTGAAAGAAACAGTGGACCTGACCCGTGCACTGGATCCGACGCGCCCAATCAACGACGCCAGCGGATATGTCCACGTTGAGACGGACATTTTCACCGTGCACGACTACGACCAGAACCCGCAGACGTTCCGCCAGCGTTATGCTTCGGTCGCACCTGAAGCCCAGAATATCTTTATTTGCTTCTCCGAGATTTCTGTGCCTTACGAGGGACAGCCATACTCGGTGGACGAATACGGCGGAACCTTCTGGACCAAAGAACACGCTACCAAAAAACCTGCCGGCAACAACAGGAACAGGTGGGGATACGGCAAAAGCGCTGAGGAGGTTGAAGAGCTGATTGGTAAGCTTACCCTTATTCTTACCGACCATCCTAACATTGCCGGCTATTGCTACACGCAGCTTACCGACATCGAGCAGGAAGTAAACGGTATTTACACCTATGAGCGGGAGCTTAAGTTCGATGCAGAACGTCTAAAGAAGTTTTTCGGAGCACCGGCAGCAATCGAAAAAAGTGAAAACTAATCGCTCGTCAAGAATGCTTATTTCTGGCTGCCGTTTTTTGTAAGGGAAATTTTATGAAACGTCGTGATTTTTTGAAGGTCGCGGGCCTGGGTGCAGCGGCACTGGCAATGCCACGGTGCGCTCAAACGTCGCAGCGCCTCTCGAAAGGCAAAAAGCCGAATATCGTTTATATAATGTTAGATGAGCTTGGCTACTTTGAGCTGTCCTGTATGGGCAATAAATATCTCAAGACCCCGAACATTGACCGAATGGCAACGGAAGGTATGCGCTTCACTCAAGCGTTGGCAGGCGCTCCGGTATGTGCGCCGACCCGCAGCGTTTTGATGACCGGACAGCATATGGGACATACGACCGTGCGGACCAATCCGGGCGGCGTGCCATTGCGTGCCGAGGATGTTACCGTTGCTGAAGTGCTCAAACAGGCCGGCTACGCCACCGGCGGATTCGGCAAGTGGGGCTGCGGCGACCGCGGAACTACCGGCGTTCCTGAGAAGCACGGCTTTGATATCTTCTTCGGCTATTATCACCAGGTCCACGCCCACTCGTTTTTCCCCAACTACCTTGTGCGAAGCGGCGAGAAAGTACCTCTTGAAGGCAACACCGGCGATTTCTACAAAGGAAAGCAATTCTCACAATATCTGATATTTGATGAGTCCATAAAGTTTATCCGTGAGAATAAGGACAGGCCGTTTTTCTGTTACTGCGCATGGACTCCACCTCACGGCCGATGGGGAATCCCGGAAGATGAACCAGCGTGGCTGGAATTCAAAGATAAGCCGTGGCCCACCGGCCAAAGAAGACCCGAAGATGCAAAGGTCTATGCTGCTATGGTGAAAATGATTGACCGCCAAATCGGGCAAATTTTCGATTTGCTCAAAGAGCTCGAAATTGACGATAACACCATTGTATTCGTCTGCGGCGATAATGGTGGAGCGCGCTATTTCAACCACTTTTTCAATTCCAACGGTCATTTTCGAGGACGAAAAGGAAACTTGTATGAGGGCGGCTTGCGAATCCCGATGATTGTTCGTTGGCCCGGCAGGATTAAAGCCGGCGTTGTCAGTGACCATTTGTGGTACTTCCCAGATTGTTTACCGACCTTGGCGGAACTTGCCGACGTCGAGCCGCCGGATAACATTGATGGAATATCAATCATTCCGACACTGTTAGGCGAGCGTGCCGCCGGTCGCAAGCAGAAAAAGCACAAATTTCTTTACTGGGAGTACAGAGGACAGACGGCTGTGCGAATGGGTGATTGGAAAGCCATTCAGCCGGGCAAGAACAAAGCATTCGAATTGTACGACCTCAGTAAGGACATTAGTGAACAGAACAATATAGCAGATAAGCACCCAGATATTTTATCCAAGATGAAAGCCTATGCAAAACAAGCCCACACCGAGAACGTTCCAGGCGGTTGGATAGACAAAGAAAAAGAATTTAAGGGCCATCAGTTCCACTAACAGATATGCGAGTGAAATATTAGCCAAGACAAAATTGCGGATCTTAAAGGAATCTTAAGGACGATTGCGAAAGGAATATAGTAGTGCCGAAACCGGAAGTTAAACTCCACTATAAAAATGTTATGGCAGATGTTATAGGCGACGAGCACGGCATCACGCCTGAGCAGCTAAAAGACCTCGCTCAAACAACCGCGCCCTTAATTCAACAGTTAAACAAGGAAAGGCAGAACGGTGAAACTCCCTACCGGGACCTTCCGTATAGCTCAGAAATCGCTCAACAGGTCGAGGAACTGGTTGAAGAATTAGGAGGTCGATGTGAGAATCTGGTTGTCTTCGGCATTGGCGGCTCAGCTCTTGGCAATATCGCTTTGCAAACAGCCCTGAATCCCTATATGCACAATATTGATGAGAATCAACGGACCGGCCCGCGTCTGTTCGTCTTTGACAACGTTGACCCTCCACAATTAGTGTCATTTCTGGACTGGCTCGGTGATAAGCTCGAAAAGACCATTTTTAATGCCATCAGTAAATCAGGCTGGACGGCGGAAACCGCAGTTCAATTTACGATTGTTCGTCAATTACTTTTAGACAAACTCGGACCCGACGATTGTAAAAAACAGATAATCACGACTACTGATGCTAATCAGGGCATTCTCCGCCGTATTGCCAACAATGCAGGTTTTAAGAGTCTTATAGTACCGGAGGATATTGGCGGTCGATTTAGTGTTTTAAGTGCGGTCGGCCTGTTCAGTGCCGCTATGTGCGGGATTGATATCGATTCACTTTTAGAAGGTGCCCGCGATATGGATGCCAGGGTCAAGTGCGAAGATTTTTACAGGAATCCCGCAGCAGTCAACGCCGCAATAAACTACCATTTCTACAATCGCGGCAAAAGGATTTCTGTAATGATGCCATATAGTTACCACCTCAAGGACTTATCTGATTGGTACAGGCAGCTATGGGCCGAAAGTCTCGGCAAAAAAGAAGATTTAACTGGAAATGAAGTTCATATTGGTCCCACACCTGTCAAAGCACTCGGCACCACCGACCAGCACAGCCAGGTACAGTTATATCGCGAAGGGCCGAACGATAAATTGTTTACTTTCCTTCAGGTCCGCAATTTCGATAGAGACATCAAAATAGGCCCGGCTCCCAATTATGCGCAGGAACTCGGATTCCTTGCCGGCAAGGATTTGAGCGAGCTGCTTAACAACGAGAAGAAAGCCACCGAGTATGCCCTTTTAGAGAGCAAACGTCCCTGTCTGACGGTCATATTCGATAGAGTGAACGCCTATACAGTCGGCCAATTTATTTATTTATACGAAGTAACAACTTCTTTCGCAGGAGCTTTGTTTAATATCAATCCCTATGACCAACCTGCCGTCGAACTGGGCAAAGAAGCTACATTTGCTCTTATGGGCAAGGGCGGTTACGAAAACTTGACGCAGGAAATTCAATCCTTCACGGATGTTGACGAAGATTTTCTGGTTTGATATATATACGATATACGCATCACGCAAGGAGTTTACACTGAGCTTTTCGAAGTGAGATACGAAAAAATGGACTACGCAGTGATAATGGCAGGGGGCACGGGCAAGAGATTATGGCCGCTCAGCCGACGAAAACGCCCCAAACAGGTCTTAAAGCTCATCGACGGCCAAACACTTCTTCGCCGTTGTTTTGAGCGTCTCTCCCCGATTTTCGATACGAGAAACATAATCGTCCTTACAAACGCAAGCTATGCAGATGTAGTTCGTGAAAACCTCTCTGAATTGCCCTTTAATAATGTCATAGCTGAGCCTGCTGTTCGTGATACGGCCGGCGCCATCGGATTGGTCTCAACCGTTCTGACAAAATATGACCCTGAGGCCACGATAGCTGTGGTTACCGCCGACCAGATTATAAAACCCCCGGAGGTACTGCAGCAGGCCCTAAAAGATGCCCTTGTCTTTGTGAATAACAATCCGGACGATATGATTACTTTCGGCATTCAGCCGACCTTCGCCAGCACCTCGCTCGGTTATATAAAATGTATCAATCCCTGTGAGTATCCCGGCTGTAAAAATAAGGTTTATTCAGTCGAAGCATTCAAGGAGAAACCGGATGAACAAAACGCAAAAGAATATCTTAACACCGGGCAATACTTCTGGAATTCCGGTATGTTCGTCTGGAAGGCCAAAACAATCTTAGCTAATTTGCAAAAGTTTCTACCCGAAGCTACCGAACCGTTAGCCAGAATACAAGCTGACTGGGGCAGTCCAAATCAGCAGCAAACGCTCCGGGACTGGTTTGTAAAGCTGCCCAAAATCAGCATCGACTTCGCCGTTATGGAAAAGGCTGACAGAGTCCACGCCATAAAGCTGGATTGCCGCTGGCTCGATATGGGTTCCTTCGCAGCACTTGCCGATATTATCAGTTCGGACAAAGACAATAACATCGTCGTAGCTGCCCCGAGCGAGCTGCTTGATTGCAAGAACAGCATTATCGTTACCGAAGAGAAGGGCCATCTAATTGCCGCTATAGGCCTGGAGAATATGGTCATAGCTCACAGCCCCGATGCCACACTTGTATGCCACATTGACCAGACCCACAGACTAAAAGAGCTGCTCGAGTTGATAAAGCAGCAAGCCGGCGAAAAGTTTCTGTAACATAATGGAGTGCATCGCAATATATACGCGCAACGGAAGATGAGATACCTTGCAATAGATTACGGCACTAAACGCACCGGATTGGCAATTTGTGACTCCGCTGAGACCATTGCCTCACCCCTAACTGTAATCCAGGGCCAAAAGGAGCTGCTAAAAAAGATTGCAGAGGTGGTCGAGACCGAAAACGTCGAAGCCGTTGTGTTAGGACTGCCTTTGAATATGACCGGCTCGGAAAGCTCCCAAACCAAACTTGTTTTGAAGTTCGCCGGGCAGTTAAAAGAACATCTGCACGTTCCTGTTCACCTTCAGGACGAACGCCTGAGCAGTTTCAGTGCCGAAGAAAAGCTAGCTTCCGCCAACTTTACGAAAGAGAAAATGAGAAAACGCCTCGACGCCGTCGCCGCCGCAGAAATCTTAGAGGCCTTCCTCGAACAAAAAACGCCCCGGAATTCCGCCGGGACAAGTATCCCATAAACACCCCTCTGTATATATAGGATGCTCCCGGATTTCCCAAGTAGTGGGTGACAAATGGAGTTGAACTTGATAGTATAGAGCCTATGGAAACCATTCAAACCAGTCTTGACTAAAGGGAAAAAAATGTTTCAAACGGCGTTAAATGGGAAATCTCGGTCAAAGGAAACACAAATGAATCGAGCCCTTAGACAAATCACAGTGATAGCATTTCTGGTAATATGTATTATCCAGGTCGCTTCGGCCAGCAGACTGGAATATCCAGAGACACAACGAATTGGCCATGTGGACGTCTACCACGGTATTGAAGTGATAGATACGTATAGGTGGCTCGAAGAGGATGTCCGTGAATCGGAGCGTGTTCGCGAGTGGGTGAACGCTCAGAACAAAGTGACCTTTGAGTATTTGCAGTCGCTGCCGAGGCGAGAGCAGATCAAGAAGCGTCTTACTGAACTCTGGGACTATGAGAAGTATTCCATCCCCAGAAAGGCTGGCGGACGTTACTATATTGCCAAGAATGATGGACTACAGAATCACCACGTTATCTACGTGATGGATTCACTGGACGGACAGCGACGGGTCCTTCTCAATCCCAACAAGTGGTCAAAGGATGGGACTACGGCTTTAGGAGGAATGTCTTTCAGTGAAGATGGCAGGTTCGTAGCGTACGCTATCCAAGATGCAGGCTCTGATTGGCGAACTTGGAGGGTCAGGGATGTTGAAACAGGAAAGGATCTTGCTGACACGTTGAACTATTTAAAGTTCACCGGTGCAGCCTGGGATTCCAAGTCCAGAGGTTTTTTCTACTCGAAGTATCCTGACCCTGACCCGAATGAGCAGTTCACGTCATTAAACAAAAAGATGAAAGTGATGTATCATCGCCTGGGGACGAGCCAGGAGAATGATGTCGTTGTTTTTTACAGACCAGACCATCCAGAGTGGGGGTATGGCGTGGAAGTTACTGACGATGGGCACTACCTGATCTTCACGATCTGGGTAGGTACCGACGAGAAGTACCGCATCATGTACAAGGACCTCGACCAGCCTTACGCCATGCCCATTGATCTGATCGAACACTTCGAAAACGAGTACAGCTTTATCGACAACGATGGTCCTGTGTTCTTTTTCCGCACAGATTTCGAAGCACCTAACAGGCGGGTGATTGCCATTGATACACGTAAGCCCGAATGCGAGAACTGGAAGGAGATTATTCCTGAGACCCAGGAACCGTTACAGTCGGTGAAATTGGTGAACAACCTTCTCGTTTGCACCTATCTGAAGGACGTGACCGCCCAGGTCAAGCTCTATACTATGGATGGTCGGCACCTTCGCAACGTCGAGCTCCCGGGTCTGGGTACAGCCAGTGGATTCGGTGGCAAACGCAGAGATACCGAGACCTTCTACTCGTTCCAATCCTTCGCCGTACCCCCTTCGATTTACCGTTACGACTTGGTAACAGGTAAGTCTAAACTCCTGGAGCGAGCCAAGGTCGGCTTTGATCCTAACGAGTACATGACAGAGCAGGTATTCTACAAGTCTAAAGACGGCACGCGTGTGCCGATGTTCATCACGCACAAAAAGGGCATCAAACGCGATAGCTCCAATCCCACGCTGTTGTACGGATACGGCGGGTTCAACGCTTCGATTCGCCCTTACTTTTCGGCTCTTCGCTTGGTCTGGATGGAGATGGGAGGAATTTACACCGTCGCTAACATACGCGGGGGCGGCGAATACGGTCAGAAGTGGCATGAATCCGGCAAGAAAATGCAGAAGCAAAACGTATTCGACGATTTCATTGCAGCAGCGGAATATCTGATTGAGAGCAAGTACACATGCTCGAAGAAGCTGGGGATACTCGGCGGGAGCAACGGAGGACTGCTAGTAGGGGCGTGCATGACGCAGCGGCCGGATCTATATGCTGTCACCATTCCCGCTGTGGGGGTCATGGACATGCTGCGTTTTGACGAATTCACCGCGGGACGTTTCTGGGTAGATGACTACGGGTCGGCAAAGAACAGTAAAGAAATGTTCGAGTACCTCAAGGGCTATTCTCCTTATCACAACTTGAAGCGAGGTATCCGCTATCCTGCCACACTGATTACGACGGCAGACACCGATGACCGGGTAGTTCCGGGGCACTCGTTCAAGTTCGCTGCTCAACTTCAACATTGCCATGCGGGCGACAACCCTGTCCTTATTCGCATTGAGACCCGTGCAGGACACGGCTCCGGCAAGCCGACCTCCATGATCATCGAGGAACAGGCAGATATCTACGCTTTCCTCGCCAAGAACTTGGGCATGGTGGAGTAAGGACTGGTAAAGAAATTAGGTTTCGTTTTGGCTCCAGCGAGGACAAGGCTGACACCGCCAGCCGAAGCCGCAGCCAGCCAAAAATGGAAGATAATTTATTTACAAGTCCTTAGTGTTTTGTCAAGGCTCAAAGCACGCTTGACAGAGCATTAGTGCCCTCCTCTTCTTCTGCATTGTCCTCGTCCTTGCCTTTGCCCGCCGGGGCCGTGGCGGAAGCGGTGTGGGGGGCCGGCATCAGAAGCAGCGTCAGCAAGTTCAATTGTGCCGCCTTTGATTAACAATGCCTTTCCATTGACGAGGGCGTCGGCAATTTTTCTGTGTGCGGATTCGAGGATTCTGCCGAGAGTCTGGCGGGAAATGTTCATTTTCTCTGCGGCCTGGGCCTGATAGAGGCCTTCCAGATCAGTTAGGCGGATTGCTTCAAGCTCATCGACCGTTAAGGTAATTTGCTGCAAAACCGAAAGGGGGATTCCTCTGGGCTTGTAGTAGTTAGCCTGCGGCAGGTGCGCTATGCGTCTGCAATGTC
>JABUBL010000696.1_pt1 | contig 10563 bp, 9 predicted proteins | sample 7240371 | NCBI WGS metagenome assembly JABUBL01 (sample SAMN07256343, study PRJNA390944) | subsurface metagenome | isolation source: Methane hydrate marine sediment | place: Pacific Ocean: Eastern North Pacific, ODP site 1244 | collected 2002
TAATCCTTGGATTCTCGATGCTCATGATTGGTTTAATGGGCAAATGGGTAATTTGTTCATTGGTTAGTAGTTATTGACGATTTAGATACTTCGACCTTGCTCAGGACTTGCGCTTTGCTCCAGTTTACTAACGATGATATTTGGCGTGTATCTGCTGATACGAAAACGTGCGGTTCTCCGCTATATCTGGCGCCTACGGGCGGCTTGCGTTAGCCTGCTGACTAACATTTGCGTATTATAACATATTTATTGCCCAAAATCAAGTGATAATCCAAGGATTAAAACGGTTCAGTACACCGTTGTGTTGCCGCCTGGACGTCCCGATTTACTTATTGTTTTTGCTCCCTTCACTCTTCGGATTGGCTTCAAGGTAGTCGTTAATGAACTCACTAACAAGGTCTTTGACATGTCCTCTTATTTTGTTGATACTATGCGTCCCACCACTCCACACGTTGCCCCTGTGCCATGTGGCAGCAACAATACAAACTCTTTTTGGCTCTCTCAACAATAGCACATTTTCGTGAAGCTCGACTACTATTGATGCTTCAGCAAAAGTGCTTTCTTCTGCTGTTAATACAACCACCTCTATCCAAAGGCATAGCATTCCTGACGTTGACCGCCATTCCTCAAAAGTAAGCATCTTAATACCATGTTGCCTGAGCTGCAATTCCGTATCCCTCTGCAGGTCTTTTTCTGTCAAACTATATTTCTCTACCTCTGGTTCAATAGGGTTGACAAAAACATGCACGCCTTCCAGCCCTTGCAAAACATCCTTTTCACCAGCCATTACCTCCTTATAAGATAGCCCTGACTGTTCACTTTTTATTAAATTATTGTCAGTCTCTTTGTCTTTTGCAGACATGTCAGTTTCACCAAAATCGGCAGTCCTATTAGTATAGTACTTAGTCTCTTTTTCTTTTGTAGACAGGCCGATTTAACCGGTAATTCGCTGGGCCGGCCACACAACTACAAGAACAGAGAATGATACAATCGCCCATATCTAATACTTTTTCGCCCTCGTAACAGCCCCTTTCAAAAGGTTCGCTTTTACTTCACCATTTTAACGATTGCCGCCGAGCCATTCTGATTTACTTATGGTTTTTGCCGGTATCTCGACAATTTACTTTGACCTATGGCTAAAACTTACCCTTTTTCCGGATTAAATCCCAAGCATTCAAGTATTCAGAGTAATTAAAATTATTGGGATTGCTATCAACTATCGACTTGTTCTCTCTTACTTCGCGCAAAATATCATCATCGACAAATCTAAAGTAAAAGTTATATTTCCTGTTTTTATCAGGCTCCTTAAGTTTAACTCTTTCAAGCAATTCATCTGTCGGAACAATAACAAATTGGAACTTATTTTTCTTTCTTGAATTAGTCAAATTCACAGGAGGACGAATTTCAAATACGTATATGTCTATATCATCCTTATATTTCGCAAACTGCTTCTCGGTTTCTTGGTGCCAAGCATGATCCTTGTCTTCATAATATCGACTCTCCTTAATTCGAAAACGCAGGATGTTCTTACAGTTATTTATAACTGCAAGAAGGTGTTTTTCACGTTTCTTCATCGGAACATACAAGTCCAGATGATTTTTGAACTTTTGATACAGTTTTCCAGCAAAAATAGTTACACTTGGTCCTAAATACCTAAAATTTTTCACCGCCATAGAGGAATCCTCTCAATTTCTCCTTGTTTTCATTTTGCCGTAGATATAAAAAGTAACACCTATTGTTATTGCAAGCGATATATTTGTCGGGAAATAAAAAGTAGCAAGCTCAGCATGTTCACCACCTCGCATCTTAGCAGAAATGTAGGCGATTACTACAAGGCTTATTAAGACCGCCCAAATACCAAGCAATACTTTGGGGCCCCAAGGTTTGGCCTTCTTTTTGAATCCGCCACAAACTTATTGCAGCAGCCATTTTATCCCCTTTCAAAAAGTTCGCTCTCACCGCACCATTTTAACGACTTCCTGCCCAAGTGCAACTTTCCTTCTGCACATAAAAAAGGAGCATTTTTTACCAGAATATGCTACCTATACGCAACCAGATTAGGGGCAGGTTTGTTAAATGAATTGCTTGTGATAAGTTGCGTAAAACCAACGGCGGTTCAGTAAACAGTTGTCTAAATCAAGTCACTGTATAAGACGAGAAGAAATTACCTATTTGTTTGTCAATTCTTTCTTTACAGACCAGAATTCTTTTGTATTTTAGGAGAGTACAACAGCGGCTGGGATTCCTCTGAACAGCAAGAAATTTGGGATGTTATACGGAAACCATATATACATAGTTAGGCTCATCGAATATGATAAAATGAAGAGTATTATTATGAATGTAGCTAGGCATTTTCTCTGGGGAAACTTTCCTGAAAAACATCTCAAATTATTTCTGAAGGCGAACGAACAGGCATGGGAAAATTCGTCCCTGTGGAACAACACAGACTTGCAGTGCAATATTGAACGGAAGATTTCGGATTTTGATGTTGCTTCTTCAGTTCAAACAAACGTTCCATTAACTAAATTGGGAGTTTTGGAATCACGTGCCGAGATTGATATCGTTGTCCATTCCGACATCGAGGACAAGAAACCTGGCTTATTTTTACTTCAATTGAGTGGCCATACAACACCTCGTCACGAGAAAGAACTCCTTGGGATAATGTCCGTGTCTCTCAATAATCATAGTCTTTTTTGCTTCGGTATTCTTGTCGTATGTACAGACAACCAACTCCGATTGGAAGGAAGAGCAAATTCCTTTAACTATTGCAAAGGACCTTTGGTAAGATTGGCAAAACCTAGTCTGACAGCAACCCCTTTAAAAGGATTGCTCATTATTGGATTATCTACTCCATCAAAAAAGAAAGCCTAACTTCGCATGCAACGGACCGACACCCGCTGATGCAGATCGTTACGCGAGGGGGCCTGAAGATAATCGAAAAAAAATCAGAAAGGGCGAAATTTTAGCTTTTTTGCGGCGTATCCTGGTTGAGGGCTGAGCGGATGATTTTAGCTCGAAGTGCATCTCTATGAGTAGGATCCAGCGGTTTGCCGTAGTTTAGCTGCAGGTGAGCCGGCAGAGTCAGCATAAATAGCCGGTTTATGGTCGCAATGGAAAGGCTGTGTGCTTTGTCTGCGCCGCTGGTGTCGCAGAGCGTGCGAAGCTTTTCTATCGCAGGAGTCGAGGCCCCCATATGCTCGTGCATATTGATGCCCAATCGCAGGTGGCTCAGCAGGAATAACGCCTCCTGCGAACTTATCAGATGGGCGTTTTGCAGCAGCGCCATGGCCCGGGAGATTTTGTCATCGAGGATGTCAGGTTGCTTGGAGAGCAGTTGACTTCTTGCAGCATTTTCGTATTCGACTATTTCGGGGATGATGGAGTTTTCAAATTGCGAGACGCTGTCCGACTCTGATATGCCCAGGGTAACCTGATTGGATATCTGATATAAATCACTTGCCGCCTCGGTGCCTTCGCCGAAAAGCCCGCGCACGGCCAAGCTCATATCCCTTGCGGCATTGAAAAACTTCTCTATCTGGCCTGTCATTTTCAGAGCGGGCAGATGCAGCATTACCGAAACCCTTATTCCCGTGCCCAGATTTGTAGGGCAGGCTGTCAGGTACCCATAACGAGGGTTGAAGGCGTAGTCGATCTTTTGCTCTATCATATCGTCGATATGGTTTATCTGCTTGGCACATTGGGATAGCTGACAGCCGGCTTTTAACACCTGAATTCGCAAATGGTCCTCTTCGTTAATCATAGCTGTGAAAAATTCGCGCTGGGCGATAACGACACCTCGCGGACCCTTGCCGAAGGCGTGATGCCGGCTGATAAGATGCCGTTCCACCAGGAAATGTCTGTTTAGAGTCGGGGCCTTGTCCACGCTGATATAGAAGACTTTGTCGCCAAGCTCGAGCGACATCAGCACATCTCTTAACTTTTTTAGTATTTCAGATTTTTCAGCATTTGAGCAGCGGCTCAGGAATTTGTAGCCGGCAATGTTCCTGGCCAGGCGAATCCGTGAGGAAATAACGATGTCAGCCAACGGCCCGGAGCCGTTAAACCATTCGTTTATGTCATTGCTTATGTCTGTCAGTTTCATATATCGTATTGGGTATAATGTGCAGCCTTTTACTTTTCGCTTTGATTTATTTTGTCCCGCAATTTGGCGGCGAGCTCGTAATCTTCGCTTTGCACCGCAGCTTCGAGTTGCTGACGCAGGTTTAAGATATGCATTTGCTTTTTTGAGTCCTGCGGTGTCTTTGAAGGCAGCTTGCCGCAGTGAGCTGTCTTGCCGTTGTGGGCTTTTTCGATAAGTGGCCGAAGCGATTTCTCAAAAATCTCATAATCATGGGGACAGCCCAGGAGTCCTTCCTTGCGGAACTGATCCAGTGTAAAGCCGCAGTTCGGGCACGAAACCTTCTGCTCTGAAGGGCCGGAGAGCTCATCGTCTGCGGGCTGGACCGCAAGTAAGCTGCTGAGCAGTTCATTTATAGGAATATGGCTCTTGACGGCTATGCCCTGCTCGGCAGCGCAGTGCTCGCAAATGTGCATCTCGGTGCGTGTCCCGTTGGCAATCTCAGTTAGATGAATAGTGGCAGTATTTTTGTCGCAAATCTGACATTGCATAATTAACTCGGCTCTCAACACTCACAATTGGTTATATGGTTAAATACCTACCAATTAGCTACTCGCCAATTCACCGGCATCAAGCTTTACTCTTTATTATTATACCAAAATTTCGTTTTCTTGTCACTACCACTTTGCACCATAGTGCTGGATAAAATCCAACGGGCACCAAATCCATTATATGCTCATTTTTGGCTTCCCACAAGGTGGGGTCCCTCGCAGGGGCAACAACCTTACGCAGGAAGGACATTTAGAGGCCCCGTTTTGCGGTATTTTGCAAAATGGGAACCCTTGAAAATATCGTCAAATTTATGAACCGGCTACAGGCCGATTTATTTATTTGTCGCCTTGCCAAGCACAAATTTTTTGTGTTTGGGGTGCCGGCACTGGCGGCCTTGATCTTACCGGCCTTCGGCGGGGGCGAATTTTGCCGAGCAGCCTGCCGCCGGCAGCCTTGATCCTGCCGGTCTTCGGCGGGCCGGCCCCTCAACAACCCTGATACTTCGGAGTTTGACGCCTTTGGGCAATTTTGGCTCAAGTTTTTCATATATGTATTTGGCCACGTTCTCGGCTGACGGGTTGTTCCGCCGAAAATAATCGGTTCTGTGCAACGCCGTATTATCGAGCTCGGCCACGATATTATCGACCGCCGCCTTGAGTCTGTGAAAGTCCATCACAACTCCGCTGCTGTTGAGCTTTTTGCTGCTGACATCAGCGGTGACCGACCAGTTATGATAGTGCACGCGTTCTTTTGAGCCGTCCTGTAAGACCAGTTGATGCGATGCCCGAAAATGCGTTTCAACGCTCACCGTAAACATATTTGGTATAAATCCGAATATCGAATATCGAAATTCGAAACAATGTCAAAATTCGAAATTCAAATGTTCAAAACCTTATGTTTTGCGTTTTGTATTTTGGCCATTTGTATTTGTTTCAGAGTTCGAATTTCGTGCTTCGTGCTTTGTTTTTTTAAGGCGTTGTTTCAGCCGATTATAGATATTTTCCGGGATCAAATTTGAGAGGTCGCCGCCCAACGAAGCAACCTCACGAATCAGGGTCGAACTGGTGAAGCCATATTGTTCACTGGTCATAATAAAGACGGTTTCTATGCCGGCTACAGCCCGGTTGGTCATAGCAAGCTGGAATTCATATTGAACGTCGGTAAGACTTCGCAGGCCGCGGAGGATGACATCGGCCTTTTTTTTAGCAGCGTATTCAACAGTCAGCCCATCGAAACTTTCCACCGAGACGCCAAGCATCTGTCTTTGGCGGATCAGTTCAGCTATCATCTTCACGCGTTCTTCGGGCGTGAAGAGCTGGTTTTTGACCGGACTTCGCCCAACGGCAAGTATAAGCTCGTCAAAGAGCTTCATGCCGCGGTTGATAACGTCCAAATGCCCGTTTGTAATCGGGTCGAACGAGCCGGGGAAAATCGCTCTAACAAATTTATTACCCATCAGTACACCCTATCATAGAAAACAGAAAAATCTGACATCTGACTTCTGGCTCCTGATTCTTAGTAAGATATTAAATTATCGATTATCAATAATCAATAACCATTTTTTGGTTCCCGCGGCGGCCTTCGGCAGGTTTCAGCCAACGGTCTATCCAGCCGAGCACTGTTTCGTGCCAGAGAATGCAATTTGCAGGCTTGAGCACCCAGTGGTTTTCATCAGGAAAGTACAGCAGTTTGCTCTCAATGCCGAGACGCTGGAGGGCAGTAAAGGTTGACAGTCCCTGGGTATCAGCCACCCGAAAATCCAGCGCGCCGTGGATAACCAGCATTGGGGTTTTCCAGTTCCTGACGAAGTTTACCGGGTTGTGCTTTTCGTAGCCGGCCGGGTTGTCCCAGGGCGTGCCGAGGTGGTCCCACTCGGGGAACCAGAGTTCTTCGGTGTCAAAGTAGGCCATCCGTTCATCCAGGTTGCCGTCGTGATTTACCAGACAGCGGAAGCGGTCAGGCCAGTTACCGGCGATCCAGTTAATCATATAACCGCCGAAAGAAGCACCCAGCGCACCGACTCTGCGGCCATCCATCCAGGGATAGCGCTCTAAGGCAGCAGCCAGGCCTTTCTGTAAGTCTTCCAGAGGTTTACCGCCCCAATCACCTCGGATGGAATCGGTAAAGGCCTGTCCGTATCCGACCGAGCCGTGGAAATCCACCATGACGGCTGCGTAGCCTGCTCCCGCATAGGCTTGCGGGTTCCAGCGGTAATGAAAGGTGTTGCCAAAAGAACCCTGGGGCCCGCCATGAATCAGAAAGGCCACGGGGTATTTCCGGCTGGGGCTAAAATCGATAGGTTTGACGACGTAGCAGTAAACCGTCTCATCGTTCCATCCTCTGAATGTAAACTGCTCATAATCACCCATGCGGGCTGCGGCAATTTTTCTTGAGTTGATATTAGTGATTTTACGTACATCGCTGCCGTTAGGTCTGACTAAATACAGTTCCACCGGCGAACGCAGGTTATTCAGGGCGTAAATGATCCTGCCTCCTGCGATGCCGGGTGAGCTGACGCTACCTTCCTTGACGATGGTTTGAACCGTGCCGGTTTTCACATTAATGGCGAACAAAGATTTTTGGCCTGTATTAGCCGCTGTGGCGTAGAGCGTTTTGCCGTCTGCCGAGAAGCAGATAGACGAAGGGCTGCGGTCCCAATTTTCTGTCAGAATCCGCTTCTTACCGCCGGGCCAGCGGTGCAGGACAATTCGAAAACGGTCAGACTCATAACCGGGCTTGGCCATAGCTAAGTAGGCAAAAGTCCTGCCGTCCGGTGAAAAAACCGGATGACTGTCCCATGCTTTGTTTTCCTCAGTTAGACATTTCGGCGGTTCAGAGCCGTCAACGGGCACCCAATAAAGGTCGAAGTTTGTTGACCAGGGTTCTTCTCGGCCCACATCGCGGGCGGTAAAGATAAGGCCTTTGCCGTCCGGCGTGAATGTAATCTCCTCCGGGCCGCCGAAGGGTTTGGAAGGTGTATCGGCATCGGTACCGAGCATCACATCGGCTGCTTGCCCTCCCGTTGAGGGCATCACGAACAAGTGTGAGCGTCGGCCGTCTTTCCAGGTATCCCAGTGCCGAACAAATGTCCGCTCGTAAATCCGTCCGCTTGCTTTTGTTGCCTTGATTTCGTCGAGTCTGTCCTTTGTGCATGCTACAGTGCCACAGTCAGGAAAGACCTCCATAGTAAAAGCTATGTGCTTTCCGCCGGGCGAGACGGCCAAATTTCCGACGTTAAGAGGCTGGTCCGTAACTTGTTCGGCTTCGCCGCCATCAATTCGAATGCGCCAAACTTGTGAAGACCCGGAGCGAGTGGATATGAACCAGACAGACTTGGCGTCAAACGCCCAGCGGGGATTTGAGTCGGCTTGGGGGTGGGAGGTCAGGCGGCGAAGGCCTGTGCCGTCTGCGCTGACCAGCCAGAGGTCGGTTCGCCCCTTGTTTGCTTCGAGGTCGGTCTCGCGCAGCACGAAGACAATCCATTTGCCGTCCGGTGAAACCTGGGGATCGGAGAGCCTGGCCATCGCCAGCATATCATGAACGGAGAACGGGTGAGTCTGGTCGAGAGAAGCTGCAGGGTTCCCGCGACCCGTCCTCCGCATTAGCTGTGCTACGGAGGGTGAAAGCGGGGTCCCGTTAATAGATCCAGCGCTTGCAAACAGAAGAAGAAACAAAAACGAAGGCATCAGACGCATAATCTCTCCTTATGGTTTTGGTTAAATAATTACCAGTTGCTAATTATTGCCGGTCGGCTACTTACCACTGAGCGCTTTGACTCGATTGGTCTGGTCATTTTCTTTGGTGAGTGTAATTGGGATGTCGAGCCAGAAGGTTGAGCCTTTGCCGCACTCGCTTTCCATACCGATACTGCCTGCGAGCATAGCGGCTAATTCGGTGCTGATGGTAAGTCCCAGGCCGCTGCCGGTTGATTCGCGGGTTATAGAGCCGTCAACCTGCCGGAATTTTTCGAATATCTTTTCCCTATCAGCCTCAGCAATGCCGGGGCCGGTATCGGCTACCGCAATCCGGACCATCTTTTCATCCTGCCTTGGGCGGCGGCCGGCGGCCTTGCTCCTGCCCGCGACTCGACTGAGCTCGCCGAAGTCCTCCGGCGGGGTTCCCGGCGGCCTTGATCCGACCGGCCTTCGGCCAGCTCGGATTTCAATTCTGCCCTGCGGGGGTGTAAACTTTACCGCGTTACTCAGGAAATTGTACAGTATCTGCTGGACCTTGCCGGTATCGGTCGTAAGTGGTGGTAAGTCAGAATCGACCTGTAGTTTGACTTTTATTTTCTTTTCTTTTGTCAGCAGTGAGAAAGACGATACCAGAGCTTTAAGCAAACTGGCCACAGAGGTCTTTTCTATGTGCAGTTCCATTTTTCCGGCCTGGGTTTTTGCCAGGTCGAGCAGGTCATTAACCATATTCAGGAGTCTGTTTCCGCTGGTGATGATGTTTTCAGCATACCTTTTGCGGTTTTCGATTTTCGATTTTCGATTTTCGATTTGCCATTTGTCGGCGGATTCGCGCAAGACCTGTGCAAAACCCAGAATTGCGTTCAACGGAGTTCTGAACTCGTGCGAGATATTGGCTAAGAATTCGCCCTTTACCTTGTTGGCCTTGAACAGCTCGATATTCCGCTCTGAAAGCTCTGCTATTTTGGCATCGAGTTGTATGTTTGCCTGCCGCAGTTTTTCCTGTGTCGCCAGCAGCCCGTCCAGCATATTGTTGAAGGCGTTGGCCAGCTTCTCATATTCGTCGCCGGTCTTTATTGAGCTTCTTATATCGAGGTTTCCATCGGTGACGTTGTTTGCAAGTGCCCGTAGTTGTCGGATGGGCCGAAGGATTACCCGCTGCGTGATCCAGTAAAACATAACGATTGCCCCTGTCCCAGCGATTAGTCCGGCGACGATTATCCAGACGCGATTTAAAAGGGTCGTTTTGGCCACTTCGCTCCCGAGTCCTCGGGATTGAATAACCACCGCACCTATCGGCTCATTCTTGCTAAATGGGCTGGCGGAACCTTGTGAATTATGGCATGTTATACAGCTTTCGGTTGCTCTGAAGATTCTTATATAATTGCTGTGACGGACGCCGTCTTTTTTCACAAAACTGATATAGTCGTTTCTGTCTTCCTCGGCTCTTAAATATTCAATCGTCTCTTGCTGCTCGTCGGTCAGCTGCTGGAGCTGTTCTTGAAACCCCCGAGATGGGCCGCCATCGGCGGCCTTGATCCTACCGGCCGTCGGCGGGCCCTCAATTTCCTTTGCGAAGCGAATCCATCGCATCTCGGGATCGTTTACATCTATCACCAGCCCGGTTTTGTCCAGTGCCGGAAGGGCGGTTTCAGTTGGGCCTTTTAGCTGGAAGTGTCGGTCGAGCAGCGCCTGCGACCTTGCCCGTCCCGTATCGAGCAGGCCCTTTTTTGTAAGCTGGCCCATCCAGATGTAGGGCAGAAGAAGTGCGAGCGCCAAGATAAGGACCACCGCTGCGCCAAAAGTGAGCCTGCACTTTTTCGCCAGCGACAACGGCGATAACCGCAGAAGCTCCAAAAGTCTCTGCCAAATATGCTTTAAGTTAATCCGCATAACCTCGTATCTCGTAAAAGCTAAGAACGTAAAACGATAACGCAAAAGTTAAGCTACCTTGAATAAGTTTTTAGACAATGATTTGATTGAGGCTTCGCCTCAGATTGTTTTATTCCTGGATTCCCGCCTTCGCGGGAATGACAGGAGGGCCGATTGCCTAAAAACTTTGTAACAGTAGCTTAAAACCTTCAATTTTGAATCCCTTTCGAATTTTGGTATTTAATATTCGAATCTAAGCTTTAAGTTTTTAACTTTGGCTTTTAGCTTTTTATTTTATATTTTTCGCTTTTCCACAATACGCAATACGCGCGACGCCAGCCCCCGCATCTCCCGACGCGAGTCGGGGCG
>JABUBL010000698.1_pt1 | contig 10546 bp, 14 predicted proteins | sample 7240371 | NCBI WGS metagenome assembly JABUBL01 (sample SAMN07256343, study PRJNA390944) | subsurface metagenome | isolation source: Methane hydrate marine sediment | place: Pacific Ocean: Eastern North Pacific, ODP site 1244 | collected 2002
CCCAATTATTATAATCAACATTTCCTAATTCTCCTATTCTCATACCTGTATCTATTAAAATTTTAAAAATTAAGTAGTTTTTGTTACTTCTTATTTCAAAATAATCTAGGATTTGCTTTAATTCTGATTCAGTAGCTATAATATCTTTATTAGAATTAGATTGTTTGTGAATTAATTTCCATTTTATAGTAAATTTGGGAAGTATAATAGGTTTTTCCATATTTTCTTCATAATAATCATTGCAGAATTCAATAAAATTCTTTAGGATTGACCATCTATGCTTTTTTGAACCAAGAGATAACTCAATAGATTGATTCAAATAACTAAAATAATCAAGTAAATTCTTTTTATTAATATTTAATAAATTTCTTTTATATCCAAATTTTTTCCTAAAATAGTTTATTGCTGATTTCCTTGTTCTTATTGATTGTATTGAATGATTGTAATAACTCAAATATTGTTCTATTATCTCATCATTATTAGGTTTATTCAATGTATTCAACTCTCCCATTAATTATGTTATATTTTACTATTTCATTTTCTTCTAAATTATGGATTAAAGAAAGAATTGTTTTTTTATCGTATCCTGCATAATCCATTATCTCTTTTATGGATTTAGCGCCTTTTTTAATATAATCAACAATTATATTTGTTTTTATTTGAGATTCCTGAATTGTTGTGAGTTCGAATATTGTTCTTCTTAATTCTTTTAATATTTTTGGAAGGTCTTCTCTTTGTTTAAGCAAGATATTTAACTTTTCATCAATCTGTTTGTCTCCTAATTTTTTTTCGATAATTGTTTCAATTATCTCATAATCGATATTTGCAGAACTGTTAGGATTATCAATTCTCTCAATCTTTTCTCGAATTGCTTGTCGAATGAAATCGCTTTGCTTTATGTTAAGTTTCTCTTTATATTCTGTAAGATTTCTCTTAAATGTTTCTGTAGCCTGAAAATTTATCCATACTTTCTTTTCTATTTCATTTTTATTTTGATTTTTTTTTTGTTTCATAATAAAAAGGATACAATTCTTGTATATAAGTTTATGTCAAAATGGTTATTCAGACTAATCATTATACCAATTTTGTATTAAAGATATAAAAAATAAGATTTTATTATAAAATTCAAAAAAAAATCTTGGAAAATATTAAAGATAAAAATCTTTTGGTAAAATATGATTTGAACTATAAATTTTAGAAATCTTTAATCTATTCTCATATTCTTGAAATTCAATCCATAAATCTTTTTTTCATTTGAAATTGGGCTTAAAAATAGATATTTTTTAATATTTTTTAATTAAATATATTTTCTTTTAATTTTGGTATACTGAAAATCTGAATTACTAGGAAAAAAAAAATTATTTTGAATTAAAAAAATTTTATCCTGAATGCTTACATTTACTTCCCATTTATTTCCCATTTAATAAAAAAAAGTAATTATTTATTTTTGAAATATTTTTGATATTTTATCTAATTTTACAGGTCGTTCTAAATCGGTTTTATGACATTTTCCTAGAACAACGCTTCTCGAAGTTCCATAGTAGATTAGTTGTTGCTCTTATCTTTATCATCAATATCATATAATTCTAAAATCTTAATTACTCTATTTTCTATTTCAGTTAGTTTTTCTTCGCTTTCTTTATATTCAGAAGTTTTCCTAATAAGTCTTTTGCATATTTTTTTTCTTGAATTAAAATATAGAATTCTGATTTTTTAAGACTTATGGACCAAAAATCTTGTTTTTTTTGTGGGAATTTTTAAAAATTTTTATTCAGGAGAAATTTCTCCAGCAAGAAAAAATATTTTTATATTATTAAGCCTAATCTTAACCTTAAATGAACTTTAATCTTACATTTAGGACATTCATAAATAATGGTTTCTTCCTTTCCATTATTCAATATTCTCATAAATTGCCCACAATTACATTGAATCTCAATTCCCAATTGTTTAATCGGCATTTCTTTTTTCTCTTCCTGTATTTTTACTTCAGGGAGAATAATTTCTTGAGATTCATCTTGTTTATATTTCCCAAAATCAAACTTAACCATTATCCATAACCTCACTAACTAATTGTTCTAATCTATTTGCCTCTTTTTGCTTTAAATCTATTGAGATTTCATATTTTATAAATGCTGGAATCATTTTTTTAATAATTTCGGTGTCGATTTCATTTATGTTCTCTTTTGCATTTTTTGGAGTAAAGAGTTTCTCTATTATAAGTTCATCAATTGCTTTCATTAAGTTTCTTTCTTTATCCAAATCATCTAATTTAGGTATTCGAATACTTCTTGTTTTTGTTTCAAATCCATAATCAATCCATTTTTGTTTTCTTACCATATTTATCATTTTTATTGTTTTTTAATTGAGTTTATTCTGTGTTCTCTTTAAACTTTTCGATTTAAAAAAATTTTAAAAATTTTCTGAAAAAATGACATAATCGAATAATGCAAAATTTTGTGGGAAAAAATTTTATCCTGGGCCTATTATTATTTTTGATTTAAAATATAGAATTCCGATTTTTAGGAATTAAATTAATTTAATTAATTAATTATTTTAATTTTTTTGTGGGAATTTTTTAATAGAAGGACAAGTCAATTTTTTTTTACAGGATATTTATTTTTAATTTTAAAAATCATTTTGGAAAATTCCAGAAAAAACACTATTTTAAAGCCCGAATTTCAAATGATTTTATATCAAGTAAATAAATATTATCAAAAAAATATCTTGGAATATAATTGAAATATTAAATTTAAAATTAAAAAAAAGGATTTTAATTTAGGTTTTTAACTATAAATTCTTTTTAAATAATTCAATGAACTTAGGTATCAATTCTTTCTTAAGTTCTCTTGTTGTTTTTCGCGTAAGAAACCTATGAAAAGCCCATAAATCATCTTGGGTTAATTTAATCTCTGAAAAGGCAATTTTAACCTTAGTTTTTCCGATTTCGCTTTCAATTATTTTTTTCTCTTCCTGTATTTTTACTTCAGGAGTAATAATTTTTTGAGATTCTTGTTTCTTTTTTAATGCTAATGCTCTCTCTAATAAATCCATTATTTAATTACCTCTCTAATTTCTTGTAATTCTGTTATTTCATTATCAGTCATTTCAATATTCTCTTTAAACTCTGTTTTTTCGCTCATTAAATTATAGAGAAATCTGAGTTTGTTTATTATTGTATTCGTTTTTGAATTTGATGTAAATAATTGTTCTATCACGAAACCATCAATCATTTTTCTTAATGATTTTTCCTTATCCAAATCGTTTAAATCTGGTATTCTAATTGTTGTTGTCTTAGTATCGTATCCATATTTTGCAAACTTTTTAGTTTTTACCATTTTTTACACTTTTTTATCGTATTCTTTTTTGTTTAATTAAATTATATTGTATTCGCTTATTAAGTTTTCGATTTAAAAAAAATTTAAAATCTTTCTGAAAAAATGACATAATCAAATAATTGCATAATCTCAATCGTATTCGCTTGTTATATCGTATTCTTTTATAATATTGTATCGTATTCCTTTATAACTAAAAGTAGAGAAAAAAGATTAAAAAATATATAAAAAAAATTATTTTTTATATAAAAAAAATTATAAAATATATAAAAAAAATTATAAAATATGTAGAAAAAATTATTTTTTAAACATCTGCTTTATCGTACATTAATTATCATATAGTCAAGGCTTAATAATAGTAATTGCTTTTAGCAATTTCTTAATAATTAATTTTAAAAGGATAAATTTTAAAATTAAATTATCCAGAAATAAATTTAAAAATAAAACAAATTAAAAAGAAAAGTAATAAAAAATGGTTAGAAAATCATCTCACGTTATGTTAGATAACTCTGTTATAAAGTCTCTTAAAAGAAAAGGGTTAAATCTTTCTAGCTTAATTAGAAATTTGCTAAAAGCCTATAATGAGCATTTAGATAAAGAATTAAATAAAAATAAAACTAAAAAAAATTTATAAAGAGTATAAAGTATGCCTAAATCGGAAATTGTATTAACACCAGAAATGAAAGAACAAATCGTAAAACAAGTACTTTTAAGATATGAACAAATTGAGAAAGAGTTAAGAGAAATTGATGAAAAAATTATTGAATTAAAAATGGAAAAAAAAAAAATTAAGAAAAAAAGGTAAGACAGAACCAAATAATAGATATTTTATATTTATTAAATTTCTTGCTTTTTTTCGATTTTAAAAAAATTTTGAAAGTCATTATTAAAAATCATATTAAAAATATAGAAAAGGGAGATGGAATTATAAAATGAGCACAAAACAATTAAATAATGTTAAAATGGAAGATTTAAAAAAAAGATTAAAGGAATTTCATAATCGACAAATAAAATTAAATGAACTTCAAATAAAACTTCATAAAAGGCAACAACAGTTATATAAGGAACAACACGAGCTATATGAAACAATAAAAACATTAGGGAGAGAAATCCGAGATTTAGCAATGGAATTATTATAAGTAAGAGAAGAAAAAATGAATAAAAATAATAATGAATGCAATCGGAAATACAAGGAATGCAAATATTATATACCTAAAATTCACGTTAGTTCGAGATGTGGAAAAAATGGTGTTGCTAGTTCTTGTAAAATTGAACAAGAATATTTAAAAAGATTTTCAAATCAGGTTAATGAATATATTAAAAATAATTTAAAATAAAAAAGATTGAGAAATGGAAGCAAATAAAGAAAATATAATTTTTATCTCTAATCCAATCGATTTAAAAGAAATGAGACAAAAATTAATAGTAGCAATTGATAATATTCATTGTGCGAATCCTAATTGTAATCAAGGATTTGTTTTTATGGGAAATCCATATTCTATCTCTTTACCAAGAACTTTTACGTGTAAATGTGGGCAAAAATATAAATCTGGATTAGCAAGATTTGAGAAATCATCTTTTCATTTTTTTATTGTTGAAAAATTGTGAACTATCAAAAATGAAAGACTATAGCAAAAATGAAGTAGAATGGAAAGAATTTCAAGAAAAAGTCAAGAGGGTTAATAAAGAACGTGATATATTAGGTGTATTTATTGCAATTGTTAAAATAAATGTTAAATTATTATTTGGGTAAAATAAAAATGGATGATATTAATCAAGAACAAAAAAAATTAGATAGTAAAAATCCGAAACCTACAATTCCAGGAAGTTTGGATTCAATAAAACAGAGAGCAATTTTTCCTATTAAAAAAAGAGGGTATCAATCTATTTTAGTTGATTTTTTTGCTTATTATTTTAAATATAAGAAATTATATCAGAAAATAGAACAAGAAAAATTGCTGAAAGGTAAAGTAAAATTACAAATTCCTATTAATCCAAGTAAATATGAATTTACTAAGCATTTTCCAGAGCATTCAGATATTCTTAATGAATGTATAGCGAAATATCCTTATGAATCGTTGAGAATTTTTAAAGCAGTAATAGAAAATCAAATATATCCCAATTCAGATAAAATTCTTGTGAGCTTCATTTATGATATTAAAAAGGACAAATCTTTTCTGAAAAATCATTATTTTGATGATATTAATAAATCAGAGAATAAATTAGATAAATTTAGTATTTTAAAAGGGTTTTCTCAGAAAAATAAAAAAAGGTCAATTATTAAAATACCTAAAGAATATCAATATAAATGCTTAAATTGTGGTCTTGAATTTGGATGGATTAAAGAAATACCCCCAAATAAATGTTATAATCCAAAGTGTAAATCTAGTGCTCAAAAACATTTTAAACTAATACAAATTACAGAGATTAAAAAAATAATAATATTTTCACTTAGAGATAAAAATGATAATATAATTCCCTGTAGAATCATTGATAATGTAGAATTTTTTGAAAATATGGATTTAAATATGGAAACATCAATTGATGTTCAAGGAATTCAAAGAATAGAAGAGATAAAAGATAAAAGTGGGAATAGAATAACTCAACAATACTTTGAAGTTATTGACATTAAAGTATTAAAGAGATTTGAGAATATAAGCGTTACAATTGGAAATTATTTCAATGGAATAAAAGAATTGCAGAGTACCGAACAAGGTTTAATTGTATATAGATATACTGAGAAAGATATTTACTCAAATAAAATCTTAGATGGTCCAATAGCATTATTAGATATATATGATGGCGAAAATGAAAGATATTATGAAGTTGAATTGGATGGTGTGATTATCTGTAAAAATAAGAAAGATTTAATATTATATATTGAAAATAATACGAATTTATCATTTGTTTCAGGGAGAGATTTACGAGATTATTTGAGTATAATACTACGAGGTTATGAAATACAGAAAAATCTTAAACCCAAATTAATGTTTAATGCTTGTGGTATATTTAAGACTATAAAGGATGAAATTGTAATAGTATATCCTGGTCAAAAAGATATGGAAATAAGATTATATGGTGAAAATGATTTTCAGATTGATATTATAGAAAGACTTAAAAAAATAGGAATTGATGAAAAGGGAGATTTAACTAAAGTTTATTTTGATTTGATTCATTTAGATACAATTCCATTTAAGAATATAATAATAACAATAGGTTATTGTGCAATTTCGCCATTATTTTATGTTTTGAAAGATTATTTAGATGTATTCCCCAATTTATTTGCAAAAGGAATTCCAGGAACAGGAAAAACTTTCACTTTTGAGACTTTTTTTAATATATTTTTTGGAACAGAAATGCAATCACCAGAATCTATTGATTCAATAGCAAGACTTACTAAGATGTCAACAGCTTACACTACTCCGATGTATGTTGATAATATCGAAGGGATAGGAGATAACCAAATGAATTTTATTATAGTGAATAGTACTAGAAAACTTAAGAGAGAGAGAATGCGAAAAGACCAGAGTAGGATTAGCGAACAAACATATCCTAGTTATACAGGCACTACTAATAAGGGAGACTTCTTAAAAACAGAGAAAGCATTTCGTTTAAGATGTTTAATTTTAAATTGGAATAAAAAAATAAAATCTGATGAAAAAGGGATAATATTTCAAAAATTATATAGTAAAATTAAGAAAGGAAAGATATTCGGATATTATTTATTAAATAAAGCAAAAGAGTTTATTAAAAATGAAATATCGGGTGATGAATCTGATTATGAAAAATTAATATCATTAATAGATATATATAAAAAGAAAATTACCGAATTACTTAGAAAAGATAATATTGAATTGATAGACATAAGAAGGGAGACAATTTATTCCCTAATTTATTTAGGAATTCAATTTTGGAATTATGTATTTAAGATTCATAATTTAGAATCGAAACAAATAAAGAATATTTTAAATCTTGAAAATAAAAAATTTATAGAAATTATTCAGGAATTAGAGCAGGATTTGGAAAGCATAGGTTTTGAAGAATTTGAAAATATTTTGGAATTTTTTAGAAAGAAAGAGAGGGAATATAAGATTAATATAAATAGCGATAATGAAATTGTTTTGCTCACAAATTTTATTAATGATTATGATGATTGGGCAGTTCCTAAAAGATATCCGACATTAAAGAGTTTGGCTAATTTGGGAAGAATGGAATCGGAATTACTTGGGAGAGAAGTAAAAACAAAAATGATGAGAATTAAAAATATTGATATTAATAGAGTAAATATTAAACGGGGATTAATCTTTTATATTGAGGAAATTGAAGGATTAATGGGAATTAAGAAGAACAAAGAATCTGAAGAAGAAAGCGATATAGATATTATAAATATTAAAGAAACAGAGATTAATGATAAAGTATTAAATCGAATTGCTAAAATGATTTCTGAAAATAATGATAAAGCCGTTTATGTTGAGGGTGTAATTGAAGTTTTAGATTTAGAGAATGATTTAAATAAAGAAAATGTTTCGAGAATAATAGACCTTTTTATTAAAAAAAAGATTTTATTCAATTCAGGTAAAAAAAAGGATTTAATTCAATTAACTGAAAAAGGAAAATTATTATTTATTTGATTTTAATGAATATTTTATTATAATTCTTTTTTTCGTTTGAAATTCGCGCTTTAATAGTGTTTTTTCTGGAATTTTCCAAAATGATTTTTAAAATTAAAAATAAATATCCTGTAAAAAAAAATTGACTTGCCCTGGAATACCAGGATAAAATTTTTTCCCACAAAATATTAATTAATTTTTAATTTTAATTTATCCTGAACTTGATTTTTTTAAAAAAAATGGATAATATATATATAAAAAAATTGGAAAATAGAATGCTACAAATGATACATCAATCTAATCTATATTATTCTATACTTTAAACATAGGAAATGTATCAAAATCATATTGATACAAAATGCTACAAAATGCTACAATCCTCTAAATCAAATGTAGCACGATGTATCACGATGTAGCAAAGTGAAATGATACATTTTCCTCAATCTATGATATAATAGAGATATGGTTTTATTTAAAGAAAGATTTTTGTATCAGTTGTAGCACGAAAAAAATCAAATATAGTAGACAAAGGTAAAAATTTTCCAAAAAGAAAATTTAAAACTAAGGAATTTCAATATTCTATTTATTATCTTAGATTAAATATTGTGTGGGCTCGATCTAAAATTCTGTAAATTGAATTTTAAACCAAATTAATGAATTTAATAAAAAACATTTTTACAATCTTCACTTTTTTTCCCACAAGGAAAGTCAATTAAATAATATTAAAGCAATTTTAATTTCAAAAGAAAAGATTAAAATATATTATTATCGAATTAAAAAGACTTCAGAAAAATTCCTATTTTTTAATTAAAATTTATCTTATTTTTCCGAAAAATTTTCTCCAGGAATAAAAAATTATTATTTTTCGTAATATTTCGCTTCCACTTCATCTGGATTATAAAACTTTATATCATCCCACCATTTCTTTACTATATCTATGTCACGTTTATCTACAATTTCTAGGAAATCTATTAATATAAGTTTTAATTTCTCTAAATCACTTTCAGATAAATCAGTTTGAAGTAATTTATTTAAATTTAAATTGTAATAATTTCTTAAAACTTTATCTGTTCCTTGATTTCTAACGAAATTAAGTATTTCATAAAAGAAATCTTTCAAATTATCTGCTTTACTTTCAGGTACTCTAAGATATATTCCCTTACTTTTCTCGTTATACTTTCGTTTCTTTAATCTATAATCATTCATTTTTACATTTTTAAGGAAAAATTTTCTGTATTATATCGAAAACTTTTCATTTTTCTGATTAAAAAATAGTCATTTTCGCTTTAAAATCTTTCTATAATTGAAATCAGCCGATATCAAAATGATATCAATCATTTAATAAAATTAAAATATAATAAAACTGATTTAGTCTAATTTACTGAAATTAATTTAATTAAATTATAACAAGAGATATCAAGTGATTTCAAGAAATATCAAGTCTTGATATCATATAGCGAAAAAATTATTATTTTTTACAAAAAATCACGAAAAAAATAGCGAAAAAATCATTGAAAACAAGGAAAACGCTTGATAACTTCAGCGAATCTAATTCGTGCTTATAGAAATGGAATTGATTATATGAATATAAGTTCTCCTGGCTTCAGTTAGTTTTATCCAAAAGCAATCTCAATTAATATCCCTCAATTAATAAAACTAACCAATTTATAGTGAAAAAATAGGAGTTAAATTAATTCTGTTAATTTAGTTAGTTTTGTAGATTTAAAGTTAATATAAAAAGAGTTAATATAAAAAAAGCCAAAAAAAATTGGATTTAAAATTTAATTTTTCCATAAAAAAAATTCCTTCCAGCAAAAAATATTTTGAAAAAAAATAAATTTGAATTTCCTGAATTAAAAATTTTTAAAATATTAAAAAAAATATCCTGTAAAAAAAAATTGACTTATCCTTCTATAAAAAAATTCCCACAAAAAAGTTGCAATTTGTACAATTTAAATCTTAAAAAATCAGAATTCTATATTTTAATTCGAGAATAAAAATAGGCCCTGGAATCCAGGATTAAAATTTTTTCCCACAAAATTTTTATAATTTTCTATCAGGATTGACATGCCAGAATATAAAAAAAAAAATTATTATTTTTTAAAATTGTATGGATACCATTTATCATATAATTGGATAAAATCATCGTAATTTAGTTTAACATAGGATTCATAATTTACATCATTTACTTTATGATTCAATAGAATTTTACGGTCTTCCATATTACAGCCTAATTTTTTTCGAAAAGTGTTAATAGTTCTTCTAAATGTTTGTGGAGTAATTCTTTTTTCTATGCCTAAATCTTTAATGCAATCTGTTAGTATCATCTGAATACGCCTTACACTTATTCTTTTTAACTGATTTGATAAAAATAGGGATTTAATTTCTAATTTTAATTCTTTTCTATTTTTAATGAAATATTTCAATTTTTCATTTGTCTCATCAGGAATATAGTAAGCCTTCCTTCCTGTTTTCCCTATCGTTTGAATCATCCTTTTCTCTGTATTAACATTATTATAATCAACATTTCCTAATTCTCCTATTCTCATACCTGTATCTATTAAAATTTTAAAAATTAAGTAGTTTTTGTTACTTCTTATTTCA
>JABUBL010000699.1_pt1 | contig 10544 bp, 11 predicted proteins | sample 7240371 | NCBI WGS metagenome assembly JABUBL01 (sample SAMN07256343, study PRJNA390944) | subsurface metagenome | isolation source: Methane hydrate marine sediment | place: Pacific Ocean: Eastern North Pacific, ODP site 1244 | collected 2002
AAAATACGGCCTTGAACCACTCGACAGGGGTCAGGAAGAAGCTTCCGATATCCTCCTTATAGAAGGGGTACAGTGGGTCAGCCCCCGAGGAGAAACCTACAGCGGGGGTGCCCCAGGCCTTCTCGTTTGCTTTGTTCCTCATGGAGTTCTCGGGGGACTCGTCGATGAACGTTCTGATGACGCCCTCCATCCAGGCTGCGGGATCTGCTGCTTCATACAACTGATGGTACACCAATATGGGATGTGGAACCGTTCCTTAAAACTGAGAACCTAAGCCCAGCACAACCCTTTTCATGGCGCACAGAAGCTTAACAGTGATTCCTGAGGGGGATGTATTCTGCCGGGTCTGTCCGACGACTGGCTTATGATAGCCTTATGCTACTGCTACGTCGTCTCCATGATCCTCCTGTCGTCGAGGTTGAGCGGTTTCGGAGTCTCCCAGAAGGTCTCCCGTAAGTTCCTGCATGCCATGATCGGGAACCTCGTTTTCTTCATCCCCTTCTTCAAGTGGGGTCTTTCACCCTTCCTCGTCGCTGGTCCCTTCATCGTCGTGACCTTCCTCGCCTCGCCCCTATCGCCGTGGGGCTTCCTGAGGGAGAAGCTGAGGGGACTCTCGGAGTTGACCGAGGAGGGCCATCACACCGGCCTCATCCTCTACTCCATCTCCTTCTCTCTCCTGGCTCTCCTTTACGCACCGATGCCCTACGTCATCGCCTCCGGAGTCCTCCCCATGGCCTACGGGGACAGCGCAGCAGCCCTCGTGGGGCAGAGGATGGGGCGGAGGAAGTACCGTCTGGTCACCGAGAAGAGCCTCGAGGGATCGTTGGCCATGTTTATAGCGAGCTTCCTCATCCTCTTCGTCAGCGGCCTCTACTTTTCAAACCTCTACTCGTTCTCCTTAGGTGAGAAGCTGTATTCCTTCTTGGCTGTCTCTGTTGTCGTGACCGTTGTGGAGGCCATATCACCGAGGGGTCTTGATAACATCGGTGTACCCCTCGCCGGGGCTCTGACATTCGTATTGTTGGAAGGGTGGCTCTGATGGTGTTCATCGTCATTGATGGGCTGGACGCCTCCGGGAAGAGCACCCAGGCTCGGAGGCTCGTGAGACAGCTGAGGCGTAGGGGGCACTCCGTTTATGTCCGCTTCCACCCGTCGAACGACTCCTGGGCAGGGATCAGGGCTCGCAGGTACCTCCTCGCCGAGGGCAGGAACGCCCACTTCGCCTCAGCGATGTTCTACATTGTCGACGTGATACGCTCCGTAATCAGGTGCCCCTGGTGGCTCCACGACTACGTCGTCTTCGTCCGATACCTCATGGGCACGGCCTACCTCCCCTCCCCCCTCGACCGGATAGCCTACGGCTTTTTCGCTGTCCTCCTCCCGAAGCCCACGTACAAACTTTACTTGGACGTCGCGCCCGAGAGGGCCTATCTTAGGATTCTGGAGAACCGTGAGCAGAGGGAGATGTTCGAGTCCCTTGAGCAGCTCAGGAAGGTGGGCTCCAAGGCGAGGCGGCTCGCGGCGCTCCATGGCTGGTCGATCATCGACGGTAACTTGAAGGAAGAGGCGGTACAATCAAGGATTCTTCTTGAGGTTACAGGATCCATGCATCGGTAGCCTAATTAGGCGTTTATCGCTAGTGATATTCGGTGCGAAAGTGGACATATTCGTGTTCCCCCTGCTGTTCGCCCTGGGCCTCCTAGGGTTCCTGGGTTTCCTGTTCTTCGTGGGCTCCATATTCCTCGGAATAACCCTGACGATCAAGTTCGTGCTATGGATGGTGCTGCTCCCCCTCCAGATACTCATCTGGTTCATCAGGCTCTTCTTCGGAATCCTATTCTAGCCAAGGACAGAACCCACCCACCTTTTCTTTTCAAACCAAGATATACCTAAGTCCATCTTCGACTTGAGCACTCAATCCTTCAGCGTCGCGACGAGCAGGAAACCAGCAACAAGGAGAACCAGGTGAAAGAGCAATGGAGCCGAGAACCCGTAAGCCGTGTACAGGAATCCCCCCAGCCAAGGCGCGGGTATCCCAGCTATCTTCGCGTATGCATCGATCTTACCCATCACCGTCGATAGCTTCTCCGAGGGGACCCTCTCAGATAGGTAGGCCATCCATGCGGGAATCCAGAACGCGGGATCTAGGCCGTTGAATATCTCGAAGAATAGGAACGCCTCGAAGCTCCTGAACGTGAGGAAGCCAACCACCGTGATGATCGCAGCCGAGAGTGACATCAGGAACATGGGCTTCCTCCCGAGCCTGTCAGAAAGCTTCCCGCATGGAATTGAAGCTAAGGCCCAGGTCAGACTGAATGCCGAGGACATCAGCCCGAGCTGAAATGCTGAGAAGCCGTAGTTGTCGACCAGGGTCGCGTAGAAAAGGGAGTAACCCGTACCATAGCTGAGGCCGAAGATGAAGAGTATCAGGTACAGGCGTCGTAGCCCCTTCTCGGGGACAAGGAACCCCTTTATCCTTGTGGGCAGCGACTCTCCTGTCTCCTTCCTCACGCTCTTCGAATCCAGCGTCTCCTTGAGGAAAATAGTGATGAGAATCAGACCGATGACATCCCCTGCGACGGCCAAGTAGAGGATAGGCGTGTACCCGGAAGTCACAGCGAGGTAACCCCCTACTGAGGCCGTGATCGTGTTTGCTATCATACCGAAGGCCATCAGAGTGCTGAACGCTGTGGCCCTCTTCTCGCTGACGACTGACTCGGTGATGAGGGCGCTCCTTGCGGGGTTCCCGATCATGAACAGCGCTGAGAAGCCCATGAGGAACGCGTAGACAAGGAGGAACGCGAGGTTCCTAGACATAATCAGGGCTACTATCGCGAGGATCCTGCAAACGTTGGAGACGATGATTACGGGTTTCCTGCCGTAGCGGTCCGAGAGGACTCCCCAGGCAATTAGGCCTACCCCGCTGCTGAGGTTGATGACGCTCTGAATCCAACTGATCTCGACTATTGAGACCCCTTCAGAGATTAGGTAGGGCTGCCAGATGACGACGAACATCCCGAAGCCCAACGTCGAGATCAGGGCCTGAACTACCAGTATCCTGATGTTTCCCTCTAGGGCAAGCCTCTCGCTCCACGATCTGAGTACCAAATCGGATACTACCCTTGAGGCGGAGGCTCCAGTATAAACGAATTGGATGACGTTTTCACAAGTCTAGGTAGTTGTAGAAAGGAGGGGGCGTGCTGCTATGTCATGTGTTTCGACTAGTCTTCAACCTCAGCGCTGTACACGATGTTACCGTCGACGATGGTTATGACGGTCTTGATATCCCTTAGTTCCTCATGGGGGATTGTCATCGGATCCCTATCAACCACAATGAGATCCGCTGTCTTGCCCGGCTCAATGCTTCCCTTTGTCTTCTCCTCCCATGCGGAGTAGGCCCCGTCGATGGTGTATGCCTTGATCGCCTCAAGAGGAGTGATCCCCTCATCGGCGTACAGGACTTGGCCGCCGCTGCTCTTCCGGGTGACCAGGCCGTAGATCCCTAACCATGGATTGGGGGAGCAGACGGGGCAGTCGCTGTGAGCAGGGGCGGGGATGCCCTGGTCGATGAGGGTCCTGTGGGGCCACATCCAGCGCATCTCCGCCTCCCCCCGGTTCGCCTTGTATGCGTCCCCCAGGTCGTGGAGGAAGCCGTTGGCGGAGGCGTCGATGACCCCCAGCTCCTTGAGCCTCTCCTGGATGGGGGGCGGGACGTAGCAGCAGTGCTCTATCCTGTGGCGGTGATCCTCCCGAGGAGACTCCTTCAAAGCCGCCTCGATGGCATCCAGAGCCCGGTCTATCCCCCTGTCACCGATCCCATCAAGGCCAACCCTGAGGCCCGCCTTGTGGGCCCTCGTAACCCTGTCCGTAATATCATCCTGATCATAGAGCAGGATCCCGAAGTTGTCCGACTCCCCGACGTAAGGCCTGTAGTAGGCCGCGGTCCGACCACTGGTGCTGGTGTCGAAGACCCACTCGATCTCCGTGAGCTTCAGCCAGTCGTCCCCGAATGGCGTCTGGATCCCCGCCGCAATGAGGGATTCCAACATCCCCTCCTCTCTACCGGAGGCGTGTACGCAGACCCTGAGCTTCAGGTCGTCGGCTGCCCTCAGCCTCTGCATGGCCCTGAACTCCTTGGAGTCGGTCATAGAGGCGTGTATCGTGGTCAACCCCAGAGAGATGAACTCGTCGAAGACGTGCCTCAGCCCGTCGACGTACTCTTCGACGGTGTAGGGGGGCATCTTGACATACACGATGTCCTTCGCAGCCTCCCTCAGGACGCCCGTGGGCTCCCCGTCCTCATCGCGGTCGATCTTCCCGTGAGGGGGGTCAGGTGTGTCCCTTGTTATCCCCCCAGCCTTTAGGGCGAGGCTGTTGACGACGCCTATGTGCCCGTCCCTCCTCTGGATGTAGAGGGGGTTATCGGGGCACACATCATCCAGCTCCTTTCGTGTCGGATACCGTCCGAGCTTCACGTCGTCCAGGGTGTAACCGAGGATCCACTTTCCCTTCGGCGTGGCATCCGCCTTCCCCTTTATCCTCTCCAACAGCTCATCGATGGAGGCGACGTCCGGCCCGCACCTGACTCCTCTCACCCAGAAGACCCCGTAAGACCCGGGGTGCATGTGGGAGTCGATCAACCCGGGGAGGAGGGAGAGGCCTCCCAGGTCGTGGACATCTGTTCCCTCCCCCACAACCTCTTGGACATGCTCGTTGGACCCCACTCTCAGGATCCTTCCGTCTTTTATGGCTACAGCCTCGACTATCTCGTCTCTCTTGTTGACGGTGATGACCTTCCCGTTTAAGAAGGCGAGGTCAGCGCAGAGATCTTGTGGAACGCTCATGCGATAATCTCTCAGGAAACACCTATTTATCATGTGACTGGCAGCAGAGAAACCCTATTCCAAGAACTCCGCCACCTCGTCGAGGCTCATCTTCTTGGGCACCCGTCCGTCCTCGGCTGGATAGCCCAGGGTGACGGCGGCCATGAGCTTCCAGGGCTTCCCCATATGCGCCTCAAGGGCGTGGATGTCGTAGTAGATGTCTCCTATCCAGAGACTCCCCAGCCCGAGATCATGGGCCCTGAGGAGCATGTTCTGAATGGCGGCGGCGACGCTGTGGACCTCGGTTTCCCATCCCATCTCCGCCGTGTTGAAGACCATGACGAGGACGGGGGCCTCATCCATGATGCCGCAGGACCACATGGAGGAGCCCGAGGCCTCTTTCCCATGTTTCAAGATGAAGTCGTCAAGCCGCTTCCTGAAGAGGTCTGTGAGCCTCTTCTTGGCATCTCCTGTGAGCACCGTGAAGCGCCACTGCTGACCGTTCTTAGCGGAGGGCGCCCACGTCGCTGCCTCCAGCACCTCCCTGACCAGATCCAGGGGGACGGGGGTCTGCCTGTAGCTCCTTATGCTCCTCCTTCCCTTGATGGCGTCTATGAGCTCCATGGGCGTACATGCGATGCTCAAGAATAATAAGGTGTCAACCCTTCATGACGAGTCTATTTTCAGCGTCAAGCTACGTGCTGTCCTCGACGATCAGGATGTTCGTTGAGGATGCGTTGACGTTGAATGCATCAGCAGCCTCAAGTGTGTAGTAGTATCTGCCGGCTTCGGGGGGAGTGAACTGGAATGTGTACGTGGCTGTCGAGTCGGGTGCAACAGACGCGGTCTTCATCTCTGTATGGAGGGGCACATCCGAGCCCTCATCGAAGATTGCTACGCTGACGTTCTCGTGTATGGAGTGGACCCGGGTAGGATTGTTCGTCTCGAACGCCACCTGGGCGCCCCTGCCGACCTGCAGTCTGGTAACTGGGTTCCCGTTCAGATCCGTCCAGCCGGAGGAGATGTACTCCAGGTGGGGGAGATGCACCAGGGGGAAGCGGGTCGTGGAGAAAGGCAGCCAGTCCTTGAGGAAGAGAACGTGCACCTGAGCCCTCCCCGTCAGGGTTAACATCACCTCCCCGCCATAAGTCTCCGAGGCCTCAAGCACGATCTCCCTGAATCTCTGGGGGTCGTCGATGCTGAGGGGCACCCTCTTATTCAGGTAGCTGAGGTAGTGTATCTTCTCCCTGCCAAAGTCAAATGATACGGTCTGAATGACCTCGTCCTCGACTATAATGTCGATCTCCACTGTTGAGACCTCGGGAGGATGTACCAGGACGGGGGCCACGGTTATGCTGATCAGCCACTTGCGGGTGTAGTCGGGTAGCCGGGTCACCATTCCCTCAACGTTCGTCACCGAGGGGAGTGTGAGAGCCACCCCGACCTCGAGGTCTGGGTCCTTCCCTTGAAGGATCTCATCCAGGAACTCCGCCGTCTCTTCCTCGTCTAGCTGGAGCGCCACCGAGAGCTTGGAGACCTCCTGGAAGCTACCGTAGATGCTGCCCAGCTCCCTTCCACCGAGGACGGCTATGAAAAGGAGAGCCATGAATAGGACACTTATCAATTCGTCCCGTTCAAGCCCCAGCTTCCCGTCGGTCATGACCTTCAGCCAAGATCAGGTGTGTAACAGCAGAATATTATCCTTCCCGATAATCGAGAGTAAAAAAAAGGTGTGGGGCCTAAAAAATAGGTCCTCCTAACAGCCTCCTCTTCTCCCTCATAACTACGCGCGCGCAAATCCTTTTGTGCAAAATGAAATATAGTTTTTCTTTCTGAAGTACTATAACCTCACGCATCTATTGTAACTATGTAACTATGGATTCAGGTGGTACTATTGAATAAAGAAGGTCGTCAAACGTGGTGATCTGTGTGCTACCCATATGCGCGCGATGATCACTCGTCATTAGAATACCTAAGTGATGTTGACCTCTTCAGCTACCACGATATTAACTTCTGGTCCACTGATACCGACTACAATCCTCAATACCCCTTTTTGTTCTGGTACGAAGGGGGAGTTCCAGAAGGTGGAGTTCCAGATATAGTGCCTACTACCAGGTGGAATAAAGATGGTAGACGCAACTGGTGTTACGTACATATCGAATCCACCTTTCACCCTTTGCCCATCTACAGTGGCGCTGATGGTTACCCTGGTATAAGCAGGGTATCTTACTGGAAACCACAAGGTATTCGCTATGTAGAAACTGACGTTGACTTCCTCACCCAGGCTGTATTGCTGTTTATCAGGCTCTATGGATACGGTCAGCTTGTTCGCTGATACTGGGACGCCATTAATCAATACCAGACCTAAAAACAGAATGAAAATTATAAAGACGAAACCGATCGTAAGGATCTGCTTATAAGATAATCGCATTACTGTTTTACACCTATCATTTTCTTTTAATAAATTTTATTAGCTAAAAGAATTGCGCGCGCAGGAATCCTCCACACCTGTACTTGTTGTGGAAGCGGAGATCCGGTAAAACCATGGACATCGAACGCCGTGATACCCTTAATAGCTGCCATCCATCAACTTTTTTTCAGTGATCCCTATTGGCCCGAGACCCGGTTTGTGGTATGTTCGTCGACGAGGAGCACCCCGCCTTCACAGCCGAGATAGACGGTAGGACCTACTACTTCTGCAGCGAGGCCTGCATGCTCACCTTCATCCAGCCGGAGAAGGAGCGCAAGGCCCTCAAGAGGCTAGTCTACTTCAGCGTCTCCCTGGGAGCCCTGCTAATGGCTCTAATGTTCTACAACGGGCCCTTGCCCCTGTTCACCAAGAAGGTCTGGGCCCTCATCCTGGCCACCCCCGTACAGTTCATAGCGGGCTGGAGATACTACAGAGGCGCATGGGGCGCCGCCAAGGCCCGGACGATGAACATGGACACCCTGATCGTCGTGGGGTCATCAACGGCCTACTTCTACAGCGTCTTCGTGGTCCTGGCCCCAAACCTGGCCCCAAGTACAGAGGTCTACTTCGACGCCTCGGCTAACATCCTGGCCCTCATACTCGTCGGTAAGCTCCTGGAGGAGATCGCCCGGGGAAGGGCGTCCGAGGCCGTCCGGCGCCTATTGGACCTCCAGCCCCCCATGGCCAGGCTGCTCAAGGAGGACGGCTCCGAGGAGGAGGTCCCGGTCGAGGAGGTCATGCCCTTCGACGTTGTTATCGTGAAGCCAGGCGAGAAGATACCCCTGGACGGGGAAGTCATCGAGGGCGCGTCATCGGTCGACGAGAGCATGATCACAGGCGAGAGCATCCCTGTCACGAAGGGGGTGGGGGATGAGGTCATCGGGGGGACCGTGAACAAGGAGGGGGCCCTCAAGGTGGAGGTCACCAAGATCGGGATGAACACCACCCTCCAGCAGATAGTCCACATGGTGGAAGAGGCCCAGATGAGCCAGGCCCCCATCCAGAGGGTCGCCGACAAGGTAGCATCATACTTCACCCCCGTGGTCATCGCAGCGGGCCTCATCGCCTTCGCAGGATGGTACTGGACCACCGGAGACTTCGGGCTCTCCATAACGTCATTCGTCGCGGTCGTGATCGTTGCGTGCCCCTGCGCCATGGGGATAGCCACGCCCACCGCCATCCTCGTCGGCGCCGCGCAGGGAGCGAAGAACGGGATCCTGATCAAAGGAGGGGAACACCTCGAGAAGACCCGGGAGATACAGGCCATCGTATTCGACAAGACCGGGACCCTCACCAAGGGGGAGATATTTGTCACCGACATCCACTCGGAGGACCCAGAGGAGATGCTCAGGCTGATCGCCTCCCTTGAGAGGAGGTCGGAGCACCCCATCGGGGAGGCCATAGTCAGGGAGGCCGAGGCGAGGGGCCTGAAGCTCCCTGAGCCCAGGGACTTTGAGGCCCTCGCGGGCAGGGGGGTCAAGGGGACGGTGGACGGCAGGCAGATGATCGTCGGCACCCAGAGGCTCATGGACGAGATAGGGGCCGAGCTGGACGAGGAGACCGGGAGAAAAGCTCACGAGCTGTTCGACCAGGGGAAGACCCTCGTATTCGTCTCAGTCGACGGGATCGTCACAGGCCTGATCGCCGTGGCTGATGAGCTCAAGGATGAGGCTGGAGAAGCCGTCGCAAGGCTGAAGTCGATGGGGCTTGAGGTCGTGATGATCACCGGCGACAACAGCCGGACCGCCGAGGCCATCGCCAAGAAGGTGGGTATCGACCGCTACCTCGCCGAGGTCCTCCCGGAGGACAAGGTGGGGGAGGTCATCAAACTCCAGGAGGAAGGCCTCGTCGTCGCCATGGTCGGGGACGGGATCAACGACGCGCCGGCCCTAGCGCAGGCGGACGTCGGAATAGCCCTCGGGAGCGGGACGGATGTCGCCCTGGAGACGGGGGGCATCGTCCTCATCAGAAACAACCTGAATGACGTCGTCACGGCCATCCAGCTCAGCAAGGCGACGTTCTCAAAGATCAAGCAGAACCTTTTCTGGGCCTTCGGCTACAACGCCGCGCTCATCCCCGTAGCTGCAGGGGTCTTCAGGCCATGGGGAGTCGTTATGCACCCCATCCTCGCCGCCGGGGCCATGGCGTTCAGCTCAATAAGCGTCGTGTCGAACAGCCTGCTCCTGCGAAGGTTCAAGCCGGAGAGATAGACATGGCGACAACGAAGAACATCCCAATCACACGGATGGACTGCCCCACCTGTATACCCGTCCTCGAGAGGGAGGTCACGAGGCTGGAGGGGGTCGACGAGGCCCGGGGGAACTACATGACCAAGAACCTCAGGGTGACATACGACGCTGATAAGGTTCAGCTCGAGAGGATCGAGGCCGCAATCGAGCGCGTGGGGTACCAGATCTCCTACAAGAGATATCCCGGGATCTTCTCAAGGTTGAGGGACCTCTTCAAGAGGAAGGAGTCGAAGAGCGTTCCAGCCCTCACCGACGAGGAGTTCCCGGGGAAGGTCCTCCACTCATCGAGGAACGTAGCCGTTCTTTTCACGTCGCCGACCTGCCCCACCTGTAAAGTCTTCAAACCTGAGTTCGAGGAGCTGGCGGAGAGGCATGAGGAAGCCGACTTTTACGAGATGGACATCGTCTCAACCGAGAGATGGAGGGACTACGATGTGCTCTCGATCCCGACCGTCCTTGTCTTCAAGTCAGGAGAGGTCTCAGACAGGTTCACAGCGCTTCCAAGAACCGAGGAAATAGGTTCCGCGATCACTGCATGACTTGTAGAGCCAACTCTACACATGCAGGTATTCACTTTCTTCGCGGTGTGATTGAAGAACGTTACTCACATTGCTGGTCTAATGCGTCTATCACAGCACATGTCTTGCGGTGCCTTTTTCTCGCTCCATCTGCTAGAAGCTCATGAATGTACGAGTTCGTGAGGACGAATGTCATTGAGGCCATCATGTTCCGCAACGAGCGGTGGATCGAGTAGCTAGAGGGAGGTGAGTGCAGTATGAAGGAATGGACGTGCGTGCAGGTGGGCCACCATAACAGGATAGGGGAGGTTATCGTCGAGCACCAGAGGCAGGGCTGGCGGTTCCACACCTACCAGGCCCAGGGGTCACCAACCATGGTGAACCACTACCTGCTCTTCGAGAGAGATACCTAATCTCAACTCGATTCGTATAATTTCCCTTTTTTCGGTTACGCCTATTTTACCGGATTCGCCTTCTCCCCTTT
>JABUBL010000700.1_pt1 | contig 10521 bp, 9 predicted proteins | sample 7240371 | NCBI WGS metagenome assembly JABUBL01 (sample SAMN07256343, study PRJNA390944) | subsurface metagenome | isolation source: Methane hydrate marine sediment | place: Pacific Ocean: Eastern North Pacific, ODP site 1244 | collected 2002
CACCGCCAAAGGGATGGCTGTGGTTAACCTTTTCCCTATCACCGAGGGTGAGAGGGTCACGGCTATGGTAGTAGTGGCTGATTTTAGTCCTGATGCCTACTTATTGATGGCTACTTGCCAGGGGGAGATAAAAAAGACAGCTCTGGATAGGTTTGCTTCAGTGCGCAGTAGCGGGCTTATCGCCGTGGATTTAGAGGAGGGCGATGAATTGGTGGCGGCAAGTTTAGCTACTGACCAGGATGATGTTATATTAATAACTCAAAAAGGGCAGTCAATCAGGTTTGCTGTATCTAGTTTAAGGGCTACTTCCAGAACCAGTGGCGGGGTGTGTGGTATCCGCCTGATGCCTGGTGACCAGGTGGTCGGTATGGATATTGCCTACCCGGATAACTTCCTTTTAGTCGTTACCACCGGGGGTTTTGGTAAACTCACCCCGGTTGGTGATTATCCACGTCAACACCGGGCTGGCAGCGGGGTCAGGACTTTTAATCTAATTGAAAAAGCGGGTGATATTGCTGGTGCCAGAATGGTTTCCCTATCTCAGCAGGCAATGATTATATCTGCTGAAGGGATTGTTATCCGCACTCCGGTGAAGGAGCAAGACCCCAGACAGGGCATTACTATTCAGGGCAGGAGCACCCAGGGGGTGAGGCTGATGAGGCTTGGTCATAGTGATAAGGTAGTGGCTATCGCTTGCTTTGACTGAGCCCCTGATATTTTTGCTGGCAGGATGGTTGCCAGTGCTGGAGTCCGCAGGCATTACAAGCGTTGTAGCGGCAGTCAGGGGTTTCTTCGCCAGCTATAGCTCGCTGATATTCCTGCTTCAGGAAAGCGGTGGTTAGCCCGACATCAATGTGAGCCCAGGGCAGGAGCTCGTCCAGGGGACGCTCCCGGTGGGCGTAGAAGCTGGGGTTAAGCCCGGTCTCATTAAAGGCACCAATCCAATTTTCATAATTAAAGTGCTCATTCCAGGCATCAAAGGTTGAGCCCAGCTGCCAGGCACGGTAGATAACCTTACCTAATCGTCTATCTCCTCGGGACAATGCTGCCTCCAGCAGGCTGATTTTAGGGTCTTGCCAGGATAGCCTGATTCCTTTTCGGTGTAACCCCTGCTTGAGGAGTTCGTGCTTAGAATCTAGCTGCTGTTCGCCTTCCTGGGCTACCCACTGAAAGGGTGTATGTGGCTTGGGGACAAAGGTTGACAGGCTGACTCTTATCTGGGGCTTTTTCCCGGTAGCCTTCCTCCCCAGTGAGCGGACTTTATCTACTAGCTGGATAATGCCCTGAACATCATCAATAGTTTCTGTGGGTAAGCCGAGCATAAAATATAGCTTAAGGCTTGTCCAGCCCCGGTCAAAGGCAGTGGCAGCCGTTTTCAAGAGTTCATCCTCGGAGACGGTCTTATTGATGATTCGCCGTAGTCTTTCGCTTCCCGCCTCGGCAGCGAAGGTGAGCCCTGTCTTCCTCTGGGATGGCAGAGAATCCACCAATTTTACGGAAAAGCCATCAATGCGGAGGCTGGGTAGTGACAGGGTAAGATTCTGGTAACGGTGGGATAAGCCAGTCAACATCTGGTCAATGCCGGGGTAGTCACTGGTGCTCAGTGAGACCAGAGAGACCTCGTCATAGCCGCAGTTGGTAATAAGCTCCTCTACTGCCTGTAGCACCTCTTGTTGCGGGCGCTCGCGTACCGGGCGATATATAACCCCTGCCTGGCAAAAGCGGCAACCACGGCTGCAACCCCGCTGAATCTCTATCGCCCCCCGGTCCTGAACTATCTCAATGTAAGGAACTACCGGGTTAGTCACCGGGGGAGGTAGCGTGGTTACTATCCGCCGCTGAATTGTGGGCTTAGCCTGTGGCACGGTAGGGGTAATGCTTTTGAGCAAGCCATCAGCCTGGTATTCCACTTGATATAGACTAGGCACATAAATACCAGGGATAGCAGCCACTTGGCGAAACAGGTCTTTTCTGGCCGCTCCGTGCCCTTTCCAATTTCGGAAGCTATCAAGTAGCTCAAGCAATACCTCTTCACCATCCCCAATTATAAAGAAGTCAATAAAGTCAGCCATAGGCTCCGGGTTGAGAACACAGCTACCGCCGGCGATTACTATTGGATGGGAGTCATTTCTCTCTGAGGCTAGGACCGGTATTTGAGCCAGGTGAAGCATATTCAGGACATTGGTGTAGGTAAGTTCGTAGCCCAGGGAGAAGCCAATAATGTCAAAGTCCTTTAGGGGGTGCTTAGATTCAAGGCTAAACAGGGGAAGCCCGGCTGTCTTCATCACCGCTTCCATATCCATCCACGGGGCAAAGACCCTTTCCGCTAGAACATCTGGCTGGCTATTAAGTAGCTCATAGAGGATAGGCAATGCTATATTGGACATGCCTATTTCATATAAGTCGGGGTAGCTGAGGGCAATCCTGATAGGGGTTTTGTCCCAATCCTTTACCCTGCTATTCCACTCACCACCGGTATAGCGGGCGGGCTTGGTAACCTGATACAGGATATCATTAGGATAGGTCAATTTGTTTTCTCCAGACTGCTCATTATAGACTGTAGCTTCATCAGGCGCAACTCACCTCCCCCTACCCATAATGTGCTACAATGCTGGAGATGACAGGATGAACCAGAAAATTAGCGACGATAAGCAAGTTGGGGTGGAGAGGGGAGACCGGCTGAAGAAGAAAATAATCCCCTTGGTAACACTGCTCCTGGTAGTAGCTATTACAGTTGGTCTTTTTGTTTTTTCCCAACATTATCCGGGGAAGATTGAGGAATTTGAGAGCTATGGCTACCTGGGTGCCTTCCTTATCAGTATGGTCAGCAATGCCACTGTCATCTTACCTGTTCCTGGTATTCTGGTCTTCCTCCCTATTGTTACTGCTTTTAACCCCGTTTTGCTGGGGTTAGTTGGTGCCACAGGAGGAATCATTGGTGAGATAACCGGTTACATGGCTGGTTATAGTGGAAGCGGGATGATACAGGATAGCCGAATGTATGCCAGGATGGAGGGCTGGATGAGGAGGTGGGGAGCTTGGACAGTCTTTGTTTTCGCAGCAACCCCTCTTCTTCCCCTTGATATAGCTGGTATGGTGGCTGGTGCCATACGCTTCCCTCTATGGAAGTTCTTGTTGGTTGCCTGGGTTGGTAAGAGCTTGAAATATATAGGTTTACTGGTGGCTGGGTTTTATGGATGGGAATTCGTGTTGCCCTACTTTAGTTAACGCTGTCCCCTTCAGGCGGTATTTCAGGGGTAGATTGCTAAAGCCTCAAGTCCAGTAGTTTCAGGCAAGCCGAGCATAAGGTTCATATTCTGGACGGCTTGCCCCGCTGCCCCCTTGAGCAGGTTATCAATGCAGCTGACAACGATAAGCTTCCCTGTCCTGTGGTTAATGGTGGGATAGATGAGACAGAGGTTGTTTCCCCAGGTGTGCTTGGTGTGGGGAGGCAATTCTACCACCTTCACAAATGGCTCATCCTGATAAAAGTCCAGATAGAGCTGTCTCAGCTCTTCCTTTCCCTTTTCACCGCCAGCAACCTTGCCTGAGACCAGCGGAGCATAGCAGGTGGTTAGTATTCCTCGGGTCATCGGTATCAGATGAGGGACAAAGGTCACCGAAGGCGGCTGCCCGGGGTGAAGCCGCCTTAGTTCCTGGATAATCTCGGGCAGGTGTCTATGCCCGTCCAGGGCGTAGGCGGCGGCATCTTCATTGACTTCTGGGTAGTGAGTCTGCTGACTTAGAGTCCTACCCGCTCCCGACACGCCAGACTTGCTATCAATAACAATGTCAGGCTCAATCAGGCCCTCTTTAACCACCGGGGCTAAAGCCAGAATAGCTCCGGTGGGGTAGCAACCGGGGTTTGCCACCAGGTGGGCAGAGGCAATCTGGGAGCGGTATAGTTCGGTTAGACCATAGACCGCTGTTTCCAGTAGTTGGGGGGCGGGGTGGGTAAAACCGTACCAGGGCAGGTATTCGGCAGCATCCTTCAGCCTGAAATCGGCGCTAATATCCACCACCTTAAGACCACGGTCAACTAGCGGTATGACCTCTTTAGCGCTCTCCTGGTGGGGCATAGCTGAGAAGGCTAAATCAACCTCCCCCAGTTCAGCTTCAATAGTCAGGTCTACGGTTGCTAGATGAGGGAAAACCGTGCCTAACTTCTTTCCCGCGGCACTCCGCCCGGTAACTGAGGTAAGCTCTACCTCTGGATGCTGATATAGCAACCGAGCCAGCTCAATACCGGCATAACCGCTAACATTGATAATGCCTACCCTTGTCTTGCTCATTAGAAACCCCCAGGCTCAATTATTTTGGCTAGCTGGCTTTAACTCCCTCAAGTGCCTCTTCCAGAGCTGCCAGCCGCTCCTTGGTGCCAATGACAATCAGTCGGTCACCATCCTCAATGATTTCTTCATCGTGGGGATTAGTCAGAAATTTGCCACTCTTCTTCCTTGTTGCCAGGATGGCGATGGCAGTCTTGCTTCGAGCAGCCTTCATCGTCAAACCAACCAATGATGAATTTCCACCGATACCTACATCTTCTAGCTGTAGCTCTCTACCGCGACCGTGGGTTACGGTATCAATAAAGTCGACCACTGCCGGGCGCAGGGCTAGCATGGCCATGTGCCGACCGCCAATGCCGTGTGGAGATACAATACGGTTAGCACCCGCCTCCCTTAGCACTTCATCACTGGTGGCATCGCCCTGCAAATAGAGATAGGCTGATTGTTCCGCCAGGGCGACGCGTTCTGGCTGATTATCAATAATAATAAATGGTATCCCTTCCTCCTTAAACTTACGGGCAATTTCCTCACCGACTCTTCCGTAACCACAAAGAATAAAATGTCCTTTTAGCTTGGCAATTCTAGCTTTCATTCTTCGCCTCTCCAGTGTAGTCCCAAACTGACCTTCTATAATATACCCTATAATTGCGGTCAGGGTATATAATGCCCCGCCCACGCCACCGATAATTAAGAAGATACTGAAAGTCTGCCCGCTAGTGCTCAAAGGGTGAACCTCAGCATAGCCGACAGTGGTTATGGTTATGATGGTCATATAAAGGGCATCCAAAAACGGCCAGCCCTCAATGACTATATAGCCACCAGTACCAACTACTATGATGGCAGCAAGGGCACATATCCCCCATAATAGTCTTCGCAGTGGGTTCATCTAATTTCCTATCATCAAATTTATAGGTTAATTGTAGCATATAGTAACCTCCTGTGGCACCCCAACGCAGGCGTTAATAAACAATCTTGTGTTTAGCCTAATCTCAGGTTAGCCTTTGCCCCTGAGACCGCTAAGGATATGTTGAATCTCAATACTGGATAAGCCAAATCGGTACAGAGTGTGGCGGGTTATCTCCAGACTGGCTTCAAACTCAGGGCGAACCAATTCTGAAACACCGATACCCTTTAGCAGTTCAGCATCGGCATCACGGTGAACCCGAGCCACTATATCAAGCCTGGGATTGATTCTTAGGGCGTTTTCAGCAGCAAGCCTTGCCGCAAGAGGGTCGGGAATAGTGAGAACCAGAACCCTGGCCCTTGCCAGCTCAGCCTGGGAAAGCACCTCAGGATTAGCAACATCTCCATAGATACAGGGAATCCCCCGGGAACGTAATCTTGAGATGACGTGAGGGTTATGGTCAATCGCCAGGTAAGAGAAGTTTCGCCGCTCCAGCACCCTTGCCAGACTGCTCCCGATACCGCCATGTCCACAAAGCACAACATGACCGGCGAGCTTTTGTCCTCTACCTATCGGGATTGGGTCAATGCGACCAGTTAGTAATCGTCCAATCCCCTTGACCCGATAAAGCCTGGGATAAAGTCCTGACACCAGCTTCAGATTAAATGGGGTGAGCACCATGGTAATAATGGCACCGGCTACAATCAGTGAGTAGAGATGCTCTGAGATGACGCCGGCGTTAACACCCACCACTGCCATAATAAAGCTAAACTCACCGATGGGAGCCATGCCGGCGCCTACCAGCAGTGCCGTCTTACCGCTATAACCAAAAAGCCAGGTAATGATGGGGAAGATGATAAGCCTGCTCAGGACTACTGTCAGGACAATTAGGGACAGGATGGGCAAATTCTCCGCCACCAAGCCGGGATTCATAAGCATGCCGATAGACACCAGAAAGATGGCAGCAAACATGTCACGCAAGGGGGTGGTGTCACCTAAAGCTTGATGGGCGAAGTCAGACTGGCTAATCACCAGCCCGGCGATAAAGGCACCGATAGCTGGCGACAGCCCGAACAGATGGGCGACATAGGCTGTGCCCAGGCATGAGGTCACCACGAACAGACGAAACAGCTCCCTGGTGCGCATCCCAGCCACATGCTTTATAAACCAAGGTACCACCCACCGGCTAAGAAGCAGCATTGCCACCAGGAAGAGAGCTACCTTGAGAGCAGCAATGCCCAGCACTGGCAATAAGTCTCTCCCCGGCTCGCCCAGTACCGGGAGAATGACCAGCATGGGCACGGCAGCGAGGTCGTCCATTAAAGTATAGCCGATGATGATGCGACCATGCATTGAGTTGAGTTCCCCCCGCTCGGTAAGGGTTTTGAGTATAATCACTGTGCTGCTGACGGCGATGAGGAAACCGAAACCGATGGCTTGGGGCAATGGCCAGCCGAGCAGCTTGCCTATAGCCAAGCCCAAGCCTATGGTTACCACAATCGCAACTAGACGCCCCAAGGTGGCAACCCGCCCTATCCGTTTGAGTTCGCTCAAGGAAAGCTCCAGCCCCAAGGTAAACAAGAGGAAGATAAGTCCGATAGCAGCCAGAGACTGGACTTGCTCCAGGTCACGAACCAGCCCTAATCCAAAGGGACCGATGGCAATACCGCCTAGAAGGTAACCGATGAGGACGGGCTGTCTGAGGCGGCGGGCAATCATCCCTCCCGCTAAGGCAGCAGCCAGAGCTAATGCCATGGTAATGATGAGTTCCAGTTCCTCCATAAGTTCTCCCTAGTTTGTAGAATAAGCCTGACACTGCCATTCTAACATAGGTGTTCAGTCAAGCGCATTAGTCCAAAGCTACTAAATATCCTTGCTAGAGGCAGTCACTATATGCTAGAATGAGGCTTCAAAGGGGTGGAGACGATGCCTAAGATTTATCTTATTGATGTTACCAATCGGGATGGAGTGCAGACAGCGAGGCTTGGCTTATCCAAGCTCGAAAAAACCTTTATCAATATTTACCTGAACGAAATGGGAGTCTTTCAGTCTGAGTTTGGCTTCCCCACCACCAAGCACGAATCCCTCTACCTGCAAGCCAACCTGGAACTAGCCGAGATGGGAGTCCTGAAACCCATTCGTCTGGGAGGATGGATGAGAGCCATTGTTGGTGATGTAGAGACGGCTTTTAAGTTGATACCCAATCTACGGCACCTCAATGTCTCGATATCAACATCAGACCAGATGATTCTGGGCAAGTTCCAGGGGAGAAAGACAAAAGATGACATCATAAATGACATGGTTGAGGCAGTTGATGCTGCTCGGGCTTTTGGTGCTGAGAGTATAGGGGTTAATGCTGAGGATGCCTCAAGGGCAGACCCGAATTTCCTAATCAAATTTGGACTTGCCGCTAAAGAACACGGTGCAGACAGACTCAGATACTGTGATACCCTGGGCTATGATAACCCGTTCACTATCTATGAAACTGTCAGGCTACTGGCGGAAAATGTCGGCATGGCTATTGAGACTCATTGTCACGGTGACCTGGCGATGGCGGTGGCTAATTCTATTGCCGGAGCTAAAGGAGCTATAGATGGTGGGCAGGATGTTTATATCAATACTACCGTCAATGGCATCGGGGAAAGGGCAGGAAATGCCGACCTGGTGGCGGTCATTCTCGCGGTGACTAAATCAAAAGGGTTCGGTGATGAATATCAGTTGGCAGGTTCAATTGATTTATCTAAGGCATGGAAGATAGCAAAGTTTGCCAGTTATGCCTTTGGGGTGCCGATTCCGGTAAACCAGCCTGGTGTTGGCGCTAATGCCTTTGCCCATGGCTCGGGCATACATGCTGACGGGGTATTAAAGGACCCCCAGAACTATGAGCTATATGGCTATGAAGAACTGGGCAGGGGTGAGCCAGAGCTTGTAGATACCGGGAGAGAAATTTGTACCGGAGAGTATAGTGGAATATCGGGCTTCAGCCATATAATGGGAAAGATAGAGGTATCGTTTGCTAATAGAGAAGAGGCTAACGAGATTTTGGAGCTGGTAAGATATGCTAATGTAGAAGCGCAAAAGCCCCTCGTCGGGGATGAATTGCTCTTCATAGCTAAGTATCCAGATATTGCCCGAAAGCTGTTAACCCTTATTCCGCTGGAATAGCTGTACTTCGGATAATGATAACTGATAATACAGAGGCTGTTTTGAAAGGCAGCCTCTCTTTGTTTGGTTTAGATATGCTGTTATAATGACCACAGGGGAAGTATTGAACATGGCTGATGAACTCCAGGGCATAACCTTGAAGGCTATAGGTATCGTCAGGAATGGAATTAAACAACCACCAAAGCAGGTGCCCTTTGGCTGGGAAAAGGTTGTTTCCGATATTGTGGTTGATAGTGGACTAACTGAGGCCCTGGATGGACTGGGCAAATTCTCCCATATCAAGGTTATCTACTGGATGCATCAGGCTGCCACCACTGGTCAACTATCTATGAAAGTTCACCCTATGGGTAAACAGGAGCTTCCTCTGGTGGGGATTTTCGCCACCCGCTCACCGCATAGGCCGAATCCGGTGGGGGAAACTACGGTTCGGCTGTTGCAGTGCCAGGGTAACATACTGAAGGTTGAAGGGCTTGATGCTATCGATGGCACACCGGTAATTGATATAAAACCCTACGTTCCTGAATTTGATTCGGCAGCTAAAGCCACAGTGCCTCAATGGATAGCCAATCTATAAGCCAGGTGCTACAGGACATTTACCACCAGCTTATGGCTCGTTATGGACCTCAGTATTGGTGGCCGGCACAGGAGCCATTTGAGGTAATAGTTGGTGCTATCCTTACCCAGTCGGCCGCCTGGAGTAATGTAGACAAGGCTATAGCTAATCTAAAATCGGCTAAGGCACTATCACCAAAAGAGCTACGCCGGTTGACCGCCCCTGGACTAGCTGCCCTTATCTACCCCTGTGGTTACTACAATGCCAAAGCTCTTAAGCTTAAGTCCTTTGCTCATTGGCTTGGAGAATACTATGATGACAACCTCGATAAGCTGTTTGCCAACAATGCTGACCACCTTCGCCAGCAGCTTCTTTCCCTTCATGGCATTGGACCGGAGACGGCTGATTCCATAATACTGTATGCTGCCAACAAGCCGATTTTTGTTATTGATAGTTACACCCGTCGTATCATTAGCCGTATCGGGCTAGCCCCGATGGGTGACAGCTACACTGCCTATCAGGCCCTTTTTATGGATAATCTACCCGCTGATGCCGGGCTATTTAATGAATACCATGCCTTACTGGTTTGCTTGGCTAAAAATGTCTGCCGCCACCGTCCCCTTTGCCACCAGTGCTGCCTCAATAACATCTGTCACTTCTACATTAATCTTGAGGCGAGCAGCGGAGTCGGTTAGGATGGACGGACAAGGAAGGAGGCTATCGGGGTAAGAATAAACTTCAGCGCAAACGGCTAACCGCTATAAAAATACCCAGAGCCACGGCCACAAGGTTAATAGCTAGGGATAGCAGGTTAAAATTGAAACCAGCCCCCCATGGGACAAAAATACTAGTCAGGTAGCTTATTACTATAGCAATGCCAGCGACAACGGCCAGTCCTGTGCCACGCTTACGGTTAACCGAAAGGCTAACCACCTCTCCGATGACATAGCCAACACCAGCAGCCAGTAACAGATTAAGGTAAAAGAAGGGCACCAAACCCATTACTACGCTCCAGACAAGGCCACAAATTATAGCCATACCTAAGCCGGTTCCTGCCGCTCTTAGATAATATGTGGTAGAAACATGATAGGTGGGCAACTTAGACAGGTCGGCACAGTCCCGGCACTTGGCTCCTACCGGGGTCTCCACCAAGCACTTAGGACATATCGGCTTACCACACTTAGCACATCTCAGGTTGGTTTCGATCTCAGGGTGAATAGCACATCTCATTTTATTAAAGTCAACCTTTCCCTGGCTTCTCCCGTGGTCCAACAGGTTGTTTCTTTGAGCTGGCTTCGGGGGGTACTCTATGCACCCAGGCTTCCTTATCCCTTATGTCCCGGTCAAAGAGCAAGCGATTTAGCAGCAACTGCTTTTTACCAGTTGAGATGGCGATAGTTTGCCGTGCCGTTAGCCGCCGGATAACTATTATTAGAAATATAGCCAGGAATCCCAGGGTAACAGGAAGTGGCTCTTCAATGCCGAGTGGCTGACTAAAAAACCAGCTAGCTAAAGGTAGAGCGGTTATGCCAGCCAGCACTGGCAGCGGTGAGCTCTTAACTAGTATGGTGAGCGAGAGTATAGCCAAAAATATTGCTACCCCCCATGAC
>JABUBL010000701.1_pt1 | contig 10520 bp, 8 predicted proteins | sample 7240371 | NCBI WGS metagenome assembly JABUBL01 (sample SAMN07256343, study PRJNA390944) | subsurface metagenome | isolation source: Methane hydrate marine sediment | place: Pacific Ocean: Eastern North Pacific, ODP site 1244 | collected 2002
TTAAAACAAAGCCCGCGAGGCCGCGTCTTGTGGCCTCGCGGTAACAGAATGGTCGCAAGCCCACCCCTTGAACCGCCCCCCCTACTCGGATGCGAACAGCTGGCATCTGGTTTTGACGATGCCTTGGACCGCCCCGCCTATACCGGTTAGGACGGCTGGCACCTAAGCTTTAACCCTTCTTGGTCTTGCGCGTGGTCTTACCTGTAGTCTTCTTCTTTGCAGGCTTCTTTTTGGGCTTGGCGGGCTTGGCTTCCTCAGCGGGTGGGGTTATCTCAAGCTTCCCCGGTATCTCGATCTCCTCCTCTTTGATCTCAAGCAGGTTGCGCTCATCCTTCTTTCTAGCGAGCACGAGGTAGACGAGTGTGTTGCCAGAAAACCAGATGGCCATCCCGTAAGCCAGAACCAAGAGGATAAACGCGTGGTAGGCGATGGAGAAGAGTATCGTGCCTACCATCGCCGACCAGTTCGGGACCATCGCAGCTTTTGAGCTCACAAGGCTCGGCAGATCAACAGCGCCCTTTATCCAGCCGAAGGCGTTATGCACCCAGTTGGGTAGCCAGAACAACGCCTGCTCCACCCAGCGGGGCAGCAGTAGCCTTACGGTATCGGCCGCTGAGTTGATCATTAGATCCAGTTTGTAGAAAACCTGGGCACTGGCCTTAGCTTCGCCGACGTTCATGAGAATGCCCGCGATCCAGCGTCCCAGTTGCAGGGCCTTTACACTGAAGAACGCCAGGATAACCATGCCCACTATGGCGAAGATCACCAACATGAACTGGTACCAGATGAGTCGCCATGGCTGATCGTTGACGCATGAGAAGACCTCGAAGAGGTTGTCGAAGGCGTCCGATTTTGTGGTTCCGATGACCGCCGGACCGATAGTGAAGGTGAAGAAGAACACCACAATGAGGTAGACTACGAACAAAGCGACGGCAAAGGCGGGTATCACCAAAAGTCCCACGATCATCTCGCCTGCGAAGGGGATTCTTCCGATAAGCCCCAGCAGCAGGCCTGCGGCAAGAAGCAGAATGACGAACAGGCCCAAAAGGACAGGGGTGGCGATAAGCGCACCCAAACTCTTCAGCGCCTGCTTCCACGCCTCCTTGACCTCGTAGAACTCGTCTCCACGCAGCTGTTCGTAGGTGAGCTTGGAGATAGCTATCCCGGCTGTCATAGCCACGAAGACAAGCCAGACCACGCCTACGGCCCAGAGTATCCAGCCTCCCACGTTGAAGGCGGGAAGCGAAGCTACCGCATCGGGCATCGGCAGGAGACGGAAGTTCTCCCATACGGCCCCTAGGCTTGTCCCTGAGACGAGATATGCGAGGTAGCCGAGAACCATGTAGCCCAGCCAGCCGAATAGCAGGCCTTCAAAGCCCACCCATATCTTCTTGGCTGAGAACCCGAGCCTGAAGGCCCGGAATATGTCTTTATAGTTGAAATGTAGCTTCGTCATCTTTCAAGCCTCCTTCAGCTCAAGACTTCCTCCGAAGAGTGCTAAACCTGACACACCGGCATAAGGAACCGAAAGATCATGTAGAACACGAGCGCCAGACACAACACACTCACTCCCACGATGACGCCGTATGGAATGCGGTGCATTCGAGGTTTGAAGAAACGCCGCCTCATATATTCCTCTCCGCCTTCCTTGTGTTTTCGGTTCCCTGAGGCCCTGTGTCCGGGCGTCCATTTTCGTATCTTACTCGGTTGCGTGAAGTTGTCAAGTGTATTGTGTAGGTTTCAAGTTGCTAGTGGGCAATCCTGCGGCAATGTGAACGTATGTTTCCCAAAGAGATGATTGCGGTGTTTCACGTGAAACAATCCTTGAGCTCGGTGCAGATGTTTCACGTGAAACGTGTCGGACGGATTGCTCGGAATCTCCGCGACGGTATACAGTGCTTCCTAGGATATATCTCCGGGGCTTAAGATTCGGGGTGTCAAAAGATCTCCCCTGCGGCGATCAGCCCCAGTATGAGGAGTCCGAACAGGATGTATATCGTAAGGATCAGTGCTTCCCTAAGCCCAGGAGGGTAAAAAGCGTCCTGATTCCTCGTCTCCGATCCCCCTCAACGTCGGCCATGTCCTTGGTGCCAAAGGTTGCGGTTAAGGTGACAACCACAAGGATCAGCATCCTTAAGGGGAAGAGCCTAACCGTCGCGTGGCTTGCGAACCCGGAGACCACCACCGCGCCCCCTGCCGCGAACCCCGCGTAGTGGAGCAGCCTGAGTGGACGCAGAAGCTTGAGTATCCCTAAGAATCTTCGTGGGGCAAGGAGAGGAGGCAGCAGGATGCACAGCGCCAGCGCTGCAAGGATGACGATATCCAGTATACCTGGGGGATAGAGTGCGGCTTCCACCTCACAACCCCCTTAACCTCGTTCCCTCAGCGTAGGCCTCTTCCATTGGCGAAGTTTAGGCTAAGGGAGGGAGAAGTCAACAGTTTAATGCTCCTTCTGTGCTTCGGACAGAAGATCGCAGGAGGATACCTGTCGGGGTCCCCGCGGCGTTGCCCCCTTCACGAAAACCTTCTCTTAAAAAAAGCGGCCCCCTGTAGCAGGAGACCGCATAAAATCTTAGGAAAGGGGTTCTTAGTGCAGGAGCACAACCTTGGCGGTTTTGGTGAAGCCGGGGGTGATGATACGGATGAAGTAGAGACCGCCTGCAAGCTCGGCACCAGCGTCGTCGGTGCCGTTCCAGTAAACCGAACCGTAGCCGGAAAGCTCGCCGTCGTGAAGGGTGCGAACCACCTTGCCTGTTACGTCGTAGACCCGAATCGTAGTTGAGATAGGATAGCCAACCGCGTAGCTCACAAGGGTGCCGGCAATGAACGGATTGGGACCGGTAACCTCTATACGAAGCGCATCCGCGGACTCGGCAACGCCGACTAACGGCGTGCCCTGGAATCCTACGGGCCATTCTATACCGAGCAGGGTCCGGTCAGGAGAACCCGGAATCGCGGCAAGGAACGTCGCTATGTAGGATGCGTCGTCGTCGCAGACCCACTGGGTAAACGTGATGTTAGTGGTCTCTTCCGGATCAAGATTGGCCACCGGGACGCTGTCGAGATAGTCTACGGTATGATAGCCCAGGGAAACGATCTCGCAGTAGCAGTAGAAGTTTTCAGCCGCCTCTGCGCCGACGTTCTTGAATGTAGCCTTAGGCGTCATGCTGTCCACAACGCTGCCTTCCTCAGGCTTTGCGACCTCTATCGGATCAACCTGAACGGCGCTCTCGATGGTGGCGTACTCGACCTGGGTGTTGTTTGTAGGGTTGTCGTCCTCGGTGGTCCTCTCAGGCCAGAGGTAGACCGTTACCTCTACCCTGTAGCGGTCGCCAGCCCCGCCCGGGGGTGTCCAGGACGGGAAGGAGACGGCGTCCTCTTCGCCTGCCTCAAGATAGACGATGCCCTCAAGGTTGCCTTTGTCGTAGTTGACGCCCGGACCGGTGATTACGCACATGGCGTAGCCGGAGTCAACATCACCGCCGAAGTTGGCGATCACCGCACTGGGCGTGACTGGATCGGTGGTGATCTTGCCCAGCGGTTTAAGGATGCGGGTGCATGCCAGATCGCGAGCACCCGGTTCGGGACCGCCTCCGCTGCCGGCGTACCAGTTGTAGTAGACCTCGTAGTTGCCGTCGCGCTGGTCAGTCCAGGTGATGTGTACGTTGCCGTTGGGGTCGGCGGTGAGGTTGGGGTAACGGGAAACAATGCCATCATTAGGGGTCAGCTCCTGGGGAGCACCCCACGAGCCGCCCGCAGGTCGAGTGGCATAGTATATCTCGTAGTTCGTACCGGAGCGGTCTTCCCAAGCTACCCAAACCGTGCCGAAGGTATCGCAGCAGATGGAGAGGTAGTAAAGCGATGTGGGACAGTTACTTATCTGAACCGGGGTGTTCCAGGAACCGCCCACGTTGTCTATCACAGACACCTGGTAGGGCGAGGGATAGTCCATGTAGGCGATGTATAGATTACCGTCAGGATCAGAGCAGATGGATGTGGGACGGATATGGTAGGCGCTGTAGGAGGGAAGCAGGTACTCGTGTGACCAGGAGGTGCCATTGGAGCTCCACATATGCCCGATGCTGTAAGAAGGTCCTGCAGAACGATAGATACCCATGGAGATGTGCCTTACGCCGTCAGGGGTCACGCAGATCGATGGGTGAACAAAGTAGTGGTAGTCAGAGGAGCTGGGAGCCCAAGCATTGATCAGAGGTCCCCAGGTGCCGCCGGAGCTGCGCTCCCGATAACATACCCGGTACACGAAGCCCGGGTAGGACCATGAACCGGAGGTGGCGATGTAGGAGGTGCCGTTACTGGTATTGGTTATGGACTGGGCCCGCAGGCTTTGGCCAGAGGTGTGAAGATATTGCGAACCCCAGGATGAGCCGTTGTAGCCGTTGTAGTACAGGTTACCTGACCGGTCCCATACCGCATGGGCATTGGTTCCGTCTCCGGCTGCTACGGCAACATCATAAGACAAGCTGGTTGAACTCAGCGCGGTTCCTGAACCGGCAGCGGGCGGGGATCCGATGGGAAACACCACTGCACGAACGTACTGAGAGAAGCTGTAGTCGCGCCAAACGATGTAGACATCGTTGGCGTCAGCTGCTACACCCCAACCGCCCGTGTTATAAGGGGCGTAGGAGGTGCCTGAGGTGTTTGAGATCCTTGTATCGGAGTGCCATTGGGCGAACAAAGGAACTGCCGCCAATGCCAGCACCCCGAAGATCATTAACGTTTTGCGCATTATGTCTCCTTGGCTTTTGTTTTTGATAATCCTGCGCAGGCTCTGCCTGCGCACTTTGTTTTCGAGAATCTTGCAGGAAACCTTGAAATAGGTATAGGCCTCCTCCCTGTCCGTATCCCTTGCCCCTTACCATATTACGCTTATCCCTCAATCTAGCCTCCTCCTTTCTCGTTCTCCTCCACCTGGACTTCATCCCGCAACCGGTTCCCCGAACACCCATCACAAAACTATAGGCAAAGAAAGGATTTTGTCAAGTCCTTAATGCTCCTTTTTTCTTCGGGAAAAGATCGCAGAAAAGGTGGAACCAATCGTCGCGTGCAGAAGATACGTAATGTTTTCTTCCGGCCAGCACAATGTCGAGGAAATCAAGCGAGGGTCTTGACTTGCTTCTAGTTCAGTTCGATATCTAAAACGACCCAGAGGCCGGGGCGGTTCGCAACAAAAGCCGAACTTACTGCGTCTTCTATGACGCGATCCAAAAAAGGAGGAAGCATGAAGAGGTTTTCGTTAGTCGTTGTGGCCTTTCTTGTTGCAGCGGCGTCTCTGGCAGCCGCAGAGAGGCTCAAGAAGGAGTTTGAGGTCGGCCCTGACCCTGAACTTACGGTTGACGTTGATGCCGGAAGGGTGACGGTCCACAGAGGGGAGGGTGACAAGATCACGGTTTACGTCCAGTTGCCGGATCGTGAGGGATACAGACTCTCAAGCGATCAGGACGGTGACGAGGTGCGCGTTGATCTGGAACACAGAGGCCTCATAGGATGGTTCCTCTTCCCCCTCCACTTCATCTCCGGTGATGAGCCGTGGGTTCGAGTCGAGGTGCCTTCCAGGTGCGACCTTGATCTTGCGACCGATGCCGGACGCATAGAGGTAAAAGGCGGCATTGAAGGAACCGTCAAGGCCCGGACAGGCGCAGGTTCGATAAGGATGAATGACGTTGGAGGCGATGTTAGGGCAATGGCCGCAAGCGGCTCTATCCATATAGATGAGGCTAAGGGAACGGTGGATGCAGAAACCAGCACAGGCGAGATAAGGGTTCAAGACTCGAAAGGGGAGTTCTATCTTGAGACCAGTGCCGGCTCTATCGAGATAGAGCGCACGTCAGGCCGATTCCGCGTCCGTTCAAGCGTGGGCTCGATCGATTTTGACGGAACCATTACAGAAGGAGAGGATAACCTTCTCAAGACCTCGGTAGGTTCTATTAGAGCCAGGCTCAGCGGTCTTTCCGATATCGAGATAGACGCAGAGACAGAGGTTGGCAGCGTGAGCATCTTTCCGGGTATTGAGCCGGTTGACGAGGGTGAGCATTACCTTCGTGTTCGTATAGGTGACGGCAGCAAGAGGCTTAGACTGCGTTCGGAGACCGGATCGATTCGTATCGAGAAGGGGTCGAGGCCTTCCTACTCCGATCCTTATACCCCTAAGGGACGCACGTCTGGGGAAGAGAAATGATCCGAGATTTAAGTAAGCCTATCCCCACAAGGGGAGGTGCCCGTAAGAAAGGACTGCCTCTTTACTTCCTTTCCTTTCCTTTCTTCGCGCCCCCGACCAGCCGAGCAACGAGTATCCCGATTGCCACCCCGCCGGTGGTCTCGATAGCGGAAACCAAATCGCCCTGCATATCTTTCATGAAGGAAGCAAGCGGCCTCGTGAAACTTATAAGGGGCAGAAGGTAGACCATTATCACACCGGCGATAACACCGCCAGCGAAGCTCACCACCGCGCGCAAGAAAATAATCCTTCGGCTGACCCAATCACCCAGATACATAAGTCCGGCAAAAAGCGCGAAGTAGAGAAGGGCGTATAGACCTCTAAGTAGAGGCGAGGCAGGAGAGCGGCCTACGATAACAACCATTGCAGAAAGGATAACAGCACTCCCAAGCGCATAGAAGAACCCCTCTTCGTTCCATGAAAGAACCACAAATCCCAGGACGGCGGCAAGGAATGCCACCTTTAGCCCCATCCCACTGAACCATGCCCCCTGCAGAAGCCCATGCAGCAGCCCTGCAACCGCAAAGGCAACCGCAAGCACAAGAATGATCTTCAACCAACTGCTACGTTGTTTCATTCCAACTCCTTTTCAGGTTTAAGGGTTTTTCTTTCACCCAGAAGGATCCTTGTAACAAGCAGAGCACTCGGCACTGCAACCCCGACCTCAAGTGTAGGAGCTAAACCCAGCTTCAGGCCTTCAAAGAACCCGCCTATGCTTCCCGTAAGCGCCCCAACTACCCCGAAGGTCAGGAGCCCTGCAACGCCTCCTCCCAGAAGGCCGAAAAACCAACGCAGGGTCTGACGCGGCCGGCCGAGCACATCCCCAAGCTTGATCAGTCCGACAAAGAGGCCTTCGACTCCAAAGATAAGAAGAATCTGGATCAGTTTTGCACTCATGAACCTTCCGACAAGCCCGCCGGCAAGGGCCGCGATGAGAGCGGTCAGGAGCGCGTAGAAAAGTCCCCTCTCGTGCCAGGCGCAAACAAGGAACCCGATCACGCCTGCCGCAACGGCTATCTGCAAGACCCTTATCCATCCTATAGGGGCTTTGGAAAGCAATTCAACAAGGATTTGTCCTGCGCCTGCAATGATGAGGGAGATAAACAGCGCTACGGTCATCCTCACCCATGATAGGGAATCCCTTGCCATGCTACAGCATAATGGATTCATCGCTCCTGTCAAGTCTATCTATCACCCCACACCTTCGCTACACGAAGCTGTGGGGACCCCGAATAAGCAAGCATCCCTAAATTCTCATTGCGATCTCTCGTCCTCCGACGAAAGGAGCATTATTTCACCTCCCCCTTGATGGGGCGAAGTGCCCCCGTCGGGCAGAGGGTAGGGAGGGGGTGAAAACCTGGACATCCTTTTTGCTGCTGACTGACAGTACGCGCAAGGTAGGTATGAACTTGTTAAGCCACTCAGGTATTGTGGCTAATTCCCTTTCAGAAAACGGGAGGTGCGGCCATCTTTCAGTATGCGGCCTTCTGTCTGACAGCGAGGGCAGTAGAAGGTGTCGCGGGCGGTGGTCGAGACCCACTCTATCTTGGTGCCGCAGCGCGGGCAGGACTCGCCCTTGCGGCGGTGCACTGCCATGAATGGTCTGGTCTCATTGATCTCGATCCCCTTACCGGTGAGCCGGCGGGTCTGCTCGGTAGCCTCGATAAGGGTCTTGTGTATAGCTCCATGTAGTCGGGCGACTTCATCCGCACTCAGCTTATTCGCCTGCTTGAAGGGCGAAAGTCCTGCCTGCCAGCAGATCTCGTCCGCGTATGCGTTGCCTATGCCCGCGACGTTGCGCTGATTTAAAAGGAAGTTCTTTAATCTCTCACGGGAGGCTCCAAGAAGTTCAGCCAATCTATCCACCGTAAACTCCTCGGATAAAGGCTCCGGTCCCAGTTCCTTTATATCGTCTGTCCCTTTCTCCTTTGGGAGTATCCACATGCTCATGCGCTTGAGTTTTGCATCCTCAACCAGGTGCAGGGTATTGTCATTATCGAACTCTATGAACGCGGCTGAACTTTTGAGGGGGGGGTTTTCTTTGGGCTGTATCTTGAATCTGCCTGCCAGCATCAGATGGACAACGATCCGGTATCCCTCCAGCGCTATCTCGATGTACTTCCCCCGGCGCGTGACAGCGGCCACCCTCTGTCCTATTAAGTCATCGGGAAGGAGTGTTTTCTGGATATAGGGCTTGATGATACGAAAGTCTTCGATCGACTTGCCGACGATCAGGCGTTCGATGTTCTCCCGCAGAACCTCCAGCTCAGGCATCTCAGGCATGATTATCACCCCACGCCGCAGCTTCGCTGCGCCGCGGGGACCCCCCGGAATAAAGAGACCCTGAGAGATACGCTCATAGATCCAGCTTAGTCGAACGGCTTTGTTTTGTCAAGGGATGTTCGTTAAAACCTGTAGGGGCCGGTCTGAGACCGGCCCCTTTCCTTTTTATCTTCGATCTTTCGTCCTGGGGACGAAAGGAGGATTAGTGAAGAATCAGTACCTTGCGTGTGGCGTTGAACTCAGGTGTCAGCATCCTCACGAAGTAAACGCCCGAAGCAACGGCGTCTGTATTCCAGTTGATGGTGTAGTAACCGGGGCCGCGGCTCTCGGAGACCAACTCGGTCACCACGTTACCTGCCACGTCGTAGACGCGAATGTTTACGTTGGTCGCGGTAGGTAGCGTGAAGCTGATCCTGCTGCCTGCAACATCCAGACTGAAGCGCTCGGCAACGGGTTCCTCAGCAATTCCCCCGTACTCGAAGGTCTCCACGAGCGGCGGATTGCTGATATTGCCTCCGTGCTCCTCTGTAGCCCAGAAGGTAATCGTGTAGGCGCCGTTCTCAAGACCTTCTACCGTTGGGAACTTGATGTTCTTGGACTCTTCGGCGGCAAAGGGTTCACCTGTCACACTATCCTCGTAGACCACGGCGCGGTACTCGCCATCCTCGATCTTGCAGTGGAGTGTCGCAGCCGTTAACTCTGCACCCGCGTGCTCCTCGAAAGTCGCCTCTGGGTCGAATTCGTTGTACTGCTGGGGTACAGGCGAAAGCATGACGGTCGGGGTCACGTCCATACCGGCAAAGGTGGTCCAGTGCTTATCCTTGGCGTTGTTGGTCGGGTCAATGTCGTCAGAGTGCTCGACCACGAACAGGGCAGTGTATTTCTTGTTGGCCTCAGGGGTGAAGTCGCGGAAGCCGTCCACAACGGTGTAGCCCTGCTCGAGCGGGACGCTGTTAAGCACGTCCTCGTAGACCGTCTCCATGGTCTCGAGGTCTTTGAACCTGCATCCTATCTTGGCAGTGGCGGTGTCCAGGTTGTTGAGGACCCTGCACGCCGGCGTGAAGGATACCCCGCCCTCTTCTTCGTCGCGAGGACGGATGATCTGCACCATCTGGAGATTGAGCTCTTCGGTACCGCTGGTCTCACCGTAGATAAGCACGTTGTCTATCTGATAGAAAAATGACTGTCCGTTGCTGGTCTCATTGTACACCCAGCGCACTTGTGCATCCGCTACTCCGTCCACGCCGAAGGCGCTCAGGCTCCACGTGTCGTGCATCCAGAGCTGATTCAAGGTGTAGGAGGTGATGAGCTGCCAGGTGGAGCCGTCCCAGACCTCCAGCCGCATCTCTCTCGTAGGGGCCATAAGATACGTGCCTCTGTCGAATTCCAGCCAGATGTTGCCCCCGAGACTGAAGGTTGGGGAAAGCAGGGCGTTATCCACGCACATGGGCCAGCCTAAGTTCCACGCCTGATAGTCGTCGTTTTCAGCGCAGTTTCCGCCGCCCGAGGCGGCATAGTTCATCCAGAAGCCGCCAAGGCCGTTGAGATCCCTCCACTGGTCGTAGCCGCCGCCGATGGTAGTGTTCCATCCGCTGGGTGGCCAGGGGCCTTCGAAGCCCTCGTTCACTACGGTGTCTATTACGGAGCCGCCGCCGCCCAGAGCCCAAACAGCCACGTTGTCTACATACCAGTAGTTCATGTTCCAGGTATAGCCGCTGCCGTAGAAGTTGATGACGACCTGGGATTGGCCTGCGGCCCAGGAGCTGATGTCAATGCTGTCCCGGGTCCAACTGACGCTGGACCCGTAGTAGTCGTAGATCACATTGGGGAAGGTGGAACCGCCGTTCGTTGAGCCCAGCCACTGGGCAGTATAAGCACCGGTGAAATGGCTGTAGTAATGGTTCACGGCGATCCACACCTCGCTGGCGCCTGAGCAGTCAAGTACCGGGGAGATCAGCTCGTCGACGCCTGTTTCACTGGGAGACCAGTAGATGTATGCAGT
>JABUBL010000702.1_pt1 | contig 10520 bp, 7 predicted proteins | sample 7240371 | NCBI WGS metagenome assembly JABUBL01 (sample SAMN07256343, study PRJNA390944) | subsurface metagenome | isolation source: Methane hydrate marine sediment | place: Pacific Ocean: Eastern North Pacific, ODP site 1244 | collected 2002
CTGCGCAGGGAAGTTTAATTATCTTAACATTTGGGGAATAATCCAATCTCATAGAACCAGCAAGGTCAGCTGCTGCATAAGCACATTGAGTACAACAAAAAGCCACTATTTGGGGTTCAAAATCACTCATATAATTTCCTCCTTATTGTTCACACGAATTCCTTTTTAAACAGAGCTTCAATTTTTGGTATAACTTGTTCATCTTTGTAATTTTTTAGACTGATAGCATGAATTGGACAGACCCCTACACAAATACCACAGCCATAACAGTTTGCAATTTCGATTTGAGCAACTCCATCATCATTTATAAGTGGAACCTGATAAGGACATATCCTGACACAACTAAGACATCCGATACATTTATCTTTATCCACAACTGCAACTTCTCCTCCAGCAAGAAGTTCCTTCTGAGAAAGTATGACTGCTGCTCTTGATGCAGCAGCTTGTGCTTGTGATACAACCTCTCCAATATATCTTGGAGTATGAGCTAATCCGCACAAGAAGAAGCCTTCAGATGCAAAATCAACAGGTCTTAACTTAGGATGAGCTTCTTCATAAAATCCCTGTTCTGTTAATGATACTCTTAAAGTTTGAAATAATTTCTCATTACTCGGAGATGGAATTATTCCTCTACTTAGTACGAGAATATCACAATCAATTAGAAATTTCTTATTTAAATTTAAATCAATGGTTTTTACTTTTATTTTTCCATTTTTTTTATTTTCATTATCTGCAAAAAATAATTTAGGTTTATTATCATCATCATAACGCAAAAATACAATTCCCAGCTCTCTCGCTTTTGTATAATATTTTTCTAAAAAGCCATATGTCATAATATCCTTATACAATATTATTATTTCTATATCTGGATTCATCCCCTTTAATTTAAGAGCATTCTTTATAGCCTCTCCACAGCAGACTCTACTGCAATAAGGTCGTTCTTCCGTTCTAGAACCAACACATTGTATCATGACCACCTTTTTTAATTTTGTTGGGTTAATTTCTTTTTCTACTAATTTATGTTCTAATTCCAATTGACTTATTATATTGTTATTTTTTCCATAACCGTAATCTGTTCCCTGATATTCTTCACCACCAGTTGCGACTATTAATACTCCATGTTTTATATCAAACTTTTTGGATTTTCCATTTTCAATTTTTTGTTCTATTGTTGATATGAAGTTGCCAACAAAACCTGAAATGTGAGTTAGTTCAGAATTCGTTAAAAGATTTATATTTAGGTCCCTTTTTATTTTATATATGAGTTCTTCTACAAATTTTTTTGGCTGCTTATCTTCAAAATCGTACTCAATTTTTTTAGCTAAACCTCCAGGTTCATTTTGCTTCTCAACTAAGGTCACTTCAAATCCTTGTTTGCTAAGTGTTAGAGCAGCAGTCATTCCTGCTATTCCAGCACCTAAAACAATCACATTTTTATTAATGGGGATGGAAAATAGATGAAGGGGTTCCAAATTTGCAGCTCTGGCTACACTCATCCTTATTAGATCTTTTGATTTTTCTGTTGCCTTTTCTGGTTGATCCGAATGAACCCAGCTACATTGATTTCTAATGTTAGCCATTTCAAACAAGAATTGATTTAATCCAGCTTTTCTCAAACTCTCTCTGAACAATGCTTCATGTGTTCTAGGACTGCAAGAAGCTACAACGATCCTGTTGAGGTTATTTTCCTTTATAGTTTGTATAATCTTTTCTAGACTATCTTGTGTACAAGCATATTTCATATCCTCACAGTAAACAACACCTGGTAATTTTTCAGCAAAGTCTCTTACAGAATTTATATCTACTACTCCAGCAATATTATTTCCACAATGACATATAAAAACCCCAATTTTTGGCTCCTGTTCTATTACATCTAACTCCTCTGGAAATGTTTTTTCCTTAACTAATGTACCTCTTTTTTGTGACAAGAGGGATCCAGCTAAACCAGCGGCAGCACATCCCTGGGTAACAGATTCAGCTATATCTTTTGGTTCTGAGAAAGGACCACAAACAAATATCCCCTTTTTTGAGGTTTTAACAGGTAAGTATCTATCTGTTTTACAGAACCCATATTCATTTAAATTAATTCCCATAATTTCAGATAGCTTCTTGGCATCTAATGATGGCTGAACTCCTATAGATAGAATAACTAAATCAAATTCATCAGTTTTTAATAAACCATCTTGAATATATGTCATATATAAATTGTTACTTATGGGGTCTTCCTCTATAGATGATGGAATAGATCGAATATATCTTATTTTATATTTATCCTTTGCTCTTTTATAATACTGTTCAAATTCCTTTCCATATGCTCTTATATCCATATAAAATAAGGTCACATCTATTTCTGGAATATGTTCTTTGATCATTATTGATTCTTTTGTAGCTTGCATGCAACAAACAGATGAGCAGTAATTTCTTTCTTTTGTCCTTGAACCAACACATTGAATGAAAGCAATTTTCTCTGGTTTTTTTCCATCGGAAAGTCTCTGAATATGTCCTAGAAAAGGTCCAGATGAGTTCATTATTCTCTCAAATTGCAGCGCTGTAATAACATTGGGATATCTTCCATAACCAAATTCTTTGAAATTACTTGCATCTAATTGTTCAAATCCTACAGCTAAAATTATTGCACCAACATTCAAATCAATTAATTCTTCTTTATCCTCAAAATTTATCGCTCCTGTTGGACAAATTTTTTCACAAGCTCTACATTTTTCCATGGTTAAATATCTACAATTAGGTGCATCTATTACAGGAGCATTTGGGTCTGCCTGTGGAGAATATCTATAAATAGCTTTTCTTTGGGATAGTCCCAGATCAAATTCATTAGGTAGTTTGACTGGACAAGCTTTTATACATTGACCACACCCTGTACATTTATCTAAATCAACATATCTTGGATTTCTTTTAACTGTAATCCTGAAATTACCAATATGACCATTAACCTCTAATACTTCACATAATGTCATTACCTCTATATTTCTGTGTCTTATACACTCCACTAATTTGGGAGCAGCTATACAGGTAGCGCAGTCATTGGTTGGAAAGGTTTTATCGAGTTGCATCATTTTTCCGCCTATTGATGGACCCTTCTCTATTAAATAAACTTTATATCCAGAATCTGCCAAATCCAATGATGCTTGAATGCCTGAGATTCCAGAACCTAAGATCATAACTGCACCAATTGCAGATTCATTATTTATTAAATTTTGCTCATCAACTACAACTTCATTTTTAATTTGATTTTGCTTATCATTTATAAAATAATTTCTTTTTGGATTTTGTTTATTTTCTAAAACCAATCTAAAACCTTTAATATAGTCTTACATTACTTATATAAAATATTAATAAATTAATAAAGTAATAATTATAATATTATAGATATAGTTATTATGGAATTTTTGGACAATATTTTCAAATTATAACTAATGCATAAAAAATCGTAAACTATTTTATACTATCGGTTGTTATAATAACAGAATATTAAACTCCTATGTAATCTAAACTTCTTTTATGGTAGAAAAGTAAATGAAGTTGTAGATTAAATAAATAGTGCATAGCATAAATTCTTATTAGGAAATTAAAAGGTTTATAAATGCTTTGGCTATGAAATTACTATTATTATTGATTCGATTATTTTAAAATAGTTATTTTAAAATAGTTTATACTATTTACAGGTTTTTTATATTTTGGGGTAAATTAGAGAAGAGCCTTCTTATAAGAGAAATAAGAGGTGAAAGTATAAAAAAATTAAGAAAAAAGAATAAATAATTTATAATTAGAAAGAGCCTTAATAGGAAATAAACTTTTCATAAAAATAACTGTTATTTTAAAAAGGAGGTATGTATGTTAGTTGTTGCTGAGAACATTAATATAAGACGCACAAAGTTAGGTAAAGCTATGAAAGAACGAAATAGCGAACCAATTATTGAAGTAGCAAAAAGTTTAAAAGATTCTGGCGCTAACTATTTAGATATAAATATTGGTCCGGGAACAAAGGGTGGTCCAGAATTGATGGAATGGTTAGTTACAACTATTCAGAAAGAGGTTGAAATTCCACTTTGTTTAGATACAAAGAATATAGAAGCTATAAAAGCTGGTTTAGAAGTTCATAAAGGAAAAGCAATAATAAATTCAACTGATGGTACCCAGGAACAAATGAATAAATTAATGCCATTAGCTAAAGAATATAATGCAGCAATAATTGGGCTAACATTAAATGAAAGTGGAATTCCAAGAGATGCCGACGAGAGATTTCAAATTGCATTTAATCTTGTAACAAAGGCAATGGAATTTGGAGTTTCTCCAGAGGATTTATATATTGATTCCATTATACTTCCAGTATCAGGAATGCAGGATCAGGTAAATTATGCTATTGAATCCATGGAAATGTTCAGTCAGTTATCAGATCCACCTCCAAATACTATAGTTGGGTTATCAAATGTCTCTCAATCATCTCCAGATGAGCTCAGGAGTTTGTTAAATAGAATTTGTCTTATAATGTTGATATGTGGTGGATTATCCGCAGCTATAATGGATCCATTAGATAAAGAGTTAATGGCTGCTTTAAAAACCTATGATATTTTAACTAATAAAGTTCTATATGCTCATTCATATTTAGACTAAGACTTTATTTAGTTTTATAAAATTAACTAAACTTTTTTATTCTCAATAAATTATTATCAAGAACTATAATTTTAGATTAAAAATAAATGAAAAAAATTAATGAAATATCAAAAAAGATTGAAAAGTTGAGGGATGAAATAAGAGAGCATGATTATTGCTATTATGTGTTGAATCAACCAATTATCAGTGACAAAGAATACGATGAGTTGATGAGGAAACTTATAAAACTTGAGGAAAAATATCCTGAAATTATAACTCCTGATTCACCTACTCAAAGAGTTGGCGCTCCAGTAGATGAATTGAAATCTGTTGAGCATAGAGAAAAGATGCTCAGTTTGGAAAATGCTTTTTCAAAAGATGAAATTGCAGATTTTTTAAAAAGAGTTTATAAAGGTTTGAATACTAAAGATGTTGAGTTTGTATGTGAGCTTAAGATAGATGGTTCAGCTATAAATTTAACATATATTGATGGGATTCTTATAAGAGGAACAACTAGAGGTGATGGTTTTAGGGGTGATGATGTTACTTCAAATCTTAAAACTATAAAATCTATTCCTACAAGGATGCGCTCATCATATCCTGAAGGTGAACTTGAGGTTAGGGGTGAAGTTTATATGCCAGTAAATGCATTTAAAAGGATTAATAAGAAAAGAGAAAGGGAAAAGGTCCCACTTTTTGCAAATCCAAGAAATGCAGCTGCTGGTTCGCTTAGACAATTAGATCCCCGTATTGCAGCAAGAAGGGAACTCGATGTTTTCATTTATGGAGTTGGATATTGGCCATTACCAGAATATAATGAACATTTTAGTGTTCTAAAATATCTAAAAGAATTAGGATTTAGAATAAGTCCACATATTAGAAAAGTAAATGATTTGGACGGGATATGGGGTTTCTGTCAGGAATGGGTAGAAAGAAGAGAAAAACTTGATTTTGAAGTGGATGGGGTAGTCATAAAGGTTAACTCTTTTTTTCAACAAATGACATTGGGTGAAACAACAAGAAATCCTCGATGGGCGATCGCTTACAAATTCCCATCTGTTCAAAGAACAACAAAAATTTTAAATATTCAGGTCGGTGTAGGAAGGACTGGAACTATTACTCCTGTTGCAATCTTAGAACCTGTTCAAATATCAGGATCAGTAGTTAGTAGAGCAACGTTACACAACATAGATGAGATTAGAAGAAAGGATGTTAGAATAGGTGATACAGTATTAGTCCAAAAGGCGGGAGATGTAATTCCAGAAGTTGTTAAGGTTATAAAAGAAGAAAGGACTGGAGATGAAAAGATATTTAATATGCCAAAGAAGTGTCCGATCTGTGGTTCAAATGTTGTAAGACTTCATAATGAAGTTGCATATAGGTGCACAAATTTTTCTTGTCTTGCACAGCAATTTGAAAGGATACTACATTTTGTGAGCAGAGGAGCAATGGATATAGAAGGTTTAGGACCCTCAGTTATTTCAAAACTATTAAATAATAAATTGATTAAAGATGTAGCGGATTTATATTATCTGAAATTTGATGACATATATCAATTAGAATTATTTAAGGAAAAATCAACAATAAATCTTCTCAATGCGATAGATAAAAGCAGGAAAAGACCTTTAGACAGATTGATATATGCACTCGGGATAAGGTTTGTTGGCTCACACATGGCCGATGTTTTAGCTAAAAATTACAAATCAATAGATGAATTATCAAAAGCAAGTGAGGACGAACTATTGTCAATATATGAGATTGGTCCTCATATTGCTCAAAGTGTTGTGAGTTTCTTTAAACAAAGCAGTAATAGAAAAATAATAGAGAAACTTAAAAAAGCTAATGTTACGACAAAAAAAGAGGTCATAGAAAAATTGCCTCAATTATTAGAAGGAAAAAGTCTTGTAATAACTGGAAAACTTATAAGTTACACGAGGGATGAAATTAGAGAGTTAATTAAAAAATTGGGGGGTAGAGTATTCTCCAGTGTGAGTAAAAAAACTGATTTTGTGATTGTAGGGGAAAACACCGGAAGTAAATTTGAAAAGGCAAAAAAACTTGATTTAAAAATAATAAATGAGGAAGAATTTAAAAAATTAATAAAAGAATAGTTTTTAATTAAGGATAAAATGAGATTTTATGATGAAAATGATTGTCCATGGAATTTTATGGAAGCAGTCATAGCGGTTATCTTGTTAATACCATTAATCTTAATATTAATCATCCCTATAGCTTACCTAATTGATAGAAGCATGGGCGAAGTTTTTTTCTCACCATCAGGAATTTCTAATTTTGGATTTACTTTAGGATATTTTGTACAGACTGCAGCATTTCTAATTCTTCTGTGGTTTTTTGTATTTTATAGAAATAGAGCAAGCTGGTATGATTTAGGGATTAGATCATTTAATCTTTTAAAAGGAGTTTTTCTATTTATATTTGGAATTATTGTAACATTTATAATACATATTACCTACAATGTAATTTTTCGTTCTATCATTCCGTGGGATACAGGTCAGACAAAGATCATGCAATTAATTGAGAATGAAAACATCTCAATTATAATGTTATTCATTGTGGCTGTAATAATAGCTCCATTTTGCGAAGAACTTTTTTTCAGAGGATTTTTATATCCAGCTTTTAAAAAGAAAATGAGAGTTCTCCCAGCTATGTTTTTAAGCTCAATTTTGTTTGCAGTTTTTCATTTTGAGCCAGCAGTTTTAATTCTCTTATTAGGCATGGGATTTGTCTTAGCCTTTATATATGAGAAGACTGGATCTTTAATTCCATCAATTCTTTTACACCTATTGTATAACTTAGCTGCGATTATAATTCTTTTTCAGATAAAATATTAGAAATTTCAAATTAATGTAATTTAGAGTAATGATGAAATATGATGGAGAAAATAAGTATAGAAGATGTTAAACATGTTGCAAAATTAGCTGAATTAGATCTCACAGAAGAGGAGATAAATAAATTTGTAGATCAGCTAAATATTGTATTAGAACATGCTGGAAAAATCAGTGAAATTGACACAAGTGGGGTTGAACCAACCTCTCATGCTATTGATTTTAAAAATGTTTTTAGAGACGATATTGTTAAAAAAAGTGTAAATAAAGAAGATGCTCTATCTAATTCGCAAAAAATAGTTCAGGACCTTTTTGAGCTTCCTCTTATGATTGAAGAATAGATATGGAGGGGGAAAAATAATAATGGGAAAAGAAAGATTATTTAAGTTAAGTGCGAAAAAGTTAACAGAACTTCTATCAAAAAGAGAAATATCAAATTTGGACATAGTAAATGATGTGGTTGAAAGAACTCAGGAGGTAGAGCCCATTGTTAAATCTTATATAACTACTAATATGCATGGTGCTATTGCTTCAGCAAAAAAGATAGATAAATTAATTTATAAATCAATTTCTAAAGGAAATAAGGTTGAACCTTTAATGGGAATACCAATAGCGATAAAAGACAACATCTCTACAAAAGGAATGCATACTACTTGTGGTTCAAAAATACTTGCAGGCTATAGGCCAATCTATAATGCTACTGTAATTAAGAATTTAAAAAATTCTAAAATAGTAATTATGGGTAAGACTAATATGGATGAATTTGCAATGGGTTCTTCAACTGAGAATTCAAGTTTTTGGTCAACGCACAACCCATGGAATTTAAGTAATGTTCCTGGGGGATCCAGTGGAGGGTCTGCAGCAGCTGTTGCAGTAGGAGAAGTCATTTTAGCATTAGGTTCAGATACTGGTGGTTCAGTAAGACAACCAGCTTCACTTTGTGGTGTAGTCGGATTAAAACCAACTTATGGATTGGTTTCAAGATATGGGCTTATTGCTTTTGCATCCTCTTTAGATCAAATTGGTCCAATTACTAGAAATGTTGAAGATTGCGCTTTACTGTTAAATGTAATTGCAGGTCATGACCCACTTGATTCAACCTCCGTTTTAAAGGAAAAAGAGGATTATACAGAATATCTAAAACAGAATATTAATGGATTAAAAATTGGATTAATAAAGGAATTAATGGGTAAGGGGATATCAAATTCAGTTAAAAATTCTGTTTATAAAGCAATGGATCTTTTTTCATCACTCGGTGCTTTTTGTGAGGAAGTTTCACTTCCAAGTTTGAAATTTGGATTAAGAGTTTGAAATTTGGATTAAGTGCTTATTATATTATTGCACCTGCTGAAGCCAGTTCTAATCTTGCTAGATACGATGGAATAAGATATGGACTAAGAGCTAAAAGAGTGAAAAGTTTCAGAAGTATGTATAGAAAAACCAGGTCTAAAGGTTTTGGAGATGAGGTTAAGAGAAGGATTATGTTAGGGACTTATGCCTTAAGCAGGGGATATTATGAAGCATATTATCTTCAAGCCCAAAAAGTAAGGACATTAATCATAAATGATTATAAAAGAGTATTTAGAAATTTTGATGTTTTAATTTCACCAACAACTCCAACAGTAGCATTTAAAATAGGGGAGAGATCTGAAGATCCTTTAACTATGTACCTATCTGATGCATGCACTATACATGTAAATTTAGCTGGAATACCTGCAATTTCAATACCGTGTGGGGTTGATAATGATTTACCCATTGGACTGCAAATAATGGCACCTCACTTTAAAGAGGGACTATTAATAAAAACAGCATATAATTTTGAAAAGAATTTCAGTTTTAGGTTAAAACCACTTTATAAAAAATATAAGGAATAGATATGGATTTTGAAATAAAAATTGGATTGGAAACCCATGTTGAATTACTCACTGATTCAAAAATGTTCTGTGGATGTAGTATAAAATTCGGTTCCCCACCAAATACTCAGACCTGTCCCATATGTCTTGGTCATCCAGGGACTCTTCCAGTTATAAATAAAAAAGCAATTAATTATACGATAAAAGTTGCTTTAGCATTGAATTGCAAGATTGCCAATTTTACTCAATTTCATCGTAAGAATTACTTCTACCCAGATTTACCTAAGGGATACCAGATATCACAATATGACCTACCAGTAGGTTTAAATGGTTATCTTGATATTGAATTAGATGGAAACAAAAAAAGGATAAGGATAAGTCGTGTTCATATTGAGGAGGATACAGCTAAATTAATACATTTTGGAAAGACTGGAAGAATAAGTGAAGCTATCGGAAGTGGACTAGATTTCAATAGAAGCGGAATTCCACTTTTAGAGATTGTTTCAGCTCCTGATATAGAAAATGTAGAACAAGCAAAAGCTTATGTAGTCCTTTTAAAAAGGATACTTGAGTACCTCGAGATAAGTGATTGCAATATGGAGGAGGGTAAATTTAGAATTGATACGAATATTTCAGTAAGAAAAAAGGAAGACATATATTCTAAAGCTAGAACCGAACTTAAAAATCTTAATTCATTTCGCTTTTTAGAAAAAGGACTAAGTTATGAAATAAAAAGGCAAAAAGAAATTCTCTCGAAAGGTCAAAAGCTATATATGGAAACTCGGCATTTTGACTCAGAAACAATGACTACTAAGTCAATGAGAGTAAAAGAGGTAGCAGAGGATTATAGATATTTTCCAGAACCAGATTTAGTTCCAATGATAATAGATAAAAAATGGGTTGAGGAGATAAAAAAGACCATTCCAGAACTTCCCTATAGAAGAGCGAAGAGAATTAAAGAGCAATATAATCTTCCAAATAATGATGTTCAAATTATAACCTCTATTAAAGAAATGGCTGACTTCTTCGAATTTTGTGTAAAAATCTATTCTTACCCAAAGAAAATTAGTAATTGGATAACTGGTGATATGTTATACTACCTTAATCAGGAACAAATTCAAATAGAGGAATGTAAAATAAAACCCAAAAATCTGGTTGAGATGCTAAGAATGATAGATAAAGGATTAATTAGTGGTAAAATTGCAATCTT
>JABUBL010000703.1_pt1 | contig 10519 bp, 16 predicted proteins | sample 7240371 | NCBI WGS metagenome assembly JABUBL01 (sample SAMN07256343, study PRJNA390944) | subsurface metagenome | isolation source: Methane hydrate marine sediment | place: Pacific Ocean: Eastern North Pacific, ODP site 1244 | collected 2002
TAGTGAGGATGGAGATTAACCCGGATGAGTTGGAGGAGCTTAGGAAATCTATCCAGGAGAGGGGTTTGATGCAGCCGATAGAGGTTACACCTCGAGGGGATAGGTTTTTAGTCGTGTTTGGCGATCGGCGGTACCTGGTGCATAAGATGCTAAAGAAAGAAGATATCATGTGCAGGGTAGAGGAAATGGAAGATGACCAGGTGGTGTTGGATCGTGCGATCGAAAACATTCAGAGGGTTAATCTGACGGCCTTTGAAGAAGGTCATCTGTATAAGGGGTTGTTAGAGAAGGCGGGATTGAGTATTGATGATATCTCGCGGAGGTCTGGGAAGTCTCCGGGTGTGATTCAGAGGCGGATGGATATTTTAAGGATGCCGGAGTCGTTTCAAAAGGCGCTCCATGCGGGGCAGATTAATATCACGGTTGCAGAGGAGCTTTGGAGCTGTCCGGATAATGCGAAACGTGAGTATTTCCTTGAGCTGGCTGTTGAGCATGGAATTACGAAAGATATTGCGCGGAGTTGGGTTAGTGACTTTAGGAAGGAGAGAAGAAGCGCGGATGAGGCCGGCGCAAGGGGCGGGGGCTCGGGTGCTCCTTTTGAAGATACGCCTATTTTTCGTGGCTGTGACATCTGTAAGCATCCGGTGGAATATAAGGACGTGAAGGAGTTAAGGGTTTGTCCAGTATGTCATGGAGCGATTATTGAGGTATTGAAAAAGGACAGTTAATAAGCCGGGGGGGTTCCGTTAGCGGGCTGTTTCCTGCTTTCAGTCCGCTTCCTTTTTCCCCCCTGGCTGAAAGGAGGTGAAAAGGATATGGAGGGACCTACTGTTGAGATGGAAGTTGAAAGGGTGATGAACCTGGTTAGGGGTTTTGGTTGGGAAAAGGCAAAAGAGGAGCTCGTGGGAGATGAGATCCACATTACTATAAAGAAAAAGTCTGCCGCGGCCGGTGTTGCGGGGCCTGGTGCTGGGCCTTCTTAATTCAGGATTTAAAAGCTCAAAATTGATTACCAGAAGGAAAGGCGCTCTGTGCTACTGCGCAGAGTGTCAGGCGTTCTGTGCAGAGTTCTTACTCTGCACAGTCAAGAAAGACCAAAGCGGACGGGCGTTTGCTGGCCGGCGTGATTTCAGCCTTGGGAAATCGTTGTCATGGTACTCCATGACTCGGCGGCCTCACCTGCCACCGGGGACCCACCCCTGCTTCTTAGTAGGGTGGGCGGGGGCAGGTAGCAAACGCCCGTCCGCTTTGGTATTTCTTGACTGGTGATCAATTTTGAGCTTTTAAATCCTGAAATTTTTTCCGCGGCCGGCTCTCAAAGGGTTTTTTGGGTTTTGGGAAAATTCGGATTAGGATCCCTTTTTGCTCTGGTGATGACGGAGGCCTCCGGAGGGAAAAAAATAGGGGGATGGCGCCAGGGATCTACCGGTAACTTTTGAGAGGTGGTTACCTGGGTATTGTTCGAGTAAACATTACCGCGCATTTATTGAAGAGGCGGGTCTGGAGGTCCCTCCAGGTGAAGTCAAGGCCTTGCTCTCCCCAAGCCTCGCAGGCTCCGGAAAAGCATTGGAGCTTGACAAGGGTATTATCCGGGTGGAAGCGCCAGCCGTTATCGAACATAGCATGTATTGCCTTTTCGGTGTGTGAGAAGTCGAGGACCACTTGACGCTCTCCCTCCGTGAGGGCGTACATATTTTGAATGGTTTCAACGCCCATTTGGGCGGTCATAAGTCCCTGGAGGTTGTGCTTGTTTTCGTCGCAGTAATTATGAAACGACTCGTTGATCATAGGTTCTGCAGAGTCAAATAAATCCAGGGGTGTTGCGTACTCCGTATCCCATGAGAGAAAGCCGATGGCTTGGCGTTGGGTATATCCGGCCTCGAGGAGTGTTTCGAGGGTGGTTGGATCTGTGGGCCAGGGGGCTTGAATTTCCATGTTGTTAAGGCCGTCGATCATGTCGATCGGGTGCCAGTCTTGCAAGAGTGGATATGCTACCTGGGTGGCCATGTTTGCGGCCAGGATGGTCTTGGTTTTGTCCTCGTGGGTGAGCTCGGGTCCTCCGGTCCAGAGTTGTTGTACTGCCTTAAAGACGTTTAGTGCTAGTTGCTCGTGTGTGGCCAGGCCTGCCCAGGGCATGTTGATCTTTACTTTTTTGCCGGTGGCTACTCTGTACATGCCAGCGGCTATGTCTTGGAGGAGTCCTACTATTGGGCCTAAGCAAAGTCCTACGCCGCAAATGTTGTCTGTTGTTTGAAGGGCCTCGATGATCTCTCCTTTAGATGGTCGAAGTGTGCGGAGCTTTGCTGCTCTTGCGACGCGGGCCTTTTTTGCGAATGGGTTTAGGCCAAGACCTTTATGGAGCTGGGGTTTGAGTTTGAGGGCCTTCAATGGTAGCCTGGAGAGTGTCATTCCTATGTTTGCAATTTCTGCAGCGGTGAGCGCCCAGCCTGCGGGTCCCAATAGAACCTTACCTAGTGCCTTGGGGAGCATGTGGGCTGTGAGCCTGGCTACCATTGAGAGTGTGCCCAGGGTGTCGTTGACGTCGTCAAGAAGTGTCATTGCTGTACCTACGTTATTCTGCCAGTTTGAGCTTGGTGATGACATCATTCTCATAAAGGATTCTTTCTTCTTGGCTTTGTATTTCTTGATTTCCTGCCACCGGTGAACGCTGAGATCTCCCGGGTCTTTTGAGGAGTACTGCGATAATTCTTTTTCTGATGGTGGCTGATCAAGACCTAGTTTTATTATGTCGGCAAAGCCTGGTATGTTGACGGTATAGCCGTATTTAGCGACGTAGGCGGCCTTGCGCTTCGTGAACTCCTCGCTTGTGAAGCGGTGTAGCTTCACGGGAAAGTTATATCTGCCCATTTTGGGGGTTTTGCTCCTTTCTGTCAGATCGTGAGGCCGAAATTTGGCCGTGGTTGGACGTTCTCGAGGGGGTCAAGGGTTTAGCATCGGCTATATGATGTAAATGGATATGCCAAGCATGCTGGCCGCGTCAAATAGATCCTCGTTGGGTACCTCTGATACCAAAACCATGGTCTCGATCTTGTTGACTTTGGGATCTCGCAACCATAAGGCTCGATAAGTTTGTAATTGGCCAATTACTCTTAGCCCTGGATCCGGGGCAACCTCTATAATCCATACCTCGTTTTCAAGCTCTGCAATGGCGTCCGCTCTTTTGGCCAGGTTAATCCTCCACATCCTCTTGAGAGGATCCTTTTTTTCCTCCTGGGTAAGATAGGGACCTCCTAAGAGGCAGTCATAGTATAGGTTTAAAAATCCGGATCCCCACTTTTCTAAAAACTTATACCAAATGGGTACGTCCTGGGTGAGCATGTGGGGAGGATCCCCGCGCCAGTCTAGGGCGTATGGTCGTCCAAGGTCGGTGGGCATCCCGGGCGCTCCTCTTTTAACCAGGTTAAATCGGTCTGGATCTTGGCAATCTTTATCTCGAGTCGGACTGCCCAGAGGAAAAGGGCGGCTACGATCGGGAGTGATTGATAGAGATAATCTAACATGGGATATCCCTTTTAAAAAGAGTGTTGACGATCGTCAGATAAATTCAATAACTTCATAGCTGACTGTAACAGTGCCTGGGGCCACAATATGGTAAGCTCTAACAGTAGTCGAATCGTAAAGGTGAATATTTACAAGACCTGCAGGAAAGTCGAATGTGGTGGTTGAAGCGCCCAAATGACTAACGAAGGTTTTATCGGTATCGACTTCGGTGATGGTAGCGTCATGATGGAGTTCACTGGTAAGAACAATAGTGCCTCTCTGAATAGATTTGATGCCTGCTGTGCATTCAATAATGCAGAGATTAACAGTAACGTCGACTCCGATGGTATTACGAATAGCGCGAATGTGAGTTGAGTCGAGGAAGTCTATTCTGGCAAGGGCGTGTTGTGCCTGAGAGGCGGGGGGTGAGCAGCCAGCCCAAATAAGGAATGTATTATCAAGATCGACTTCATTAATAAGAATCTGGGTGGAGAGGTCGGGTGTTGGGATATTTATTAAAATGTGCTGGATTGCCTTGATTACGATTTCCGGGCACTTGGGAACGTAGACAAGTTTGTCGGCGGGCTGGTCGTATGCAAGGACTTTATCCGCGGCTTTCTCGGTGTCGTCTATTGGAACGGCCTTAATTAGCTGGGCGTCGTGTGTGATGTCCTGGGATTTAAGTCCGCGTAGTTCTAAAAAGTTGGGCATGGATGGAGCTCCACTGTTTTATAGGGCCTGGGTACATTCAAATTGACTGAGTCGCAAGGTTAGGTTGTTGGCGCCGTCTGTGTTTTTCACGTAGGCACAAATCCAGTGTTCTGCGTCTGCAGAACCTGAGGGCAGGCCGGATGTGATCTCGTCAATTTTGACGCCGGCAATGTAAAACTCGGCTTTGGATCCGGGTGTAAATATTGCCTCTAGCTTTCTGGTTTGTAGATATGCGGCGCCGCCCCAGTCTTCGAGTGTGACGGTAGTTGGTGAAGATCCGTTGTGGACGGAGCCTTTAAGAAGGCCGTCAACAACACAAAAGCCGATGTGACGGAGGGTGTAACTTTTACCTGTGCCGATGAAATTGATGCCGGTGCTATTGTGTGTTGAGTAGAACTGGGGCATGACCCTGAACTTGCGGGCCTTGTTCCAGGTACCTACGGGGATTTGGATAGTGTGATCTTTCCGGAGGTATGCAAGGGCGCCATTGTCGGTGCCGGTGTTGAGCTCGAGCATGGCTTCGGTTAGGGTAACGGTGGCAGAGAGGGAGTGGGAGTCGTAAAAGCCGTCAAGGCTCTCAAAGTTGGTGTATAAAAATATGTGGGGGTCGTCGTATCTGGTGGCGATGCCGCCGGTTGGTTCAGCGATACCGATAAACTTTTCGCCGTTCCACTGGATGATTTGGCCTGCAGAGATATCGTCTGGTAAGATGAGGGGATCTGAGCCACCTGGTAGGTGATTGATTATGTGCTCGAGGGGTGGAGCTGCTTCCTCGATCATGGTCGCGATTTTCGCCCTGGGTACGGGAAAGCCGATAAAGAGGTTACCCATTGGGTTAGCCTCCTTCCCGGAACCATCCCATTAGCTTTGACCTGGTGGGTGTTGCTCCATTATATGTGACGCAAGTGGCCTTGACCTTGAGCGTGAAAAAATCCAGGGAGTAGAAGCTGTCCTCGAAAAGCTCTATCTTGTCGCCGTATGGTTTAACGAGGTCTCGGGTAAGCTGGTAGTCGACCGTCCCATCGTAAGTAAAGATGTCAATCCTGGTGACTTGCTGAGAGAAGGTGAACTCGTGGACCTCGGCCGCTCCTCCAAATTGATGCTCAAGTCGCTCATAGTCGTCAAAGGCGCCGCCGCGTTGAACAACGGCTAAAGAGCCGTCCGCTGTGCATTTGACCGTGACAGGGCCGTAAGGTCCCTGGCCGGTCATCCTGGCCAGGACGCGTCCGATAATGTTGGTGATAAACATCCAGGGGACGTATTTTGGTTCGGCGTCTAGGTCTACCTCCCAAAGGTTCTCGCTCTTGATAGCCTGGTAAATTTCCTTGGGAGTGACCCCTTTTACCTCGGGGGGATCTGACATGGGTAATTACTCCCTATGAAATTATTTCGTACTCGTACGCGCCGCGTAGCATGGTGAGGGTTGCGGCGCATTTAAGCGCTACCTTGAAGGCTTCCCCTGCGGGGAGATCCAGGTCAACGGGAACAGGAGATAATTTCCTACCATGGGCAGGCAAGGCGACTGCGGTCGCGCGCTCAAGGGGAAACATCTTTTCAGGTATGTCGAAAACCTTTGCTCGCTCGTGGTATCCCTGTACTTCGTTGTCATCAGTAGGCGCCCACCTTTCCATCTCTATATGGCAGGCAATAAGGCGCTTTTTTTCTGCCTCTGTGGATTTCAAACCATCATCGTAGGTGATGGTATTGGCCACCCCGGTGATCCTGAACAGTTGAAAGTATCTCATGATGTGAACTCCTTAGCTGTTAGATAAGGGTTATTTGCTGTTTTACTCTAACCTCCTCACCTTATTGATCAGGGTTATTTCCTGTTCGGAGGGTTCTATAATTGGATAAGTGGTGACGCCTCCTGCAGTGGTTAGATAAATATTAAGCTCATCACCCGGGAGAAAGGTGAGGGGAACAGGGAACATGAGGGGGGGGTTGTTGTCGTATGCAGAGAAATTTCCAATAAGTGTAAAGCCCTCTGCAGTCTGGTCGATGCCGCTGTCAACCTTTATTGATGGGTGCATAAACAGGATACCGTTGCGGTCCTCGTCAAATAGCACCTCGCGCTCTTTGACGAACTTGATAAACTTGGTGTAGATGTAGGCTGCGCCGTCGTTCTCGCCCGGGCATCTTGGGGATCCACAAATTCCGTGGATGTCGATTTCGTACTTGGCGGGTACCACCTTACCAAAAGGGAAGTCCGGGAACTCTGCAGGGGAAACGGGGGTGTCGTAAAGGTCATCCCCTGGTGCTACGATGTTGCCGGCGCAAGTGCCATAATTGAGGAACATGTATTCCTTGGATCTGGATCCGTTTTCCTGCTCTGCAGAGATGTCCTCCGGGTCATAGATCTCGTAAATGATCATAGTGATGGAGTCGGACCTTTTCATCCCCTCGATGGTAAAGGTCTGTCCCTCGGCAACGGGAAAGCCCTTGAAGATTCCTCTTTCGCCCAGGTAAGCCAAAAGGGTGGGGTTATGATGAAATCCGCTCCACATAAGGGCCTGGACTTCATCGTAAACGTCACCGGTGGGAGCCTCCTTCATGCCTAAAAGGAGATCTCGGTTTACGTTTGAGCTATCCCTGAGTGGTGCGTGATGGTCGACAGCAACTCCGGATCCATCATCAAGCCTGATTGTGTGTGAATGTTGGGCGTGGCCTCTCCGGAACTCCTGGTGGGATCCGAAAGGTCCTTTAATGCGGAAATAACCTACAGTGGATTTTTCAATCCTGGCCGTGATGTAGGAAGCGGTCGCGCCGCGAATCAGGATATCCTTAATGAGAAAGGCTTCGCCGCTGTCGGCCTTGAGCTGGACGTCATCGGTGCCCAGCACGGTCTTGAGTGCGAAAGGCTGTTTTAAGGCCATAATAAACCTCCTATACTAGATGGGTTATGTATATTGTGGGTGCCAAATTTGGCTTTCTGTATGTTGTGGGGTCCGGGGTGGATCCAGCTGATCATGCAGCCGCTGCGGCCACCTCATGCCACAACATACAGGGTGTTTTTGTTAGCCTACCTTCTCGGCAATCAGGGCGTCGACTATTCTCTTGACGCGGTCGAGGTTTCGAGGATCCCGCTTGGGGAACCTGGGGCCTAAGTCTACCCTTGAAATTGCCTCGTGAAAGGGCTTAAAGCCGTCCTCATAGTCCGGACCTGCTATATAGACGCCCTCGGCGAATCGGCCGGGTCCTTTTTTCAGGGCCTTCTCCCGCCATTTCCTCGTTCCGGCCTTCTCAACGCCCTTGGCGAAAAGACCTTTAGCGTGTGCGGCGTCCACACCGGCCTTATAGTTTGAGACGCCTGCCAGAGTCTCGTCGGCCCAGTCCCTCCTCGGGTTCTGGATGCCTAGCTTATAGTCCTCTGTCCTTCCCGGAGTGACCCGGGTCCACTTGTCTCTGATGTCGGATAAGGCTTTGATTTCGGCCATTTTGATGCCTCCGTCTGAAGGTTGAATTTTGCCAGGCAGGTAGCCTGGCCAAAATTTGTTAGTGTGTCGAATTTACCACAGTTGACAAAGGGTGTCAACAAAAAATATAAGGGGGTTCAACCTATAAAAAAAGGGAGGGCTGTGAGATGAAGAATTCAAGAAAGCAGGCAATACCGATACTGGCTACCCTGAACGCTCTTAACAAGAAACATGGGAAGCTATACTGTTATCCATCACAAATAAAGATCATGGCCTTGATGTCGATATATCAAGATACAAATATCGCAATAGCCACGTTGAACCGGTGGCTCCGGGACGTTGACGAGAAAGGCTATATAAAACGGACGCGCCGGATCCGGAAGGATAAAAGGCGGGGCATAATGTTTAAGTCCACGCTGTATAAGATCACGCTGGTGGGCTACCACGCGCTAAAGATGACGGGTGTTAGTGTGTGGAGGGAGATCAAGGCGCTTACGATCCAAGGGATCAGGACCGGTGAGCGTGCCTTAGGGAAATTAAAAGGGCCGGTGGCCATGAGAAAGGTAGTAGCTGCAATGGGTATGTTCGGGGGGAATAACAAGACCTGCCTTTTAGAAAAGGAATAGCCGTTTATCATTTTGTGATAAACGGCCGTTTCATGCGGGTTTCCGGGGGTTTTGTTAGAGGTCTTTGAGGGCGTGAATACCTCTGTCTATCTCAAGAAGTCTCTCGTTGAGGACGTCCCGGATATCAATAAAGACCTCAAGGAGATTAACAACTGTAAGCATACTCAAGGCACCGTCACTTGGAACGGCTTTACCTTCTTCAAGGTATGAGTTCATAATTTGGGCTTTAGTCCTCATGGATCTTTCCTCCTGAATTTAAGTCTTGTAGATTTAATGCGGTCGACCTTGAGGCTTAGGATGGTGTTAGTTACCTTTTCTGTGATCTCAAAAAGGACCATCATCATATCTATCTCAAGGCTCTGGCCTTTCCTGGACCTGGCCTCCTGACAAATCATTTCAAAGATTTGCTCTATCATGTCTCCTTTTCACCTCCTCTTGATATGCTTTTTGGCTGTTCCATGCTAACTCCTCGGGATCATCCGGGAGCCACACCATAAAGTCCGGATTGAGGTCCTCGAATATCTCCATAAGCTTGGCGTCTAGTTCCGTTAAAACACTGAACATTTTTCGTGTGAGGTCTTTACCTGGACGGGTCCTGGCTTCCTCCATAAAAGCTTGAACGATCTTATCTATCATGATTATTCCTCCTCTGCGGGTCTAAACTCGTGGACCTCATTCATGAGGCGCCTTACGATGTCATGTGTTGGGGCCTGCCAGTTAAAGTAGTGGGCGCGGGCTACCATATTAAGTAAGTCCTCAAGATCGAGCTGGATTTCTCGGTCCCGGGGGGAGTGCTCGTTAATAATAACACCTGGGACGTGCATTTGTTTCATGTGATTAACCTCCTTATACCTCGCGAAGCTCGGCGTTGATCCGGGACGCCTCCATGTAGGCTTCCCGGTAAAGTTGGGCGGTTATGGCCAGGTCCATCATTATTTGGCCGTCCGGATCTTTCTTCTCGCGCTCATGCGAGAGCTCGAGGTAGGTTTCCTGCCTGAATCGAACAAGGGGTGCTTGTAACTTGGGATCGTGATGGATTAACTGTGCATAAAGTAGGGCCTCTCGGGTGCTCGTAAGGATTGGCCAGCCGATTAAATTTAGTGGCCAGCTGGCCAGGTCCTTTGGGTGATCTGTCATTTCTTTTTCCTCCTTAGTTTTTGTATGGCGCGGTTGGTTTTGTGATAGTCAAGCTCTTGCTGGAATATTTTGACTGAGGTGTTAATACAGTCAATAAAGAATTCCTTGATAGTGATACCCTGGAGGTCGCAAGATGCTTTAAATCGTTTCCATTGCTCATCATCAACACCTTTTAAATAATAATTCGCCATACCTGTCATGACCTCCTTTCCTGGTTTAAATGGTTTAGATCATAAATATCATACCTATCATGTCAATGTCAAGAGTTTTTTTCCTGGATCTACAAAAAGTTATAGCCGGCCATGGCGACTGAGTGGCTAGCGGATCTTATTCTAAGCTATATTATCGCTCGCAGGCACGGCCGGACTGGGTTCGCTGGCCGTGGCACGAGGTTTGCAATTTGCCCCTAAGGGAAGTCTTGAACATGGCTTCTTCCGGTAAGTCTATAAAGTAGTTAGGATATTTCTGTCTGGTAAGTTAGGGAAAATGTTGCCGGACGTTCACAGAAATATCCTTCCTTTGAATCTTAGACTTATAAGAATCTACTTCAGAGTATTATTGTTTATCATTTATGATAAACGGAGTGTTTAGTGGGGTGTTGGGAGGTGTGGGGTGGTTTTGATCAGTGGAATGAGGGTCTTGAGCGCTCAAAATGACGGTGATGGGGCCCCGTTTTTTTGGGGAGCATCACGGTCATTATGAGGGCGTTCCTTATAGATGCTTCCTGGAGGGGTGGTCTTGAGCCTGCAGAGTGACTATGATTGGCCCTGTTTTTGAAGGGGTGAATCATTGTCACGCTGCGGGCGTTCCTTATTGGGTCTTCCTGGAGGGTTGGTCTTGAGCTCCCATGATGATGATGATCCTCCGTGGATTTTTGCGGGAGGATCATGGTCATGATGGGGGCGTTCCTTATTGGGTCTTCCTGGAAGGTTGGTCTTGAGCCTGCAGAGTGACGATGATCTTCCCTCGGTGTTTGAGGGAAAATCATGGTCATTGTGCGGGCGCTCCTTTACCGGTTGACCTGGTCGAGCCTGGATGAGTCTAACCAGGGAATGGAAGACCGGAAATCGAGCCGCCAGAGTGAGGGAATACGAAGTAATTCACCCCGAGGAGTGGAGCGTTAAGCCCATG
>JABUBL010000704.1_pt1 | contig 10519 bp, 7 predicted proteins | sample 7240371 | NCBI WGS metagenome assembly JABUBL01 (sample SAMN07256343, study PRJNA390944) | subsurface metagenome | isolation source: Methane hydrate marine sediment | place: Pacific Ocean: Eastern North Pacific, ODP site 1244 | collected 2002
AGCGCGGTGGTATTAGAAGAAGAGAATTTAGAAAACCAGATTATAGAATTGAGCAAAAAAATAGATATAAAAGATAATATAAAACTCTTGGGAAGATGTTCACTCTGCAATTCCCTCTTGATTCAAGTAGAAAAAGAGAGTGTTAAAGGGAAAGTACCGCAATATGTTTTCGAAACACAGGAAAAATTCTTCGAGTGCTCAAAATGCAAAAAAATTTACTGGCAGGGAACACATTACGAGAACATAAAAAAAAAAATAGATGGTATATTTACAACATTGTTACTTATTTCGTTACTGTTCTACGGCTGCTCAAAAAAAGCCTTATATAAAACGAATGAGCGAAGCGTTCCCGTTGTAAGGGTTCTGATTGCAGAAGAGTTGACATCGATAACCTTCCACTCCTCAAAGCCTATTATTGTTACGGGCGTGAAAGACCATTTTATAATACAACCATTTGATACCTTCAGTATTACAAAAAATGATAATTTTTGCTTTCCGTTATTGCTTGATAATAGTGTTAATTCTCCCATCTTTGTAAACGGTATTGGATATATCGGGAAGATAAAGGTTTACCTTGATTCAGACCTTAAACTTATTAATTTTGTAGATATGGAAACCTATATAAAAGGTGTTGTGCCTCATGAAATTGGAACAAGGACCTCAGCTGAACTTGAGGCAGTCAAGGCACAGGCAGTCGCGGCAAGGACATATGCTCTTAAGCATCTTAACTTATATACAAGACCACTTTATGATCTTGTATCAACTGTCTATGACCAGATATATAAGGGAATTCAACACAGATACGCTGTTTCAGACAGCGCAGTCAAAGAAACATACGGAAAAATAATAACATATAAAGGCATGCCCGTAGAAGCAAAGTATTCATCAACCTGCGGGGGCAGGACATCCGATGCGCGTGATAACTGGGGTCAAGAAACCATATCTTATCTAAGAAGTATCAGAGATGGACCAAACGTATCATTAAGTAAAGACAACACATTCTGCAGTATTTCACCGCTCTTTACATGGAAAAGAAAATATCTAAAAGAGGAATTTTACAAAATGTTAAAAAGAAATCTGTCCGGTGAGCATTGTGATTCGGTTAATAAAGAGATTTGTAATATCACAATGTTACGCATAGAGAGAAATCCTCGCTCTAAAAGGGTGACAAAATTAACAGTAGAAACTGAAACAGGGGAATTTATCTTTTACGGACTTGATATTCGTAAAGCATTAAAAGATGGTGATAAAATCCTCTGGAGCAACTATTTTTACATAGAGACAAATAAGGATACTACCATTATACAAGGCAAAGGTGCAGGACATGGCTGTGGTATGTGCCAATGGGGTGCAATAGGAATGGCAAGAAAGGGTTTCCATTACGATGAAATATTAAAACATTATTACAGAGGTACGAGTGTCAAAAAAATATACTGAAACCTTTTATATGCGTAAGAATATAAAACAGTTTTTACTTTTTACCTTTTACTTTTTACTTTTCTCTATATTGTTTACCCTCCAGTGCGGTCCCAAGAGAGTCACCATCGAAAAAGAAAAAGATGTTCTTATTATAGGGAAAATTAATTTAATTGGAACAAAATCCATTAAAGAGCATCAATTAAAGGGGGCAATGAGAATAATTAAAGAGGGGGAACCTTACAATGAGTACAAAATAAAGGTTGGTCTCGAAAACATGATTTCTTTCTATAAAAATAAAGGATTTTTTCATGCTAAGGTAATTTCACAGAAAGGAAAATTTTATCCGGAGAAAAATCTTATAGATCTTTTTTTCACAATCGACGAAGGTGAAAGGGCTATTATTCAATCTATTACTTTCAAAGGAAATAAAACAATAGATGATGAAAAACTCTTGAATACAATTATCTGTCATAGGAGTGATCCCTACGATTACTTAAAAATCTTTACATCCAAGTATAATATAACCTTCCTATATGCAAAAAAGGGATATATTTATGCTGATGTAACAGCATCCCCGGAGGATAGTTTCCTTTTGAATAACAAACTAACATTCTATATCGATGAAGGAAAGAGAGTCTTTGTGAAAGATGTTAAGATTGAGGGAAACAAAACTGTGCGAAGAAGGATAATAGAAAGGGAAATCTTATTAAAACCCGGGAATGTTTATTCACCGCAAAAGGTCTATATTTCTCAGCAAAAGATATATGCAACAGGTCTTTTTGATGATGTTAAATCCGAAATTGAGGGTATTCAAGAAAAGAGAGAAAATGTTGTGGTTATCTTTAAGGTATTAGAAGGAAAGGCAAAATGGATCGCCTTTGGTTCAGCATTTCAGACACCAAATAGAATCACAATGAATATAGGATGGGGGCATGAAAATCTCTTAGATAACAATCAGTCATTAAGTCTAAATTACTCGTACGCTTTTAATCTTAAGAAAGAGGAATGGGGAAATTTATATATAGATTATACCGAACCATATCTTCTTAGTACTTCAATAAGATTTAGCATCCATTTATTCAACGAGAGGGAGGTAACTTCCAGGATGGTTAATGGAGATAGCTCCACCTATTTCGGTAACATCTACGGAATGAACAGCAGAGTTGGCTATTCTATTAATCCATCTACGGATATCATAAGCGAGTTAAAGTTCAAGAAGGCTTTCATAAATGTAATCGGTGATTACAAGCCAGCTAAAAATATAGTAACAAACGCTATCCTTTTTGCTTTTTCAAGGGACACAAGGGATAATATCTTTAATCCCGCAAAAGGACTGCTTACATTAACATCAGTAGAGTTTGCCGGTGCCGCACTAAAAGGAGACAACCACTTTGTAAGGTATATTCATGATATTAGTCTGTATAGAAGAATTACAAGACGCTCAGTACTAGCAACAAAATTAAAGATTGGATATACTGTGCCGTTAAAAGGCTACACTGGTGATTCGATTTCGGTGGATGAAAGGTTTCAACTCGGTGGACCGAGTTCACTAAGGGGTTATACTGAGAGCTCAATTGGTTCTATTGATATAAGGGGGAAACGTAGTGGCGTATACCTTATAAATGGTGGAGAGGAAATCAGATTCCCATTATATAAGCAGTTTGGAGGGTCAGTATTCTTTGATTGGGGTGGATTGTGGCTGAATAAAGATGATATTAAAATAAAAGGCATAAAGGTTGGGATAGGTTTTGGGATTCGGTATAACACAGTCATTGGCCCTCTAAGGTTTGATTATGGCTACAGGCTAACTGATAGAACAAAAAAATATAAAGGTAATGTATATTTTGCTATAGGTAACGCATTCTAAAATGAGAAAAAGAAAGATTCTCTGGCCAATTTTTTCCTTTATCATCTTTTTATCAATAATACTTACCATAGTCTCTTTTCTCGCTACAAAAAGCACTTTTGTTAAGCAACAGGTCGAGCAGATCTTCAAGAATGTTTTTGAATCAAATTTCAATGTGAAGGTAGAGATTGGTGCAACTGAGGGCAATATTCTTACTGGATATACATTTAATGATATAACCCTTTATACCGAGGATTCTCTTAAGATTGGCACTTCTCAATCCATCTCTATTGAATTTAACTTTTTTGCCCTGCTTAAAAGACAGAAAGTAATAGAGAGAATTTTAATTAAAGACCCATCGTTCGATTTTACAAAAATAAGTCCCCAAATGCTAATAAAAAAAGGGGAAGAGACGGTGGAGGAGGAGAAGAAAAATGAGGAGGAGAAGCCACAAGGAATAGCATTTAAGAATGTATCTATTATCAGGGCCGAACTTGCTCTACAACATAATAACAGAATCTACACTGTGAAAGATCTCAATATGGATGGGAATATATATCTTTCATCATCCAAAAACAGAATAATCCTTGAGAAATGTAATGCAAGATTTCCTCCCATTACAGATATAAAATCTATCTCAGGAATCATAATCTTCAAAAATGACTTTATTTCTCTTCTAAACTGCTCCTTGAAAACCAGTAATTCTTTGCTCTTCGTCAACGGTAATCTCTTTGATGAAAGTGAAGGATTATCAATAGATATTAAGACACTATCCCTTGAAGAGATATCAAAACTTTTTGTAAGAGAGGAAAAGTGTATTAGAGGCACACTAAAAGGCAAATTAGACCTCAAGGGAAAAAGGGAAAATATTGAAGCAGATGGTTCGTTCTCAGTTTCAAATATTACCTATAAAGAGGACTCCCTTGGAGGGATTTTGTGCAACCTTACTTTAATGAAAGAACATTTAGACATTAAAAAAATCCTTTGGAAACCTCCTCATGGTGAGGTATTTATAAATGGATATTACAATCTGATAGATAAAAATTTCGATTTTGAAACAAAGATACATGAACTTGTTCTTGATAATATCATCAAAAAATTTACCGGGAAAAACTGGAATGGAAAACTCACAGGAGAAATTATTGCAGAAGGGAGTAATATAGGTGATCCCGTTAAAAGAGAGATAGAGATCAAAGCACACCTTGCAAAAAGTTTTATAAAAAACCTCGATATAGATTCACTCGATGCAGATGTATCGTATAATAATAAAATAATCAATCTTAGGAAGATGAGCTTCTATTTGCAAGGGACATCAATAAATGTTGAAGGTTTATGGGGTAAAGAAAAGAAATTCTATGTGAAATCGAACAATTTCTACATTTCACCTCTTCTTGAACTCTTCGGAATAAACGATGTAGGGGGTTATCTCAGCATGAAAGGCACTTATGAAGAACGAGAAGGTAAAAGGATAGTCCAGGCAAAGATAGACTATGACGAACCTTGCTTTAAGAATATGAAAGGTAAAAACCTAAGAGCTATAGTTAACTTTAATATCCAAGGTGAGAATTCCCACCTCGTGATAAAAGATATCGATTTTCTCAATACCCATCTGGATAGTTTAAGAATTTCAATAATCTCTGATACAACTATCAAAAGTTTCTCCTTCTTATCACAGGGAAAAGAAATATATCTTTATTCTAAGGTCAATATAACAAAGGAAAATGGGAATCTCTTTTTTATGGTAGATACATTAAACCTGAAGTTCAATAATGCAGAGATAAAAAATAAAGAGAGATTGGAAATCGAAATAGTAAAGGATGGAATGAGGCTGAAAGATGGCATCCTGTTTCTAACGAATAATCCGATAGTAATCGATCTTGCGATGAATAAGGGATTAGATTACAAGATCAAAATGAAAGGTGATAGTCTCGATCTCAGAGCAATCTCAGGTCTTCTAAAATTTGATAAAGATTTAGGTGGTACATTTGGTTTTGAAATCACAGGTCAGGGTTCACTTCGAAATCCAAGATTAAGACTGAATATTAACTCACGAAACTTCTTTCTCGAAGAAATGCGTGCAGATGAAATATCTGGTACCTTTGAGTATTTTAACGATGAGATTCAAATTGCATCATTAAAGATTTTGAAAGGTGATGAAATATCAGAAGCAAAAGGCATTATCCCCTTAACCATATTCAGAAAGAAAAAAGATAGGACTCGAAGAATTGAATTTACTATTACAGCAAACGATCTCGGCGATTGGATCTTTTATCCTTTTAACAGATACTGTCATTACGAAGGCGGAAAAGTTTACGGGACAATAAGAGGAAAGGGAACAGTCGGTAAGATCGATATGAAAGGAGATCTGAGGATTTATTCAACAAACGTCTATATTCCTTTCCTCGGAATAAGGATGAAAAACACTGATGGGTATCTTCAACTCACAAAGGAAGCGATCGAGATAAAGAACATACGAGGTACTGTTGAAGATGGATATTTGGATTTAAAGGGAAGATTTAACCTCCATGGCATTAAACCGGAATCTATTGACTTACTAATATCTGGTGAACACATACCAATTACAGGTTTCAAGGATCTCTACCTCACAGTAAATCCTCAGATAGAACTAAAAGGACCCTTCTCCAGACTCCTCCTTTTAGGATCATTAGATATCGAACAAGGTGACATAACAATTCCATTCAGAAGGAAACGGGAAGAAGGCATCCGAGGCGGTGACTTTTCTTACGATTTGGAAATATTAGCAGAAGAAGGGAATATCTGGTTAAAAAACGAAGATGTTGATGTGGAACTCGAAGGTAAGATATTCGCAAAAGGTACAGGAAATGTACCTCAGCTCTCCGGTTTCTTTGAAACAAAAAGGGGATTCATATACTACCTTGACCATACATTTACTATTGAAAAAGGTGTTTTTAAATTCACAAATTCTCCAGAGTTAAACCCTGAAATTGACCTTCGTGCAGAAACAAAGGTGCATTACAAATATTCTCCTAATAGGGGTTCAAGAGCACGGGATACAACAGCAATTGTTTATCTGAATGTTGGTGGAACAATGCAGCGACCGGAATTCAGCCTAACTTCCTCTAACCCTTCATTTACAGAAGAGAATATCATTCTTCTCTTAAGCCTGAATATCACATCACTGGAGGACATAACATCCCTTGCAAATGTTAGCAGCCTTTCAGATAAAGCAGCGTGTTACTGGATAAGACAGACACTGCTCCGTGAATTTCAAACCACACTTGGTATTGATGCTATCGACTTAGAAACCAAGCTCTTCGGAGCCCAAAAAACTGCAAAACTAACTGTCGGGAAATATATTTCAAAGGATCTCTATTTGGGAGTTACTCATGACATATTTGCAACTTCAAAGGATGAGTTCGAAATTGAATACAGGGTATGGAAAGGAAGTTATATCATTGGGGAAAGAAAAGAGGATGGAAGATATAATCTCGGTGTAAAATTCAAATTTAAATATTAGTAACACAACCAAGAAAGAAGTATGTTTGATTAATAAGATTAAAAAGGAAGGTACCATGTCAATACTGCCAGATGAAGTAAAGGAAGATGTGAGAAAGAAACTTGAGAAAAGCCTTAAAAATCCAGTTAAGCTCACCTATTTTACAATGGAATTAGAATGTCAATTCTGTCAGCAAACACATCAACTTCTCGAGGAGATCGCATCTCTCTCAGATAAGATTTCGCTTAAGATTTTCAAATTTGATATTGATAAGAAAGAGAAAGATGCATATAAGATAGATAAAATACCTGCAATTATCGTCATGAATGAAAAGGATTACGGCATTCGTTTTTATGGGTTACCAGCTGGATATGAATTTGCTTCTTTCATTCAGGACATTATTATGGTCTCAACGGGAGAAACAGGGTTAACTGAAAAAAGCATAGAGAGAATTAAAACACTTTCTAAGCCTGTACATATTCAGGTCTTTGTTACAAATACCTGACCCTACTGTCCTGTTGCTGTGCAGTTTGCACACAAACTTGCATTCATCAGTGATAAAATAAGTGCTGATGCTATAGATGCAACCGAATTTATCCCGCTCTCACAAAAATACAATGTATCTGGTGTACCAAAGGTTGTTATCAATGAAAAGATTACATTTGAAGGTGCATTGCCTGAAGAGTCTTTTATAGAAGAGGTGATGGCTGCTGATAAATTGTGAAGGTTATTTCTATGTCAAATGTTTACCCCGTGAAATACGGAACTATTTCACTCGGGTGCTAACATAATCCTGACTCAGTTACGGGCTAAATTCTCTGGAAATAATCGGTGAGGATTTTTCTATGGTCAAATGCAATATCATCGGGTAGTGTATCCTCTGTGAACAAACCTATCTCCTTAGCATCATCCTGCGCTTTTGGCTCACCAACACCAACTGCTGTAAAAACCACAGATACTGTGTGACCACGAGGATCTCTTGCGGGGTCTGAATAGACATGAAACTGTTTTAGATTTTCAAGACTAAGGTTCGTTTCCTCTTTCATCTCCCTTCTTACAGCATCCTCTACCGTTTCACATTCATCAACAAAACCACCAGGGATTGCCCATCCAAAAGGAGGATTTTCCCTCTTGATGAGCACAACCTTATTGTCTATTCTAATTATGCAATCAACCGTTAAACGGATCATAGGGGGATCATAGGGGTCAGGTCTTCACTTTTGACATAACTTTTCAGTCAACGCTTCTTCTGTTTTCTCTTTCATACCTAAAACCTTTTTATCATACTTAATTCTTTTTTCAAATCTCCTAAACGCTTGTGAAACAGCAGTATAATCAATATCGAACAATCCTCCAATCTCTTTCAATGGTAAACCAGTGAATCTCTTAAGCAAATACAGTGTTAATTGACGGTATACATTCCCTCTTCTTTTTCTAAAGATTTCTTTCTTCTCTACTTTGAATACTTCTACTATTTTGCTAATTATATCTTCTGCTTTATACGACTCTTCAAATTTTGTTTCTTGAATCTCCCTATTTTTGCCAAAAGATTTTATTCTTTTTTCTATACCCTTTATAAAACTATCGCTCCCAAGAGCAATTCCTTTATATGCATTCTCTAAAGGATTTTTCATGTTCATATTTCCAAGAACGTAAACCTTATATTTTCTCTGTGCGCTACTTAAATCACTATCGAATCTATTTAAAATAAATGATTTATCAAGCCTCTCTATAATTGGTTTTCTTTCACCAATGTAGTCTAAGTAACTACTCCATTTATAATCTTCAGGATTCTTAACTATCCCTGCCTTGTGTGGATTTACATGAACATATACTGTTACTACTAAAGCATAATTATCTTCATCAACAAGGATTGACTTGTACCTACCTTGAAATACAACACCTACAATATCATGCTTTGCTTTGAACCAATTGGCATAAGAGGTGTTAAGGTTGTGCATCCCTTCCGAAATATTGGGAAGTGGTGTTTTTATAACAAGGTGATAATGATTATCCATAAGGCAATAGGCATAGCAGACAAATGAGAATTTTATAAATGTCTCATTCATCTTATCTAAAAATACATTTCTGTCTCTGTCAGAGTAAAATATGTTCTCTTTCCTATTACCTCTTGCAGTTATGTGATAAACTGCATTCTCAAATGATAATCTTAATGGTCTTGCCATAATTTTATGTCAAAAGTGAAGACCTGACCCCTTTAAAATCGCAGTTTTAGAGCTGCATAGATTGAGTTTTCGGTTTCCTTGCTATCATCTGGGTTATCTACTGGTTGCGTCTCTTTGTTAACATATGCAACTTCTATCTTGAATGGCTGGAGGGGAAATTGTATCCCTGCACCGAGTGTAATACTTCTACTTTTTGATTCATCATTCTCTCTATCAGTATCAGGGTCTTCTTTAGCGATTATATAACCTGCCCGCAAAGTAATAATTGTAAGAGGTACTTCACCTCCAAACCGCACATCCCACTTGCTTGAATTGGTACTTTCTCCATTATCCAAATTATCAGTGGATGTTTTATTATAAAGGTTATACTGTATCCCAGGTGTTAGAAACGGTGTTGCATAGCTGACTCCTATACCAAAATTTGTGACTGAAAAAGAAACATCGTATTCAAGAATGCTTATACTATTGTAAACCCTATGCGTCCTTTTGTAATTAAAACTTGCTCCTACTTTCAACGGAAATAGTATAGAAGAAAAGAGCAAACGTGTATCAAAATCAAGATCGGTTACTCTCATCTTGTCCATATCCCAATCGAGTTTACCATTTAGATAATTGATTCTTGTTCCACTTTTCAGCAGTCCTGGAACTCTAACAATACTCTGAAAACCTCCTGAAAATGCATTCCCATTGCCTGAGCTTTCATAATTGGAACCTCTTGCTCTTACTTCTGGAATTGTAATTCCTCCACTTATCCCTATATTTAGCATTGGAGACAATCGTGTTGCCAATCCTCCTTTAATATCAACTAACGTCTCGTAATATTTGGTATCATATGGACTCCATGTCAATGTAAGTTTAGAATATCCTCCGGATAACCCTGCAGCATACTTCCCAAAATCTCTCGAAACGATGACACCTCCCATGGGCATTGATTCATTAAATTCTGAAATTTCAAACTTACTTTTTCTACAAGAGTAAGCTCCAGCTCCAGAGAATGCATATCCTTCCGACATTCTATATGTGCAAACAGCTCCTACCGGGATGCCCTCCAGAGAAGCAGTATTAAATCCAAGAAACATAATATCTGTAGGAATATTATCACCCCAATATGTTATTTGAGGGTCTCTTGGTCCGTTCAAATCTGAGTTCTTTATTGTCCCATACGTGACGTAAGTCTCAATAGATGAACCCATTTCATCTTCGTAGAGACCTGCGATATTTCCACCATAGTCAAAGAGGTTAATTCTATTCGATTCATCCTCAACGATAAGGTCGAGCGAACCCATTCCAATAATTCTGAGAGGTGTTGCAAACATACCTGAGAAGAGTATGAAAATGAAAAAAAGTGAAAAATATAATTTTTTCATCATTCCCCCTGTTCCACTGATTTTCCTTCATCTATCATTTTTTCTATTTCCTCCCTCTCATGATGTTCAGGATTTAATATCAATGCCTTCTCAAATAGAGGAACTGCTTCCTTTTTTTCCCCGCTGTAAAAGTATGTTGCTCCAAGATTTATGTATGCGACCCAGAATGTACTATCACACTCTATGGCTTTCTTAAAAACATCAATCTCCTTTTCCCTTAACT
>JABUBL010000705.1_pt1 | contig 10512 bp, 8 predicted proteins | sample 7240371 | NCBI WGS metagenome assembly JABUBL01 (sample SAMN07256343, study PRJNA390944) | subsurface metagenome | isolation source: Methane hydrate marine sediment | place: Pacific Ocean: Eastern North Pacific, ODP site 1244 | collected 2002
GGCATTGCTTCAAGTGTTTTCCAAACATAATCAGGGACTTCGGACCGTGATTTCAAGTCCTTTTTTAAATCTTCCAGAGCCTCATTATCAGGCATTTCACCGGTAACAAGAAGATAGAATACTGCCTCAGGTAACTGATCCTTCAATTCTCCAATTGGTGTTCCACGAATTATCAAACCCTTATCAGGTGGAACGACTGAAGTATCACAGACAAGTGCCTTAACACCCCGCATACCTCCGTATGCCTGAGCTACACTTACCTCAGATATCACCTTGTTTGCATGTTCTTTTACAAAACCCTTAATTTCATCCCGTAATTGTGGGATCTTTTGTGCCAGTTTTTCTTTTAGTTTAGCCATAATTTATCTCCTTTTTTTTAAAACACTAATTATAAAATACGTCAATCATTGTACGGCATCTTTCTCAATGTCTCTCTCGACATCGCAGTCTCGAGACAAGATGGAATTTCGAAATGAGACAGCCGCCCGCCCCGTGAAATACAAGAAATTGTATGTTTGAGTATATCAGTCTTTTTGCTACAGTTGTCTCTTTTGATATCATAAGTCCTTTTCTATTATTTCACAGGGTCCATATCGTTTGACGTTCAACGTTTAACATGTTTTTAAGTATTATCTATTTCCTTTCGCTTTTTTACCCGTATTCACCATTATTTTTTCCTTTTTAGCCTTCTTTATCATTTCTCTGGGGTCACTTATTTTGCCTTTAATTGCTGAGTAAGCAGCTGTCGCCGGTGATGCAAGATAAACAAATGCCTCAGGGTTACCCATCCTTCCCTTAAAATTTCTATTTGCAGTTGATAGACACACTTCTCCATCACCAAGCACACCTTCATGAACACCTACGCAGGGGCCACATCCTGGACCCATTATGATTGCGCCTGCCTGAACAAAGATTTTTAACAAACCGAGTTTCATTGCATTAAGATAAATCTCGCGCGATGCAGGAACAACAATTAACCGTGTATCAAAAGCACGCTTTTTACCCTTTAGTATCTTTGCCGCAATCTCTAAATCCTCTATACGACCATTTGTACAAGTCCCAATAAAGACTTGGTCAACTTTTTTCCCTTTAGCCGCACTTATCGGTCTTGTATTGTCAACTGTATGAGGAAAAGCAATTTGGGGTTCTATTTTACTGACATCAATTTTTATGATCTTTTCGTATTTTGCGTCTATATCAGGAATCTGTGCTTTCCATTCCTTAAGCCTTCCACAGGACTTTAAATATTCCCTGGTAGTTTTGTCAGAGGCAATGAGCCCAACCTTTGCCCCGGCTTCCACTGCCATATTTGATAAAACAAATCGGGATTCCATTGACATTTTCTCTATTGTTTCACCACCAAATTCAAGTGCCTTATACGTTGCGCCATCAGCACCAATCATACCTATTAAATATAAAATAAGATCCTTAGAATAAACACCTGATTGAAATTTGCCATTAATTTCAACTCTAAAGGTCTCTGGTACTTTAAACCAGGTCTTGCCAATTACCATGCCAATGGCAACATCAGTCGAACCCATGCCTGTAGCAAAAGCTCCTAACGCACCAGCAGTACACGTATGAGAATCCCCACCAATTACTACGTCACCAGGTTTGACAAAGGATTCAACCAGTCTTTGATGAATAACTCCATCGCCGATCTCAGAAAGAATTGCGCCTGACTTTTTGCTAAATTCCCGAAGAAGCATATGGTCATTCGACAACTCCTTTCGTGGAGAAGGCGCTGCGTGATCAAGAAAAAATATTGATTTTGCTGCCTTAACCTTGTTTATATTCATCTTTTGAAGTTGTCTAACACCAAGAGGACCAGTACCATCTTGAAATGCTGCAACATCAACTTTAGCAATAACAATGTCGCCTGCACAGGCATCTTGCCCGCTCTTTTCTGATAAAATCTTTTCTGCTAAGGTTTTACCCATTTTGCCTCCATTTATTAGTTGATGCTGAATAGCAACTATCCGTAACGATTTAATCTTGCCAATATTTTGTTTTCAAACTAACTGATTGTATTATAGCCAAATTGTGGGGAAAGTCAATAAATTGAAGTATGAATAAGCCCCAGACAAATAGATGTTTTCCTAACATTTTGACTGATAGCCGTAATAAATATCTTTTTTGTCATTTTATTTTGCGATTACAGCAACGTCCCCATTTTCAGCAACCCACAAGCCAATAACGCGAGCGTCAAATTCCCACGATTTTACGGTGTTGTTTGAAGCAAGAATATGGCTTAGTTACGTCTCTCTGTCTGCTGGGTTTCCTGCACAATCGTAATGACTTACAATGGCAATACTTGCAATCCGCCACTTTTTCCATATTTTTCAAAAATACGGAAAGGATAATTCTTACTATTATATTTTCTTGTATTTCTTAGCGATATCTTCTGCTACCTCAAGGGTCTTTGATATACCTCCCAAATCATAGGTCTTTACCTTTCCTTCTTTAATATTCAGTGCGATAGCTTCTTCTAAATTCTCAGCCTTCTCATTTTCTCCAAGCCATTCAAGCATAAGTCTAACTGCGTGAAGTGTGGCAATTGGATTTACCTTGTACTGACCTGTGTATTTAGGAGCAGAACCGTGTACTGGCTCAAAGACTGCATATTCATCGCTTATGTTTGCACCGGCAGCAAAACCGAGTCCACCAACAAGTTGACCACAAAGGTCAGAGACAATATCACCGAACATGTTTGACGAAACAAGCACGCTATAATTCTGCGGATTCTTTACCAACCACATGCACATCGCATCGATATTTGCCTCCCATAATTCAATATCTGGATATTCATCTTTTTGAATCTTTCTTGCTTCTCGTACCATCAATCCTGATGTCTCTCGTAATACATTTGGCTTTTCTACTACGGTCACGCTTGGCCTATTCATCTTTATTGCATAGTCAAATGCCTTTCTTATAATTCTTTTACAACCTTCAACTGTGAATATCCGACATGACAGGGCGATCTTGTCAGCTGGAACATCTTGGAATTTTTTCATCTTTATGTGATGTTTAAGTAGCGCTGATTTTATCTCTTCTGGCAAAGGGTGGAATTCAACCCCAGAATATAAACCCTCGGTATTCTCCCTGAAAATTACAATATCTATATCATCCCGGTAATTGAGCGGATTACCAGGATATGCCTTAGCTGGTCTTATATTTGCATACAGATTAAAAAACTGGCGTAAACCAACAATAGGTGAATAATAAGAATGTCCTTTGCCCTGTAGTTCAGGCATAAGTTCTTTCTCGGATTCTTGTTTTGGTTTTGATGTAATAGCACCAAATAGACAGCAATCCGCCTTCTTAAGCATCTCGATTGTTCTTTCAGGCAGAGGATTTGCCTCTTTACACCAGAACTCCCAACCAATATCACCATAAATATATTCTGCATCGAGTGCAATTTCATCCAACACTATTTTTGCGGCTTCGATGACTTCTTTACCTACCCCATCTCCAGGTAGAACTGCAATCTTATGTCTTGCCATTAAACCTCCTCTAATATGTCAGAAACCTAAAAGTCCAAAACACCTAAAATTGCGGAAGAGCCTTTTGCCTTCTGCCTCTTGTAATTTAATATCTCTTTGAAAAAATCACGGCACATTATACTAAACAACTGCATTGCTGTCAAGAACACGATTTATATCAAAATTAAAACACGAAAACCGATAAATATCAACCATGCCTTGTACAAGGTTAAAGAAACACTTGAATTTTATTGAAAATTGTCTTATAATTCTTTATGGTTAGGATCGCTTATTCACGAGAGAAAAAAATCCCGAATAGTACACTATTATTAAGCATTAATGACCAGAAGATTGATGATTTTTTAGAATACCAATTCTACAACGATATAACAAATACTCGAAAGATATTAATTGAAAATAAAGGTGTAAAAAAAGAAGTCGTGTTTGAGCAAGATGAAAAAATAGCAATTGAGTTGGAAGAACCAGTATATCGACAATGTGAGAATGATTGCGATTTCTGTTTTATTAATGGCCTTCCCAAAGGATTAAGGAAAAAGCTTTATTTCAGAGATGATGATTACCGGCTTTCTTTTCTGATTGGCAATTTTTTGAGTTTAACAAATATCAGTAAACATGATATACAGAGGATTGGCAGACTGAAGCTCTCACCCCTTTATGTATCAGTACATACTACTGACCCAAAATTGCGGAGAAGAATATTCAAAAATGATAAAGCAGGATTAATTATGCAGCATCTCTCGTCCCTTATTGATAATAATATTAATATACACTGTCAGATTGTGGTAATTCCTGGTGTTACTGATGGCGTAAATCTGTTTAAAACAATTACTGATTTAAGCACATTATATCCTGGGATAAGTTCAATTGGCGTAGTTCCAGTGGGAAAAACAAAGCATGTAAATAGCATACCTATGGTTTCAAGAAAATTAGCCCAAAAGACTATTAGCTTAGTAGAAGAATTTCATAAAAAATTCAGGAAGAAGTACAAAACAGGAATGGTCTATCTTGCTGATGAGTTTTATATCAAAGCGGGGTTACCCATACCAGAAGCACAGTACTATGGTGATTTTCCCCAGTATGAAAATGGCATAGGAATGGCAAGAAAGTTTATCAATGAAATAAAAGCTTTAAATAATATAAAAAAGATAAAAGGCAAATTCTTGATTCTTACAGGCAGATTAGCATTGCCATTCTTGGAACAGCTGAAAAGGAGGTTGGAAAAGCTTAGATGTATAGAAAATGGAAATATTGATGTACTTGCAGTCGATAATCTTTTTTTTGGAAATTCAGTAACTGTATCAGGTTTAATCAGCGGTGCTGATTTTGTACGAACCATAAGTAAGTGTGAGAAAAAATACGATCGCATCATCTTACCGCCGACTTGCGTTAATGATTCTGGCAGATTTATCGACGATAAAACAATCAATGATAATCGAATAATTGTTTCACCACATAATATTAAAGAATTGATAAAATGTCTACAGTAATAATAGTTGGTCGGAAGAATGTCGGCAAATCAACAATTTTCAATCGCTTAATAGGAATGAAAGTGAGCATAGTTTATAAGGAACCCGGTGTTACACGTGACAGAATTTATGGAGAAGTTTCATGGTGTGGCAGAGTGTTTAACATTATTGATACTGGTGGATTCTTCCCAGATGAAGAAGACAGTTTGGCAGACGAAATCAATAAACAGATCGAATATGGGTTAGAACAAGCAGATTTAATCTATTTTATTGTTGATGGAAAAGATGGACTGAAACCTGGCGACGAAGAAATATGTCAACATATACGTAAAACAAATAAAAAGGTGTTTTTACTGATTAATAAAATTGACAGTAAAAAAGCTGAAATCAAAACATTTGAATTTTCCAAGTTTGGTCTTGATGATGTTTTTTGTGTATCTGCTGAAGCAGGTATTGGTTTTGATGACGTGCTGGATGAAACGCTAAAAATTCTTCCTGAGCTAAAACAGGTTAAGAAAGACAGAATTCTAAAAATTTTGATTCTGGGTAGACCAAACTCCGGTAAATCAACATTACTAAACACAATCACAAAATCTGAACGTGCTATAGTTAATGAAAAACCAGGGACAACAAGAGACCTTGTTAATGCAAAATTCACATTTCAAGATAAAAAAATGGAAATCATTGACACATGCGGTTTAAGAAGGTCATCACGTATAGGAGAGTCTATTGAATTCTACTCAATGATTAGAGCAACCAGGGTAATTGAGCTGTCTGATGTTGTAATCTTAATATTTGACACAACACAGGGTGTAGTTGATCAGGACCGTCGCATCGCGTCTTTGATTTTAGCAAAGGCAAAGGGATTTGTGATAGCACCAAATAAGATTGATCTAATTAATAAAAAAACCGGCCAAAGGATTATTCCTTCAACACAAAAATCCTTTACATCCTTAGAATTTGTGCCGGTCGTACCAATATCTGCAAAAATGAACACAGGAATCAACACACTTTTAAATCGTATCGTGGATATCGATTCAGAAAATCGCAAGGTTGCTAACAAGGATGTTTTAAAAAATCTTACGAAGAATCTCCAGACACCGGCTGGTGGTGATATTTTAAATCTGAAACAGATTGGAACAAAACCACCGATTTTCAGAGCTACGCTGACTACATCGGTTAAGGAGAATTATATTAGATATATACGGAATTCAATCCGCCATTATTTTGGTTTTGAAGGGGTGCCAATATTAATAAAGACGAAAAAAGTTAAAAGAGGACGTTTTTGAAGAGGTTATGATAATGCATTATATAATATCTTTTATTATTGGTTTTGGTTTTGGGATAATCCCTTTCTCATATATACTTGCTCGAATAAAGGGTATTAATCTAAAAGAGGTTGGTAGTGGAAATATTGGTGCATCAAATCTGGGCAGGTTTCTGGGTTTTCCTTTTTTTATTCTGGGTTTTGTCCTGGATGGTCTAAAGGGTTTGGTTCCGATTTTGCTTGTAAAAAGTTTCTATTATCCTACAGCTTTGGCTGGTGCAGGTGCAATACTCGGGCATATCTTTAATCCATTTTTCAGATTTCGCGGCGGCAAGGGCGTTTCAACAACAATCGGTGTAGCAATCGGTTTAATGCCGAAATCCTTTGTCATCTCATTGGCTGCATGGATAATTGTTTACCTTGCTACTTACATCATAGCACTTGCATCTATCAGTTTTGCAATTACTCTACCTATTATCACAACAATTCTGCAAGAGGCAGAATTAATAGACAGAATTTTTATATTAATCATGGCTCTATTAATTATTTATGCACACCGTTCGAATATCAAAAGGATTATAAAAAAAGAAGAACCGAGAACTATTCTCTGGAGAAAAAAGTGAAACTCAGTATTTTAGGATGTGGGAATTGGGGTTCTGTATTCGGTTTTATGGAATATAAAAATGGACATACCGTAAAGATTTGGGAGTATGATAAAGAAAGAGCCGAGCATATAATTAAAACGAGAAATAATGAACCATTTCTTATTGGCTACAAAATACCTGAGGACATTTTGGTTCACTGGGATATTGAAAAAATCTTGAACAATGCTGATGTTATTGTTTATGCAATCCCTTGTCAGTTATTACCTACGGTTATCAAAAAAATAACAAAAATCGGAAAAGAGATTAAATACCATCTGAGTTTAACTAAAGGAGTAGATATTGAGTCATTAAAAAGACCATCAGAAATCATTGGTCAATTACCGCAATCACAGGGTAAAGTATATGTACTCTCTGGTCCATCGATCGCTAATGAAATTATCAGGGGTGAACCTGCTGCTGTAGTTCTGGTCGGTCCTTGTCCTCGCGGTACAAAAGAACTTCAACATCAACTCGCAACAGACAATTTTCGTATTTATCAAGGCGATGATATTATCGGGGTCGAACTTAGTGCGGCGATAAAAAATATCATTGCCCTTGGCTGTGGTATAAGTGATGGCTTGGGATTTGGGAATAATGCAAAGGGTGCTCTTATTGCAAGAGGAATTATTGAAATGCAGAGGCTCGGAACAAAAATGGGAGCAAAAGCAAAAACATTCTGGGGACTTTCTGGACTTGGTGATTTAGTAACCACATCCTTTAGTGAAGAATCCCGAAATCACAGATTCGGAAAAATGATTGGCAAGGGAAAGAGCGTAGAGCAGATAACCAAAGAAATGGTTATGGTCGCCGAAGGTGTTCCGACCTCCAGGGCAATCAAACTGTTGGCAGAGAAATATAAAATCGAAATGCCTATATGTGAGGTGGTCTACAATATTCTTTTTGAGAATAAATCACCAAAACAAGGTATAAAAGATTTAATGACAAGACCATTAAAAAATGAATAATACAAGTATTATTAGATGCAAACGGATTGGAGCAGATGCATACAGATATCTGTATCCGTCTAAATCCGCATTTAGCTGTGTGAATCTAACTTTTCGCAGAAAAGTAAAGGGGGGTTTATGACTGAAAAGGAATTCTTTTCAATAAAAGAAGTGGCTGATATGTTGAGTTTGAAGCCATATATATTAAGATACTGGGAAAAGGAATTTGCTATCTTGAAACCAAGGAGAAATCGGGTAAACAGAAGGTATTACTCAAAAAAGGATATTGATATTATTAGGATGATAAAGAGTGTTTTATATGAACAGGGTTATACTATTGCTGGTGCAAAGAAGAAACTTGTAACACTCACAGAAGCTCCTGAACAGCTTTCCTTGCCTTTGAGAAATAAAAGTAAAGTCTTAAGAGAAATAAAGGAGGAACTTAAAAAGATTAGCGGAATGATTAAAGATTAAAAGAAACAGCAATCCACCACAAAAAATGGAACATAGGGTTAAACAAATTATTTAAAACTCTATTCCTCAGTTATTGAACTTATTTTTGCAGTTGCTTTATCCTTCAGGGTAGGGGATTCTGCAATTAGGTGAGCTTGAAGAAAATATTCATGTGCGCTTTCCTTATCACCAATTGCCATTGATGCATCGCCAGCAAGCAATAATGCCATCGCTGCATTATCCCTCTTTTGTTTGAAATGCTCACAGGCAATCAGGTAGTTCTTACGGGCATTCAAATAATCCTCTGTTTCAAAATACAAATTACCAATTTCAATATATATTTCTGGTTTCTGGCCGACTTTTTTTATCAATTCTCTCAAAATATTTATTGCTTCATTATAGTAACCATGGTTCTTATATACTTTTGTTTTTAAAATATAGGCATCAAACAGAAATACTGATGACGGAAATTCCGAAACAAGTTTGTCAATCATTGTTTCAGATTCCTTAATTTGTCCCAATATATCATATATTTTTGCAATTTCAAAAATTGCCTTTTCACGATATTTTTTATCATTCAATATTAGATTATAATAATATAGTGCTGAATCATATTTGGATTCATCAAAATATATGAGACCGAGTTCATTGGCAGCAAAAGAATAATATTCTTTACTTTTTTTGTTAGTCAATAAGTGCTGAAATACCTTTTTTATCTCTTGTACGTTCCCAATCGCTTGATAAATTCTGACTTTTTCAATGAATGCTTCGTTGGTAAGAGACGAATCAGGATAGTCCTCAATAATTCTATCGATCTCAAAAAGGCTGGAATAATATTTTTCATTGTCAAATAGAATTTTTGCCATACGCAGACGCGTTTTAAGAACTAATCTTGACTTTGGATTCTCTTCAACAAATTTCCGTAAGGTAAATATTAACGATGGATATTTTTTTAAATAAAATAGTGTTTCGTGAATCCTCAATATTGTCAGTGATTCAATATTTGACAATGGACTATAATTTTTTACCTCACGGTAAGCATCTAAAGCATTCTCATATTCGCTGATATTGAAATAAGCATCACCAATCCCTTTCTGTGCAGCAGCTGCATAAATAGATTTAGGATAAATTGCAACAAGCTCGCTCCAAAAATCAATTGCTATATCATATTCTTTTCTCTTAAAATTTATAGAAGCCAAAATAAATGTTGCTTTATCACCATAAATTGAATTTGGAAAAATTTCACGATGTCGCAATAATGACTCTTCTGCTCTTCCCCATACACCCAGAAAATAATCAGTTCTGCTTTTATAAAAAAGGTATTCATCAACAGAATCAGGTAGATTTTTAAAATGGATTGCAGCTGAATCATATTCTACTTCATCACTAAAGGTTTTCCCCAATAAAAATCGCGCCTTATCATTAGGCTCAATACGTAAATAGCTTTTTAGATATTCTCGAGCCTCTGAAGTATTTTCTAAAATTAAGCATGCGATTGCTGCTTCAAACATACTTTGGGCAACAAGTTGTTTATCATCGCTGTTATTAATTACAGAATCGAACAAGATAAGGCTTTTTTTGTAATCCTTTATTTGTGCAAAGCTAAATGCAAGGCCGATTTCACTATATCCAAAGAAATATTCAACCTCGTTATATAAATCGATTGCGTCCTTGTATTGACCTTCTTTAAATTTTTGTTGTGCACAGATTAATCGATTATAATTTTCCATATAACCTACTAACAGAATCTTATCAAATGAATCAGGTGTCTGATTAAAATACTCCATTGCCTCTTTAACTTCATTCTGCTTCAGTTTAATCATACCTAAGTAATAATTAGATTGCCAGATATTTCCATTTTTTCCATTTAACAAATTGAAGTGTATAGCAGATTTATCATAGAATCCAAGTTGATAATATAAAACACCAAGATAGTAAAAAACCTCGGGTTCCTTAGATAATATCGATTCAAATAAATATACGCTCTTGTTTAACTCTCCATCTATTAAAGCACAGATCGCCGCGCCATAATAAGCTTCGTATGTAGGGTCGGTTGATGATATCAACTCATAATATCTTGACGCTTCATCAAAGTTGTGCTGGTTTAAGTAAATCTCTCCAGGGAATAATACAAGAAATAGAATGCTACTCAAGAGGAACCTCTGCAGTACATATTTGCATTAATTGCTTTTTGTTCAACGAAAATACAAATTGAATTTGGTAACCGGCATATAT
>JABUBL010000706.1_pt1 | contig 10510 bp, 7 predicted proteins | sample 7240371 | NCBI WGS metagenome assembly JABUBL01 (sample SAMN07256343, study PRJNA390944) | subsurface metagenome | isolation source: Methane hydrate marine sediment | place: Pacific Ocean: Eastern North Pacific, ODP site 1244 | collected 2002
ACATTATCGCTCAGACAATCATCCCCGAATATACCCATCATATAAGCCTCATATCTTTTAAGAATAAATGGCTTTTCATCGCGCAGTTTAAGAACTGCATTAATTCCTGCCATAATACCCTGGGCAGCTGCCTCTTCATATCCTGATGTGCCGTTTATTTGCCCAGCACAGAAAAGATTCTTCACTGCCTTTGTCTCAAGGCTGGGATAAAGCTGAACAGGGTATACAAAATCATATTCCACTGCATATCCAGGTCTTGTTATCTCTACTTTTCCCAAACCTTCAATACTACGTAACATATCAAGCTGTACATCATACGGTAGAGAAGTTGCCAAACCATTGAGATAAAACTCTCCTGAATCGCGGCCTTCAGGTTCAATAAAGACCAAATGTGAATCACGATCAGCAAAACGAACTATCTTGGTTTCTATTGATGGACAATATCGAGGTCCAACACCAACAATCTTTCCAGTGTATAGAGGTGAACGATCAAGACTCTTCTGTATTATCTCATGGGTATTCTTATTTGTACGTGTAATATAACATGATAGTTGTTCGATTACGTTGTGTTCAGTGCGAAATGAAAAGTTAAAATGTTTTTCCTCACCTTTATGGACTTGCAGATTCGACAGGTCAACGCTATTTTTGGCAATCCTTGGCGAAGTGCCGGTCTTTAACCTACCAAGATTGAGTCCACATTTTTTTAATGACTCGCTTAATGAAGATGAACGAGCTTCTGCAAGTCTACCGCCAGCAAAACTATCCAAACCAATATGCATCAATCCATTCAAAAAAGTTCCAGTAGTTAATACTATAGCATGTGCCCGATATTCATTTCCAATACCTGTTTTAACACCAATTGCACTATGAACATCAATAATAACCTCGCTTGCCTCTTCCTGTTTTATCTTAATATTCTTTGTATTTTCAAGAATTTCCTGCGCTGCCACCCTGTATTGTAAACGATCATTCTGTGTTCTTGGTGACCAAACTGCAGGACCTTTTGAACGATTTAACATCCTATATTGGATAGCAGTTTTATCAGCAAGCAAACCAATCTCACCACCCAATACATCAACTTCTTTCACAAGATGTCCCTTTGCCAATCCACCAATTGATGGATTACATGACATCTGACCAATATTATCAATATTCAATGTTAAAAGTAAAACATTATATCCCATGCGTGCCGGTGCCAAAGCCGCTTCAATTCCTGCATGACCACCACCAATCACGATTATATCATATTTTGGAGTTTGCATTATAGTATATAATAGCGAAAAATAAAAAGAAATCAACCCAGCACTTTTAGTGAAAAGTGCTGGGTTGACATCTCCATTAACGTAAGTATAATATAATCATGGGTTTAGCTGATATACAAGAAAAACAAAGTGGGGAGAGAAAAAGAGAAAAAAGATTGGTTCACTTCACCAATGCCCTGAGCCGTGACTTTCAAAGTTCAAAAGTTCTAAAGTCAAAAACAAAAATATGTAAAGATAATGCTAATTATGTAGCTAAAAGTTTTCTGGAATATTTGTTTTTTGATGAACATAAGGAAATCCGTGAGCTCAATAATTCACATCTTCAACATTTTATGCTTGAGTACGCACCAAGGAAACTCACTTTCACAACCGAAGCAGGAAAAAATGTTCCTGAGATATTATCAAAACTACTCGTATTTTTGGAAAAAGAAGGACATATTCATAATGGTAATGAATTGGCTGCGATCGCAAAGAAAAATAGTCGCTCATTTCTTAAATTAATTCCGAAGAAGAAAAAAACAGCAACAAAAAAGACGGCAAAAAAAACCAAGGTAACAAAAAAGAAAATTACAAAGAAACCTGAACCTGAGATAAAGGTCGGCAGGAATGATCCGTGCCCCTGTGGTAGTGGCAAAAAATACAAAAAGTGCTGCGGTAGATCAAAGTAAACTAACTGTAGTAAAATTTATTAAAATCTAACGCCTAATTCACCAGTCTTTCTGATGTATATTGATTAGTTTTTTGAATACATAAGGAGAAAATGTGAATAGAAAGCTGGGCATACTCGTAATTATTTCCATATTTCCCTTATTAGCGAAGCCAGTGCCCGATGATACAAACCACGTCAGAATAGGGTTGGCTCTGTCAGGTGGAGGAGCCTTGGGATTAGCACACATAGGTGTATTAAAAGTCTTAGAGCGCGAAGGTATACCTGTGTCGTACCTTTCCACAAACAGTATGGGATCAATCATAGGCGGTTTATATGCAGCCGGATATAAACCTGCACAGATTGAAAGTATTACTATCAATATAGAGTGGTCCACTCTTTTCAGCCCGACTTTATCATTTGGTACCCAATATCTGTCCGAGCGACAAAAAAGTCATAGGTATGTATTTAGACTGACACACAGAAACTTCTTCCCTTCCGTACCAAGTGGATTGATATCTTTACAAAAAATTGAATTCCTCTTAATAAAGCTCCTATCTAAAATTGAATATAACACATTTTATAATTTTGATAGTTTAGTAATACCATTCCGGGTAATCGCTGTTGATCTTGTAACTGGATGCAAGGTAGTGCTGAAACAAGGGAGTCTGGAACAAGCAATTCGTGGAAGTATTGCAATTCCTGGTGTGTTCGCCCCGCAGATATTGGCTGATAAAAAGTTAGTCGACGGTGGTGTCCTTCAATATTTCCCTGTGGATCCATTGCTTGAATTACAACCGGATTTCATCATCGCAGTTCTAACAACACAATATGATGATGAACAAGGAATTTCTATGATTGATGTCATATCCCGAACTACCACATTAGTTGGTTTTGAGGATATTAAACGGCAAAAACAGCTTGCTGATGTAGTCATAGAACCAAATCTTGAGCAGTTTCAGGCATCAGATTATTCAAAAGTAAAAGAATTAATTACAGCAGGCGAGGCAGCAGCTATACAAGCCCTCCCTGAGATCAGAGCCAAACTTGCTGGTCGCAGACCTGTTACCAAACATAAAGAAATTAATGATAGAGCCTTACCAGGAGTACACGCAGTGCGTTTTGAAGGACTGCAGGTTACGCGCGAGGCAACAGTGCAGCACAAGATGAGAACAAAACCAGGCATGGAGCTATGTTTTGATAGATTATATGATGATCTGGTCCGATTATTCAATACCGGACTCTTTAATAATGTAAACTATCGATTAGAATTTATTAAAGAAGATTCTGTTGATGTGGTGGTTGAAGTGCAGGAACAGGCATACGGTTTTTATTTGCTTGGAATACGGTATGACAATGAAGATAATGCAACAATAGGGTTCGAGGTCGGACAGAGTAATATCAAAGGATCTGGTGTATGTGTACGTGCCGCCATTAATCTTGGTGATCCGAATGAATACAGACTTGGTCTTACTGATACGCGCCTGTTTGCATTACCATTTGGCTACGGGATAGACGGTTTCTGGGGTTCGATTGACCGTGCGTACTATGAAGATGGAAACTGGCTAGCTGACTACAATACTGATTATCGTGGCGCTATCGCTGAAATTGGTTATTCTATTAGCCACAATGCCTTTTTTAATGCAGGTTTTGATGGACACCAGGTTATCTATCGTCTACCTTCACTTCCTGCCTTTGATACCCTTCCATCAGAAGAATGGATCATTGGTCCCACTATGAATCTGGAATTCAATAATGTCGACGACCTCTATCTACCTTCTAAAGGTTTGGCCTGCCGACTTAATGTATTGTATTCATCAAGCAAACTTGGTGCTACGGATGAATTTCTGAAGATAGACTTCTCCGCAGACCATCTGATACCTCTTTCCTCATGGTTTGTGATGCACCCTGGATTGGATATAGGGGTATCTTTCGACAAACTTTCCTGGTCTACATATTTTTATACAGGTGGCATGAATTTTATTGGCTTTGATAAAGAAGAATTTACTACTAAACATAAAGTAGTCTTGCGCTTTGGTATGAATTTTAAGATATGCGATCTCTTTAATCAAAGTACTTACCCACTATACCTGCAGTGCTTTTCAAATGTGGCTTCATTTAAACGCATAGATAAACTTATCAAATCCAGCAAGATTTCTTCAGAGGATATTCATTTAGGTGTAGGTATAGGCCTAAAAACAAACACACCAATAGGACCACTCCAGATAGTCGGAAGCATTGGCGATTTCCATAGACAACATCAAGATGAAAATATCCGCTATAGTTTGTTTTTCTCACTCGGACGGGATTTCAGATACACCAGGTGAGTTTAAATACCTAATAATTTAATTATTTCGTTGGCGACAGGAGTGTAAATACAACCGTACAAATAAATGCGACTATAAAGTTTGCAGCACGTGCGCCGATTTTGACTTCCTGATCATCCTTCATTGCCTATCATAAAAACATTGTTTATTGCAAGGCTAAAGCCTTGCCCTACATCTCTCATCTTCCATCTAACATCTACCATCTTTTAGTAAAGCGATACAAAACCTTTTTTTCGACCATATCTGTCCATGAGCAGAAAAACCCCCATCCCAAAAGTAACCCAGACAACCAATATCAAAGAGAGACGCAGAAATATCGTACCAAGGTCAAACGAAATATGTTCACCGAGGAGCAAATGCCTTACACCCATTACACCATACGTCGTTGGGAGAAAAAGGGATATTTTCCTCAAGAAAATAGGTAGCACTACCAGTGGATAGGCGATAGGCGTAACGATTACCATCAACGTACTCAATACTTCAGATAAAACCCACCATTGTTTAAGACCTATGGTAAGACCGGCAATCAACACACCAAGCCCATATAGACTGAATAGCATCAATGCGACGATGAACAGGACAGATAGAACGCCTGTGGTGTCTGTGGTCTTAAACGAAATAGCGAAGACAAGACTGATAATGAACGCTTGAAACATCATGATAAGTCCTTGATGGAGTGTGGAATGAAAAGCCATACCAGCAACATATACCCACCGCGGCACTGGTGCTGCAAAGACAGTATCGAGCGTTCCGTACCACTGTTCCTTGCGCAGTGACCATCCCATTGCCCAACAAGCGGTATTCAGAAAACCCATGATAAGATAACCGATGAACGTATAGGCAATCATATCGCTAACTCCGGTCAAACTCCTTAAGTGCTCAGAAAAACGACCACCCAGGACTGCAATACCATAGAGGAAATATGGCATTAGATAAATAAATGGTCCGATAAACTGACGAAAAAAATCTGGTTTGTACTTCCACTCAATCCGCCACTCTTTTATATTTTCAGCATTGATTGCTCTGAGATAATGTATTACTCTACGCATATGATTTCCCGATCTCCTTGTCCCCTTGTCTCCATTTCTGTTTATTCCCGCTCGTAAGAGCCATAACCGTTCACGCTGGTGAACCATAACCGCCCCGCACTTTGCATAAGTGCGGTGGCCAGTCCCGCACGGCAGCGCCGTTTCCCCTTGTCTCCTTGTCCCCTTATCATCTGTGTATTAGTAGTGTGCAAGCGTTCCCCTTGTCTTTGTCCTTTTTTCAACAAGCATGAATATCCAAATACCTAACGGTACGATCGCAGCATCTAAGCCAAGCAGCACCAGACTATTCTTTACAAAATCAAATTCAATACCCAGCAAGATACCGCGTAGCGCGACTAACGCATAGGTCAGGGGAATGAACACGCTCACTGCCCTCGTTATAGGATGAACTTCAACAGGATAACGAATCGGTGTAAAAAGAAAGAGGATGTACTCAAAAAGATGGAGAATACCCTGTGATTCTTTAATAAGTAGTGTAAGCGCAGCGGCAATAAATCCAACTCCATACAACCCAATCATGAGTAAAAGCAAAAAGAAAACAATCGGGACGATCCTGGTAACCGTAATGGTAAGGCCAAAAAAGATGACACATATTGATATTTGAACTGCAACGAAAAATGTAGACAGTATTGAGTTGTACAACGCCTTACCCACAAGAATGTAGAACGGTCGCACCGGCGACGAAAGTATGTGTTCGAGGGTACCATAAAACATCTCATTTCTCAATGCATTACCCATGCTCCATACTGCAGTAAACATATAGGTGCTGAAGATCCCACCGATGAGGACGTAAGGGATGTATTCACCGGTTCCTGCAAGATTACTGAACGCAGTACTATGAAGACCGCCAATAAGTGCTTTGCCCTGGAATATCAAAGGCACAACCCATAAGAGTGGTGAAATAATCCAGAACACAATCTCAATAGGATAAGCAAGCAGGATTTTGGCATCTTTCCTGATCTCTTCAATAATCACGCGCATGCTTATAACCGCAGATAACGCAGAAAAACCGCAAAATACGCAGAGGATTTATTATTAGAGGTCTCTACGTGCATTCTGTAGCCTCTGCGAATAGTCGTCTTTCAAACTCGCACCAGTGAGGTGAACAAATACATCTTCTAATGTTGGAGAAGTAACAATCACTGAAAGAACCTTAACCCTATCGCGGACTGTATCGATAACACGACTCAAAAGGTCTTCTGGATTCTCAGTGTTCATCCGAATATAGGTAAGACCATTTTGTTTGCCAATATTCAAACTTATAGATTCCCGAAAATGCTTAAAAACCTCATTATCGAGGTCTCCAAGACACTTAACTTCCAATACCTGTTCTTGCGGCATGCTTTGTTTTAACAAAACTGGTGTATTGAGTGCCTTTATTTTGCCATTATACATAAATGCCACACGTTCACACAATTCATCAGCTTCATCCATATAATGGGTTGTCAAGAGAATCGTCTTCCCCAATTTCGCGTGGAGTTCGTCTTTTATGAAACCACGAACAAATCTCGCAAAATATGGATCTAAACCAAGTGTCGGTTCATCAACCAACAGTATTGGAGGATCGTGAATTAAGGTACGCGCAATCGATAGTTTCTGTTTCATACCAGAGGATAGCCGCTCAACCCTTTCACGTGCTTTGTTCTTGAGGTCCATTAGCTCGAGTAAATAATCGATCCGTTCAGCGGTTTTTTTTCGAGGTACACCGTAAAGTGCTGCGAAATACTTGAGATTTTCAACTGGTGTCAGTTTCCAATACAGAGATCTCTCGCCACCAGTTAGCACACCAATCATCCGTCTCACGCCTAAAGGATCTTTGTTAATATCATGCCCACCCACTGTAGCAGTTCCTTCATCAGGTATGAGCAAAGTAGATATACACTTTATTAACGTTGTCTTACCAGCCCCATTTGGACCAAGTAAACCAAAAATCTCACCTTCTTTGATTTCAAAACTGACCTCATCTACTGCTCTAATTTCATCCTTACGCTTTTTCTTAAATAGCTTTACAAGCCCCTTAAGCACAATGTTTTTCTTCTCAGACATAGACATAATATTATCCAATTATTTAAAATATGCAAGTACTTATGGAAAAGATATTAAGACAACGTAGATATTGACTTACACTAAAGCCATATGTATAATGAATAGTATGGTGTATCAAAAATTTGTGCTGACAATTATATTGATCGTTTTAGTTATTTTTGGTGGAACTGTCGGTTATCAGATTATTGAAGGATGGTCTTTCATCGAAGCTCTATACATGACCATTATTACAATATCAACAGTGGGATTTAAAGAAGTCGGACAACTCTCAAACGCAGGTAGAATTTTTACTATTTTTTTGATATTAGGTGGAATTATCGTAATTACAAGCGGAATTAGTTTAATATTCTCCTCAATTATTGAGGGAACATTTGGTGAAATTATCAGGAGGCAAAGAATGGAGAAAAAGTTGGCAAAAATTAAAAATCATTTTATAATCTGTGGCTTCGGAGCAGTTGGTGAAGATGTAGTAAATGAATTTATCCGTGAAAATAAACCATTTGTTTTGATAGAAAAAGACAAAAATGTTTTAAATAAGTTATTAAAAGAATTTCCTGGTATAATTTTTGTAATTGGTGATGCCACAGACGATGAAATACTAAAAAATGCACAGATTGAAAAAGCAAAAGGGATCCTTGCTGTATTAGGAAAAACCGCTGACAATCTCTACATCTGCCTCTCTGCCCGTTCATTAAATCCAAAACTAAGAATTATTGCGCGGGTTATTGAAAGTGAATCAATTGATAAATTAAAAAAAGCCGGGGCAGATTATGTCTTTTCTCCTGAAAAAATAGGAGGTATACGATTAGCTGCAGCTGCGTTGAAACCAGCAGTCACTTCTTTTCTAGACGCAATAATCAGAGGTGAATACCTTGACCTTGTTCTTAATGAGGTTGAAGTTCAAGAGCATTCTTCTATTGTTAGAAAAACATTGAAAGAATCAGAAATTTCAAAAAATATCGGCATTATCATTTCAGCGATAAAATCTGCGAATACGGATAAATTGATATTCAACCCGAGTTCTAAAACCATAATAAACCCGAGTGATATTCTCATTGTATTCGGCTCATCAGACCAGATTAAGCAACTCAAAAAAATATGTTCATAATTAGTTAAAAATAATCTAAATATGGCACTTAAAAAAGGGCTTGGACTCTTAGGTGTATTTGCAATTGCAGCCGGAGCTATGATCAGCTCAGGACTTTTTATCCTTCCTGGACTTGCCTTTGCCAAAGCCGGACCGGCAATGATTTTGGCTTATATTATCGCCGGTATTTTAGTAATCCCAACAATCTTCAGTAAAGCAGAACTCGTAACCGCTATGCCCAAGGCTGGCGGTGATTATTTTTATATTACGAGAAGTATGGGCTTTACTGCTGGAACAATTGCCGGATTAGCAAGCTGGTTTTCATTAAGTCTAAAGAGTGCATTCGCTCTTGTTGGTATGGGTATTTTTACATTATTAATCAATCCTACACTCAGTATGTTTGAAATAAAAATCATTGCTATTGTTTTATGCCTTATTTTTATGTTGATAAATCTCTTCGGCATAAAAGGAGCAGGCAATACTCAGATTCTTTTAGTCTTTTTTCTTATCACAATACTTATCCTATATGCTGTAAAAGGTTTTGTCACTATTATTCCTGAAAGATACACTCCCTTTGCACCTTATGGATTATTGCCAGTTTTCTCAACTGCAGGTTTTGTTTTTATCTCATTTGGTGGACTAACAAAAGTTGCAAGTGTTGCAGAAGAAATTAAAAACCCAAAGATTAATGTGCCTCTGGGGATGTTTCTCGCTTATGCCGTTGTTTTAGCGCTCTACGCAGCAGTTGCCTTTATTACGGTTGGTGTACTCAATTATGATATACTTCATAACTCCCTCACACCGATATCAGATGGAGCAAAAACTTTCTGGGGTATTACCGGTGTTATCATAACTGCAATTGCTGCTATGTTAGCCTTTATCTCCACTGCTAATGCCGGCATTATGTCGGCATCGCGCTATCCTCTGGCAATGAGCCGCGATCATATTATGCCTAAGTTTTTCTCAAAAGTAAATAACAGATTTAAAACCCCCCATATCGCAATCATATTCACCACCTTATTTATGGTGACCATTATCTTATTTTTAAACCTCAAAGTATTAATTGAAGCCGCATCTACAATGCTGTTGTTATTATATATATCGGCAAATCTTTCAGTCATTGTTATGCGTGAGAGCAAATTACAAAATTACCAGCCAAGTTTTCGCTCACCTCTTTATCCCTACATTCAGATCATCGCTATTCTGGGCTACGGATTTTTAATCTATGATATGGGCAAAGATACGCTGTTGATAACAGCAATTTTTATTGGTTTCGCACTGCTGTGGTATCTTTTTTATGCTCGACCAAAAATAAGCAGAGAGTCAGCGCTGATGTATGTGGTTGAACGTATCACAGACCGACAAATAGTAACCGATACCCTGAAACAAGAGTTAAGAGAAATAGTTAAAGAGCGGGAAGAAATTATTGAAGATGAATTTGACCACCTTATAAAGGATTCCCTTATTCTCGACTTTGATAAGAAAATACACTTTGATGAATTTATTAAAATTGCATCGGAAAAATTGAGTGAAAGATTAGATGTGGAGTCAAAAAAATTCATAAAACTCTTCATAGAAAGAGAAAAACAGTCCTGTACGGCACTTCGACCAGGACTTGCAATTCCACACATTATCATAAAAGGCGAAAAAAAGTTTGATATTCTTTTGGTTCGGGCAAAAAAGGGCATCATCTTTCCTGATGCTCCAGAGCCCGTACATATTGTTTTCGTCTTAATTGGAACACAGGACATGAGGAATTTCCATCTCCGCGCACTTATGGCGATTGCCCAAATCAGCCAGCAACACGATTTTGACAAAAAATGGCAAAATGCAAAAACAACAGAAGATTTGCGTGATATTGTACTATTAGGAAAAAGAAAAAGACCATGAATTCAATTACCATTGTTTCCAGAAGCATATAGTAGCAGCTAAGTCTTGACTTTTCTTAATTCCAGAATAAAATAGAAAATGGTTGGTATTGGCTATGATATACATCGATTGGTGGATAACCGTGAATTGTATCTCGGCGGTGTAAAAATTGATTTTGACAAAGGACTATTAGGCCACTCAGATGGAGATGTTTTACTCAATTT
>JABUBL010000707.1_pt1 | contig 10508 bp, 9 predicted proteins | sample 7240371 | NCBI WGS metagenome assembly JABUBL01 (sample SAMN07256343, study PRJNA390944) | subsurface metagenome | isolation source: Methane hydrate marine sediment | place: Pacific Ocean: Eastern North Pacific, ODP site 1244 | collected 2002
GGCCAGTAAAACTATGAAAAGTATAATGCCAACGAACAGCGCTACAATTCTCTGTAACATGCTAAATATGCCTCCTTTTTAGTAAGATTTCCCAATCTCCACCTCAATATTACATTCACGCTGAATATACCGCAGTCGGTTTCTGTATCAGCGGCCTCTTCCAGCTTTTCCGCCCTTTGGCTTTCTTCCCCTAATACGTGCCCCAATACCAAATTGAGTCCATACCGACTTACCAACGATAGCCGCAAACCCTGCTATTATGAGCAGCGGCATGATCTTCATGGTGATTTCGGCTCCGGTAAAGTCGGCCACGGTGCTGCCACCACTGGTCCAGCCCAGCGCTGTGGATACCGCAGTGAGGACATCAGGGAGCAAGGTGAAGAATATGATCATCGCTAAGATGAGAAGAATCAGGCTTCCGAACCTCTTAATCAATTGACTACCTCCAAAGTTTTTTTAGTCTAGGTTACCCTTGTTGCGCTACCCGATCACGCCTCGCCTGACACCTATGCCACCCCAAATACTGCCGCCAATGGTAATAATCAAGGCAGCAATGTAACCCAGGGGCATCAACCCCATAACTAAGCCAGCACCCATAAAGTCGACCAGGGCATCAGTCTCGTAGATAATAGTGCAGGTAGTGGCTGGGGTTACCCAACCTGTCACGGTCAGAGTCTTCGTAGCCTCAACATAGGCAGTAGCTGTCAAGACATTGTCCTGGTCATCGAAAGCACTGGTGACACTGTTTATGTTGGCCTTCCATAAGTCCTCGGTGAGGACGACATCCATGGGTGTCTCGGTGCATGCCAAACCCGCATCGGTCTGACTATCAACCTGGGCGTCATGGATAGAATCGAGAACACTAGGCATAAAGGCCAGTAAAACTATGAAAAGTATAATGCCAACGAACAGCGCTACAATTCTCTGTAACATGCTAAATATGCCTCCTTTTTAGTAAGATTTCCCAACCTCCACCTCCACACCTCTAAAGTCATTTTACTGATAAGCATTCACCTCCTTTTCTTTAGGATTTTTAGCCTCTGATTAAATTAGTAGCACACCTCCCTGACCAAACAGTTAGGTTCAACCTAACTGTTTCCCCTAACCATTATGTTTAATAAAGGGGAGGAAAGAAGTAATAATGAAGCGAATGCCAGTAACCATACCTACCCTACACAACTCTTTGAGTCGTCTGATGGAGTTGCCAGATGATATAAAACTGATTCGTAATAGAGAGAAAATAGGTCTTACTGCATTAGCTCATGCCCTTAGTGTTTCAAAGGTTCAGCTTTGGCACTGGCAAAAGGGCCATAACTACCCCAGGGAGCCACTCATTTTACTTAGCCTAATATCCTGGGCAGACTCATTAAAAAACAGTGGAGGAGAGGGTGAAAATAAAGACAACCATAAGCCTCCTTCTGATAATATCATTGTCAGGCCTGTGGCAGGACGGAGTAATTAGGATAGGGTTATGAAACAACGCATATTATGTATAATGTTCATTCTAGTGTTTCTGTTTACAACGCTGCTTTTCGCTCTCCCTGTCCAAGCCGGTCCGCCGGAGGATGTTCCTCGTGGAAAATCAGAACAGCTACCTCCTGGTTGGCAGAGATTAAATCCCCACACCAAGACCCACAAAATAAAAACTGAAATTAAACAGGGCAAGAAATACGACATATACGAAGCTGAAATTGAAAGTTTGCCTACCACTTTGGATGATAACAAAACTCTGATTGATACCCAGTGGTATTTACAGAGTGATATAAGTGGCCAGAGATGGTTCCAGTCCGGTGTTAATACCTTCTCTGCGAGGGTTCTAGAAGGTAGGGTATCAGTTAAGGACGAGAACGGGAGGTTATCTGTTTGGGATTCCTCTATTATTATAGGGAACGAGAAGTTTTCAGGCGGAATTGCTGAGATAGTAAATGACCCCCTAAATGAGAATTATGAAGGCAATTGTTTATTGTGGGAATATGAGGACTATAGTAATGGATGGTGGGTATTTGGAGAATCAGCACCTGTTAAAAGATATTTGCGTGTTCTTGAAGGTTACATAGCTGAGCTATGGATTCTTCCCATAGACCCCAGGGCTGACGTTATTATTGACCTTAACGAGAGTGCTGAGAGTGCTTTTGGTGCTCGCATTATTTGGCTAAATGCCTATGATACAGATTGTGTACCATTGAAAGTCGCCAAGGATAGTTCTGGTAATTATATAATAAACGCCACCGAGTTTAATGGTAAGAAGTTCCCGGTTACAATAGACCCCACAGAGTATTTTGACTCCTCCTATTATGATGGACATCTCCAGAACTATGATTATACATATTCCACCTGCAGGAGTGCCGCCAACGCAAGTTCCTACTCCGACTCCACGCCTGCTATAAATGTTGGCCAGGGAGTCTTGGTTGAACAATATTTCATTACAAGAGGTACCGTATCTTTTTACACTGCTAATCTACCTAATGATACCAGTATCACATCTGCCACACTCTATTTATCGGGTGCTATAGATAGCTCTGATACCGACTTCTATGTAACTATTCAGTCAGGTATGCCAACCTACCCGCATCTGGCTCTGGAGGCAGGCGACTACAACTATAACCATTATTCAGGCAACGGCGGACAACTTTATACAAGTGGGTGGAATGTAGGCTCTTATAATTTCCTCAACCTTAACAGTACTGGTAGAAGCTGGATAAACCTTACCGGGTGGACGAAGTTTCTGTTGAGGTCAAACCGAGATATCGCCGGCAATGTTCCAACAGGCTATGAGTATGTAGGATTTAGGAGCCGAGATTATGGGCTAGGGAGCGCACCTAGACTGTATGTTACTTATGTTATTCCAGTTAGTCTACCTACAGTTACAACTCTAGAAGCTTCGCTTGTCTCAAGCACACAAGCAACTCTGGAGGGCTATTTAGCTGATGATGGAAGCGAGGCTTGTTCTGTAAGATTTCAGTATGGCACCTCAACATCTTACGGGAGTACCACAGCCTGGGATTCCGGTTATGAAACAGGGGATTACTTTGATAAGGTGGTTTATGGCCTATCACCTGGAACAGCCTATCATTTTAGAGCTCAGGCCATAAACAGTGCGGGGACGAGCTCGGGAAGCGATAAAACATTTGTAACTCCTCCCTATGCACCCTATAATTTCACCGCTACCGCCGGCGATGGTACAGTTGCTTTGACCTGGAACAAGGGAACCGGCGCCGACAAAACGATGATAAGGAGAAATACTACGGCCTATCCTACCTCGCCTACTGATGGCACTCAAGTCTATTTTGATACGGGAACAGGCCACGATGATAATGCTGTAGTCAATGGCACTACCTATTATTATTCCGCCTGGTCGGAGAAATCAGGTGTCTATTCTATAACGAAAGTCAGCGCTAGCGCTAAACCAAGCGCACCGACCATACCCACTGTCACTACCAACGCTGCCACAAGTGTCGCTCAAACAACGGCTAAGTTGAACCTATACCTGGACGATTTGGGTGGCTATGAATCTGCCGATGTATGGTTCCAGTATTACACCGGTGAAGGCGCTTGGACAGACAACGAAACTACACCCGCCGCCAAGAGTGCCCCCTGCTCACATTCAGCAAACATAGCGAGTCTGACTCCCGATACGTTATACCATATGAGGGCTGCCGCTCAGAATACGCATGGCACTGCTTATGGCGCTGATGTGCCCTTCACCACTGGGGCAATTTACGCTCCTACAATGACTACGCAAGCCGCCACAGGCGTACAGATGGACAGCGCCACGTTAAATGGTGTAGTAACTGACGATGGTGGCGCCACTTGTACCGTGTGGTTTGAGTGGGGGCTAACAACAGATTACGGCAATTCCACTCCGACGATCTCGGGGCTATCGACAAGTGATATATTTTACTATGGCCTAACCAATTTGGAGCCTGGAACTACTTATCACTACCGGGCCATAGGCCAAAACAGCGCAGGCATTGGTTTCGGCGGGGATCAAAGCTTCTTGACTACCGCACCTACCACACCTACAGTTAGAACGGACGCGGCGTCAAGCGTCGGTGCTCACCAGGCCACCCTGAACGCCACCGTGCTTACTGATGGCGGCGTGGAGTGTGAAGTAAGGTTTCAGTACGGCTTGACCGATGCTTACGGCACTGATACTGAGTGGGTCGCAGGCTACACAAAGAACCAAGCCTTCAACAAATTGCTTTCTACTCTGACTATAGATGAGACCTACCACTTTAGGGCTCAAGTCAAGAATGCTGGCGGAACAGGAAGTGGCGACGATGCCACTTTCACCACTATTTTTACCGCTCCTACTAACTTCAGAGCGAAGGCAATCTCATCTACTACGGTCAATCTTGAGTGGGCTAAGTCAGGGGACGGGACATACATTAAATATAAACAAAACGGCTTTCCAATAGATAGGGCAGATGGCGACCCGGTCTACTTTGGCTCTGAGGCATTCTCATCAATAAGCGGACTAATGGCTGGAACAACCTACTACTTCAGGGCATGGGCATGGGCAGAAGGAGATGTTTGGGCAGAAGGCTATGCTGATGATGTAGGCACAACACAGGCGATAGTACCTGCGGGAGAAGAGGAAAGCCCAGAAATGGTTAAGACACCCGAAGAGCCGCAGACCTGGTTTCAACCACCAAGCGGCGCGGCAATCGAAAAGATGCCATTCTATGAGTCCTTTGTTGACTTGGCTGAACATTATGAGATGCCAGAAGGAACTATGTGGTTAACCATTGCACTGTCAGCAACAATCCTAGTACCGGTTATAGCCTTCGCCGTTGTGCGCAAGGCATTCGTTGCTGTTGTTGTTGGGGGTCTGACTATAGCCGGCTGTAGTATACTAGGCATGGCTCCCTTGTGGTTTATAGCCGTGTATGCCGCTCTGGGGGGCGGCTTGATATTTGTAACAAGTAGGATGTAAGATAAGAATGAATCCAAAGTGGTTGATATTTCTAATAACAGGCTGGATAGCCCTCGCCTTGTTGGGCGGAATCATTGATGGCGCATTTATAGGCACGGGGGCGGGTACCGAAGAAGCCGTATTAAACACTTTGATGTCGTTTAAGGTATTCTCAGGCGTGGAGGTTTTTGGTTTGTTTACGCTTCCTCTTCCTAATTTGGAATTCTTTGGTGCACTAATTCAGCTGTTTACATTCGACCTGGCAATGTTCCAAGGCAACACAGAAATATACCGGTGGTTGATATTCTTGCCTATTGCAATATCTATTGGTATCAGCTTCATGCTCGCACTTTTCAGAGGAGTAGGAGGGGGATGAAGTTTAGCAGCTTTAGTCCCAAGGTTCAGAGAGCTGTACTGTTCCTCATTACAGTCATAGTGTCTGGTCTTATTGGGGGGGTTGGAGGTTACAATTTTGCAACCGGGGGGGAACTACCTTTTATTCAATCTCAGTCAATCCTGCCCCCTGGCCAGGTTGAAGATTATACTGCGGGGGATGTTGAAGCCTTTGTTAAATCTGATGATACAAATCTGAGTAAGTATGATGTAGGCTTTAATTGCGTTGAATATGCCTTACTACTTGCCAGGAATGCCCATTGGAAGGGTATTCCAGCCGAGGTCATCTCTTTAAGATATGGGGATGATACCGGGCATGTAATACTAGCATTCCCAACGGGAGATAAAGGCTGGGTGTTTATTGAACCAGGGACTGATGAGCAAGTTTACCCCAATGTCGGAAAGATATATGGAGGAAAGAGAATAACAGAAATGTTAGTCTTAAGGAGTCAATGGATTCCATTTGAAGACATCTGCAAGGAGAACAATGAAGATTATTAACAGACTCAAGTGTATATTACCCGTAGCACTAGTTTTAGCACTCTTAATTACATCCTTAACACCTGCACTAACTGTATCGGCATCTTCTGGACTAGAACAGGTAATTGTTAGTGGTTACTATAATGCCCTCTCTAATACTGCGACCGAGTACAGTAATCTTGCTGGGGGTGTTGGTTGGAATCCCGACCCAACTTTAAGAGGACAAATCGTTACCACATCAGGCTCACTATCAAATTTCCTTGTTGAGCTATCAGAGGCGCCAGGAGCAGGTACCAGCTATACTTTTACTCTGATAGTAAATGACTCACCAACAGGAGTGGCCGTTACTATTGCTGATACAGACACTACTGGTCTGGATACTGATAGTATAGGTGTTGTTGTAGGTGATATTGTCAAGCTAAAAAGCACCTACACTGGTACTCCAACGACTCCCACTGTTTGGTGGTCAATGTTATTTGATAGTTCGAGTGCTAGTGAAAGTCTTATACTGAGTGGTAGTCACGCTTGCAGTGTTTCTATTAACTACTCTTCTATAAGCCAAGCATCCCCGGATACTACCCAGATTGAGACAGAAACATATCAAGTTATACCAACTTCAGGTAAGATTAAAAACCTGTATGTGGAGATGCTTGAAGACCCAGGCGATGCTCCTGATGCTTACTGCTGGACACTGAGGAAAAATGGAGAGAGTACCGACCTTTCTGTTACTATAACTGCAGATGCCACAGAGGGAAGTGATACTGAACACGAGATAACGGTTGCAGCAGGCGATTATGTTAATTTGATGGTGGAGCCATTAAATACTCCTGCTGTAGAAACAGATGCTTACATTGGTCTCACTTTTGTAGCCGATATTGATGGGGAATCTATTATACTAGGGCAAAGCAAAAGGAATCCCTCAAATATAAACACTATGTATATGTACTTGAAGACGACAGTGTATGGGGCAGTATGGACAGCAACTGAAGCTCAAAGATACCAGGGAGGACAACCAACGACCTTGAAAAAACTCTATGTTAAGTTATCCGAAGCCCCAGGGGAGGGTAAGAGCTACCTCATTGGGGTTAGGGTTAATGGAGTTACTAAGATTGCAGTGACAATCTCTGACGATGAGACCACTGGCAATAATGTAGTAGATTCCTGGGAACTCTCTAACTTTGATAACCTGAACATAATTAGTATTCCAACTAATGAGCCTGTGTGGCCTATAACAGCTCATTGGGGAGTGGTTAGTTATACTGCACCACCACCCAAACCTACAGTCACCACCCAGGATGCAACGGATATTCTATCCTTCACAGCCACAGGTAACGGCAACATAACTGCTCTAAATAACGGAAACTGTGACATAAGGGGCTTTGATTGGGACACTGACAGCGGGGCACCGTATGCGAATAGTGTCTCTGAGACGGGCAGTTATGGTATAGGTGCTTACACCAAGACCCTTACTGACCTGCCCCAGGGTACCACAATCTACTATCGTGCCAAGGCCCACAGTAGTCTTGGATGGGGATACGGAGACGAATTGGACTTTGTTACTGAAGGAGCAACCCCTCCTACTGTGGCAACGGGTACTGCGGTATCAATAACTCCGACTGGTGCTACTTTGCAGGGTACTCTAACTTCTTTAGGTGATTACTCCCCCGTCTATGTCTTCTTTCAATACGGCCTGACTACTAGCTATGGTACTTCTACCGTAGAGCAGACAATGACTGCCACTGGAGGATTTAATCAAGCAATCAGTGATTTGAGTCCCGGTAAACTCTATCACTTTAGGGCTGTAGCAAGGCATGGAGCAAGCGCCTATGTATACGGTAGTGACGCAGAATTTGAGACTACAACAGCCGGTGCTCCAACAGTGACCACCGGGTCCGCTGTTGATGTGACTTCCAGTACAGCTACCTTGCAGGGCACACTAAACAGTCTAGGTGACTACTCTCCTGTTTATGTCGCTTTTGAGTGGGGGCTAACCTCCCAATATGGAAGCCAAACAGTTGAGGATACGAGGACCATCACAGGGGGATTTAATGCCAATATCTCAGGCTTGCAGGCTGCCACTACATATCATTTTAGGGCACGAGTTAGATACAATGGCAGCTATGTCTACGGCAATGATAATACATTCATTGAGGCTGAACCGAGAGACCCTGGTACCGACCCCCCCGATATACTAAGGATCGATGACATTAAGGTATTCTCAGGTTACTTTGAGGGCGACGACCAGCTATATGTGATTTCCTATAGGATTATTTACAGTGCGGGCACTCCGATACTGGACGTTGGCGACTACTTTGACTTCCAGCTGCTTGATGGATCCGTACTCAAGGCTCAGGTGCCTGTCAAGGCTTGGGATTACAAACCAGGGAGCATATACCTATCAGCAGCAAGTGCCCCTGCTTGGGGTGGAAACTACAGAATCAAGATTATAGGTAACCCAGCTAAATGGGAAACACCACCCGAGTGCTATCGAGACATTACGCCTGGTGATTGGCAAGGGGAAGATTTAACTCAACTTGACACGTGGGTCATATCACTTGCTTCATCTCTTCAAAGTTACTACAGCTCGGAGATGGTGATATACACAACCGGCGGGCAGGCTGTGCTGTCAAAACAAGGCGGGGCTATATTCAATATGAGCATTCCCGGGCTGAGTACCGTGAGACCTAACCTGTTCAGTGCTACATCCGAGTACATTCACCCTGAGTGGGAAGAACACCCACGTGAATATGAAGGCACCCTAGACCCTAAAGCACACTTGGGCAACTACTTCTATGGATTATTTGAAGATGGAGCCGATTTCCTCAATACGGAAACAAAGACGTTTGGTGCTATCGTGTTCGGCGTAGCATATTTACTCTCCGCAATCGTCATCGGGTGGAAATTAAACAATGGCCTAGTAGGAATGGGGCTTGCCTCCCCCTTGATAATCTTGGGCGGATGGTTCGGACTCATACCATTGGTGCTGATTATGGTTGTGGCGGGAGTCTTTGTGATCTACTCCATCTTCGTTATCTGGGTGAAGGGAACTTAATTAATCCCTTCTAAGTCTCTCCGCCCATGAGATTATGGATAGTGTGATTAAGGGCTCTTTGGGGAGCGAATACCCCTTTTCCCAGGACCATACCGCTTCTTTCGAGACTCTGAATGTTCTTGCCAACCTAGTAAGGCCAATTTTTCCCTTCTCACGAATGATTTTTATATCAGCTGGTATCTGTAGCAACAAGTCAAGAGACTCGTTTAATGTAGGAGGCTTCTCTACTAAGGATCTCATTCCGTTCTCTCTTCAAATTATATAAGTTCTGACAAAAAATTCTATATTCTCGAATTTTAAAAAGGTGCTGGCAGTTCTCAATCTCCCCCCAAAGCCTCTTACACTTGACACGAACTGGGCATCTATCACAGCCACCACGAACCTCATCGCAGCACTTGTCAAGCTGATCCGCTATGTCCAGCACTAGGAGATCCGTCCCATAGTCTGCCGCGGTCTTTGTTTTAAGAGCCATTGGCGCACCTATTATATAGCAACTGTAGCACACCTATTAACTATATGGCAATTATTACGAACTTAACTCTTATCCAACCACAATCTAACTCTTATTGTCAAGCCCCCTTCGTCAGGATATACTAACCCTATGCCAAGCTTAAAGGAACTCAGAGAGAAACTCTTTCTGACGCAGGCTGAACTAGGAGAGAAAGCTGGTATCAGTCTCGATAGTATTAATAGAATAGAAACAGGCAAACAGAAGCCACGCTTTATGACTATCCGAAAACTGGCCGAGGCCCTCGGTGTCGAGCCGGGGGATATAGAATTCCCCAATCTATAGCGTTAACACTTCTTGTGGTGAGACCTGACCTTACCATCGGGTAACAGCCCAGCAGCCCGAGCTAGGTTAGCTTTACACCACTCAGAAACAGTCAGCCCTTGCTTGTCAGCTAAAGCCCTGACCCTAGTGTAAACACCCTCAGGGACTCTAACCCCAATTACAGTTGTGCTCCTACCTTTCATAGCGTTAACACCTCCTACTTGGCATTTTAGCATAGGCGTTTACACTATACAATGCCCTTGCCATGCCTGATAGGGTAGGTGCTATATTATTCAAAGGGGATTTCAGGGGGTTAGATTTGTATTGTAGCGCGAGTGTTTTGTGAACCAAGTGCTTCTTAAGCTGTTTACACTATAAAAGACATATATTGTATAGGATAAAAATAAGCCAGCTAGTTCCCAAGCAGTAACCCCAGTGTTTCTCTGTCATTTTACTACCTCTGTTCTTCAAAGGAACGCTTTATGGTGGTAATCTCCCCACTAGCCGCAGAAACTTGTCTATGTTTCCCCGGGGCCCGTGCAACAAGGGGATATCTTCTTTTGGATAGCGTTTTAGTGCCTCGAGGATAGCCACCGTTGAGTCCTTGCCTCCGCTAAAATTGACTATTACTTTACGCATATCTCATTCTCTCCTCATCGTTCTGCCTCGGAACGCTTCTTTTCTCTTATAACTTCCCAGGAACCATATATCCCAACGACGAAGAACCACCGGTCACAGGTATCACAGACAAAGAAGACACGACCATAAGGGCCATCGGGTAAATGCCGTCGTAGTTTACCTCGACATCCCGGGCAAATCTCTTGGCAAATCAAATCATCCGATTCTTGGTCAGGTGGTCTTACCAACTTCCCATATTTGCTAGCTTGTTTTAGAAA
>JABUBL010000708.1_pt1 | contig 10498 bp, 7 predicted proteins | sample 7240371 | NCBI WGS metagenome assembly JABUBL01 (sample SAMN07256343, study PRJNA390944) | subsurface metagenome | isolation source: Methane hydrate marine sediment | place: Pacific Ocean: Eastern North Pacific, ODP site 1244 | collected 2002
CTAGCAGCTAGTCACCCGGAATACCCGGCGGCGCATGAGCTCGGAGAGGAAGGCGGCGAGTCTGGAAGGAGGATCAGGCATTACCCCCCCCCCCGTACTTCTCCAGCAGCGCCTGAAACCGCGGGTGCTCCCGCAACGGGTCCCCGTGCCGATAAATCTGCACACTGCTCCGCTCCCTCTTGAAATCCTCTTTCCGCCGATTATCGCAATTCAATCGCTTCGTGCCAGCCCCTAGCCGAAAGTTTTCGACGGTTTTTACCTCTCCCGGATGGACAAAGGGGATACCCCTATCTTATCACTGGGCAGACTCCCATTGCGGCCCCAAAACTGCGTTTTTCAGCTTTAATCTCCAGAAGCTATACCTTACCCCAGCTGAAGCGTTTTGTGTGCGAAAACCAAGTGCTACTTGCTGCCTGAATAACACCGCGGCGATTCTGGCACTGTAAGACCGAGGAGGAATCGAACCCATGAGCAACGGCTTGACAGGCCGGGAGAACACGACGGGGGAAGAGGAGTAGGTTGCTACTGGGCTGCTATTGCTGACAGAGGAAAGAGATGGATGGGGGAAATCGGTTGGCTGGTGTATAGGGGAAGGTCACTTAACTCGAAACACATACGCTGCCCCAGCAAGGTAACCCATAGCATCTTCGTTCCGAGCCCCCGCGATTGCATAGCGACCTGAAAGGGATACGGAATCACCGAGCTCATCACTCGTTTGCCCGTCGGGAGCAGTGAGCTTGACACCAGTGTCCCAGCTATTGGTTCCAGTACGCCGGAACACATACGCTGCTCCGGCATTGTTACTCATAGCATCAACAAACCAAGCCCCCACGATTGCATAGTCACCTGACAAGGCTACGGATCCACCGAACCAGTCATTGATCTCCCCATCGGGGGCAGTGAGCTTGACACCGGCGTCCCAGCTATTAGTTCCAGTACGCCGGAATACATACGCTGCCCCGGCATGGTTAGCAATAGCATCTTCCCCCCAAGCCCCCACGATTGCATAGTCACCTGACAGGCTAACGGACCTGCCGAACATGTCATATGTTTGCGCATCGGGGGCAGTGAGCTTGACACCGGTGTCCCAGCTATTAGTTCCAGTCCGCCGGAACACATACGCTGCCCCGGCATCATCACCCATAGCATCTTCTTTCCAAGCCCCCACGATTGCATAGTCACCTGACAGGGCTACGGATATGCCGAACCAATCTTTAGGCTCGGCATCGTGGGCAGTGAGCTTGGTGCCCTTATCCCAGCTGTTAGTTCCCGTACGCCGGAACACATACGCTGCCCCGGCATGGTTAGCATTAGCATCTTCCCCCAAAGCCCCCACGATTGCATAGTCACCTGACAGGGCAACGGACCTACTGAACAGGTCACTGGCTTCGGCGTCAGGGGCGGTGAGTTTAGTGCCATTGCTCCAGCTATTAGTTCCCGTGCGCCGGAATACATACGCCGCTCCGGCATCGTCACCCATAGCATCTTCGTTCCAAGCCCCAACTATTGCATAGTCATCTGACAGGGCAACGGACGAACCGAACAGGTCATACGCCTGCCCATCGGGGGCAGTGAGCTTGGTGCCGTTGTCCCAGCTATTGGTCCCCGTGTGCCGGAACACATACGCTGCCCCGGCATGGAGACCCATAGCATCTTCATTCCGAGCCCCAACTATTGCATAGTCACCCGATAGGGCAACGGACGAACCGAACAGGTCACCGGCTTCGGCGTCAGGGGCGGTGAGTTTGCGAGCCATTTCACCGGCTGCCGGGGCCTGTGCGGCTGTGGTTACCACCTCCACGTTCATTATCCGCTTCGCAGCTACCTCCATCCCCTCGGTCAGCATCAGGTCGATGGCGCCCTGAGTATCGTAAAAGGCGGTCTTCTCAATGGCTCCAGTCTCCACATTAATGATGCGCATTTCAACGGTCCATGTAGAACCCACCTTTCCGATGGAACCGGCCAATATGAACTGTGCTCCCAGTAGTTGCCCAATCTTTACAGCACACTCGTCGGTGGTGCATCCCGTTTCCTGGAAGCCCTGCTCTTGGAGTATCTCCTCCATTACCCCCCGTTCGATAAGGGTGTAGGGTCCAATCTGCGCCAGATTGGCGCGAAAGCGGTGGGTGAGAGTGGCAACTTCTGATTCTGATATTCCAAAGCCCTCAAAATCAAGAACGGCGAGCGTGGGTTTGTCTGCTTGGGCTGGAGGGACACTGCCGTTTAAAAGCGTGAGGTGTACCAGCAGGAGGAGCCCAGTTCGCCATGGCGAGCGATGGCACAATGATGATAGGAAGGGCTTCACTTTGTGATAGCTCTCACGAAAAGAGTAAGATCACTTAATTCGGAACACATACGCCGCCCCGGCATTGGCGCCTTCAGCTTCATTCTCCAAAGCGCCCACGATATCGTAGTTGCCTGATAGGCCTACGGATGATCCGAAATTGTCCCCGGTCTGAGCGTAGGGGGAGGTGAGCTTGGGGCCAGCGTCCCAGTTGTTAGCCCCGGTACGCCGGAAGATATATGCTGCCCCGGTATTGTCACCGCCGGCGTTTATTGTTCCAAATCCCCCCACGATAGCGCAGTTGCCTGATAGACCTACGGATGATCCGAAACAGTCCCCGGTCTGGGCGTCGGGGGCGGTGAGCTTGGTGCCAGCGTTCCAGCTGTCAGCACCGGTACGCCGGAAAATATACGCTGCCCCGGCATATCTGCCCCCAGCATCTTCTCCAATAGCCCCAATGATGGCGTATTCGGCTGACAGGGCCACGGAAACTCCGAACCAGTCCCCATGCTGGGCATCGGGGGCGGTGAGCTTGGTGCCGGTGTCCCAACTGTTAGCCCCGGTACGCCGGAAGACATAGGCCGCCCCGGCATTACTGCCCCCGGCGAGTTTTCCAGAAGCCCCCACTATGGCATATTCAGTTGATAGGGCTACGGATTCGCCGAAACAGTCTCCAGCCTGGGCATCGGGGGCGGTGAGCTTGGTGCCGGTGTCCCAGCTGTTAGCCCCGGTACGCCGGAAAATATAAGCTGCCCCGGCATATCTGCCCTCGGGGTCTATCCTGGAAGCCCCCACGATGGCATAGTCGCCTGACACGGCTACGGGCCGTCCGAAATAGTCCATGGTCTGGGCGTCGGGGGCGGTGAGCTTGGTGCCGGTGTCCCAGCTGTTAGCCCCGGTACGCCGGAAGACATACGCTGCCCCGGCATATGCGTCATCAAAGTGAGCCCCCACTATGGCGTAATTGCCTGACACGGCTACGGAAATGCCGAATCGGTCCCCGGTCTGGTCGTTGTGGGCGATGAGCTTGGTGCCAGTGTCCCAGCTGTTGGACTCCTTGCGTCGGAACACATAGGCCGCCCCGACATTATTGGTGAATCCTCCAGAAGCCCCCACGATGGTATATTGGGCTGACAGGGCTACGGAAACTCCGAACCAGTCCCCGGCCTGGGCATCAGGGGCGGTGAGCTTGTGAACCATTTTACCAGTAACAGGGGTAGGCCCTGCCGGGATAGCCGCCTCCTTATCCGCAATTCGCTGTGCGGCCGCCTCCATCCCCTCGGTAAGCATCAAGTCGATGGCGCCCTGAGTATCATAAAAGGCGGTCTTCTCAATGGCTCCTGTCTCCACATTTATGATCCGCATTTCTACGGTCCATGTGGAGCCTACTTTGCCGATAGACCCGGCCAGTATAAACTGAGCATTCATAAGACGCCCTATCTTCACAGCGCACTCGTCAGTCGTGCACCCTGTCATCTGGAAATCCTGTTCAGCGAGAATCTCCTCCATTAGCCCTCGTTCTATTATGGTGTATTGACCAATCTGGGCGAGATTAGCGCGGAAGCAGTTGGTGAGGGTGACAGTTTCCGATTCGGAGAGTCCGAGGCCATCAAAGTCAAGTACGGCGAGGGTGGGCTTGTCTGGTGGGGCTGGAGGGACGCTACTGGAAAGCAGGGTAAGGATCACCAGCAGGAGGGCAGTCAGAAATAAAAGGCGTTTCGTGTTCATCCGAGATATAACTCTCACCTTGAAGATACCGACGCAGTAGTCAATTCAGAAAAAAGGGATGCATCAAAGTTCCAGGTAATATTACCCGCTGCCGGATAAGATGTCAATCTGTTAGTCCGGGCAGGGGCAGGTCAATTAGCTTTGCTAGCATAGGAATTGTAGCTGGTGTGCAAGGCCTATCCACGCTGTCCACAACTTGATCTTTCAATTAATGTACATCCGCGTGCTCTCCCCGTGCCGGTAAATCTGCACACTGCCATGCTCCCTCTTGAAATCCTCTTTCCGACAATAACCGCTGTTCAACAGTTAAGGGATTGAAAGGTCCAGTAGGGTTACCATTTCACCCGCTCCAATACACTCAGTTAATCAAGATGCTGCTGCTGAAGTAATCCCCTATCCAGGCCTATTAAGTTCCACCATTACGTTCGGAAAGTTTTCGGTCCATGATAGTCATACGCCATGAAACACTCGCTGACTTTGAGGCAATCCGGAAGGTTAATCTGCGAGCGTTCGAACAATCCAATGAAGGCAACATAGTAGATGCCCTGCGCGTAGCCGGAGCATTGACTATTTCCCTTGTGGCTTTGCACGATAATCAAATTGTAGGACATATTGCCTTCAGCCCTGTTACTATTGAATCTGGAGACGGCTCATTCACTGCCCTTGGGCTGGGACCTATGGCAGTCCTGCCGGAGCACCAGAATAAGGGAATCGGCTCACAGCTGGCCGAGGCAGGATTTAAGGAATGCCTGAGATTGGGACATAAGATCGTGGTTGTGATTGGATATCCGGAATACTATCCACGGTTCGGATTCGTGCCTGCTGGGCCGTTGGATATCGCATGGGAGCACGAGGTACCAGAAGATGCGTTTATGGTTGTGGAACTAAATGCCGGAGCCCTAGCAGGTCGTACGGGTGTGGTCAAGTTTCATCCGGCTTTCGATGAAAACTGATGTGATCAATCAAGATGCTTTTGTCCCGCAGACCGTGGGCGTACACGCCCTGCGGGGAACCATGTGGGGCTGCAGCTGAAGTAGGGGGTGCCCTGTTAAAACGCAGCTTTCAGCTCTATAAAGAGCTTGTCCTCTTCGTCAAGCCGGCCGAACGGCGACCCGCCTGGTCCCTGAAAGAACACTCCCCCTAAGGTGAGATTCAGGGCGTCGGCCATCTCCCACAACAGGAAGCCCATAGCCAACGCGTCGCCGTCCTTAAAATTGTAAACGGCGACGACCTGGCCGGTCACGTAATTGGCGGGCTGCCAAGACACCATCCCCGACAGGGAATAGGTTGCTTTATGGGGGGCGGTCATCATCCGGTCAAGATCCAGGTCGACCAGGCGGGCCTGCTCCTCATCCTCATCGTAGTTCAGCAGTCCTTCATGCACCGCCTGTAAATTGAAGGACAGCCGATCCGAGGGGATATAATCCAGGCCCAGGACCGTTTTGATGCTTGAATTCCGGACAAACGGGTCGTCGCCGCCACTATCGGTTCGCCCGTACCAGGCCCCTTCGCCCTTGATGGCGAATGCGTTGATCGAGCGGACGAAATCCCAGCCCGCCATCGTGTAGGGCTCATAAGTGGCTTCCATGCTCATCGGCGACAGGGCAGAGGGATCATAACGGGCAGTGATGGTGGGATTGGGATCGTAGCCTTTGAAAAAGCTCAGTGAGACATCCGTGGCGCCGAGATAGGAGGTCAGACGCAATCCGTACTGGGCTTGATCGACCTTAAGCAGACGGTCGTGCTTGATGGTCCTGGGTGGCAGTGGTATGGCTGCCGGCGTGAATCGAGGCACCAGTACGGCCTGGATGGCCAGGTCCCCCACGTACATATCGGACCTTAGCGCAAGCACCGAGAGGCGGTAGTCCTCGATCTCGCTGGACAGGTTCTCATAATCCCAGGGGTTGATCACATCGGTGGGGTTGATCCATTCGGTGGAGCCCCAGAAGATGTACTGTTGTCCGAAGCGCAGGTCCATGAATGAGGTGTGCAGGTCCAGGTAGAATTCCACGGGGTAGATCAGCAGATTGTTGCCCTTGATCTCAATGTGATCGCTGGGAGACTGCTCCGTGGTATCGGACGGTGAGCCGGCTAGGTCTATCTCATAGTTGATCCCGGCGAATAAGCCCATCCGGTCCTGCCAGTCGGCCGTGAAGCGGGTCTGCAGCCGGGTGCCCAACCGCTCATACGATCCGCTGTGGGGGTTGACGTAGGCCAGTCCCTTGAGGTAGCCGTTGGTCTGCAATTGGGCCGTCCCGGAAGCCGCCAACAGGAGTGTGAGCAGCAGGGAACAGATGGGTTTCACCGTCAACGGCCCCGCTGGAGGTACCGGACGGTGAAGTAGACGTCGGGGATGCCCTGGTCCACTTTGATGTTGCTGAACTGGATCTCGCTGGAGTGGCCGGTCTGCAGGTCCCGCGCGACCATGTCAGTGGCAAAATCCACCTCTCCGATCCGTTCAAACCCCAAGACTTCGAGCACCTTCCACTTGTTCAGCCCACGGTCGTAAATCTCGCTGTAGGGTATGTTGAGGGTTTCCTGGTCCACCCAGCGTACGATCTTGCCGTAGCCCGTGTCTTTCAGGATATCTTCGATGGCGGGGAGGCACTCGATCATGTAATAGGTCCTGCCGTCCCGGGATTCCTCGCCAACGAGGGTATAGTTCCAATCCTCCAACTTGGGTTCGCCGATGTCGTAGTAGGTGAAGTCGCTGGACATGAAGTTACCGCCGCTGCCCGAGGCGGCGATCTTTTTCACCCGCCGCAGGGCGGGGAGGTAGAGGTAGCGCTCGTCATCTCCAGAGGGAGTCTCGAGGGTCAGGAACCCGGTGCCTTTCACATCGGCCGGCGCTAGGAAGCGCATGAGCATACGTGAGAGGCCATCCTCAGAGTCCTTGGAAAAGAACGCGATTTCCCGCACCCGTTCCTCGCCCCGGCCGGTGCGGAGGATCAGTTTCATATCGGCCTGCATGTCTTTCCAGGCCGAGCGGGTGAGGGCGGCGGTCATGATCTCGGTAGCATCCGGGGCCTGAGCATACCCGAGGGCCAGGATAAGCAGGAAGCTGGCTGCCAAGTAAACTAGTCTACCGTTTTGCATGTGAATCCTCGTGTTTGGTTGCCTGCCATCAATTCCAAGCCACCTTACTGTTCTTGCCCGCCCGGGAGCCGCAGCGCCCTGGGCTTCAGGTTGGCGAAGATCAGCGGCAGGATGGTCAGGGCCCCGAATGCGGCGGTGAGCATGGTCAGAGCGATGAGCAGGCCCATGTGGACAATGGATACGAACTGGGACAGAGTAATGATGGAAAATCCTGCCGCCACCACGAAGGAATTATAGGCGATGGCCACGCCCGAGTCTTCCATGGTGGCCGGGACGGCGGCATCATACGCTCCATTCTGTCGCAGCTTCCTCCGATAGGTGTAGATGAAGTGGATGGCATAGTCGACACCGACACCGATGGCAATGCTTGAGATCATCATGGTTTCCAGGTTCACGTGGATGTTCGACAGACCCATGATGGTGAAGTTGAGCAGCAGCGCGAAGAAAAGCGGTATGGTGTTGAAAATGCCAATCAGTGGTGAGCGGAACATGAAAGTGGTGATCAACCACACCAGGAACAGCGATAGGGAGATGCTGATGATCTGGCCCGATACGATCAATCCGTCAACCACCAGGAACAGCTTTGCCATGCCGGTGATGGCAACCTCTGCACCTTCAAAGTGGTTATCAATAAAGGCGGTCAGGCTACTATCCAATTCGCGAGCCGTGGCCATGTCATCCGTGTCCATGAAGATCGAGACCTTGGCGTTCTGGTAGTTGTAGTCCACCAGGTTGGCCAGGTCTTCCGGCTTCCCAGACATCTCGTACAGCGCCAGATACTGTGCCACCAGATCCTTTCCGGAGACGGTATCCGTCTTCTCAACTTCAACCCATTGGCCGCTCCGTTCCTCCCAATCCATATACGTCACGACGGCCCTATCGGGCGGAATGGTATAATACTCATCCCGGTCACCGTTGAGCACCTTGTTGATGCGCTTCACGAAATCGGCCAGGGAGACCACGTCGCCCACATAGTCGTAGGTCAGTGCTTCTGCTTTCAGGTCATCCATGTTCTTCAGGAGGCGGGGTTCCTTTATCATGTCGGGCGCATCACCCTCGATCATGACCTGGAAGACAGTGGTGCCGGCGAAATGTGCGTTCACCAGGTCGTACGCCTCCCGTACCGGGTGATCCTCAGGGAAGTTCTCAATGGCGGAGTAGGAGTGGTCCAGCCGGCTGATACCCCAGGCTGACATCACCACCACCAGACCCAGTAGGGGGTATAGCACCTTGCTGTATTTGACCAACAGGTTGCCCCAGCCCACGGCTAGTCTGGCGTCCAGGGGCTGGCGCTGCGTTCGCTTGACGAGGATGCGGGGAATGCGGAGCATGGACAGGACCGCCGGGACAAAACTGATGCTGATGACCATGGCGCACAGCACGCCCAGGGCAGTGAAAAATCCCAGCTTAGCCGATTCCTCGAAACCGGATACTCCCAGGGCGGAAAAGCCCGCCATGGTAGTGAGGGAAGTCATGATCACCGGCGAGTTCATGTGCTTCATCGTCTGCCGGACCAAGTTCTTCCGATCCTGCTCCTTGCGGGCGTTAGTATAATAGTGAGCGATGATGTGGATGCTGTCGGCCACGGCGATGGACATGATCAGGATCGGCATGATTTCCGTGGCGTGGGAGATGGGAAAAGCCAGCAGCACCATGGCCCCCAGGGTCCAGATGACAGACATGATGACCACACCCAGGGGGATGAGGATTCCTCGCAGGGTGCGGAAGATCACCAGCAGGAGGACAAAGATCAGGAGGAGACCACCCATGAAAAAGGTGGACATGTCCCGTTGCATTCCTTCACTTACGTAATGGCTGGCGACAGATTTTCCGGCCAGGATCAGGTTCAGCTCGGTGCCGGCATCCATCGTTTCCAGCTGGGGGATGAAGGTCTCCACGAAGTCGTTGGGATCGGCGGTATTCTTCAGCAGGATCATGATGCCCAGCATGGTGGAATCCTTTGACACCAGGTTGCCCAGGGCCAGATCGCTGCTGAACAGGTTATCCGTGAAGGCTTCGATTTCCGCCGTCGTCCGGGGAGGCGCTTCCAGGATGTCCCTGACGTCCATGCCCTCCTCGGTGCCGGTAATGAGGGATACATTGGTGGGCGACATCACGTCGTAGACTTCAGGGAGCGCTTCCAGCCAGGAAGTGATCTCCCAAACTTCCCTGATGTGCTCCCTGGAAAAGATGTCGTCACCTTCCAAACCCAGGAAGATAAACTCCTTGGTGGGGAAGATCTCACCCATCTTGTCATACAGTCGCTTGGCGGGAATCTTCTGCGGCAGCGCGTCGGTGACGTCCGGATCCATGCGCATATTCTGCAGCTGATACCCAAGCACCATGGTAATTGCCAGCGTCAATCCCACATACAGCCATGGATGTTTGATCACATGTTGGGTAAACCTGATCATGATGTTCCTTATTCCCTTTTCAGATAGGCCGTGATAATGTGAATGAATAGTTGGACCTCTTGCTGGAGGTCTTCCGGGGGATAGCCCTGAACGATCTTATGGCACAGGCCGGAGATGTAGCTCCACAACAGGCTGGAGAACATTTCGGTATCCACTTCTGTATCACTTTTTACCAGCAGCTCTTGCATCTTCTGCTGGATTGGTGTGCGCATGGCCTGTAGCTCCCGGGCAACAGATCCATGCTGGAGAAGATGGCCGGGGGCACTTTTACCGACGGGGAAGAGCAGCCGGATGAAATCCAGGTCGAGGTACGCCTGCCTCAGATGTTCCCTCGCCAGATATTCGACCAGTTCAACCGGAGTTTGAAATCCTATGATACTCTCCTCCAGGGACCGGTGGTATTCCCGTATGCTCGAAAGGATTATTTCCTGATAGATTTCTTCCTTGGACGGGAAGTAATAATACAGGGTAGCCTTACCCAGTTCACAAGCCTCGGCAATATCCGACATGCTCGTTTCCTGAAACCCCCTGCGGGCGAACGGCCGTTTGGCGGCGGCGAGGATAGCAGCGATGCGTTCCTGCTTTTCTCTTTGGTGGCGTTCTTTGGTACCCATACCGTTCAAACTTATGGTCGAGATATGACCGTTCGGTCGAAAAGCTAATCTTCCAGTGTATGCGGTGCCCAATGGTTTATTGTACTCGGCGCATATTTACCACATTTCTTGGAATTGCAGGAGGCGCCGCCTAGTTTCACTGCCCGTTATCGAGATGATTCGACAGTGGCTACCGCTATCACCAAAGGTACCATAATGAAAAACATTGTCATCACCGGTGGCACTCGTGGTATCGGCTACGGTCTCGCAAAGGCATTCCTCGATTTAGATTGTGCTGTCATGCTCAGTGGGCTGCTAAGGATCAGTCTGGCCACATTATGCCCTCCGGCATCTACATCGCCCGCTTGGTGACGCTGGAGTAT
>JABUBL010000709.1_pt1 | contig 10496 bp, 12 predicted proteins | sample 7240371 | NCBI WGS metagenome assembly JABUBL01 (sample SAMN07256343, study PRJNA390944) | subsurface metagenome | isolation source: Methane hydrate marine sediment | place: Pacific Ocean: Eastern North Pacific, ODP site 1244 | collected 2002
GATCCCCCACTCCTTGGCGAGCTTGTCGATCTCATCCTTGAGCTTGATGGAGATCTCCTCCCGGCTCTCCAGGAGTTCGTCTAGGTCGTACTGGCCTACAATGTTCCTGATGGCGGTCTGTGCGTATTTAGAGATAGCAACGGAGTAGTCCCTGATCTTGGTGATCACTTTCTCGGTGTCCTCGATGGTCATGAAGACGACGGCGTCGATGCCCACCGAGATGTTGTCCTTAGTTATGGCGGACTGCCCCTTCATATCCACGGTCATGGTCCTCAGGTCAACTTTCTGTACGGTGTCGATCATTGGTATCCTGAAGTGGAGACCCGTCTCCACTATCTTTATTATCTTTCCGAATCGCAGGACAGCGGCCTTCTCCCACTGCTTGACGATGAACGCGGAGGAGGCCAATAATGGAAGTGCGATTGCGATTGAACCTAGGATTACCGTGTTAATTAGAAAGTCTAACATCTTTTACACCTCTTCCCATCTTTCCAGAACGATTTTCTCGTGGAATAGATGAGTCACTGTGTTACTCGATGCTCATCGAGGCTTATTAATGCTGTAGTTTTTTCTGAAGGGTTCTTGTTCCCTTATTTAACTCTCCCAGTTCCATCTTCTGGAATCGATATGAAGTTATTTCAATGAGGTCAGGCTCACATCAAGTGAGGAAGGATCATGAAAGTCGTCTTCGTTGAGCCACCTAAGGATTTCTGGTTCGTGATGGGAGAGTATCTTCCTCCCCCCACGGCGGCAATCCAACTCGCTGCATTCCTGGAGTTGAGACGCCCCGACGATGATATCAAGATAATCGACTGCCAGGCTGAGGAACTAGGCTGGAATGATCTCCGGAGGAGATTGGAGGTCGAGGCGCCAGACCTGGTAGCCGTCAGCAGCCTCGCCACCTGCAACGCCTACGCAGTTGTGCGGACCTTGGAACTAGCAAAGGAGGTGGCTCCGGAAGCTTTCACGATAACTGGGGGGCAGCACTTCACGGCCCTCGCAGAGCCCAGCCTCGCCGAGTATCCTGTGATTGACGCGATCGTCAGGGGAGAGGGGGAGATCACCCTCGTAGAGGTGGTGGAGTCCCTGGACTCCGGGGAAGGGCTGGAGAAAGTCGAGGGGCTGACATTCAGGCATGGAGATGAGATAATATCGACGGCCCCCAGACCCATGATCAAGGACCTCGACAGCCTGCCCATGCCAGGCTACCACTTCGTGGAGGAGAACCTCGACCGCTACCACTTCAAGATGATGGCCGGGGACAAGCGTTACCTAATCATCGAGGGAAGCCGGGGATGCAGCCACGGATGTAATTTCTGCAGCCAGTGCTCCTTCTGGGGGAACCGATGGAGGGCGAAATCTGGAAAGAGGATCGCCGAGGAGATGGAGTACTGCCTCGAAAAGTTCGACGCCGAGTTCCTGTGGCTGACCGACGACAACTTCGCCTTCGGCCCACGAGCCGACGAGATGTTCAAGGAGGTCAACGCCCGCGGCCTCGGCGATGAGCTCTACTGGTTCGTGCAGGCAAGGGTCGACGACGTTGCGAGGAACAGGGAATCGATCCCTGAGATGAAGAAGGCGGGGAACCAGTGGATCCTGTTGGGCATAGAGAGTGGGGACCCTGAGACGCTCTCCCAGTATGGGAAGGGGACCACCCCAGATCAGGCACATCAAGCTATCAGAGCCCTTCAAGAGAACGATATCTTCGCGCAGGGCACATTCATCATTGGCAACCGCACCGACACCCACGAGTCTATCGAGGGGCTCAGGCGCTACATCGAGGTCCTCGACCCAGACCTGGCCATCTTCATGATCCTAACGCCGTTCCCGGGGACCGAGCTCTACGAGGAGGCCGTCAAGAACAGTTGGATCGAGGATCGGAACTGGGCCAACTATGACATGATCCACGCGGTCATGCCGACGGAGACTCTCAGCACAACGGAGGTCCAGGACGAGCTGTTCAGGTGCTACAGGAGCTTCTACGGGAAGTTCTCCCGCAGGATAAAGGGCCTCTTCGCCTCCAACCAGTTCAGGAGGAGGACCTACAGACACATGGCGAGTCAGGGCATCATAATGCAGTTGAGGGATCTGGTATCGTGAGAGAGGAAGGCGTCATCTGGGCGTCCCTCGCAGTCTCCTTAGCTGGCGTCATCCTCGTCGCCGCGTTCCTATCTCTTCCCGGTGCAGGTGCTACCATCGAGAACCCATTCATGATATGGGTGCCATTCGTCTCGCTCTGCCTCCTGGGAGCTATAGCGACACTGTTCCCCCATCGGTGCAACCCCTCAAAGGTCCTCCCTCAGGACCTAGACCCTTCCAGATTCACCGTGGTCTTGGGCGTGCGCCTCTACCACGGTCATCACATCCCGTGCACCCACTTCCAGGAGCATGAGCACAACGTGCGAGGAAAGTTCTTCTGTGCTGGATGCTCCGGTCTGCTGATCGGGGCAACGGCAGCGGTTTCCGTGGCCACGCTCCACTTCATCTACGGCTGGAATCCCGGTAGAGTAATGGGGTACGCAGGCCTCGTATGCGTAGTTCTGGGCCTATTCTACATTCCCCTCCGGATCGCGCACGGACCGATCTTGAGAACCCTGATCAACACTCTCTTCGTCCTGGGTTTCGCGCTGACCCTGTCGTCTGTAGACGGTTCCGGGAGCTCAGCCTTCGACCTAGTCGTCATAGGGCTAAGTGTTTTCTGGATGTTTACAAGGATCCAGCTCTCCCGTTGGAGTCACGACAACGTCTGCGATGAATGCGGGGAAGAGTGCTGGAAAGGGGAGCCCTGAGAGTCCTCTTCAGTCATTTCCCGGTCCCTACACGTATTATAGGAAGAGGTCTTTCTCCCTCGGCCTGACAAGCTCAAGGGCAGAGGAGGTCTCGGACAGGTCGTACGGGTATCCCCTGATGATGGCCACTGGGACTCCTTCGTCGGCCTGCCCAATCACAAGCTCGGCCGCTGCGGCCAGCTCATCGGCAACGGCTGTACGTTTGACCTTCAACTCGTAGCCGAAGAGATCGCGCTCCCCGCGCCTGTCCCTGATGACCTCCATCCCCGAGGCGCCCACTGCCACGTTGACCTCCCCATCCCTATGACCTCGTCCGTGGGTGTCGCAGACGATGGCGGCAACCTCCCTCCCGGTCAGCTCCCTCACCCTCGATCTGAATATTCTGGCTGACTCGTCGGGGTCCTCGGGCAGGAGGGCGACTATGTCCTCACCTGGGACGTTTGACTTGTCCACTCCGGCGTTGGCGCAGACGAATCCCTGTCTTGTCTCCGTGATCAGGACACCTGGGGCCATCCTCCTGATCGCCCTGGAGTCCCTTAGGATGGTCTCCACGAGCCTCGGGTCCTTTCCTGTGAAGGTGGCGAACCTCTCTGCCACCGGTGAAGGCTCGACGGTGCTTAGGTCAACTGTCCGTCCCTCCGCCCTGGATACGATCACGTGAGAGAGGACGACTACGTCGCCGTCTTGTAATGGGTCGCCCTGTGAGTTGGCCGATCTGACGATGAGTTCAGCCAGGTCATCTCCCTCCTCGATGATGGGCAGCCCTGTTATGCCTATGACCTCCACCTTCAATTTGATCCCCGATAGTAAATGAGCGCCAGATATTAAAATCAAGAACGGTCGAGTCGCCTCGCAACCTGTTCTGAAACCCCTTTTAGGTAGTTGTGTTAACTGGGAGTGGGGATAGAGTTGTCGAACATCATCAATATTCCGTGCAAGGACAATGCGAAGCTTGAGAAGATCGTCGGACTGCTAGATGACACCGAGCTTCAGACACTCTGGAAATGCTCAAACGTCCTCGCGGTGGATCGACTTGGTCTGAACGACCACGGCCCTGTTCACGTCAAGATCGTCGCGAACGGGGCGTTGAAGATGCTGAGGCTCCTCACGGGGAACGGTGTGGAGCCCAGTATAGTTGCTGACCATGGGATGTCAGTGGAGGATGCCGAGGTCGTGGTAGTCCTCGCGTCGGTGATGCATGACCTGGGGATGTCCTTCGTCAGGAAGGACCACGAGGTCTACAGTGTTCCCATCGCCACACGCATCCTCGACCGCTTCCTCCCCCAGATCTACAATACGGAGGAGGCTGCAATAGTATCCTCGGAAGTTCTCCACGCGGTCGTTAGCCATCACGCAGTCAACGAGCCTCTTACAGTTGAGGCTGGTGTCGTGAAGATCGCTGACGCATTGGACATGGAGCAGGGGAGGGCGCGTATCCCCTATGAGACGGGAAGGGTGGACATTCACTCCTTCTCGGCTATCGCCATCGAGAAAGTCAAGATAGAGGAGGGCTCGGAGAAGCCCATCACAATCAACATCGAGATGTCCAACCCCGCCGGCATCTTCCAGGTGGATAACCTGCTCTGGACGAAGATCGAGGGGAGCGGGTTAGAAGGCTACGTTCGAGTCGAGGCTGTAATAAAAGAGGGTGATAAGAGCCGAACTCTTACCTTCGACGTCTGAGGACCCTGACCTACACTTTCCGCTCGACAGCGACGGTACATCTTGTAGCTAGGGCTGCAATGGCAGCGATCGCCGCTAGCTGAGGTGCCACCACTGCGCCGATGACTCCGAGGGTGACGGGGATCTCTATAAGGTTCTCGCCGTGTTCGTTCCTGATGATGACCCGCCTTATGTTGCCTTCCTTAATGAGCTCTTTTACTTGTCCGAGGAGATCGTCCGCGGAGACCTGGAACTCCTCCCACTCAGTCCTCACGACGCTGGCACCGCATTTCGAGCAGTATCTAGCGTCATTTGGCAGCTCCTGCCCGCACTCCGTACAGTAAATCATGTCTATCGTCCATGATTCAGGAGAGGCCCAAGATAAATCCGTCGAAAGCCTCGAACTGAAGAAGGTTTATAAATCGGCGTCGTGGTCATAGTAGAAGTCTACTAGGTAGATGTCTACTATGATGAGGGGCGGTCTAATCCACGGGAGAAGTGTCGTAAGCCCACTCCAGTTCCTCGTGATCATGCAGTTGAGCGAGGAGCCCAAGTACGGGTACGAGATGCTCAAGGTCCTCCGAGATGAGTTTGACGGCCTCTGGGACCTCAAGACGGGCACCTTCTACCCCGCCCTGAAGAGCCTCGAATCTCGGGGCTTCGTCGAGACCGAGCTGAGAGACCAGACAGAGTTCTACAGCCTCACCGAGAAGGGGACGACCCTCCTAGGTAGCCTCGGTGGGCGTATGGAGACCGAGTACAAGGTCACCGACAAGTACTTCAAGACCGTGATGAAGTGGATGCCCCTCTCCGTGAAGAGGAGGCTCATCGAGATGATCGGGTTCATGGCCAGCAACCCCATCGACATCTACGGGGACCTTCCGAAGCTGCTGAAGGGAGTCCCCACTGAGAAGAAGAAAGAGGTTCTGGATAACCTCCTGGTTTTGATTAGGAGAAACCTGTCCCAGGTTGAAAAGGTCTATCAGGATATAGTGGAGGAGGGTCCGTGAGCTCGATCATAGAGACAGTCGACCTCGTGAAGGAGTATCCCCAGGGCGAGACGGCCCTCAGGGTCCTCAAGGGAATCAACATGAAGGTCGAGGAGGGGGACTTCATGGCCATCATGGGTCCCTCCGGGAGCGGGAAGTCAACGCTCCTCAACATGATAGGCGCCCTCGACAAGCCTACCACAGGAACGGTTCTCATCAGAGGTGTGGACCTCTCGACGCTTAGTGATAACCAGCTTGCCGACCTCAGGAGCAAGGAGATCGGTTTCGTCTTCCAGTTCTTCAACCTCATCTCCCGCATGAAGGCCCTCGGGAACGTGGCGCTCCCCATGGCCATCGCGGGGGTCCCCCGCCGCGAGCGGAGTGAGAGGGCTGCAAAGCTCCTGGAGATGGTGGGCCTCGGTGAGAGGATGCACCACAGACCCACGGAGCTCAGCGGGGGCGAGCAGCAGAGGGTCGCCATCGCCCGTGCGCTGGTCAACGATCCAGCGGTCGTCCTCTGCGACGAGGTGACGGGGAACCTGGACTCCGGGACGGGGGACGACATCATGCAGCTCATGCGGACCCTGAACAACGAGGAGGGCAAGACCTTCGTCCTCATAACCCACGACCCGGTGGTCGCCCAGTCGACCGATCGCCTGGTCACACTTCATGATGGCGAGATAATCGGAGAGAAAAGAGTATGGTAAAAAAAACGAATAGAAATCGAATCATGGTATTAATCCTATTGGTAGCATGCACCTTAGTGCTGCAGACCCCAACTATCCTAGGGATAGATAGGCCTCTAGTTAGAGTGTCCACCGATGATATTTACGTCACGGCTGGGCAGGAGAACACCATCAAGATCACCTTAAGGAACACCGGTGACATAGAGGTGGCCGACATCAGGGGGACCCTATCGTCCTCGACATCGGGCATCTCCATCTTATCAAACTCACATGTAGCCTACGGCCTGATCATGGGAGACTCCAGCGTCTCGTTCTCCCCAAGGCTCCATGTCGACGAGGACACACCCTTGGGCGCGCACTCCCTGACATTCCAGCTGAGCTATTACAAGTATGTCGCGACGCCCTCCATGCTAGAGACACACGTCATCCAGATCGGGATCGTCGTGACCGAGGCTATAAGGACACATCAGAGGCTAGAGGTGGATGTTATTGATACAAGCCTCGTGGCCGGAGCAGAGAACCCAGTAAGCATATCTCTGGAGAATCAGGGTGAAGGACCGTTCTACTTCCTTGAGGCCTCCATTGCCTCAACTTCCCCTTACATAGCGGTGCTCGATGAAGCAAGGTACAATCACTCCTCCCTTGGAATAGGAGAGCGTGCCCTCCACACACCGGTGCTCCAAGTCTCCAGCAACGCTCCCCTCGGCGTATATACGCTGACTGAGACCGTCACCTATGAAGACGAAGACGGTGAGAGCTACGCGGACAGCTACATCCTTGGGTTCAGCGTGGACGAGGTCGCTAAAACTGATGTGAAGGTGGATGTTGCCATCGAGGATCCCCGGCTTGTCGCCGGTGAGGAGAACAACGTAACTGTCTCGCTTATGAACATCGGAAGTGAGCCTATCTACTTCGTTGACGCGAAACTCCTGTCGACGTCACCCTACTTCACAGTCTTAGAGAACGCGAGGTAACTATAGATGAAATGGAGCCGGACGAATCATCGTCCTTCGTCTCCAACATCGCGGTCTCCGGGAACGCTCCAGTTGGTGTCTACTCAATTTCTGCCACGGTGGCATACACGGACTCGTATGGTCGTGACTACGTTGAGAGTTTCACCATAGGCTTGAAGGTGGAGTCAGTCCAGGTAGCTGTGCAGACCGCCGTAGTGTTAAAAGATTATTACACAAACCCAGAGGTCATCTACCCAGGAGACGGAGTGTCGCTGAACCTAGAGCTCTCCTGCACGGGGGCAAACGCCTACGACGTGAAATCGACTCTCCTATTCGATCCTCTGACTGGGATATCAAGCCTGAGCCCCAGCCTTGTGGCCTCAGGGGATCTAGGACCCGGAGACTCGGTAGAAGTGTCATACAATCTGCTGCTGGATGGGAGTCTAAGGGCTGGGCAGTATCCCGCGTCCCTGACCGTGAGCTACCTCGACTCCGACGGGATCCCCAAGAATCTCATGGAATCCGTAACCCTGAGAGTTAGGGGGATAGTGGACTTTACTTTAATCAACGACGAGGCGGAAACCGTCAGCGCCGGTGAGGTCTCCAGTTTTGAGGCGGACCTTCTCCTTATTGGGACGGAGAGCGTCCAGTTCGTGGAGATAGAGGTGGTGGATGACGAGATATTCGATACGGTCTCCGGGGGCAGCGAGTACATCGGCGCCGTTGACCCCGACAGCCCCATTCCCTTCGACCTCAACTTCGTGGTTGACGAGGAGACCGAACCCGGGGAGTACACTCTGAAACTGAAGGTGACCTACAAGGACGACCTTAACCAGGATAACGAGGACACGGTGGAGCTCTCCGTATACGTGGGGGAGCCCTCGTCCGAGCCTCAGAGCACCCAGGGCTCCACCGGGGGATTCTGGGGCTGGTTGAGGCGCCTCCTGGGACTCGGTTAGGCTATCAGGTGTGAATGATTGAATCTGTTAGACGTCGTGGGCATGTCCTTCGAGAGCCTGAGCGAGCGAAAGTTCAGGTTCGCCCTCAATCTCCTCGGAATCATGATAGGCTGCGCCGCCGTAACCGGTTTGATATCTCTAACTCAGGGGATGAACAATGAGATAACCTCACAGATGGGCATACTCGGCACTTCGACGATCACCATCATTCCTGGAACCCAGATGTCCAGTATGATGGAGTCATCGCAAGAGGGCGGTTTTATGGGTCCGCCCTCTGGAGGATCGGCCATGGCTTTAACTACAAGCCAGTTGGATTGGAGAGACATAGACATACTCGAAAAGATGCACGGCATCGATATTATTGAACCAGGAGTCTCCGGAGGTCAAGGCACATACATTAGAAAGGGGGAGACATTTAGCGTATCCGTGGATGGTATAACAGAAGAATACTTCGAAATAAACGAAGCCGACGAGATCCTCGAAGGTCGAGAGTTAATACGATCTGACAAGGCCGTAGTCATAATTGGATATAGTCTAGCATACCCCCTCGATGGGGAGGAGCAATACCTCGACGTGGGTGACAGAATCAAACTAATTACAGTGGTGAACAGAGAAGAAAAAACCCTCAGCTTAAGAGTTGTCGGAATACTGGAAGAGTCTGGAAGTAGCTTTGGTGGAGGAGATGAAAGCTTCATGATCCCCATACGTACATATGAGCAGTTCTTCGAGACTGGTGGAGAATACACGACTATACAGGTAAAGGTTGCAGATCCAGACTCTATCGATCAATTATCTGATGAAATAGAGGATGCCCTTGAGGATGTATCCATTATCACCAGTGAATTAGCCATGAGCATGGTGGATTCAATTCTAGGCACGGTAGAGGCAGTTCTTGGTGGCATAGCCGGGATATCCCTACTGGTTGCTGGTGTAGGCATAATAAATACGATGACTGTCTCGGTGATGGAGCGAACCCGGGAGATAGGCGTATTAAAGGCCATAGGAGCCAGGAGCTCCGACGTCCTCTTCATGTTCCTCTCTGAAGCGGTAATGACCGGCATAGCAGGTGGAACCATGGGCGCCGTCTTCGGTTTCATGTTAAGCACATTTGTAGGCAACTATGTAGGTGTCACCGCTGAAGTATCTTTAAGCCTAGGGACGATTACACTGCTCTTCGCCGTAATAACCTGTGTTATATCAGGATTATACCCCGCTTGGAGGGCCTCGAACCTCAACCCGGTGGAGGCGCTCAGAAGTGAGTGAGACGAAGAAATCGTTCAGGGAGAAAATATTCGGAGTTCTAAGGTCACCCAGCACCGGCTTCCCCCAGATCGATGAAGACGATCTGCGTAAGGGAATCCTCATAATATTCATAATCGGGCTTCTCTCGTCATGGGCGGGAATTATCTATCTGCGCGCGCGCACGATGACGCCCTTCCTCGCGATCGGGGGCATAGTGGGGGCGTTCACCCGTTGGCTTATACCCAGCGTCCTGGTCCTCATCACGGCCAAGATCCTTATCGGTGACGGCAACACGAGGCGGATGTTTGCCATGACCGCGTTCGCCTCTCTCCCCCAGCTGGCTCAACAGCTCCTCAGAGTGGCAGACGCATCCACGATTTCAACCGTCGATCTCACCGCCCTGAGGGCAGCCGTCTTCCCCTCGACGGGTCTCATCTTCAAAGTAATGAATCAGGGGGTCAAGGTCTTCAATCTATTCGGGCTACTCACACTAGCGTTGACGGTCTACGCTGTCTCGGCCAACTATGGGTCACCAAAGAGGAGAGCCCTCACGGTCAGCGTATCGGCTTACCTCGCATACATCCTACTCAAGGTGTTCCTACCGATTTAGGTCAGAGCTCTTGCAGCCTCTTACTTTCCTCTATTAGCCTAGTCAGGACTTGGTCGGGCACGTCTGCGTCCTCGCCTTTCACGGGTATGTGGTCCCTGAGGAACGTGGAGAGGGCGTAGATGCTGACCCCGGCCTCGGCGAGCCTTGCAGACACCTCTGCGAGGAAGCCCACGATAGATAGGTCGAGGACGATGTCGAACGTGATGAGCCGGTAGGGCCCCTCCTCCCTGTATTCCCTGAAGCTCCCCTTCAGCTCGCCCCACTTCTCAGCCTTGAGTACGAGGGAGACCTCGGCGTAGTCGAACGTGATCGAGGAGAAGGCATCCGTCTTCCACAGTAATTCCCTGGCCTTCGACTCCTCCTCCCTGCTGACGCTGACCAGCATGTAGTCCTCCGGGTGTACGATGATTTCGGTGGAGGCGAGGAGGGCTCCGATGTCCGTGTCATTGACCATGCGAATCACATAGGTATGTGGGGTAAAAAGGGCGACCCTCCATCCCCTGTTTATTTATACTGAGATGTACAAGCAGAGAAGGATTTAGTTATGGACTACTGGAAGCTTCTCAAGAAGTACACTGAGATACCCGGGCCTGGAGGCCACGAGGG
>JABUBL010000710.1_pt1 | contig 10488 bp, 11 predicted proteins | sample 7240371 | NCBI WGS metagenome assembly JABUBL01 (sample SAMN07256343, study PRJNA390944) | subsurface metagenome | isolation source: Methane hydrate marine sediment | place: Pacific Ocean: Eastern North Pacific, ODP site 1244 | collected 2002
CTCCCCGCTGGCGGTGGCGGAGCCTCCTCTCTTATCGTCAGCACTCCCCAATCAGTATCAATTATCTGCGTGGGGTCTTCTAGTGTTTGTAGCTTGGCTCTGGTGTTATACATCTGTCCCGCCTTAAGCTGCGTAGTCAGCAGAAAAGTTCCAGAAAAGCTCAAGGGAGTCCAGTCCATCGCCTCTGCAAAGCCGACCGCCATCGGGGAGTAATTTACCACGGTTGAAAAGGTTGGGTACACCCCTGTGCCCAGGGAGAGAACAAGCTGCCCGGGTTGTGCCTTTCCTTTGTATTCATAGTTGCATGTGAAGGGCACTCTGTCTCCGATGTCATAGGTGCCCATGGTAGCTACGAAGTTCAGATTCCTGATGTCTGCCTTCGGTGGTGGGGGTGGCGCTACCTCCCTGATTATAATCACCCCCCAATCGGTGTCAGTTTCCTGTTTTCCATCGGCGGTCTCCAGTTTAGCCCTAACACTATATGTCTGGCCTGCTACTAGCCCACTTGGCAAGACGAAGCTTCCCGACAATTGTCCGGGTGTCCAGTCCATTGCCTCGCTGAAACTCACCGCGGTCCTGGGGTAGGTATGTTTAGTGGAGAAACTCGGATAAACTCCTGTGCCTAGGTAGATTGTCAGCCAGCCGCTCTGGGCCTTGCCTTTGTATTCGTAGGGAGCACTGTAGGACACCGCATCCCCGATGTCATAAGTACCACCCACGGACTGGAAGTCAAAGTTTCTAATATCGGCCGTGGGTGGAACAGGCGGTGCCGTCACATAGTAGATATCGTCCCACTCGCTTTCCTTGACCAGCTTCCCCCCAACGTAAACCTCAACCTCAACATCCCGCCGGTCAATGGTGCCGGCTATGGCAGTGTGGTGAACGATAACCTCATAGGGTTGACCTGGTGCTATGGTAAAGGCTGGGGAGGTTTTCGTGGCTATCAGCGCCCCATGGCCGGGATAAATGCTGCCTTCGTAAATCTTAACCTTGGCGGTGGCGGTTTGCTCCTCGGTGCAGGCCGAGGTCACAGGGCAAGTAATAGTAATGGGGTCGCCTACTCTAATTTCCAACGGGGCTGGGGTGACTGTGGGTCTTGCCAGGTCGAAGTCAATCACCTCTTCAGGTGGTACTCCCACATAAAATACGTCGTCCCATTCGCTTTCTTTGACTAACTGGGTGTTTACATATATCTCTACCTCCACATCACGCCTATCAATAGTGCCTTCGACTGTCGTGTGGTGGATGGTAATTTCCTTGCTCTCTCCAGGCTCTATTGGGAATACATCACTATCGTATTCCTTAATCTTGGCACCATGTCCGGGGAGTAACGATCCCTCATAGATAATGACCTTGGCGTGGGCATCAACCGCCATCTCGCATCTTGAGGTTACTGGGCAGGTAATAGCTATGGTGGTACCCGGTTCCACGGGGGTTTCGGAGACAGTAGGCTTTACTAAATCAAAGTCCAGTACTTCAGGCGGAGCCTTGGTGGCATAAACATTCCAGACTTGGCTAATATAGTCGGGCTCGCCGGCTATCTTCAGCACTATCTCTATGGCGCCATCGGTAAGGCCGCCACAAGCGATAAGTGGAATCCTTATCGGCTCTTCAAGTTCGCCAATGTAGGGAACGGTGGGTGATTCAGGCAGCATAAAGGTGCGGGTATAAGCTCCTGTCTTCGGGCTAAAAGCACCGAGCCAATCCCTATAGCCGGCCTTCACACTTATGGTGACTGTCTTGCTTGGGCCTGTCCACTCAAACGCCGGGGTTATGTCCAGATAATCGGCGGTGGTTTTCTCCAGCAGCAATCCAGAGTCAACATCGTGGTTGGTTAGTGGCACATCATGCTCGTCAATTTTTACGCCTGAGAACCTGAATACCGCCGGCGGCCTTTCCCCAACAGCAACTTTCATCACATCGCTCTTGCCGGTGACCGGGAATACGCCAACGACGGGCAGGGATAGCGGTGCCGGAGTAGCAAGAACAGTGACTTCGTAATCTCCTTCCTTCTCTGGCTTGAAATCTATGGTAAATTCACCGCTTATCGGCATGGGAAAGCCGCGCTCGTAACTGACTTCCTCAGCAACCTCGGGCTTGTACCATTCCTTTAACCTGACCTCGGCATAAACCCAGGGCGGGGCGCCTATGGCGTCAAATATTTTGACTGAGCCTTTAATCTTATAAGTCGAATCAACAACACCGGTGTCAGGAAGTGGCTCTGTTATTTCTAAGGCTACAAGTTCAGGTGCCTCAGCTAGCTCAACTCGTCGCTCCATGGCTAGACCTCCTCTTTTCCCAGTGCTCTCATTAAGGCGATAACATTGGGATTGATTTTGTCATACGTTACAAACCGGTCGTATTCTTTGGGCGTAAGCACCTTGCGGAGCTCCGCGGCATGGAGATCGGAAACCGTCTCGGTTATTATGTCGCCCACCCAGGGAATCAGCCCTGGTATCATGCTTAGATCCATGGCGACGGCGTGCTTCATGGCACTCCTGGTTCTCTCATCGAGGGATGGCAGCTTGGGCAGCCCTATCTTGTGTTTCGGGAGAGACACTTTCCCAAAAGGCGTGGGCAATGTTGTCTCGGGCAATGTTGGTGGCCAGAGCTTCAGCGGCTCCTTTTGGCCGGGGAGTTTCGGTAGCTCAAACCTTGGCATCATTGCCCACCTTTCCGGCACTCGCAGGCCACGGCGACTTCAAACATCAGCTCCTTGGTCTTATCCAGAAAGCGACCTAGTGAGAGGACAGCGTTTTTATCCGCTTGGTAAATCAACTTTCTTGCTTCGGCTAGGTCACGATTCAATTCCATTTTAGTTTCTGGTGAAAGTGAAACAGCTACGGCATATAATTCCTGGTTTATCAGGTCCAAATACATCTCGGCAGCTTTTTTGTCCAAGCTTAGTGCTTCCCTCGACGCTGCATGGGCATACTCGTGGGCTTCATAAATGTGGTAGGCTTTCTCCAAGCAGTCTTGGCTAACTTGCATCTACGACCTCCCCTCAAAAAGTAAGGGCAAGCAATATTGGCTCGCCCCCGTTTTCCCCACTTTTAACTTATTGTAAATCAGAATTTCTGGTGGGTCAACTAAACCGCAATCTGAGCCTTGTCCGTCAAAATTTCAAACGGCAGGATCCCCACTCGAATTTCCATCTGGGATGGCTCCGTGGTGTCAAGAGTCAGCCGCCAGTCATCAATGCTCCAAGGCCCGATATGGTCTGTTTTCTCCACATAGTCGGTAAACGAGTCATAGCTGGTCCTCACGTATATGCCATAGAAAAGGGGAAGTGGTAGCCCGTTGCGAACCGCAAAGAGCAGGTGTCTTTTGCCGTTGGCCATTTCCGTGGCGAAATCGCCATAGAACTTCAAAATGGGCATTGGCGGCCTGCCCAGAGCCTCGGCTATTTTCTCTCCAAGGCTTTTCGGCTTGTCCGATTCTCTCAACAGGATCAAGGCTTCCTCCAGGGCCAGCGCACCTTCAAGCCTCGAGGTAGGGGTGGACCCTCCAGCGGCGTGGTGGGGAGTATCTGGCTCACGTGCTTAGTGACAATATGACCCGCCAGTGCATCAGTCCTCGAGATAGAATTGTATTCAGGAATGGGCACTGAATCCCCACATAGTGGGCAGTCTACGGTAACCGACATTATACTCTTCTTCCAGCGCCTCTCATCTTAACCGCGGCCCAGCGTGGGATTGGCGGGTCCGGAGGGAAGGCCGGTAGCCAGCTCCAGATTATTTCGGGGATAGTTTCCATTACTGGGCCAAGTCCCCTCCTAACCGCGGGCGGCACTGCACCTTCGCCATAAATCTCAGCGTGCCTTTTTGCACGAGCTTCGGGTGACCTCGGAACTCCAAATGGCATAATTCACCTCCTCCTCAAAGATTCCATCAACTCTTTATTGTATAAGAAACGCGGAACGGGGGGATAAGGAGGTGGCATAGGGAGCAAATCTGCTGCTTTAAGCTTCGGCCCAGCCTTCTCAGCTTGATGAAAGGTAGTGTATGTGGACGCCGCACCTATGCCGCCAACAATAGCAACAATAAGGAGTGTCTCAGGATCTACTCCGAATGGCATGATTCACCTCTTTCGCAAAGATTCCATCAGCTCTTTATTGTATAAGAAACGTGGAACTGGGGGATAAGGAGGTGGCATGGGTAGCAAATCCTCAACAGTAACTTCCTTACCAATACGATTTGACACTTCCCAAGCTACTTTAGTAGCTACACCAAGCGTACCAGCGACAAAAAACCAAAATATTGCGCTTTCTGGGTCAATCATCACTCCCCCTTCAAAGAGGATAAAAACTCAAGCAGCTCATTTGGGGCATGCGTCACCAGCTTGTTCGCCTGCTTCAGAACCTTCTCCAGCTTCTCCAATTTGTCAGTGGGGGTATCAGCAATTAAATTGACTAGAGTAACAACCTTCTCCAGCTCCGGCGAAGTCTGGGAAAGGCGTTCACAGGTCTCGAGGATGCTTTTGATTACGCGCAGTCTTGGCATGTCGGGGAACTTTTGTAAGGTTTCGGCGACCTGAGAAAGCGGTGGTAAGCCCAATTTCCGTTCAAACTCTGCCAGAAGACCTTTTCCGCGCCCCATAACCATTTGAACCCCTCCTATTGAAAATTCTAAACCCTTAGGGGGGGATAGTCAACCAAGAATACTATTGATAACAGTCCTTTGAATAAATTCCCGGCTGATGGCAGGGCAGTCGTTGAATGAGTGCTTAAAGCGGGAAAAATCATCTTGTACGTAGACTAGAAACGGCTTGGCTAGGCGGTCAAATAAAGCCTCGTGTGGCCTCATCTTGAACTCAGGCTCCACTTTGAGGTTTAGAAACAGGACCTCACCAAGCCAATCCAGCAGTTTAGAAACCCTTAGTGGCTTTTGGCTGGTGAGCATGTAGACGCCTTCGTCCTGGACACTGGCCATTTTTTCTGCTATCCAGTCAACATGAACCAGGTTCAAGGTGGCACGGGGGTCGCCCTTTATCCGGCAACTAATCTGCTTGGGTGGCAGGTGCAAGGTGCCCTCTATTTTTTTCCTGATTGGCTCTGCCCGGCGGTGGAGCCTGGCCCATAACCTCGCCGCAAGATAAAGGTGCTGCGGCTTATTAATCTCGAAGGTCATGGAGTTGGGGACAATGATGCCGGGCTTAAAGATGGAGTACTTGACGCCCGATTCCCTAACCCAATTCTCGGCTGTGGCTTTGGTCTCCTCATAGCAGTTTTTTCCCTGGGTATAAGCGGTTGAACAGAAATAAAGGTGGGGGATCTCATAACGTTTCATGAGCTTGATGACATTTTGCGTGCCGACGACATTGACGTTCCATAGGACATCTCGATGTTTCTCACTCAGATCAAGAAGGCCGGCCAGGTGGTATACTGCATCAACACGGGGATTAGCCACCAGGCCAAGATTGTCCTCGGTAACATCGCCCTTTAGAATCTCCAAACCGCTGAAAAGCTCCTCTGCCTTCTTGGTATCTCTGGCCAGAATCCTTACCTTTTGTCCTCTGGCGACTAGATTGTGAATCAGCTCTTGACCAAGCGTCCCGGTGCCCCCGGTCACCAATACTGCTGTCATCTGGTCAGCCTCCAAACCTTAACAGTGTCGCCCCTCCGGTCATTCCGGGTCCAACGGACAGAACCAGGGCATATTCCCCAGGCTTAATATTTTCCGCCATCAGCATCTTGCCGGTGATGCCGACGGATGTGCTCGAGGTGTTACCAAATTTTCTCAGAGTCTCTCTCGAGAGAGTTACTTTTTCCTCGGCTATGCCGAGCGCGTCCCTTATGTTGTCCAGCACTGTGCTGCCAGCAGCGTGGATGACCCACCAAGTTATATTATCAACAGTTAGATTATTGCGTTCCAGCACCGCATCGACGGCCGGCTTAACCACTAGTGGGGCGAACTCCGGCACTCTCCTTGAAAGGAGAACTCTGAGCCTTCCTCCCCGCCAGACATAGCCAAGGGCATCGATGTAGTCGGTATTCGTATAAGTCTCAGTGTCAACGATGAAGGGGTGTCGCGGGTCGTCATCAAAACCAACCAGGGCGCAGGTAGCGGCATCAGCAAAGATGGAATTACCTCTCAAAAGTTCATAGCTATTCTCTGGGTCAGGATAGCCACTAGGCTCGGGAAAGTAAGTCAGGCTTGACAGTTCGCAGTTTATCACCAAGGCAGATTTGCCCGTAGCCACAGCAAAATCATAAGCCCTCTTTAGCCCCGGGAAGCCGCTTTCACACCCCTGCCCAATTATGTTCGTGTAATAGATAGAGGGAGAGAAGCCGAGAGACTTGCCGAGGTAGTGCGGTATGGTTGGCCCCGGAGTAAACCCGGTGCAAGTCCCATACACGACAGCACCAATGTCACTTGGGGCTCTACCATCGAGGCAAAGTAAGACCGCCTTTCGGGATAGCTTCAGAGCTTCGCTTTGGTACCGCTCCTGTTGCCCTTGCCAATCCAGCTTCGTTATCTCAACCAACGGCACACAGAAGTGGCGCTTATCTATTTCGGTATCGCGGAAAATCCTCCAGAAGTGCCTCGGGTAGTTTAGATAGGCGAAGATTTCAGCCTGGGTACAGCTATAAGCGGGAACACTATAGCCTATTGAGATTATTTTAGGTTTCATGATGGTTTTTCCCCCTTGATAAGGCATGCAAAAAGAGTCCTCATAAATTCCACTATAAACCAAGGCACTGTCAGTGGAGCAAATATTATAAATATTAGTGAGCCCACTAGCGTGAATCCCCGGTTTTCCACTTCTTGCACGGTATATCCATGTCTTTTAGCTAGAACGACTCGCCGTAAGCAAATCAAGGTGGCCAAGATGAATGTTGTGAATAAGTAAATAAAAAGAGCTATCAACCTAGCCTCCTGCTACCTGCCCGAGCAATAGCAACAGCCCGTACAGGTATATTCCCCCCAAACCCCAGATGATGCCGACCTTAGGCTTCATCTCCAAATAGAGCAGGCAAAAGGAAAAGGGCATGAGGGTGATAAGTGTTAGTGACGTCAGCGGGTGCAGTACTCCAGCGGCGATGAGAAACAGCTGGGAGAGGAAGGTGGCGCAAAGCAGCCAGACGATGAATGTGGTAATTGAGACATTGTTTTTCCACACCAGGGCACCGAAGTTTCTCAGTCCCCTCGGCCAATTCACACTAGCATCGGTGAACTGATCCATAGTCTCCGCCCCGTATCCAAACAAAATCAATATTGGTATCCCCGCCAGAAAAGCGAGCAGGAAATCAGGGTCGGGCTGGGAGGCCATGCCCAGCATCACCGCCAGCGGGCCAAAGCCGATACCTAACGCCAGTTCGCACTGATAATGAAGCTTGCCATAGCTATACCAGAAGGTCATTAGTGCCATCACCCCCCAGACCGCCCATATCACCGGTGATACCTTCCAAGCGACAATGCCGATGAAGATTGCCGATATGGCGAGATAGACAAGGCCGTTTATCAGGACACCCTTGGGGGTCATTATGCCGGCGGCTATCGCCTGTTGGCCATGGGTATAGATCTTCCCTTTGCTCCGCTCCTCCTCAGTCCCCTTATCGAATTTAGTCCAGGAATAGTCCAGCAGAGTGTTGAACGAATGGGCGTAGGCCATCTGGAATATGGCCCCCAGGCAGACCATTGCCGACAGCCAGCTCCAGTGCCCGCCGAGGGCAACGCCGAGCAGGACGGCACTGGCGCAGACTGGCAGGGCAAAAAACCTGCCCAGTCCAATTTGGGTTTTAATTTTTTCTTTCATTTAGGACTCCTTTTGGAAAATACTTATTGCTCTTGTTCTATGATTAGTGCTTTGCACCAGGCCTATGATGCCGTATAGCTGCCAGTCCCTCTTAGAAAAGGGTGGCAGTATCGTGTCCAGCCAGACTAAAAAGCCCCCGGGCTTAACGATGCCAGAGCAATCCTTTACTACTTTGCCCTTGTTGAACGGCTTGCAGCCGTACTTCTCAAAGTCTCTCGCTTCATAGGGCGGGTCCGCTAGTATCAGGTCGAACTCACCTGACTGGAAGTGCTGTAGCAAGTTCTTGGCGTCATCGCAGATATTTGGCTCAAGCTCAGGCTTGATATCAAAGGTCACCTCGTTAATACCATCACCCTTCACCGTGCCCGAGAACAGGTGAAGGATTTTAGCGCAGTCAGGAAACAGGCTTCGAACCCTTTTCAAGTAGCTTGGCGGATATGAGCCGTAGAAACTCCTGTCGCTGGCATGCCACCTGCCTATCAGCCAGAAGCCGTATAGCCTATCATTGTGAACCACTAGCGGGCCATATTGTGGGAACTCCCTGCTAAAGTTTTCAGCTCGTTCCTTTGGTGAAAGCATACATTCAGCCAAAACAGGCATATAAAACCCCCATCACGACAGCGGATGATAACGGGATAGTTAAGTTATCATCCACATACCCCGTTGTCTTGGTAAACCTCTCGGCTACCACTGCAGTAACGGCACCAACCGCGCCAATCCAGTAAGGATGTATGAAGTAGGCAAAAATCAGGCAGACAGCAAGCATCCCGACACTCCCCCAGTTGCCCTTAATCTCCTTGCCATAGACCTTGCTCCGGATTAGCCCGGTTATGGCATCACCTCCTCCCATGAACAATAGCGGGACAATTGCCAGCCAGGGTTCTCCCAGCAATCCCCAGCATATCCCGATGGTTATAATCCCTGTTGCCGGGAAGTGTATTTCGGCCAGTGCCTCCGGCCTTCCTGAACCTCCTACCCCGCGGAAAGTTCTCGGCTTCAGCCATCTAGCGTAAAGAAACAAGGCAGTAAAAGCAGTAGTTAAGACCAATGGCCACCAAAAACTACTGAACAAAAGCGGGCACAGCAAGAAACCAACACAACCGCCCAGATGCCCCAGCTTCCTTGAGATATACTGGGGGATATTGTAATCATAGAAGAGGTTTGCTAAGTATAAGCCAACCATGCCCGCCCCAGCGATTAACACTACAAACGGGATTTCAGCTAGCATTGTGTCTACTTGCCCTTCCTAGCCTTCATCATCTTTTGGGCGACTGGCCTCAGCTTGCCTATTATCCACTTCTCGAAGATGTCTATAATTTCGGCGGCGTCATACAGGCTCCTGTCGCCGCTGAAAAGCAATTGATCCCTAGCCCTTGCCGTCTTCGGCTCAAGCTCCCCGATCACTATGTCGATAAAAGTTGTGTCGGTCATCCATATCTCGTTCCTGACGTCGCTGTCGGAATTGTCCCGGTAGATGCCGTAGGGCGTCACCCTGATGGTGAACGCTCCCCCCTGCTCACCCTCGACAATCAGTTTCCCCTTTCTGCCGGCGATTGAGGCCACCTTCTCGGCGGGCAATTGGGCCATGACTGCCTGGTGTTCCACCTTGTCCTCAAGAGCAAAGTCAATCAAGGTTTCAGCAAGGGTCTTTTCTTTTTCAGCGGGCATGGCTATACCCCCTTACTGCCCGCTTTCAGAATCTTTCTTTTCCCTTCCCTGATCAGCCTCTTGGCGATGTCCTCCTTCAGGATGATGGGCTTTGCTCCGTCCAGCCTTGAGGCAATCAAGTCAAAGGCCTGCTCGGCCACCTTCCTGTCCGGTGTCAACGGTATCTCGCCAAGCAGCGGTATCCCGAACTTCTCGCAGATAGCGGCGAGGTCGACCTTGGGCGACAGGAATGGCCAGAACCTCTCCCCCGATGGCGACACGCAGCAGCTCATGTTACTTACCAGACCGAGTATCGGCACCTTCTTGAACTTGAGGAAATCAAGCGTCCGCAAGAGGTCAGCTTTGGCCATGTCCGTCGGCTGGAAAACGAGGACCACGCCGTGAAGGTCGGTGATGTACTCATAAAGGGCCTGCATTTCGCCCGATGAGCTGGGAGGGGTGTCCAGGACGAGCCAGTCGAGGTCGGACCAAGCCACCACCCCCTGAAGCAGTTGCCTGGCGGCGTCTATTTTCCTTTCCTCATTCCACAGCACGGCAGGGGCTTCCCCGAAGTGTGAGGCGAGGGTGATGAACTGAATGCCGTCCACGTCGTATGGGACAATAGCCCCCTTACCGCCATCGGCGGCGGCATCCAGCTCCCAGTCGGGCAGCCTCTTCAGCCCAAAAGCCTCGCTACCGGTTGGCGCCGTGATGTCCGCATCCAGGTAGCCGACTCTGAATCCGAGCTTTTTCAGGCTGCGGGTGAGGCTCGAGGAGACCACCGTCTTTCCCACACCGCCCTTTATAGAGGCCACCACTATCTTTCGCATCTTTTCTCCTTTTGCTGTCGGCAAAAAAGAAGGGGGGCAAACAATATTGCTTTGTTCGCCCCCGTTTTTCCGGGTGTGCCGAAACCGACTACCCGCCTTTTGACTTTTTAGCCTGATTTAGTGTTTAATTTTCCCCTGTTCCTCTCCTTTGGCCATAAAGCCGACATCCATTTGCTGAGTGATTTGTCCTATCAGCCACAGCTAACACTTGACAGCTTTTGTCCTATGTGCTATATTGTAATTCTAATCCCAT
>JABUBL010000711.1_pt1 | contig 10486 bp, 10 predicted proteins | sample 7240371 | NCBI WGS metagenome assembly JABUBL01 (sample SAMN07256343, study PRJNA390944) | subsurface metagenome | isolation source: Methane hydrate marine sediment | place: Pacific Ocean: Eastern North Pacific, ODP site 1244 | collected 2002
ATGAGATGAGAGAAGTTATTTAAGGACTTTTTGGGTAGAAAAAATTATTGAGGAGGAAACATGAAAAAGATTTTCATACCGTTACTAACAGTAGCAGTGCTGGTTAGTATAATCTTTGCTGGGTGTGTTCCAGGGGCAGCACCAACACCACCAGTGACGCCACCACCAGTAACGCCACCAGGGGCGCCAGTAATACCACCGCCAGTGACACCACCTGAGGTGGCAGAAAAGTTTGGCCTCGCTGATATCCCGGAGATAGGAAATAAAACACCACTCCATATCATTATTGAAGCTGGTGCCTTTTGTGATAAAATAATCCCCTATTTCGAAAATTTTACTGAGGCAACCGGCGTTCCCACAAGTTACGAGACACATGGGTCGATAGTCTTATATTCCAAGCAAATGCCAGAGATTATGGCGAGAACTGGTTGGTATGATCTTCTTTACATAGAAACCGCTTGGACCGTTGAATTTACCCAGTTTACCTACAGAGTAGAGGACCTAGCCAACCAGTATGACCCTGGAGGATGGGAGGCCGCTTTGAGTGATATACAGTTCCAGTCACCCGCCTTGATGCGCTGCTGTAGTGATCGTGACGGCAATGTAAGTGCCTTGCCATATTATTGCTATGACATGACAATGTGGTTTCGCCAAGATGTCTTTGATGACCCCACCGAGCAGGCTAGCTTTAAAGCCAAATATGGCTATGATTTGGCGCCAGCTGACACCCAACCTCAGCTTCGCGACCAGGCCGAGTTCTTTACCAGAAAGAAGGGTGAGCTGTTAAAGGGTGAGGTTCTTGACCATGATGTATGGGGTGTGGGTATGATGGCAGGGGCATATCAGATAAATGACGAGATTAGTAGTCGTATCTGGGGCAAGGGTAGTGATTATGCTACGGTAGTAAGGGATGCCGACGGTAATGTAGTAGAGTTTGTCATCACCAAGAGAAACAAGGAAATTCTTATAGAAACAATGACCGAGTATATTGACCTACTGCAGTTTGCTTCCCCAGGTTGTCTAACCGCCAACTACGATTTCCCCTGCGCCGAGTTTGCTGAAGGTCGGTGTATCATCCTGCCTACCGAGTTCGTTTGTATTGTTAATTGGGCCATAGGTGACATGATGGCGGAGAAGATGCCTGAAGCCAGGGTAGGTTTCTATCCTACCATTGGTAGGCGTCCCTATACTGGTTGTTGGAGTCAGGGGGTATGTTTAGACAGTAAGAATCCCGAGGCAGCTTACTGGTTGTCCCGATATCTCGGTTCCTACGAAGTTCAAATGGCGCTGACTTTGGACGGATGGCCAACGACAAGAATGGATGTTTTAGCTGACCCCATTTTCTTTACCCCAGAGTTGATTCACCCGGCGGGGCTAGTTAATCAGTATTGTATTGACATATGGGAGGAGACTGCAGGTGCTCCACACGGCTACTATTACTTCAATACCCTAGTTGGTGGTAAGGTTTACGAGATGCAAATGGATGTCCTTCACAAAGCTGTGTCTGGGGAAAGGACAATAGAAGGGATGGTAAGGGAGTTAGTAGACGAGATTATCATGCTGGAGACCAAATTCGGCGACATACCAATTCGTGAAGAGTAAAAGGCTGAGATAGAGTAACCGCCGGGGGTGCTTTCCCCCGGCGGTACCCGGTTAATATTAGCTAATATTAACCGGGTACTGGCTAATGTTACCGAGTGTATAGTGGAAAGGGTAATTTAATGTCGGTTTTTGAAGAACGAGCAAAGGTAGTGCCGTCTGGTGGGGGGAGAAAAAGCTCACTTTTGGAAGTCCTCCTTAGCGAAAAAAACTTTAAATGGGCGCTTCTTATTCCCCTGTTAGTAGTACTGGCAGTATTTCTGTTATACCCTCTGATTTATTCCGCATTTTACTCCATGCAGGAATGGGGTGGCTGGGCGCCACCTACCGCTGTCGGGCTGGAGAACTTTCGGCATGTATTACATGATCAGGTATTTTGGGTCTCTCTTGGCCGTACCTTCGAGGTTATGGCCGTATGCATAGCTGCTGAGTTGTTTATTGGTATGTGTATAGCCCTGCTATGGAACCGGGAATTTAAAGGACAAAATGTAGTCCGAGGGCTTGTTCTGCTGCCCCTGTTGGTATCGCCTCTCATTTTATCACTGCTGTGGAACTTCATGCTGCAATATAATTATGGTGCCATAAATATCAGTTTGGATTGGATGGGAATAGGGAAGATTTATTTCTGGGACCCGAGGTTTGCATTATTTACTATTTGTGGCATTACTATCTGGCAATGGTTCCCGTTTTCTGCATTTGTATTAATTGCCGGTCTAAAAAGCATGCCTAAAGATGTCTTTGAGGCGGCAAGGGTTGATGGCGCTTCCGCCTGGTATACTTTTCGTAAACTAACCTTACCTATGTTAACTCCCCTGATAATGATTGTCGTTATGCTCAGGGTAATGTGGTTAATGAGGCTGTTTGATCCACTCTTTGGAACGACACGAGGTGGTGTCAATACCGAGTTGCTGGACTGGATGGTTTATCGAACCTCATTCGTCTACTTTGATGTCGGTGTAGGTTCCACCCTAGGGTTAATATCTTTATTCTTGACTTTAATTTTTTGCGCTATTCTGTTCCGGGAATTGATGAAAGCGCTGGGGGTGGTAAAGTAAAAAACTGCTAAACTTATGAAATAGTGAGGAGAGAGAAATGAGGGGAAAAACAATTGGGTTTTGGCTAGTAACAGTAGTTATTATGTTGGTAGTTCTAGTCCCTATATTCTGGATTTTTATGACCGCCTTCAAACCTCCTCTTGATATATTTTCAACGGACGTGACTAAACTGTTTGGGTTTACCCCTACTGTGGAGAACTTTACGCGCCTAATTAAAGATTTCCAATACTGGCCTAATTTAAGGAATACAGCAATTATAGCTGTGGCCAGCACGGCATTGGTAATGCTTGTTTCAGTGCCTGCTGCCTATAGCTTTGCCCGATGGAACACAGGTAGTGGGCACCTACTTTTTATCACTATTTCAACCAGGATGTTCCCTGGGGTAGTAGCCGCTTTACCTTTCTTTTTCCTTTTTAAGAATCTAGGACTCCTGGATACACACCTTGGGCTAACTTTATTATACCTATATTTTAATATGTCATTTGCCACCTTTTTATTATTTGGCTTTTTCAGAGAGATACCCGTGGAACTGGAACAGTCAGCCATGGTGGATGGCTATACTCGGCTGGATATCTTTCGTAAAGTTGTATTTCCATTGGTCAAACCGGGAATAGCAATTACCGCAGTATTTTGCCTGATATGGAGTTTTAACGAGTTCTTCTACGCCTTTCTGTTTACCCGAATAGCTGCCAGAACAGTTCCCGTTTTGCTTTCAACTTTCTGGGGCTGTAATGAAATTGAATACGGACCTATGGCGGCTGGTGCTGCTCTTACCATTCTACCGACACTAGTTGTCGCCTGGTTTATGCAGCGATATATCATCCGTGGACTGACCTTTGGAGCAGTAAAGGGATAACAAAGAGGGAAATAAATGCTACTAGGAGACGAAAGTCTGGAAGAAGGCACAGGTGAACTTAATCATTGGTAATCCGGCTAAATATGTGCAAGGAGCCGGGGCGATAAAGGAAATTGGCAAGTACGCATCGGAAATGGGACTGGGGGATAAGGCATTGGTTATGGGTGGGCGGACAGCTTTGTCAACAACGCAGACAGCCATAGCCGAAAGCTTCAGAGACCACGGTATAGCCTATGTAATGGAGAAATTTGAAGGAGAAGCCACCAGAAAGGAAATAGACCGTCTGGTAGCTATTGGTGAAAAGAACAAGGTTAATTTTGTAGTCGGAGTAGGTGGTGGGAAAGCGGTAGATACCTCAAAAGCAGTTTCTATTGACCTTAAAGTGCCAATGGCTGTTGTGCCAACTATTGCCGCTACCGACGCAGCCTGCAGTGCTACCGCAGTAATATTCTCAGAGGAGCATGTGTTCCTAGAAATACCAATTCGTGCCAGAAATCCGGAGCTGGTACTGGTAAGCACCGACATAATAGTCAAGGCCCCCGTTAGATTCCTGGTTGCAGGCATGGGTGATACTCTGGCTACAAAATTTGAGGCAGAAGCTTGCTACAAATCAGCTACTAGGAATTTTCACGGAGGCACTATTGCTCAGTCAGCTCTTGGCATGGCTCGATGGTGTACTGATACTGTCCTAGAGTATGGAGAGGAAGCCAAGAAGGCAGCCGAGCAGGGAATAATAAATCAGGTATTTGAGAATGTAGTAGAGGCTTCGGTATACGCCAGCAGTGTGTCTTGGGAGAATTGTGGACTGGCAACAGCCCACGGAATGTCCTTTGGATTTACTGCCTTAAAAGAAACTACACCTTATCTTCATGGAGAGATGGTGGGTTTCTTTACCCTGATCCAGCTTGTTCTCGAAAACCAGCCCAAAGAATTATTGGACAGGATATTCAAGTTCTGCCATGCGGTGGCTTTACCGGTGACGCTGGCTGAGATTGGTTTGAAAGATGCCCCCAAAGAATTGCTGATGAGAGGAGTTAAGGCTTCAAGCGGAAAGGACGCACCTGTCCACAATGAACCGTTTATTGTTACTCCACAGATGCTATATGAAGCACTGATTGACACAGACAGAATTGGCTCCAAACTTTGACAGATGACAAGGTCTTTGTGTAAAGGTAGAGGTGCGGGTGGCAAAATTAAAATTAAGGAGGAAAGGAAAGTGGTTAAAACAGGAATTGTGGCGGTATTGGATAAACCGAATGGTAAATTCGAGTTAAAGGAATACCCTCTGCCCGACCCGGCTCCGGGAACTATCCTGGTTAAACAGGAGCTTACAGGCATATGTGGAACGGATATTCATATGTATCACGGTAGTCTGCCAGGGATTACTTATCCTATCTGTTTAGGTCATGAGATTGTAGGTAAGATTGCTGCTTTAGGTAAGGGGGTAACTACTGATTTTTATGGGCAACAGGTAAAGGAAGGGGATAGAGTGATTATTGCTCCGGGTGCAGGCTGTGGGAAATGTTATTGGTGCCTAATTGCCAAGACTCCTACTTGTTGTGAGCAGGGCTTCGCTTACGGGTTCTTCTCTGACGGAGATATTAATTACCACTTCACCGGTGGATATGCCGAGTACTTATACTGTCATCATCCCAATACAGCCTTCTTTAAAACTGAGCTACCACCAGAAATAGCTGTGCTACTGGAACCCATAACGGTAGGTTATCGCTCTGTTGATAGAAGTAATATGAAACTAGGAGATACGGTAGTAGTCCAGGGCTCAGGAGGGGTAGGACTAGGAACTCAGCTTTGTGCTAAGCTGGCTGGAGCAGGAAAAATCATCCATGTTGGTGGACCTACCGACTTCAGAATAGAAATGGCCAAGGACTTTGGAGCCGATATTATCATAAATATTGCTGAGGTTAAGTCTCGCGAAGAAAGGATACAGATAGTAAAAGATAATACAGTTAGGGGAATGGGAGCCGATGTAGTATTTGAGTGCACAGGTGTACCTGCAGCAGTGTCTGAGGGGTTAGAGATGCTGAGAATAAGCGGCACTTTTGTAGAAACTGGTCATTTCACTGATGTAGGCACTGTTCCTATAAATCCTTTTCTTCATCTTTGTAATAAAAATGTAAATCTTCAGGGCATGTGGGGAGACGAAGTAGAGCAATTTTATAGGTTCCTACCTGTTTTGGAAAAGCGCCAATTTCCTTACGAGAGGTTAATTACTCATAAATATCCTTTAAGCAAATTAAACGAAATTATGAAGGCTCCAGAAGAAGGGTATATGCTTGATGGGAAAGAGAGCCTAAAGATTGTTGTTTTAGGAGAGTTACTGGGATGATAGTAAGGATGATACCACGATTGCCGGGGTTATTAAGGATGATGCCACGATTGTCAGCCGGAACGTGGCGTTTTTGGGGGATTATGGTTTTTATCGGCGTTAATATACTCTGGGTCGGGGTTTTAGAAAAATTTGCTCCTATCTGGGTAGGCATAATAATTGGAGCTGTTATTATGATTGCTATAATGAAATACGGGCCTCAACCGATGGAAGAGGAGGAATAAATATGGCAGAAGTAAGTCTTGAAAATGTGACCAAGATGTATGGACGCAAGATAGCCGTCAATGATGTAAGCTTTAATTGTAAGGAAGGGGAGTTCTTTACTATCGTTGGTCCAACTGGGGCGGGGAAAACAACGATTCTGAAGATGATAGCCGGGATAGAGGAGGTTACCTCAGGCAAGATATACTTCAACGAGCGCCTAGTTAACGAACTTCCTCCTCAAGAAAGAGATGTAGCCATGGCTTTTGAGAGCTACAATCTTTATCCCCATTTTTCCGTGTATGAAAATATAGCTTTCCCATTAAGGACACCCAAGATGAAAGGAAGCTTATCCCCGGGAGAAGAAAAACAAAGGGTTGAAGAGATTGCTGATTTTCTGGGAATGGCGCCATTACTAGACAGAAAACCACAGGAACTTAGTGGGGGTGAAAAGCAACGGGTGTCTCTGGCCAGGGCATTGGTAAGAAAACCACAGGTTTATTTACTTGATGAACCTATCGCCCACCTTGATGCCAGTCTAAAATTCTCAACTCAGGTCCTCCTTAAGGAGCTTGCTGGCAAGCTAGGAATTACCATTATTTATGTAACCCATGATTATCGAGAGGCTCTGGCATTGTCTGATCGGATAGCGGTTTTGAGAAGAGGCGTAATTGAGCAGCTTGGCACGCCGGAAGAAGCGTATCATACTCCTTCAACCGATTTCGTGGGCAGATTTATCGGAGAGCCCCCCATTAATCTGATAGACGGCGAGATCGTTACCACAGAGAAGAAGGCATTTTTTAAAGTCGGAGATGATTTTAGCATCCAGATTCGGGAAAATTTGGTAGACTCAATAGAAAAGGTAGTAAGGCAAGAGGATGGTAAACGCATGGTTCGCCTCGGTATTAGATGTGCCCATATCAAAGTAGCTAGGGGGAAAATATCGGACAACTCTTTTCAGCTACCAATATATGCAGTTGCACGCGAAGCCGACAGCATCCTGATTACCTTCGAGCTAAAAGATACCTTTCTTGCGGTGAGGACAAGGGAGAGGCTCCGCTATGATTTATCTGAGCGGTTTTGGCTTGATTTTGACCAAGACCACATATTATTCTTCAAAAAAACAATAGAGCTATCCAAAGAATAGGGGGAAAAGTGAGTAGAGTTAGTATCAACCATGTTTGGAAGATTTACGAAGGAAATGTAATAGCAGTCAGAGACGCGAGTTTCACCTGTGAAGACGGGGAGTTTCTAGCGATTCTGGGTCCCTCGGGAAGTGGAAAGAGTTCCATATTACGGATGCTCGCCGGGTTGGAGGAGATTACTAGAGGGGAAATCTTGTTCGACGGAAAGGTTGTCAATAAGTTGAACCCAAGTGAAAGGAACATTGCTCTGGCTTTTGAGTCATATGCCCTTTATCCCCGACTGACCATCTACGAAAATATTGCTTTCCCTCTACGGGCACAAGGGCTGGATAAGCCTGAAATAGATAAAAAAGTCAAGCTTATCTCTGAAGCACTTGACCTGGCCGATTTTTTGAAAAAGAGACCATCGTCTTTGAGTGGTGGTCATCAGCAGAGGATTTCATTAGCCCGAGCCCTCGTCCGGGAGCCAAATGTAACCCTTCTTGATGAGCCCATTTCGCATATGGATCAGCGAGTGCGAGTGGAGATAAGAGCACGAATCCGGAGACTTCATGACGAGCTTAAGACCACCACAATGTATGTTACCCATGACCAAGCGGAAGCAATTTCTCTCTGTGACCGGTTGGTAGTCCTGAACTTGGCTGAGGTTCAACAGGTCGGAACTGTAGATGAGATTTGGAACCAGCCAGCAAATAAGTTTGTGGCAAGTTTTGTGGGTGACCCACGGATGAACTTTATTAATGGGAAGGTCGAGTCCCCTCAGCATGTTTCCATACCTACTAAGGAAGGAAAGAAGACCTTCGAATCCACGGGGGAAATTGACCAGAAATATGTTGGCTCTGAGGAGATCACCATTGGTGTCAGACCCCAGCAAATTGAGCTCTCCCTGAGTAAGCAACAGGAGGCATCTATTCCCGGTTCTGTTAAGATTATTGAATTCCGAGGGGATGATGCAGTCTTGGCGGTGGAACTCGAAGACTTTAATAACACTAGGGTTAGGGTGGTCGTACCACTGGAGAGAGCAGGCTATGTAGGAGACACTGTTTGGCTGGAGTTCAAACCAGAGATTATTCATCTTTTTGATAAGGAAGTCCCCATTATCCGCTGAATGCTTCACACTGGCAAATTTAACAGGCGGACTCTGCCAGGGGAAACTGATGTTTTAAAGCGATTTTAGAAAAAGGAGAATTGTCGTGGCATTAAAAGGAGGATACTGGGGAAAGATTTTATATGTAGATTTGTCCAGTGGAGAAACTAGCGTAGCCACATTTGATGAAGGCTTTGCCAGGAAGTATCTGGGAGGAGTTGGTCTGGCGGCAAGAATAATCTACGAAAGGGTGACCAAAAATACCAACCCCCTCGGGCCGGGTAATGTGCTTGTCTTTGCCACCGGACCGTATCAGGCAGCGAATATCGCTAGCTCTGGAAGGTGTAGTGTTGCCGCTAAGTCGCCGCTCACCGGATACTGGGGAGAGGGTAACGGTGGAGGTAATATTGGTCCGGAGTTCAAACGAGCTGGCTTTGATGCCGTGGTTATCACGGGAAGAGCTAAGAGACCAGTTTATTTATGGATTAATGATGGTAAAGCTGAGGTCAGAGATGGCAGTAAGTTTTGGGGGCTGGAGACCGCTGAGGCGGTAGATGCGTTGAAAGTGGCGGTTGGCGATGCCAAGGCTGCGGTGAGTTCTATAGGTCCAGCTGGGGAAAACTTGGTGAAATATGCCTGCATAGTGAATGATAAGCACGGGTTTTTCGGCAGGTGTGGACTGGGGGCAGTGATGGGATCAAAGAATTTGAAGGCACTGGTAGTGAGAGGAACGCTTAAACCACCCATCGCTGACCCTGACAAGCTTAAGGATGTTTATCAAGATATCCTTAAGAGGGCTAAGGAGGCAGACTTTACCAAAGCAAACGCCAAGAATGGTCAGGCTATGGCAATTGTCCCCAGGGAAGAAAATGCGCTTCTACCCATGAAAAACTGGGCGCAGGATAACTGGACTGAAGGGGCGGCTAAGATAGGAACACCAAGGTTCACGGAAGAGCTCCAAACCAAGGCATGGGCTTGCCCTTACTGTATCATGGGGTGCCATAGAAGGATTACCAACCCCAAGTACAAGTCCGAGACAGCCGGCCCAGAGTATGAAACCCTGGCCATGATTGGCTCAAATCTGTTGATTGAAGACTTGGGTGCGCTTGTTAAAGCCAACGACCTCTGTAACCGCTATGGAATGGATACTATTGAGCTTGGAGGGGTGTTGGGTTGGGCGTTTGAGTGTTACGAAAACGGCCTGATAACAAAAGAGGACACTGATGGTATAGAGCTAAAGTGGGGTAGTGGAGAAGCTCTAGTTGAAATGACGGAGAAGATAGCTAAAAGGGAAGGTATTGGTAATCTACTGGCTGAAGGGTTAAGGGCATGCGTTGACAGAATACCGGCGTCTAAGCTGTATTCTGTGGAAGCAATGGGGCAAGCAGTGGCAGCACACGACCCAAGAGCTTTCTTCTCTATGACAATAACAACTACTGTCTCTAATCTCAACTCTACCATCATTAACCCATAGGTAAACTGGTCTCTTGGCTCTTCCAGTAATAACGATGGCATCAAAGCCAGCTCGTTTAAGTTCAGGACCAATATGTCCTCCCGCATTACTCTCTCCCCAGTACCCGGTGAGCGGCGACTTAGCGGCAACACTACACCTTCCAGAGCTAGCGATATTCGCTGCCTGATATGGTCCGGTGGCAAAGACAAGCACATTACCCGGCCCAAGAGGGTTGGTATTTTTGGTCACCCTTTCATAGATTATTCTTGTAGCTAACCCAACCCCTCCCAGATACTTTCTGGCGAGGCCTTCATCAAATGTGGCTACGCTCGTTTCTTCACTTGACAAATCTACCCATAAAATCTTCCCCCAGTATCCTCCTTTTAATACCATGACAGCTCTCCTTTCAATAAAATTTATTTAAGCCGACAAACCAACCCCAAAGCTAAGCCTACCCCAAATTGCTTATTCGGCTAACTCTCAGTAGCCTTAGTTTCGGTACTCTTCCATATAAATTGTTCAGCCGGAATCAATATCTGCTAGTTCCAGATCATTTGGCTTGGCAAAAAATGACATTCAGTCCATTCGCATACCACCAGTAACATTAACCGACTCCCCGGTTATGTTCCTGGAGACTTCCGAGCTCAAAAATAGAACAACGTTAGCGATATCCTCCGGGTTTTGCGGCCTCTTTAGTGGGATTTGTTCAATCCGTTCGTCATGGATCTGCTCCCGGGGGAGGC
>JABUBL010000712.1_pt1 | contig 10481 bp, 8 predicted proteins | sample 7240371 | NCBI WGS metagenome assembly JABUBL01 (sample SAMN07256343, study PRJNA390944) | subsurface metagenome | isolation source: Methane hydrate marine sediment | place: Pacific Ocean: Eastern North Pacific, ODP site 1244 | collected 2002
CCGTGCTGTGGGCCTTAGCCCCTCTCACCACGATGCCATCCTTTCTCTTCTTCACCACGTGTAAATACATATCCGGGTCTGCCTGCTCGCCGGGCCCCTTGCTCCTATCCCCCTTGGGGCTTACAAACCCTCCCCCGATGACCAAATCGTTCCTCTGGACCTCCTTGACAATCTCTTGAACATTACGGTGATAACTGGTGTTGTGATTCTGGTCAATTTCATAACTGGTAGCCCATGCCACATGCAGAACATCAGCGGTGATACACCTGTAAGTGCAGGGACACGGGTAGTCTCCAAGCCCCCTCCAGAGCCTAATCTTGGCGAGAGCATCCTGCTCATCGCGCATGAGGTGGGTCCAGCGGCTAATCTCCTCGTTGATAACGGGGGACTTCACCGTTGCCAGTTCTCGGTATTGGGGGTCTTGCCCCAGTTCGTAGGTTACCGCCACCGAGTTTATCCCAACTTTGAAAGCAGGGTGATCCACAATATTTTCAATCTGTTCTCCCCCCAGGTAGACCTTTGGTTTTTGCCTCCTCAGGCTCTCGACATACTCCTCCCGAGTCCGTAGTGCCACTTCTATCCCTCCTTTGCAATTACTCCTGCCAGGCGCACCCTCGCGCCTAGATACAGGTCTAACACATTCGTGTCAATCAGTCAGGGGAAATCTTGCCACATCGCCTGACTGCTCTGGTACACCTCCCACCAACCCTATATATAGCGAAAAATCCCCTTTTTGAGAATCCTATCGACCACGGTGATCAACGCCGATTTATCGGCCACGCAGGCCACTGCGGGTCGGAGCCAATGCTCCGCCCATCCATCCAAAGGTGTAACCATCTGAAGCACAGTCTATTACCTATGCGCATTATTGGCAATAGTGAGCAACAATTGATAGGAGCACTGTGGTGGTTTGCGATGGGCGCACCAGCAATCAGCACACAATTAGCCTAACCGCTATCTAAGGGATAATGATAGGAGCATGTCATGAGCCACACCTTCATCAGCCACGTTGAAAGAGACGCTGCGATAATGCAACAAAATTGCAGACGGCAATGTTGCGCAGCTAATCTTTCAGAGGAGTGTAAGACAATTGGTTTAGCAAGATGAGTGTAATTTCGAGGAATGTGAATGGTGGGCGATCTAGATTTTCAGCCCGTGACACCGTGATCAGAAGTTATGTGACCGGTGTTTTGTATCTACAGTGGGCTAAAAATGCGATTTCAGCACCTTACATTGGAGGGCAATGAAAGAGGGCTACTCTTCAGGATATGGCTTCAAATCCAGGCCTACCTGCCTATTACATACTTATAAGGGTCGACCTCTTCCCTAAGTATCCGCAATTCTTCTTCGGTGGGTGGCTTAGTCTCCCTGATATCAGGTGCCCTGAGTAGCTCAAAACCGCAGTTAAGCCGGATTTCCTCGAATGAATATCCGGGGTTAATGGATATAACCCGCATGCGTTTGCTCTCGCGCTCAAAGTCCATGACCCCCATATTGGTAATTATCCTGTACGGACCTGCATCCAGGGGCAGCCCTGACTTAGCCCTCGAGTCCCCTCCTTCAAGCCAGCCTGGTGTTGTAATGAAATCCACCTTCTCCACAAAGCGCCTAGCATCCTGAACTATCATGACTAGCATCCTCCAGCAAAATGATGCAAAGTCATTGGCCCCTCCACTCCCAGGGAACCTCACCTTTGGCTTGCTGTGATCAGCGCCTATGATAGTGGAGTTCAGGTTGCCATACATGTCGATCTGCGCACCACCCAAAAAGGTATAATCCACAAAACCCCTGCAGCATGTCTCCATGATATCGCACATACTAGATGCCATAACAGCCTTGTAGAATGTCCTAGTGTCACCGACCGAGATGGGCATCTCTGGCAATTGCGGATTTACACCGCCAGCCTCAAACATGATCACAAGATTGGGGGAATGGGTCCTCTGAGCAAGCATAGCGGCAGCACAGGGTGCTCCTGTTCCAACTCCCACCGTGGCGCCATCCTCAAGTTCTCTTGCAGCCACACAGATCATAATCTCGATCATATTATAGTCGGCCACTTTCCACCTCCTTGTGAAGCAACAACTCCTTCTGCCTAAGCTCATTTATCTTGTGGATCCCGCCATTTCTCTGAATGTACTCGTAATGGTCAGGACAGTCATATATATTGCGATTCAGAAACTCCTGGAACTCCACCGGATTATCCTGCACCCTTAACCACTCCTGAAGATGCTCCTCGTCAGAGAAGTACTCATACGGCATTGTACCTGGATAGGCCCCATAGAGGACCTCACACACCGCATCAACGAGGTAGAATGGGATTACCGTTCTGGTGGGATCCCTACGGATCTCTTCATTGGGGATCAGCCGCTCGGTAGTGATAATCACGCGCTTCGAGGCTCTAGCAAGATCATCATCTGAAATCATAATTCCCCTAATCCTCGCATTCCCGTATATGTCAGCCTCATGTACGTGGATTACCGATACATCTGGATACAAGGCAGGCTGCAGCATTAAGCGCTTACCAGTAAACGGGCACTCGGCAATCTTGCCCCCGCTGTACTTAAAGGTGTCGGTGCCGAGCATATTTCGCGTTGGTATATATGGCACGCCCATCGCCGCAGCCTTGAGCCTGGCAGAAAGGCTGTAATTGGTCCACTCGCAGACCTCCACCTTTCCGCTCTGCATGTATTTCCTGGCACACTGAGATAGCCCCCTGGCTTCAAGCCCTACGACATAGGCGATGTCTACCCTATTGAAGACCTCGCTGGCTGCTAGGATCTGGAAATCATGTGTAGATGTGTGACCAGCAAAACCCATGTTTTTTCTGCCTTGGCGGACTATCTCGTGGCATGCCGCGATAGGAGTCCTGTTAGCTCCAAATCCACCTATGGCCAGATAATCGCCATCATGAACAAGTTCCCCTATGGCCTTTTTGAGGCTCATCAATTTGTTTGTCATCTTACGCGACTTCTTGCGGAAAAAGTCCCTTGCCCTGTCCGGATCTGGATCAGTGAAAAGCCTCCCTCTACCTTCTTCTAGCACAACCACGATACACACCTCCAAGATATTTCTCTATTGTTTATTTTCATTGTTTTAATCTTCAGCAGGATAAATTATCCATAATGCAGGCACTGTACCTAACGAAATTAACCGTGAAAGCCATGCAGTATTATATGGAAAGCTAAACCACCTAAAACCATGGTGCTAAGCACCAATGTAGAGGAGTGAAGCACGCCCACGAACCCAGTTCGCAGACTACGCCCCAATCTTACACTAAATTTTACTAGCTCTAGCCAGGGACCGCGCCGTCCTGTCCAGCTTGAAGATGGTGGTGAACTCCATATTCTCGCTGATCCAAAGCCTCTTCATGATAACAGCGTCGGTAAGGGAACCTTTATAGGCTAGCCCATCGAGTAGGATTTTGGGATCTTCACAAACCATCACAAAGTCTGGTGCTTCCAGTACTTTCTCCTCAATATTTATTTCACCATTGTCAATCTCAATGGCGAACTGACCACCTGTGGTCTTAACCTGTATTTTACGCTTCCAGCCAGCAGTATCCTTACGGGCTCGCTCCGTCTCGTTTATTTGCTTTGCTATAGCCTGCAGTGCCTTCAGTGTCTCTTTGTAGTCGGCTACACTCTTTCCATTCGCCTTAGGAAGCTCGGGTTCCGCAGTGGCAATCCAACTTAGATCTGACTCTTGAAGCCCTTTCCTGGCAATTTGCTCTTTGTCCAGCTCCGATGTTGGGACGCAGTATATATCGGCGATATCGCCATTTCGACTGTCCCTGAAAATAACCTTTACTTCAGTGCCTTTTTTTACCAGCCCAGGCACCAAGATGCCAGTGGTGGTATAGACATTTATGCTAAGGGCTGTGTCGGCTCTTTTCAATATCACCCGACCCCTACCGAACGGCGCCATGTGCTGAAACATAGAAGTAGCGAAATAGGTAATAGGCGGGGTATTATTCATGAAACCCACCTGGTCTACTTCTACGAGCTCCGTGGGCGCAAAATTACAATCGGGGCATCTTGTCATGAAAGGTGGTACTCTCACCATACCGCATTTGGTACACTTACAGCCCAGTACCTTCTTTTCGTCCCGCAACGCGAGGAAGAACTGCGACAGCTCGCCCATGCTTCTCCGGTAGAAAGTGAACATCGCATCGTTCACCACTAGATAATCTTTACCAGCAATGGTTACTGTTTTGCGACCAACATCTGGTATGTATTCAGAAGGTATTACTTTCTTCTCTACCATGGCTAAATCCCCCTTGTTTTCACTCGTGTTCAAGAATCAGGCACACACCGTATTGGGCAATGGTGCTACCGGTGCCATGGACAAGAGCCGCCCGGAGCTTCCTATTTATAAGCTCGCTCCTGGCGGACCAGGCTGACATTATATTGCTGGCACCAACGGCGTGCCCGCAGTAGATGAGCCCACCGCAGGGGTTCACCAGTAGCCTGCCTCCCGGTGTCATGATCCCTTCCTCCACCAAGGCATCAGCCTGGCCTAAAGGCACGAAGCCGAACTCCGCCATACTGATCTCGAGCTGGTGAACGAAGGCATCGTGAAGCTCCACGATGTCTATTGCCTTGATCGGGTCTTCTATTCCAGCCATCTCATAGGCGCGGTGAGAACCCAGATAGTCGGACATGATTCGCGACATTACCTTCTGGTTCTTACCAGCGAAGGAATGCTCATTGGCTTCCCCCACGCCCGTTATCCAGACTACAGGCTGACTGGTGTTTCTAGAAATAGCCTTGGCTGTCTCCTCCTCAGCAAAGATGAGGGCAGCAGCGCCCTCAGTATATACACAAATCTCCAGTTCCTTAAATGGGTAAACCACCAGTCTGGAGTTCATTACCTCTTCAGGGGTTACCTGATCAAATTGTCTCTGGGCGTAGGGATTGGTTCTCACCTGCTGGCTTAGCAGTGATGAAATCTGTGCAGTAACCTCCGGCTTAAGATCTCCCGGATGCTCGTCCATGTAGGCCAGGACCACCTCGGCGTAGCTGTCGGAAGCTGACCAGCCTATTTTCTGCTCGAAGAAACTGTCACCAGACCAGCCGATCGTCTTGATTACCTCAGGGGTAGCCGACATTGACTGAAAGTCGAAGCAGTCTGTTGCCTTCTCGACACCCAAAACCAGGACGGTATTAAACCTCTCCGCTGCCACATAGGCGTGGGCGGCTGACATCGTGTAAGCGCCAGTAGCGCCGCCATTAGAGATACGGATGCCAAACTTGTCCTGGAGGCCTATTATGCCTTGCAGAGGGTGCTCGGGGATACAGGTCCTCTCAAAAATATCGTTGTAAATGCCGTAAAACGCAGCATCCACATCACTTGGTTCCAGCCCGGCATCCTGCATGGCGGTCATGGCGGCCATCTGGGCCAGCTCATAATAGGTCTTTTCTATCCATTGGCCCCTAAAAGGGGTGACTCCTGCGCCAACTATACCGACCTTTCTTGCCATAACAACCCTCCACGTAATGTTTGCTACTTTCTACGTCTCGCCACGAAAATACAGTTTCTGGCATTTCGAGGGTTACCTTGTAACCCGGGCGGTTAATTCAATGAGATTGCTGAAATATTCTCAATCAACCCCCAGACCCCCAGCCCCGATATAGGCCGAAGCGTCGGCCGACCTGTCGGCCTCGGGGCACCTCTTTTTCAGCAGTCTCTCAATATACGGCCCTTTTGATGATCAATGTGCTATCGCGTTAGGCAAAGTCGTTAACTCCGACTTGTGGCACCAATGATGAACGAACCCTATCACCAGCCGATGCATACCCATTTTCATCCTCGGTGGTGCCGCTAGCAAGCGGCATGTTAGATTTACAAAGTTCATGGTGGCTGCCTCTACATTGGGTTATTGCGAGCCTATTAGCTCTAGCCATGGCTATTCGGACCCGGGATAGATAACAGCTAATATCTTGGTCTCGCTGCCGCCGACGCTTTTGACAAAATGAGGCTGGCTCGAATCATAGTAAAGCGCATCTCCAGGCCCGAGGAACTCAGTTTGATCCCCGACTCGGACCATCATTTGTCCCTCCAGAACAAAAAGAAACTCCTGCCCATCGTGTGTAGAAGGCTCTTCGACATCGCTAGGTAACAGAGTTACGATAAAGGGCTCCATCGATCGGTTCGCCTTTTCCGGGGCGAGAGATTCGTAAGAGTAGCCGTACCGCTCACTCCTTCTTTTCCCGTGGCGGGAGATAGGAAGACGCTGGTCTGCCCTCACTATGGTCATAGGTTTATCGACTCCGGGAGAGACAAAGTAACCCATCTTCGTTTCCAGCGCTTTGCCTATCTTTATTAATTCGCCCAAGGGAGGAATCATTTCATTAGATTCCACACGCTTCAAAGTATCCATATCTATGCCCGTCCGGCTGCTAAGATCCTGAAGGGTCAGACCGCGCATTTCGCGAGCATTCCTGACCCGATCGCCGAGAAGTTCTCCTTCCTTGGGCCTGATGGCAAGGCGTTCCACCTGAGATGAGTCTGTCAGAAAGTCATCAGACCCTGTGAACCCACGTTGGGACGATTTTGATCTGCCACGGGCGCTTGCGCGCTTCACCTTCTTCTCTTCCATTTTACTTCTTCCTCCTACATTGCCCTTCCAGCGACGCCGATACCGCGAGCGATTATAATCCGTAGTACCTCCGACGTCCCCTCACCAATCTCGAGAAGTCTCTGATCTCGATATAGTCTTTCGACCTTGAAATCTTTCATCAGACCATAGCCCCCGTGAAGCTGCACTGCATGATGAACACACCTATGCATTACCTCAGAACAGTACAGTTTGGCCATGGCCGCCTCCTGGCTAAAGGGACGCTCGTTCTCAGCGAGCCAGCACGCCTTGTAGAGTAGATTTCTGGCGAGCTCGATTTCGATGGCCATGTCTGCCAGCTTAAAAGCGTTCACCTGAAACGAACTGATAGGCCGTCCAAATTGGATGCGCGAGTTGGAGTATTTCAGAGCAAGCTCGAAGGCCCCCTGGGAGCCACCAAGCCCCATGGCTGCGATGCTCAGCCGTCCTCTATCTAGAGTAGAAAGCATCTGGTGGAACCCATCTCCCCTTTTCCCCAAAAGATTCTCCTTAGGTACAATACAATCGTCTAAGAATAGCTCACCCGTATTTGACGCCCGCCACATCATCTTCCCCTTCATTTCCCTAGCCGTCAATCCGGGAGCATCCGCAGGAACAAGTAGACAGCTCAACTCTAGCTTTCCATCGCCACGTCGTCCTGTAACGGCTTGCATGGTAATAATTCCTGTCAAGGAACAAGCTGAATTCGTAATGAAGATCTTCTTCCCGTTTATGACCCAATGGTCACCCTTAAGCTCAGCCCTGGTCTGAGAGCTTCCAGCGTCGGAACCAGCTTCTGGTTCCGTGAGACCGAAGGCTGCCAAGATCTGTCCAGAACAGAGGTTTGGAAGCCATTCCTTTTTTTGCTTCTCGTTTCCGAAGTAATAGATCAGTCCAATCCCCAGTGAGTTCGCGGCAGCAATTGTAGCAGCCTGAGAACCATCTACCCTCGCTAGTTCCTCCACCGCAATAATATACGAGATATATCCGATATTGGATCCACCGTATTTCTCTGAGACGAAGCAACCAAGAAGCCCAATTTCAGCCATCTTTCGTGTCAACTCGATAGAGAACTCCTCCCTTTCGTCCAGCTCTTGAGCTATGGGGGCGATCTCCTTTTCGGCGAAATCCCGAACGGCCTGACGTGTTAGATTCTGCTCTTCTGTTAAATCAAAATTCAGCGCCATTTATTATATCTCTACGTCTGTAAAAGTTTGGTGGCATGTTAAAGATCCTACATTTCCCTGGACTAGCACATTATTTATGTATAAATTGTCAAAGTTCAATTACAATGTTCAAATTACTAATGAGCTTATCAGACCTGCGCGCCCATTTCTGGCGCGCACATCGTAGCCGACTTCGAGACTGTTGTCAATTGTCCCTCAAAAGTAGCGATAAAGCCCATAATACCTTGACCAGAAGTCAGGGAGTCCGTGTCCACCTGTCAATCCATCAAGAAAGCAGGGGTGCGGGAGCAGTGCCGTTAGGATGCCTACAAAGGCCCCCAAAATCGCTCCAGAGGCGTCCTTTCTCGGTAGGATGACCAAATTTTCATAGATGAGGATGTTCCGAGTCTACTTCGGCTATGATTTCGGCCACCATCTCCGCCGTCCTGCCCACAACCTTAGCGCATATTGCTATAAATTCAGGGTTGTTTACAGCTTGTATCACCGCATCCAAATCTGTCCAGTCAAGTTTGGAGATTTCACTGCAGGCGGTGGTACCGTACTCCTGCTCAAATTTCCGTACCAGGCTCTGTGCGATTAAGAGCCCGGAGAACAGTCCCTCAATCCCTTCATCGATGCGGGGGCGGCCATACTTCATGCCCAGCACCATCATTCCACCGGTCAACGCACCGCATGTCTTGCCCATACCCAGTCCGGCACACAGTGGGCCTGCCGCCTTGAAGGTCAGTTCGTCCTCCAGGCCTAAGAGCTCCTGAAATGTCAGCAATACGGATTGACTGCAGCCGTGGAATTGCAGTTCATAGTCGTGGGCCTTCTTCCTGGCTTGCTCTTTTAGAGAACCTTTAGAAATCTCCTGCGCCATGATGAAACCTCCTTTTCTGGAGCGGTTATGGGACATAGATTGGTATATTTCCCTATATCAAATCGCCCATGCGAACTTTAAAAAAGGCGCACCGAACCGCGAGACTATACGTTTTAACTCCTTTTCACAAAATCGGCGAAATCCATAAATGCCTCTCGTGATGTGTATTTATACCGATAATTGAGCTCCCTTTTAAGTTTTTCGCTTGAGACCACCCATGGATATCGTACCATATTGAGAGCAGGGCTGGGAAACTCGGTGATAAATGAAAGCCGGAGATTCCATGCTGCCCCGTTCAGTAAATACATTAAGCCGAAAGGAATAGATATGGGGGTATTCCCCAGCAGCTTTAGCATTTCATTAAAGGTAATTGTTCCCTCCGCACCTACATTGAACACTCCAGCCAATCTCTTCTCCAAAAGGAGATAAATAATCTCAACCAGATCATCCTCATGCACAAACTGAAAAGGTTGAGTATTTGAGGGTAGAAGCACAAATCGCTTTCTCAAGTGACGTGCAAGGGGGTCATTGAAACCGGGACCGACAACAAAGGATGGCCGCACTAATGTCACCGTTATCTGCGGGTTTTCTGAAATGAATGCGGTAAAGATGCTCTCAATCTCTTTTTTGTTTTTACTGTAGGTGAAATCATCGTTTCCCCTCAGCCGACTGTCCTCAGTGAGCGGGAGGTCATTATCGGGGTGAAAACCGTAAGCGGTAGCCGAGCTAGTATAGAATATATGCTTCACATCCGCTTTGATGCAGGAAAGTAGGACATTCTTGGTACCATTGATGTTTATATCTTCCATCAGTTTTGTACTGTGAATTGGCGGAACAACGTATGCAGTATGAACAACCGTATCAATCCTGTGGTCTTTTAGAATATGTTCAAACCTTTCCCTCACATCCATCTTGTAAAACGTGAACTTCTCAAGGCTGATAGCAGGCTCTTTGATATCGATCCCTACTATTTCTTCGACCTCGGCTTTGTCATTTAAAAGGGATAGCAGCTTCGTCCCGATGTACCCCGATGCGCCGGTTATAAATACCCTCTCCATGCTTGCACCCAATTCGATCTAGCTCCTCGCCCTCAATCCCCAGTAGGATATGAAATTAGTGAGCCTTCGGGATACAAACCTGATTAAAACGGAATGAACAAACCAGTTTATCTTCCCCGGTATATACACCTCTTTCTCCCTTTTCATAGCCTTTATCCCTTTACGTGCTATGACAGCAGGGTCGCTCAAACCGCTGATCTTGTACCACCAGATTCTATCCGGGAAGCCTCCGCCCTTCAAGATAGGTGTATTAGTATATGATGGGTTTAAAGTAAAAACCTTAACTCCGGTTCCTCTGATCTCCTGGTTTACTGCTTCGCTCAGGCTCTGCACAAAGGCCTTTGATGCGCCGTATGTCGCATGATGAGCCGTGGGCTGAAAAGCGGCGGCTGATACCACATTAAGGATCCTGCCCTCTTTGGCCTCAACCATCTGCGGAAGAAAGAGCCTCATTAGCTTAAAATAGGCGACCAGGTTTAACCTGACCAACAATTCCTGGCGATCGAGGGATATCTCATGAAAGTTTCCGTAGAGTAGGATTCCCGCATTGTTCACCAGCACATCGATCCTATCTACAGATCGCTTAACCCTCTGGTAGAGGTTTTCCGGCCCCTTTTCTTCTGAAAGGTCGATGGGGAAGGTCACAGTTTTGACTGCATATCTGTCCTGCAGTTCATTGGCCCAGTTGATAAGAATGTCCTTTTCCGAGGGGTGGCATCCCAGAAAGAGATTGGAGCCCTCCTGGGCGAAGCACTGCGAAAGCTCCTTGCCAATTCCAG
>JABUBL010000713.1_pt1 | contig 10466 bp, 10 predicted proteins | sample 7240371 | NCBI WGS metagenome assembly JABUBL01 (sample SAMN07256343, study PRJNA390944) | subsurface metagenome | isolation source: Methane hydrate marine sediment | place: Pacific Ocean: Eastern North Pacific, ODP site 1244 | collected 2002
GCGGTTTGCCATCTTGTTTACCGGCCGTTACCCTAAGGGCCTGTTTGATTTTGTGGTTGGCGTATTCCGCTGGTGTTTAAGAGTAGCTGCATATGCTTTCTTATTGACCACTGACCGTTATCCACCTTTTGCGCTTAGTGACTAAGGTTCTGGCTGGCATTTGGGGCAGAAGTAGGAGCCACGGTTACGGACAGGAATGCGCTGAATAGGGGTGCCGCAGTTGGGACAGGGCATATTACCACGATGGGCAACCTTAAACTCAAAATGGGCTGTCCCCAGTTCACCGCCGGGGCGAAAGTACGTATTTACGCTGGCTCCCTTGTTACCGATGGCTGACCATAATACCTGCCTGATGGCACTGTGAAGCCGCTTCACCTCATCTTGGGACAGGCTGCCACCGGGTCTTAGTGGGTGGATTCCGGCAGCAAACAGGGCTTCATCAGCATACATATTGCCGATGCCGGCGACGAAGGACTGGTCAAAGAGAAGAGCTTTTATCGGCGCCGTGCGGTTTTTCAAGCGCTGTGCCAGGACTTGGGGGGTAAAGTCAGTTTCCAGGGGCTCTGGACCAAGCTTGCCGACAATAGTATTCTTATCTTCTACCAGCCACATTGCCCCAAACTTGCGCGGGTCGCGAAAGAAAATATTGGTGCCCTTATCCAGGTGAATTATAGCCCGGGTATACTTGGGTGGCTCTGAGGAGTCCTGGCTGACCAGCAAAGAACCGCTCATTTTCAAATGGATAATTAATAAATCATCACTGGTCAAGCCGACGATGAGATATTTACCATGTCGAGCCAGCCCGGTTATTTTCTGTCCAATGAGGCGGGAGCAGAAGTCTACAACTGATGGCTGGCGCACTATTCCATCCCAGAAAAGGGTGACGCCGGTGAGCTTACGACCAATAATATGGGGCATCAGCTCATTTTTTATTGTCTCTACCTCAGGCAGTTCAGGCACTTTACTCCATTTCCCCCCAGTTACTCCCCATTTTAGTGTCTACTTTTAATGGAACACTGAGTTTCAAAGCCGTGGACATTACCTCGGAAGCGAGTGCTCGTATTGTTTTCAGTTCCCCCTTGGGAACCTCAAAGACAAGTTCATCATGCACCTGCAGAAGCATCTTGCTTTTCAGTCGTTGCTTTTCCATCTCCCGGTAGAGGTTTATCATGGCGACTTTTATGATGTCGGCTGAGGTTCCCTGCACTGGCATATTTATTGCCATGCGTTCGGCAGCTTCCCTCAGCTGGCGGTTAGATGAATTTATTTCAGGGATAAACCGTCTTCTACCCAGTATTGTTTGCACATAACCAGTTTCTCTGGCTTGCTGCTTTGTCGACTCAAGATACTGCTTTACCCCCGGGTATTTTTCAAAGTAGGCGGCGATGAACTGGGCAGCCTCTTCCCGTGATAGTTCAGTTGCCTGCTCCAGTCCGTACTCACTCATCCCGTAGATTACGCCAAAATTAACTGTTTTTGCCAGCCGACGCATATCCGGCGTTACCTGTGAAGCATCCACCCCGAATAGTTGGGCGGCAGTGGCAGCATGAATATCCTCATCTTGGTGAAAGGCGCTTAAAAGGCCCGGGTCTTGGGACAGGTGAGCCAGAGAACGAAGGTCAATCTGTGAATAATCTCCAGCCAGAAGGTAAGAGCCAGACGGAGCAATAAAGGCTTGTCTGATTTGCTTTCCCGCCCTACCGCGAATCGGGATATTTTGCAGATTGGGTTCGCTTGAAGAGAGTCGGCCGGTAGCCGTCCTCGTCTGGTTAAAGCTGGTATGCACCCTGCCTGTTTTTGGGTTTATAAGACTAGGCAAAGCATCAATATAGGTCGACTTGAGTTTAGTTAGCTGGCGGTAATCTAAGATAAGCCCTGTTATAGGGTGAGTTCCACGAAGCTCCTCCAGGACCGACGCCTCGGTGGAGTATTTGCTCTTGCCTTTACGTGCGGCTGGTAATTTTATTTCCTCAAACAGAACCCGCCCCAGTTGCTGGGGAGAGTTTACATTGAACTGGTGACCAGCGTAGCCAAATATTTCTGTCTCCAATTTTATTAACTGCTCACCAAGCTGATGTGACATATTCCTCAATAGTTCCGTATCCAGAGCTACTCCGGTTCTTTCCATACGGAGAAGCACCGGCACCAGTGGCATCTCAACTTCGGAGAATAGCTGCCACAGCTTTTGTTGGTGAAGCTCGGCACTTAGTAGTTCGACCAGTTGCCCGGTAGCGTCAGCATCAGCACAGGCGTAATCAGCCGCCTTGTTTACCTCTACTTGGGACATAGAAAGCTGCTTGGCACCCGAGCCGATAAGAGCGGAAATAGGCGTCATTTCAATATTCAACTTGCTAAAGGCAAGTGTTTTCAGGCCCAGGAATTTCTCACCCAGCAGGTAAGCGGCGACCATAGTGTCAAAGGTGAGGTTATTGACGGTTACCCCGTATCCCGCCAGCACTGTCATATCATACTTGCCATTGTGGGCAAGCTTGGCTAGGTTGGCATCTTCCAGGGGGGGCTTGAGACGGTCAATGACCTGCTGGAGAGGCAGTTGCTCTACTTGCCCCCAGCCGACATGCCCCACCGGGATGTAATAAGCCTCACCCTGGGCTGGCGATAAAGATAAACCTACCAGTTGAGCGGACATTGCATCCAGGCTTGTTGTCTCCGTGTCAAAGGCAAAGGACTTGACCGTGGACAGGCGGTTAACTAGCTTGTCGAGGGCTGGAGTGGTGCTTATGATATGATAGTCTCCTTGAGGTGGCTTGGTTTTGACCTGAGTGTAGGGCAATTCTGGGGCGGCTTCTTCAGCTTCAAGCTCAGGTAGTCTGGGCAGCAGACTGGCAAAGTCAAGCTCGCGGAACAGCTCGGTTACCTGCTGGCGGTCATACTGGCTGAGGCGGCAGTCAGCAAGATTTAGGCTAACCGGCGTCTGGGTAACGATAGTAGCCAGCATCTTACTTTGGCGAGCCACAGCTTCATTTTCTCGTAATGTGTCATGGAGTTTGGGTGGAGTTACCTCGTCAATATGGGCGTAGATTTGCTCTATGGTGCCAAATTGCTGGATGAGTTTGGCGGCAGTTTTCTTACCTATGCTAGGAACACCTGGAATATTATCCGAGGGGTCGCCTACCAGTCCCTTGAGGTCGGCAATGTGTTCCGGACTTACACCGTATTTATCGTTTACCGCTGCCTTATCATAGAGCATGGTATCGCTGAAGCTTCGCCCTGGTTTGGGATAAAGCACCCTTACCCGGGGTGAAACCAGTTGCATTGTATCTGCATCACCGGTAACGATGATAGTATCAATGTCTTGCTGGCTGGCCTGGTAACTGAGGGTGCCTAAGATATCATCAGCTTCGTATTTATCAAGCTCAAAGATGGGGATACGGAAGGCTTCAACTAACTCTCTTACCCGCCCTAGCTGATTGACCAGCTCATCAGGAGTTGGCGGCCGCTGTGCCTTATACCGGTCAAAAAGCTGGTGCCTGAAGGTAGGTGCTTTCTTATCAAAGGCGATGGCATAATGGGTGGGTTTTAGCTCATTCAATACCTTGAGCAGCATCTGGGCAAAGCCATAAACAGCACTTACTACCTCGCCGGTTTTTTTCACTGTCAGTGGTGGCAGAGCATGGTAGGCACGATGAATCAGGGCATTCCCATCAAACAGGACCAGCAGGGGCTTTTTCATAGTCTAATTATAGCAGAGTGGAGGGATGGAGGGATAAAAAGATAAACTAGCCTTGCTCAGGCTGCTCGTCAGCCTTTTCTGCTTCCTGGTAGCACTGTCGCACATACTTGTAAATTTCTACACCAGTAGCTGTCAGTGGGGCGGCTAACAGTAGTCCCCAGAAGCCGGCAATATAGGCGCCTATAACCAGTAAAGCTATCAAAATGGCGGGATGTATACGCAGGTAACCACCCTGAATTCTGGGGACAAGTAAGTAGTTTTCCAGCAGCTGAATAGCCAGGAAGAGAACAATCACCCAAATCACTTTTTCCGGTGCCACCGCTAGGGTAACGATGGCGACTATGGCACCGCTAATCCACGGTCCCAGCGTTGGAATGAGTTCCCCGATACCAGCCAGGATAGCTAACACGGGAGCAAATGGTATCCTCAATATTAATAATCCAACAAAGGAGAAGTAAGCCACAATCAACCCAAGCATTAATTGAGCGCGAATGTACCGTCCCAGTACGCTTTCAATAATTGACATAATATTCTTGATATGCTCGCCGATTCCTGGCGAGAGCCCTGCATAAAAGTTTCTCTTTAGCCTTTCTGAGTCCTTCATGATGTAGAAGAGAAAGAGGGGTAGTGCCGCCAGGCCAAGGAATATATTAAAGGTACGTGGCACGAGGGAAACGCCCTTGACTAAGGCGTCTCGTATGGCATTACCTAGAGTCATCCCAGCTTCCAGAAGAGCCTTATCCACGTCGCCTCGTATTTCTGGAGGGAGCTGCTGCCGCAAACCTTCAAGCCATTCCTGTATCTGGTATAAGCCTCTACCAATAAAATAGGGGGCACCTTCCGCTAGAACCAGAGAAGCATCAATGACCACCGTCACGATAAAGTAGGAAAAACCGGCAATGATGCCAAGGAGCACTATGAAGACTACCAGAATAGAAAAGACTCGCTTGAACTGCGGCCAGCTTCCCCGGCGGGGCAGCTTTCTCTCCAGCCAGGAGATAGCCGGCAGCAAAAGATAAGCAAGCACCAGACCGAGAGCAAAGGGGAGTATAGCCATTCTCAGTAAGTATAGAACCCAGAAGACTATAATAATACCTAGCACTAGAGATACTAGGCGCCAATGTTTACGAAGTATATTCGCCATTATGTATAAAGCCCACCTTGCTCACATAGTTGGAGTCAAGAAAAGGTCTGCGGGCGAGTCTGCCTGTCAAATATGCTGTGAATGCCTGGCAACCTATTATTTTGTTTTTTTCCTGCCGAGTTTTTCTTCTACTCTTTTTTCTGCTTTGGCCGCCGCTTCCTTTGCCTTTTCAGCAACTTCGCTTGCTGTTTCTCTGGCCTTTTCCGCCTTCTCCTTTAATAGCTCTCTTGTTTCTTTCCCCGGTTTAGGCGCATAGAGAAAGCCGATAGCTACGCCAGCGACCGCACCAATGATGAACCCGGCGGTAAAACTGATGCCTGTATCTTTACAATCAGTCATCTTTCCCTCCTTCTTTTCTTCTAGAAAATCTACTGACAAAGCTAACTGCCTGGGAGATACCTTGAATGAAGGCGGCTAGCCGAGCTAGGGGTCTGGACACTTCCTCTTCCACAGTAGAGGAAATGCTCTCTACAGTTTTGGTGGTAGCCTTCAATGAATCTAGTATGGGTCTGAGCTTACGATAAAGCAGGAAGGCTATCACCCCAATGAAGATGATGACTATAGTTGCCCCCACACCAAAAATAGACACGACCAAGTCGCGGAACCATTCAATGCTCACTGGTCACTACCTCCATTTCTATAAATTATTCTACTTGCATTGTAACCATCTCTTTAGACTATGTAAAGAGGTATATCATTATTTAAATTGCTTATTAACCTCACCCCTCGAAGAGTCTTCGACCTTTATCCCCCTCTCCTTAGAAGGAGAGGGGGAAGAGATTTTAGAGAGGGGCAAAGCCCCTCTCTTACCTATACTCCCCCTTCCCTTGCTAAGGGAAGGGGGTCAGGGGGATAGGTTTTAAACAATCTCGCATCATTAAAAGTCACTGGGTGGAGCCTTGCGGAGGGATTTTAGATAGGAAGTATCATTGTGCTTGGTGAGGATGAACTGCTTGTCTCCATAAGTGAAAATGGTAATTCCACATGTATCTAGTTTTATGTTCCAGAAATGAGAATTATCCAGCCCCAGTAGAGCACAAATTAAAACCTTATTCACTACACGATGAGATACTAAGACTACAGTCTCCGCATATCTAGCAATTACTCTAGCCACCACCCGCATGGCTCTTTTCCTGACATCATCCAGGCTTTCACCGGCTGGCATTTTTACTTGGTCGGGATGGTTAATCCATTCTGTGTAAAGCTTCTTATATTTATCCTTTACCTCTTGGTGAGACAAACCTTGCCACTTGCCAAAATTGAAGTCCGTGAGGTCAGGGGCAATATCTACATCAAGTTTATGATAGCTGGCAATGATTTCGGCTGTCTTTAAGGCTCGCTTTAATGGGCTGGAATAAATGGCGTCTATATTTGCATTACTTAGATATTTAGCCAGTAGTCTTGCCTGCCCTATTCCAGTTTCATTCAACTCAATATCGGTCCTGCCCCTGAATATATTGGCTACATTCCACTCAGTTTCCCCGTGTCTTACCAAAATAATTTCCGTCATTTTTGGTAACCCTTTTCCCTAGACTGTCGCTTGTTACGTTTATTTTCTGGCAGTGAGTGGTATTCTTTTGCCGACTCCACTCAGGATATAGTCTTCACCATAGTACTGCTTAAACTGCCGCCGTGTCTCATCGCCGCTACAGTGGCATGGCGCCACTCCTTCCACGCCTAACTGACGAAAAGTGGCATTTATAGATTTTAACTGTGTTGGAGATGCTCCACCCAGATGCCAGCCGCCTATTACCAGATATATCTTACTATCCGGGACTATTTCCTTGGCTCTTCGGACGATATTTGTTATCCCTGGATGGGAACAGCCAGTTACTATCACCAGACCTTGGTCAGTGGTTATTATCAGTGATTGCTCTTTTATTCCCCCGTCAAGCTCACCGGTAGTATACACTCCAGGCAGAAGTTTCTTGGCTCCATGTATCTCTTCTACTTTTGCCCCGAATGCCTTAACATCATCCTTAAAGCTTGAAGGGAATGACCTCGGTAGGTAAACGGTAACATCGCTGTTTTGTTTCAGGAAGCCACCTAGTCCGCCGACATGGTCACCATGGATGTGCGATAACATAACCACTTCCACCTCTTTGGGGTCGATTTGGAGCTGGCTCATATTACGAAGCAGAATTGAACTATCGCCACCAGTATCAAATAAAATAGTTGTTTGGGGAAGTCTCACTAAGCAAGAGAAACCCCAGGCTGTTTCCAGCTGACTATCAAAGGGGTTGTTATCGTAGACAATTATTAGCTCGGAGGAGCTAGGTTCAGGCGTGGGTTTTGGCCGAGTACAGCCAACAGTCAAAATCATTAATATTATTAAAATAGCCAACAATCTACTCATGTTTGTTTTTCCTCGGTATTGGTCTATGAACTTTCACCCCCTATACTTACGACTTCTCTATTTTCTCGACTTCAATAGTGCATTCGGTTACCAGTGCGGCAATAGCACCAATGGCAGCCAGAACCGGGGCAGCTAGAATCCCTATCGCTACCGCTGGCGCACCTATTGTCAATGGAATCTCTATCAAGGTTCGCCCTTCGTGTAGCAAGCGCACCTTCCTGATGTTCCCTTCGCGGATGAGTTGTTTGACCTTCTCCACCAACTGGCTTCCGGATACGGTAAACTTTTCGGTATTAGTCATTTCTAACCTCCTGATTTACCGCATATTAGATAAGTTTCTCATATCATGTCAAGCATCTAGGGGTGCTTACGAGGGGTATAAGGTCAATAAATAATTTTAGCTAGCCACCACCTTTTGAATAATTGTTTTTCGTGATATACTTTAGGGCATAGTCGGGGGTTAATTTGAAGGGTAAAGATTTACTTTCAGTATCTGACCTCAGCAGTGAGGATATTCGGTTACTCATAGCCAATGCTATTGATATGAAAGCCGAGGGGTGGGTTTCCTTGCTTAGCGGAAAAGTGTTAGCCCTAATGTTTGAAAAGCCCTCGTTAAGGACTCGGGTGAGTTTTGAGATAGCTATGCGCCAGTTAGGCGGTCATACTATTTATCTGTCTCCGGATGAGGTCGGCTTGGGAAAGCGGGAGTCGGTTCCAGATGTAGCCCGGGTGCTTGATCGTTATGTAGCTGCTGTTGCTGCCCGCACCTTTTCCCACCAAACTCTGGAGATTCTGGCTAACTATTCCAGTGTACCCGTGATAAATGCCCTGTCTGATTTGGAACACCCTTGCCAGGCACTGGCTGACCTACTTACCATTTATGAGAAGAAGGGAGAGCTTGAGGGGTTGACCTTAGCCTATGTTGGCGATGGTAACAATGTGGCTCATAGTCTTATGCTGGCGGCTTCGCTTACCGGCATGAATTTCAGAATTGCTTCCCCCAGTGGCTACGGGGTTCAGGAGCGAATATTACATCTGGCTCAGGACTATGCCATTGATAGTGGCGCTGAGATATTTTGCGTTGGGGAGCCACGCCTGGCGGTTAGTGAGGCTGATATCGTTTATACTGATGTGTGGATGAGTATGGGGCAAGAGGCTGAGGCTGACCAGCGACGCCAAATATTTGCTAGCTACCAGGTGAACAGTGAGCTCCTGTCCTTAGCCAAGGATGATGCCATATTTATGCACCCCTTGCCGGCTCATCACGGTGAGGAGGTCGCTGAGGGCATATTAGATAGCTCATACTCAGTTGTCTTTGACCAGGCTGAGAATAGGATGCACCTGCAGAAAGCACTACTGGCGGGGATGCTGGGTGGTCTAGAGATACCACTGGCTAAATTTCAATAGGGGGATGGCATGCATGTGTTAAAGACTCTAGCAAACTGGGGGTGGTGTCCAGCTTTAATAACGGCGCTGGCGGTGGCTGGTTATATCTATGAATGGCCAATTGAAGTCGTAGTCCCGACCCTGGTTGTCATTCTGGGCATCGGCTTGGTAGTGGCAGTAATTAGAGCTAGGGAGAAGGAATTAGAACTTTCATCACTGAGGCTGAGACAACTAGCCGAATATTTTAATCACCGGTTTATGGGTGATTCATCGCTATCTATCTTCGCTATCATAGATAGTCTATTTAGTCTTGATAACCCCAAACTATGGGATTGGGCACGGGCCTGTGATGTGTCACGGCGCATTTTCAATAGCTGGTGTAATAGCTTTATTAGCAGAGTGGAGGGTGACATCGGAATCATAAGGTCTGCTGATTACTTGTACACCTATTTAAATGAACTATGGCTGATAATCAGTCGTTACTATGACTTTGTCGAGCAGTTTTACGAGGTGGCGGAAAAGATTGAAATCCCGCGGGAAACCATAGGCCAATATAATAAATTCGTAACGGAATATAACGCCTTTGCTCAGGATTTCAGGGATAGCATTAGTGAGCTGAGAAAGGTTGCCAGAACTGGAATTGAGCCCCCAAGTGTGAAACTTGCTAGGGAATTAGTCAAGGTGAAATAATTATCTACCTCACTCCCTTTACCCCGTTAGAGTTCCTAACGGGGTTTGTCCCCCCTCTGGGCTAAAGCCCTTAAGGGCAGAGCCTCTTCTTCAAAGGAGAGGGGGAAATGAAAGAAAAGAGGGGCGAAGCCCCTTTAAGAAATTCTCCTTCCCTTCCCCTTATGAAGGGGAGAGGGATAAAGGGTGAGGGGTTGGAGGTTGAAGTGAGTAAGCCGATAGTGGCTATTGTTGGTCGGCAGAATGTAGGTAAATCCACTCTTCTCAATCGGTTGACTGGTAAGCTGCTGGCTATTGTTGCGGACTTACCGGGAACAACTCGTGACCGTATATTTGCCGATGTCTCCTGGCAGGGGGTTGAATTTATCATGGTTGATACCGGTGGTCTGGAGGTGGAACCACATTCCACGATTGCTAAAGGGGTTAAAGAGCAGGTGGAGGTGGCTGTCACCGAGGCAGATGTTATTGTTTTCTTGTTGGACGTCAAAAGCGGGGTGACAACCTCGGACCTGGAGGTGGCTGATATACTTCGTCAGGTGAGCACCCCCATACTATTAGTGGCTAATAAAGCAGATAACGCCAGACTTGAAACTGAGGCGGTAGAATTTTATGAGGTAGGACTGGGTGAACCACTGGCGGTTAGTGCCTATCACGGCCGGGGCACTGCTGAACTACTGGATAAAATTGTCTCTCTGTTACCAGCCCCTTCACCGGTTGAGGCTAAATCAGAGATTGTGAAGGTAGCCATTGTCGGTAGACCTAATGTGGGTAAGTCAATGCTGCTAAACGCTCTGGTGGGTGAGAAGCGAGCTATCGTTGATGATATTCCCGGGACTACCCGTGATGCCGTAGATACTTTGGTTGACTTTGATGGGCAAGATGTGCTACTTATTGATACCGCTGGTATCAGGCGGCGGGGACGGGTAGGGATGGGGATAGAACGCTATAGTGTCATCCGTGCCCTGCGGGCTATTGACCGGGCGGATATAGTCTTGCTTGTTCTTGACGCCAGGGAGATGGTAACGGCTCAGGATATGCATGTTGCCGGCTATATTCAGCAAGCAACCAAGGGGATTGTGCTGGTAGTCAACAAGTGGGACCTAGTTACGGATAAGAACATCACCGAATGGAATAGGTACGTCAGGAGTCAACTCAAGTTTATGGCTTACGCATCGGTGCTATATATCTCAGCCAAATTTGGG
>JABUBL010000714.1_pt1 | contig 10453 bp, 8 predicted proteins | sample 7240371 | NCBI WGS metagenome assembly JABUBL01 (sample SAMN07256343, study PRJNA390944) | subsurface metagenome | isolation source: Methane hydrate marine sediment | place: Pacific Ocean: Eastern North Pacific, ODP site 1244 | collected 2002
ATTTCCATAGCCCTGCCGCCGAGGACATAGCTGGGGCGGACCAGCACCGGATACCCGATGAGCTTAGCCACGCTTAAGGCTTCCTCTGTCGAGGTTACGCCGGCTCCGGGGGGTTGGGGTATGCCCAACTCATTAAGGAAGTTCTCAAAGCGGCGCCTGTCCTCAGCCAGGTCGATGGCTTCGGCGCTGGAGCCGAGAAGAGGCATGCCGCTGCGAAAAAGGGGTTCGGCCAGGTTTATGGCCGTCTGCCCGCCGAACTGGACTATCGACGGCGGTGCCTCCCCGTTCCCCCCCTCGTTTTCCAGAATATCGCGCAGGCTCTCTTCGTCCAGGGCTTCAAAGTAGAGGCGGTCGCTGGTGTCGAAATCGGTAGACACCGTTTCCGGGTTTGAGTTCACCATGATGGCTTTGTAACCTGATTCCTGTAATGCCCAGGCGGAATGAACACTGCAGTAGTCGAATTCAATCCCCTGGCCGATGCGTATAGGCCCGCTGCCGATAACCACCGCCTTGTTCGCCTTGGAGGGCAAAGCCTCGTTCTCCTGCTCATAGGTGCTGTAGAAATAGGGGGTGGCGGCGTCAAACTCGGCGGCGCAGGTATCCACCATCTTGTAGACAGGGCGGATATTCCAGTCGTGGCGCAGCTGCCTTACCTGCTCGGGGAGCCGGTCGGCCAGGGTTCCGATCTGCCCGTCGGCAAAGCCCAGCCGTTTTGCCTGCCACATAAGCTCAGGTGTCAGCGTTTCAGCCAGCAGTTCCTTTTCCATATCCACGATATTTTGGAGCTTGGTGGTAAACCAGAGGTCAATCCTGGTATGGTCGGATAGCGCTTGGGGGGTTATCCCCCGCCTCAGGGCGGCCATTAACGCCCACAGTCTGAGGTCGTTGGGCTCCAACGGGTAGGTATTAATATCTTCTCCCATCTCCCACTCCGGGTCTTCCCAGAGCAACGACCTCTTGCCGAACTCTAGGGAGCGTATCGCCTTCTGCAGGGCGGCTTCGAAGCATCTATCAATGGCCATCACCTCGCCGGTGGCTTTCATCTGAGTCCCGATAACCCTGTCGCCCGAGGCGAATTTATCGAAGGGCCAGCGTGGAATCTTGACCACCAGGTAGTCCAGCGCCGGCTCAAAAGAAGCCATGGTCTTGCCGGTGACCTGGTTGGGGATTTCATCCAGCCTTTTGCCCACGGCTATCTTGGCCGCTACCTGGGCGATAGGGTAGCCGGTGGCCTTACTGGCCAGGGCCGAGCTGCGGCTGACCCGGGGGTTGACCTCAATGACATAGTAGTTCTGGCTATGGGGGTCGAGGGCGAATTGTATATTGCAGCCGCCTTCAACGCCCAGGGCGCGGATAATCTTGAGGCTGGCCGTGCGGAGCATCTGGTACTCTTTATTGGTCAGTGTCTGGCTGGGAGCGACGACGATACTGTCGCCGGTGTGCACCCCCATCGGGTCGAAGTTTTCCATATTGCAGACGCTGATGCAGTTGTCGGCGGCGTCCCGCATTACCTCATACTCTATTTCCTTCCACCCCGCCACCGATTTCTCCAGCAGCACCTGGTTGATGGGGCTGGCCGCCAGCCCGGCGCTCGCCACCTTGCCCAGTTCCTTCGCGGTACGGGCTATGCCTCCCCCCGTCCCCCCCAGGGTGTAGGCGGGGCGAATAATTAAGGGCAGGCCTATTTCCCTGGCTACCTTTTGGGCTTGTGGCAGGGTGTTGACCGTGGCGCTCTGCGGGGTCGGCTTGCCGATGTCGGTCATTAGCTTCTTGAATAGCTCGCGGTCTTCGGCGTTTCTTATCGTCTGAATGGGGGTGCCCAGAGACTTTACGTTATATTTCTCGAGAATGCCGGCGTCAGCCAGGTCTACGGCCAAATTTAACCCGGTCTGCCCGCCGAGGGTGGGCAACAAGCCATCGGGGCGCTCCCGCTCAATGATGCGCCCCACCATCTCCACCGTCAGCGGCTCGATATAGACGATATCGGCGATGCCCTCGTCGGTCATGATGGTGGCCGGATTGGAGTTGACCAGCACCGAGGTTACCCCTTCTTCCCGCATCGCCTTGCACGCCTGAGTGCCGGCGTAGTCGAACTCCGCCGCCTGCCCGATTATTATGGGGCCTGAGCCAACGATTAAGACTTTTTTAGGTTTAGACAATCACTCTCCTCACTTTTCCGGTTTTACTGCCTTTGCTAACTTTTATCCACTTTGTCTTCCAGATTGCTCCCTCGTGTCATTGCGAGCCGTAGGCGAAGCAATCTCTATAATTTCTCACACAAATCGTGCCATTCTTCATTTATGCTGTTAACCAATCGAACCTTCTTTTCTCTTGAGCCTCCCTTGATTTGTTTCTCTCTTAAAATGGCATTCTCTATGTTTTCACATACCTCATAATAGACGAGCTTAATAACGTTATATTTCTTAGTGAATCCTTTAGCCAGTTTGTTTTTGTGTTCATAAACTCTTCTCTGCAGGTCATTGGTTACACCTGTATAAAGCACTCTGTTATCTTTATTGGTCATTATGTATACGTAATATTGTTTATTCACCTGCTTTGTTTTGAGATTGCTTCGTCGCTTCGCTCCTCGCAATGACATTGATAATATTTGCTTGTTCCACCTCCCTCATTCATCTCTACCTCACCCCCTTATTCTTCCTCACCATCTTCACAAAGTCCTCAAAGTGGGAAATCCTGTCCCAGGGGCCGGGGGAGGCTTCGGAGTGATACTGGATGGAGAAAACGGGTAGCTCCTTATGGCGTAAGCCCTCGGCTGTGCCGTCATTGAGATTGACGTGGGTGACCTCCCACCCCTCGGGGAGGGTGGTGGGGTCGGTGACATAGCCGTGGTTCTGGGCGGTGATATGGATACGGCCGGTAGATAGCTCTCGCACTGGGTGGTTGGCGCCGCGGTGGCCGAATTTTAGCTTGAAATTCCTGCCGCCGAAGGCGCGGGCGATAAGCTGGCCGCCAAGGCAGATGCCCATAATCGGCTTCTTGCCGATAAGCGCTCTTACTGTCTCCACCAGATAGTCAAGGACGGCGGGGTCGCCCGGGCCGGGGGAGAGGATGATGCCATCGGGCTTGAGAGCCAGGATTTCCTTGGCGCTTATGGTGCAGGGGACAGCGATTACCCGACAGCCCATGTGGCGCATGATGCGCAGGATACTGTATTTTAGCCCGCAGTCAATGACTACTACTCTGGGCAGGGAGGTCAGGGCTTTTTCCAGCGATTGTGGCTCCCATTCATAGGGGGCATCGGTAGTTACCTGCCTGACGAAATCAGTTTCACCATAGTCGGGCAGCTTCAGCAGTTGCTCCAGGGCCTGCTGGGGGGTCTTGTCACTGGTTATCATGCCCATCATTACCCCCACAGAGCGCAGCTTGCGGGTAACCGCCCTGGTATCAACCCCGCTTATCCCCGGTATGTCATATTCAGCCAGATATTGCTGAAGTGTTTTGGTGCTAAGATAGTGATTGGGCTGGTGACATTCCTCCCTGACGATAAAGCCCCTGACCTGTATCTTATTTGATTCAAAGTCCTCTTTATTTATGCCGTAGTTGCCGATGAGGGGGTAGGTGGGGACCAGAATCTGTCCCGCATATGATGGGTCGGTGAGCATCTCCTGGTAGCCCACCATGCTGGTATTGAAGACCACCTCGCCGAAGGCATCAGCCTCGGCACCAAAGGAGTAGCCATGATAAACCGAGCCGTCGGCCAGGACCAGGATTACCGGTTTATTCATAGGCTATTTAGCTCCTTTTGTTACCAGCTTAGCTGCCTCGTCCTGATAGACTATCGTTCCCTGATAGATGGTGGCTATTACCCTGCCCTTGAGCCTCTCGCCGGCCAGGGGGGTATTCTTGCCCTTGGAGGCGAAGTCTTTAGTATCCACCACCCACTCCAGGGCCGGGTCGAATATAGTGACATCGGCGGTGGCGCCGATAGCCAGCGTCCCCAGCTTGCCATGCTTATCACCGAGAATCTTGGCCGGCTCATGGGTGAGCTTGGCGATGAGGCTAACCAGGCTTAATTGTTCATTGTGCACCAGCTTTATCAGGCTGCCCAGGGCGGTCTCAAGGCCGCTGATGCCGAAGGGGGCAAGGGCGAATTCGCCGAGCTTGTCGGCTTCGGTGTGGGGGGCGTGGTCGGTGGCAATAATATCAATGGTATTATCGTTGAGCCCCCCAATCAGAGCTTGAATATCCCGTTCTGTCCTTAATGGCGGGTTGACCTTGGCGTTGGTGTTGTAGCCGATGACCCTCTCCTCGGTGAGGGTGAGGTGGTGGGGGGTAGCCTCGGCGGTAACCCTGACGCCCTTTTCTTTGGCGTGCCGAATGAGCTCAACCGCGCCTTCGGTGGTGGTATGGGCGATATGCAGCCGGCCGCCGGTCAGTTGAGCCAGAGCTAGGTCGCGGGCAACAATAATGTCCTCGGCGGCGTTGGGCAGCCCGCGCAAGCCCAGCTTGGTTGATACTACACCCTCGTTCATCTGCCCGCCCTCGGTTAGAATGGTATCCTCGCAGTGGTCGGTAACGGGCAGGTCAAAGGCACGGCTGTAGTCCAGCGCCTGACGCATAATATATGAGCTCAAGGCTGGTTCGCCGTCGTCACTGAAGGCGACGACCCCGGCTGAAGCCAGCTCGCCCATCTCGGCCAGCTCTTCCCCTTTTCTGCCCTTGGAGATACAGCCGATGGGCAGCACCCGTATCACCCCCTCGGCAGCCGCCGTTGACTTTATATATTCAATGGCGGTCTGGTTATCCAGGGGCGGGTTGGTGTTGGGCATGCAGCAGATGGTGGTAAAGCCACCCCTGGCGGCAGCTCTGCTTCCAGTAGCGATAGTCTCCTTCTCCTCGTATCCGGGCTGCCGCAGGTGGCAGTGGAGGTCGATTAATCCGGGGCAGACGATTAGTCCACTGGCGTTAAGGATTTCGCCATTGGTCTGGGGTGGGGTAGCCTCTCCCTTGCCCAGCCAGGAGATTTTGCCTTCGGCGACCAGCAGGCTGCCGATTTCATCTATTTTCTGGCTGGGGTCGATTATTCGTCCACCTTTAATGAGTAGAGGTTTGTTCATTGCTTCTGACTCCCGGCTAGGATATAGAGCAAAGCCATGCGCACGGCTACCCCGTTGCTTACCTGCTCGTTGATTACCGATTGGGGACCGTGAACTATGGCTGAAGCAATCTCAATATCTTCGTTTACCGGGCCGGGGTGGAGCACTAACGCATCGGGCTTGGCTAAGCTGAGCCTGGCTTCGGTAAGCTGATATAGCTGGATATACTCGCGGATGCTGGGCAGCAGCCCGCTCTGCTGCCTTTCCAGCTGCAGGCGCAGCGCCATCACCACATCGGCGCCGTCAAGGGCGCGCTCGATATCGTGCTCAATATTGGTTGGGGGGAGGTGGTGGTTCTGCTTCCCCAGCTCTATGGGTAGAAGGTTGGGGGGACCGCATAGCGTGACTTCCACCCCCATGGTGGTTAGCCCCCAGATATTGGAGCGGGCTACCCGGCTGTGCAGAATATCGCCGATGATAACCGCCTTGAGCCCCTTCAAGCCTCCCTTATATTCATTGATGGTATAGAGGTCGAGCAGTGCCTGGGTGGGGTGGGCATGCCAGCCGTCGCCGGCGTTGATAATGCTTGCCTTCGTGTATTTGGCGGCGATATCAGGCGCACCTGAGTGAGGGTGGCGCATCACCACTATATCCGCCCCCAGGGCTTGCAGCGTGCTCACGGTATCAACCAGGGATTCCCCCTTGGCTACGCTGCTGGCGGGGGCGCTTAAGCTGGCGGCATCGGCGCCCAGATTTTTGGCGGCAAGCTCAAAGGATAAGCGGGTGCGGGTGCTGGGTTCATAAAACAGGGTTATAAGTGTCTTGCCCCGCAGCGCCGGCACCCGTTTTATCGGTCGTGATAAGACCTCCTTCATAGCCTGGCTGGTGCTGAAGACAAGCTCTATTTCTTCACGGCTGAAGTCATCAACATCCAGAATGTGGTGGTGCCGCCATATCGATGCCGGCTTGGGCGCCACCGGCTTTATCTGCTGTGTCGTCATCGCTAACTCTCCTTAGCGGCCGGCATAGAGATAATGGCTACTTCGTCGGTGCCGTCGCTTTCCTTTAATTGAACTTTTATCTCCTCGTGCCTGGAGCTGGGCATGTTCTTACCGACATAGTCAGCCCGTATCGGCAGCTCACGGTGACCGCGGTCGATGAGCACGGCCAGTTGAATCAGACGGGGCCGCCCCAGGTCGGTGAGGGCATCCATGGCGGCTCTAATGCTACGTCCTGTATATAAAACATCGTCGACTAAGACTATGGATTTGCCGTCAACGCTGACCGGGATGTCGGTGTTCTTGACCGTAGGCTGTAATTCCAGCGAAGAAAGGTCGTCGCGATAGAGGCTGATGTCCAGAGTGCCCACCGGTATCTTAACCCCGGCGAAATCTTCTATATTGGCGGCTAGCCGCTTGGCCATCGGCACTCCCCGGGTGTGTATGCCCACCAGTATCAGATTTTCGACAACCTTGGTTCGCTCAATAATCTCGTGGGCGATTCGCGCCAGGGTTCGCTTGATGTCATCCTGGGTCATTATGATTTTTTTCGACATAAAAATAACCCCTTGCCTTGACTGGCAAGAGGTCTTGCGCCATGTTCTTTCACATTTCCCTTGCCAGTCTCGCCGGACCGGCTTAAAGGCCTTTTTCAATTTTACTTAATTAAACATTATAACACTTCTTTCGGGGGATTGCAAGATTTTGTATGTGGGGGGTTGTCTTAGGTTGATTTTGCCCTGCTTTGCTAGGGACTAACAAGCTTTATGATATTATCTTTATCTGCTCGTAAGTAACAATAAGCCAGAATGTGCAGACCTATCCTCGCCACTTACCGAAGGATACGCGGTATAGTAAGTAGTCCCACGAGTTGCCCAATAGGTTGCCAAGCCGAATCATGCGGAGCATCAAGTGAATGGCTTCTGTCTTTTCAACACCGAATGTCTGCTGCAACTTTCGGACAGCTTCGGGGTCAGGATGAGCATTGGATTCAGCCCAGTGCTGCGCATAGATTACGGCCACAGCCTCCTCTTCCGGGCAGTTATCGACATCTCCTGAAAGTAGCCGGCTAATCTCTTCCGGAGGAAGTCCGCTTTTCAACGCTTGCTTAGTATGGAAGTAGGAACAATAGCGGCAGCCTTCTACTGCGGTGACAGCCAGCATTAGCCTTTCCCGGAAAGCAGGTGATATCAATCCCCTATTCGTTGCTTCCTTTAATCGCCTCCTGTTTCTGATTGGAAACCACAAGTCGCTAAATAATTCCTTTGGGTTCTTATAGGTTCTTTTTTTGAATTTCATGACTGGTACTGCCGAGTCCAGGCGGTTACAATATGGTGAGGAAGACGATATTAGTATGTTAAGTATAGCCATATCAAGTGGAAAAGTCATCCCGGATACAAAGGCGAAGTCCTCCTTCTCACCAGTTCTCTATCTTCCCATACCCACCCGCCCAAAAGGCTTTGCCTTTTTAATTTCTTAACCCCCACCCCCAACCCCTATTGTGTCTTTACCAATGACAGCCCAGCGGTTATAATAAGTCGAAGAATCCGGGAGCTATATATAATAATGTAGCTGGAGGTGAGACTTGGCTGCTTTATACATAACCTCTCCACAGGCGGGTGCGGGCAAGACCCTGGTTTGTGCCGGGTTGGGCAGGCATCTAAAGAGTAAAGGCAAGAAGGTGGGCTTTTTCAAACCACTGGTAGCTGATATTAAGAGCAAAAAGGCTGCTGATAGCGATACCGCCTTTATCAAGCGTATTCTGTCCCTGAAAGAGATTGTTGATGACCTCTGCCCGGTTATCGGTGGGGAGGGGAAACTGGGCAGTAAGGTTAAGCAAGCCTATACCAAAGTTGCCAAGGGCAAGGATACAGTTATTATCGAGGGCATATGGCGGCAGAGGCCGGGCGGCAAGCCGGTTGAGACTTCTTACGAGATAGTAAAGGCGCTGGATGCCAGGGTTATTATCGTCGAGGCTTACTCTCCGGATTTATTCAAGTCAAAGCTAATTGATAAGTACAAGGGTTTTGGTGAGCACCTGCTGGGTGTGGTAGTAAATAAGGTGCCGATGAGCCAGATGGAGGTAGCAGGCGAGCAGCTGGGTGGGGTATCTGTTTTGGGGGTGCTCCCCGAAGATAGGGCGCTACTCAGCTTGACGGTGGCAGAGCTGGCGGAGCGTATCGAAGGCAAGATAGTAAACGATGCCGGGAAGTCGGCGGAGCTGGTGGAGAACTATATGCTGGGGGCGTTAGGCGTGGACTCCGGCCTTGACTATTTCGGCCGTAAAACTAATAAGGCGGTGGTGGTCAGGGGAGAGCGCCCCGATATGCAGCTGGCGGCTCTGGAGACCTCAACCAGCTGTCTGGTTATCAGCGGCGACGGCTCGCCCATCCATGCCGTGCTCAAGGGAGCCGAGGATAAGGGCATTCCGGTCATTGTAACCGAGGTGGATACTGCTTCCGTGGTGGATAGCGTTGAGCAGGCTCTGGGCATGACCAAATTCAACCAGGAGAAAAAGCTGCCCAAGCTGGCTGAGATTATGAAGCAGCAGTTTGACTTTAAGGCTTTGTATAAGGGGTTGGGTTTAACTGCTTAGCCAGCGGCTTTGAACTAGGGGGGATTACCAAACCACTTAAGCCATAATTCAGCCGTTTTTTGAAAGTTATTCAACGCATCAGGGATGGTTGAGCCATGTGCCGCGCACCCAGGTATCTCATCACTTTTAGCCACGAAGCGGCAGTTATTATTATTCCGCTGGAAAACCCTGACTCTGGAAATTCTGATGGTTAAATTCTCGTAATTTGCCAGACTTACCATAGCGTTTCGGCGGCTCTCCATTTTTCAGCTACTAGTGGCGATTAATTATAGCTCGTTTGTATTGGCTGTAAATAGCGAAATAGTAATAGGTGATATGGGGAAATAGTGATAGCCACAGAGCCGGGGTATTGTTATGCAATTAATTCCTGGCGAAAGAACCTTCGCCGGAAGTATAGCGCCACATTTACCAGGCTGATGAGCACCGGCACCTCCACCAGCGGCCCGATTACGGCGGCGAAAGCCACTCCTGAGCCAATTCCGAAAACGGCCACGGACACGGCGATAGCCAATTCGAAGTTATTGCTGGCAGCGGTGAAAGCGATAGCCGTTGTTTTAGAGTAGTCAGCCCCTATTTTCTTGCCCATGTAGAAAGACACCAGGAACATGACCACGAAGTAGATAAGCAGGGGGATGGCAATACGCACCACATCCAGTGGCAGCTGAACGATTATTTCGCCCTTGAGCGAGAACATTACCACGATGGTAAAGAGGAGCGCGGCCAGCGTGATTGGGCTTATCCTGGGGATGAATTTCTGCTCGTACCACTCACGACCTCTTGCCCGTATAAGTAAAAAGCGGGTAATCATGCCCCCGAAGAAGGGGATACCAAGGTAGATAAGTACGCTCCTGGCTATCTGGCCGATGGTAACCTGAACCGCCACTCCCTCCAGCCCGAACCATTCCGGCAGCACGGTGATGAAGATATAGGCGTAAACCGAGTAGAAGACTATCTGAAAGATGGAGTTGAGGGCTACCAGACCAGCGGCGTACTCGCTGTCCCCCTTAGCCAGCTCGTTCCAGACGATGACCATGGCGATACAGCGCGCCAGCCCTATCATAATCAGCCCCACCATGTAATCGGGGTAGGCACGCAGGAAGATAATCGCCAGCAGGAACATGAGCACGGGGCCGATGAGCCAGTTCTGTATCAGCGATATTCCCAGCACCCGCCAGTTGCGGAATACCCGTCCCAGTTCTTCGTATTTTACCTTGGCCAGTGGCGGGTACATCATGAGGATGAGTCCTATAGCTATGGGTATGGAAGTGGTTCCGACCTGGAAGAAGGTAATGAAGTCGGCGACTTCGGGGACGAAATAGCCCAAGCTTACCCCCAGCCCCATCGCCAGGAAAATCCAGAGGGTAAGAAAACGGTCCAGTGTCGGCAGCCTGCCGACTATGCCTTTCGGTTCGACGTTAGTCATAAATCTCTAATTATATTCTACAATTTTCACGAATGCCTTGCCAATGTTATAATAGGGTAGATGGATATTCTGGACGGGCTTAATCCGGCGCAGAAAGAAGCCGTGGAGACTATTGAAGGACCGGTATTGATTTTAGCCGGTCCGGGCAGCGGCAAGACCAGGGTCATTGCCCATCGGGTGGCTTACCTGATTAAGACCTGTGGCGTCAGCCCCCACCGCATTATGGCGGTTACCTTCACCAATAAAGCCGCCCGGGAGATGGAAGCGAGGCTTAACCGGCTTATTGGCGCCGCCCTGGGCAACCTGACCATCGGCACCTTTCATGCTATCTGCGCCCGCATCCTGCGCCGGGATGGTCAGGCTATCGGCGTTGACTCCA